>Ga0210056_1000552_pt1 | contig 31473 bp, 25 predicted proteins | sample CryGeyCG2014_080_2_FD_183965 | JGI IMG/M metagenome (GOLD analysis project Ga0210056, IMG submission 183965) | Groundwater microbial communities from aquifer - Crystal Geyser CG07_land_8/20/14_0.80 (SPAdes) (version 2) | ecosystem: Environmental > Aquatic > Deep subsurface > Groundwater | place...
CGTTGAAAAACCTGAGATTCTCTTGATCTGCTTCCGTAGAAGTAGAAACGATATTGCTATGCCTTATTCCTGCCCAAAAGCCTTACCCCGCTTCAGTGACGCATTACTAAATATAGTTCCAAAATATAGGTTTTAGCTGTAGAATTAATTAACATTAAAAATGTACGGTTGTTCTCAATTTAAAATAAGGAGTTCACAGTATTTACCCCGTTAGAAAGCCCCGCTGCTTGCCCCGTGTGAAGCTACACTTCTATCGGGGCTTGCAGCGGGGATGAACCCCGTAAGACCTCTGGTCTCTTACGGGGTGAAGATATAATTCCTTTTAGAGCGAACACGGGGTTTAATGCCCCGTGTGAGCCTCCCCGTTGGAAAGTCGAAGACTTTCTAACGGGGTTTACTTATGAATGCATTTTTATTAGCTTTAAAAAAAATTAAACTTCCCCTTCATATTTTTATGCAGAAATATTTTCATCGGGAATGGATTAACTTTTTAGAAGGAAGGTGATGAAATGGGGTTAAAGTTATTTAAATTGGCAAAAGTAGTTTTTCTCTCCATTCTTATTTTAGTTCCTTTCTCCTCTTCAGCTCAGTCAGAGAAACCACGGCTGAATGTGGATCAATTGGTTGAGGAGGCGCTCCAGAGCAATCCTGAGATTTTAGCGGCAAAGAAAAAATGGGAGGTCTTAAAAGAAAAAATACCCCAGGCCTATGCCCTGGAGGATCCAATGTTTGGTTTTGGAATCGTCAGCCTCCCCACCAATTTTAGTTTTAAGGATGAGGATATGACGATGAAGGAATTCTCCATCTCTCAAAAATTTCCTTTCCCTGGAAAAAGACCTTTGATGAAGGAAATGGCAGAGAAGGAAGCAGAGGTTGTTTTCACAGAGATTCAGGGGAAGATACATCAAATTATCAGGGATGTGAAGACCGCTTATTATGAGCTCTCCCATGTCTACCGAGCTACAGAAGTCGCACAAAGGAATAAAAGAATTCTGGAAGATTTTGCAAGGATCGCCGAAACGCGCTATGGTGTCGGAGAGGGAATACAACAGGACGTCCTCAAGGCTCATGTAGAGGTCTCCAAAATGGTGGATGAGCTGATTATGCTGGACCAGAGAAAAAGAGCCCTGGAAGCGAAGCTAAAAGCCCTCCTCAACCTACCACTGGAGACCCAAATGGGTGAACCTGAAGAAGTCATTTTCAGGAAACTTCCTTTCACCTTAGAAGAACTTCAGAAAATGGCTCTGGAGATGAATCCCGCCCTGAAGGGGATGAAGAAGATGATCGAAGCAAAAGAAAAGGCTTATGCTCTTGCCAAGAGGGAGTATTATCCTGACTTTAATTTCAAATTTGCTTATGGTCAGAGGGACAATAGTCGGGGGCCGGAAGTGATGAAACGGCGGGATATGCTTACCGGGATGATGGAGATGAATATCCCTATCTTCTACAAATCGAAACAGGATCGGAAAGTTGCAGAAAAAAAAGCCGAGATCCTCGGAACAGAAGCCCAATACCGGGCGATGAAGAATGAGATTCTTTATATGGTTACAGATATGAGCTCAATGATCCAGCGGGTGGAAAGACAGATTGACCTCTATAAGACGGGGATCATCCCACAGGCAAGTCTTCAGATAAACTCAGCGATGAGCGCCTATCGAGTAAATAAAGCCGATTTTATGACCTTGCTGGATAGTCAGATGACACTCTATAAATATGAATTAGAGTATCACCAGGCACTCACTGAATTTGAAAAGAATGTGGCGAGCATGGGAGCAGCGATTGGAAAACAACTCTTCGGAAGGGGGGAACAAAAATGAAAAGATTGACTTGGTTGATATTATTAACGGCGCTTCCCTGGCTGATCGCTGGATGCGGAAAAGGGAAAGAGACCACTGCCGATAAAGGACGTCAAGAAGTGGGAAAACAGGAAGTCAAAAAAGCGGATGACATGGATATGAAAAGCCTGACCATGGAGTCGATCCAGAAGGAAGGGAAGGTGCAAGAGGTAGCTCCTGGCACAGTCCAGATTACTCCAGAGCGGCAGCAATTGATTGGAGTAAAAATTGGAAACGTGGAGATGAAGCCTCTCGAGAAGGTTATCCGGACCGTGGGAAGGGTTGACTATGACGAAAAGAGGATCGTAACGGTCTCCCTCAAAATCGGAGGCTGGATTGAAGACCTTTATGTCGATTTCACAGGCAGATTTGTCAGAAAGGGGGAACCCCTTCTCACGATCTACAGTCCGGAATTGGTTTCAACTCAAGAGGAGTATCTCGTTGCGCTTCAGGCAAAGAAATCTTTAACAAAGAGTCCATTTCCGGAAGTGGCTAGGAGCGGAAGCTCTCTGGTGGAGTCAGCCAAACGTCGTCTCAAACTCTGGGACATCACTGATGAGGAGATCCAAAAATTAGAAGAAAGTGGTAAATCAAAAAAGACACTCACCCTCTATTCACCCTTCAGCGGATTCGTTCTTGAAAAATCAGCCTATAAAGGGATGAATGTGATGCCTGGAATGGCTTTGTATAAACTGGCCGACCTTTCGATCGTCTGGCTCTATGCAGATATCTATGAATATGAGCTTCCTTTCATTCGATTGGGGCAGCAAGCTTCCATTCAATTATCTTATACCCCTGGAGAGGCGTTTACTGGAAAAGCAATCTATATCTATCCTTCTCTGAACCCCGAGACCCGCACCGCAAAGGTGAGATTTGAAATTCCGAATTCTCACGAAAGGCTCAAACCGGAGATGTATGCCAATGTGGAAATCAAAGTTCATTTAGGACAGAAGTTGGCCGTGCCGGAAGGGGCGATCATCGATACCGGCCTTCGCCAGTTGGCCATTGTTGACAAGGGCTCTGGATATTTTGAGCCAAGAGAGGTGAAAGTCGGGTCGAAGGTGGAAGGTTATTATGAGGTGATCAAAGGCCAGAAGGCCGGCGAGCGAGTTGTTACAAGCGCCAATTTCCTCATCGACTCCGAATCGAAGTTAAAGGAAGCAGTGGGTGGAATGGCTGGGATGGAGCATTCAGGACATGGCAAATAGAGACCAGATGGGGAAATAGGGAGATTGGGAGATAGGGAGCGAAAAGATTAGTAGTTCGCCCCATCACCCCATCCCCTCATCACCTCATCTCTTTTCAGGAGGGCTTCAATGATCAATAAGCTGATTGAGCTTTGTGCCCACAATAAATTTATGGTTTTCCTTTTAATTGGAATGGCAACATTATGGGGGTTGTATTCGATCAAAAACATTACGCTTGATGCCATTCCCGATCTTTCGGACACTCAGGTGATCATTTTCTCTCGGTGGGATCGCAGCCCTGATATCATGGAGGATCAGGTCACTTACCCAATCGTGTCTGCGCTCCTGGGTGTACCTAAGGTGAAAGACATTCGGGCCTTCTCTGATTTTGGCTTTTCCTATGTTTATATCATCTTTGAGGATGGTACGGATATCTATTGGGCTCGGTCGAGAACACTCGAATACTTAAGCAACATCATGCCGCGACTTCCAAAAGGAGTCAACGTCGAGCTCGCCCGCGATGAGACGGCCATTGGATGGGTTTTCCAGTACGCTCTCGTTGATAAGACGGGGAGAAACGATCTCGCCCAGTTGAGAACCTTCCAGGATTGGTATCTGCGATATGCACTCCAAGCAGTGCCTGGAGTTGCAGAGGTTGCACCCATCGGTGGTTTTGTCAAGCAGTATCAGGTGAACGTAGATCCGAATAAGCTAGCGGCCTACAACATCCCCATTGATCGCGTGATTGCGGCAGTACGTGCAGGGAATAATGATGTCGGCGGGAGACTGGTCGAATTTTCTGGACTCGAATACATGGTTCGCGGCCGTGGTTACATTAAGAAAGTTTCGGATGTCGAAAACATCGTGGTGGGTACCAGCAGAACTGGTGGCACTCCGATTCTGGTTAAAAACCTGGGGAGCGTCACATTAGGCCCTGACATCAGGCGGGGAATTGCCGAGCTCAATGGCGAAGGAGAGGTCGTTGGTGGCATTGTCATCATGCGCTACGGTGAGAATGCGCTGAAAGTAATCGAGCGCGTTCGCGCAAAACTCGAGGAGATGAAGCCCGCTCTTCCGCCCGGCGTCGAGATTGTGACGACCTATGACCGTGCTGAGTTGATTGAGCATGCAATTGAAACGCTCAAGGGCACCCTGATTGAAGAATTGATCATTGTCAGCATCGTGATCATGATCTTCCTCTGGCACATCCCATCCGCCCTTGTTCCGATTATCACCATCCCGATCACGATTATCCTATCCTTCATTCCAATGTATTTAATGGGATTGACAGCCAATATCATGAGTCTTGGCGGAATTGCCATCGCCATTGGTGCAATGGTGGATGCTTCCATTGTCGTCGTTGAGCAGACTCATAAAAAGCTTGAGCATTGGGACGCCGAGGGCCGTCCGGGTAGTTACAAAGATGTGGTCATCAGCGCAGTCAAAGAAGTGGGTGGCCCCAGCTTTTTTGCCCTTCTGGTCATTGCTGTCTCATTTATGCCTGTTTTTACACTGGAAGGAGTGGAGGGTCGTCTCTTCAAGCCCCTGGCCTTCACGAAGAACTTCTCCATGGCTATTGCCGCGGTTCTGGCCATCACACTCGACCCGGCCATTCGGTTACTTTTTACTCATATGGACCCCTACAAGTTTAAGCCAAAGTTTTTGTGCCGTGTCGTCAATGCGGGTCTGGTCGGCAAAATCCATAGCGAGGAGACTCATCCCATCAGCCGGCCCCTAATGAGAATTTATCATCCCGTTTGCGAGTTTGTCCTGAGGTTCAAGTGGGCAACAGTGGTTGTTGCAGTTCTCATCGTCATTGCAACGGTTCCGATTTTCGAGAAGTTGGGCTCCGAGTTCATGCCGCCCCTTTTTGAAGGAAACCTTCTTTACATGCCGACCACCTTACCTGGCATCTCTGTCACCGAGGCGCAAAAATTGCTTCAAGTTCAGGATAAAGTGTTGAAGAGTTTCCCTGAAGTCCATCATGTCTTCGGCAAGGCAGGACGTGCCGAGACTGCGACGGATCCAGCGCCATTCTCAATGATGGAAACGGTTGTCCTTCTCTAGCCCGAATCGGAGTGGCCTAAAGCGCCCCGATGGTACTCTTCGTGGGCGCCAAATTGGCTGCAGAAAATGCTTCGGAGAGTCTGGCCAGATCATAAAAGTCCGGATGAACTGATTTATGGCCCGGGGGGTCTTGATGAAAAGATGCGGTTCCCGGGTGTCTCCAACGCGTGGACCATGCCCATCAAGGCCAGGGTTGATATGCTTTCCACAGGAGTGAGGACACCCATCGGGATCAAGATCATGGGCGCGGACTTAGAAAAGGTTCAACAGCTCGGCGAACACATCGAAATGGTTTTGAAAGATGTTCCAGGCACGAAGAGCGTATTTGCCGAACGTACGGCAGGGGGCTACTTCCTTGACTTTACCCTCAAACGTGAAGAACTTGCCCGCTATGGATTGACCATTGACCAGGCCAATAACATCGTGATGTCGGCAATTGGTGGTGAAAACGTGACAACAACGATCGAAGGCCGAGAGCGATATCCGGTCAACGTTCGGTATTTTCGAGAGCTAAGGGATGATGTGGAAAAAATGAAGAGGGTACTTGTGCCTGTGCAGGCAGGCGGTGCAGGTGCTCCAAGCGGAATGAGTGTAATGGGAGCAAGTAGATCAACAGGAGCAGGAAGCCCGGGCGTTGGGCGAATACCTCTCGGGCAGCTGGCTGAAATTTCTCTTAAGACAGGCCCTTCAATGATCCGTGATGAGAACGGACGGCTCTCCGGTTACGTGTATGTTGATTTCGACACCTCGAAACGTGACATCGGCAGCTACGTTGCAGATGCGAAGAAAGCCATCCGAGAAAATCTGAAACTCCCGGTGGGCTATCAGTTAATCTGGAGCGGTCAGTTCGAGTACATGGAGCGTGTCAAGGAACGCCTCGTTATCGTCGTGCCGATTACCATCTTCCTCATCTTTCTGCTCCTCTATTTCAATACCCGATCCGTGACCAAGACGATGATCATTTTCCTGGCGGTTCCATTTTCAGCCGTCGGTGCAATCTGGTTCCTTTACCTTCTGGGATATAACACAAGCATTGCTGTCTGGGTGGGTTTGATTGCCTTGATGGGAGTGGATGCAGAGACCGGAATGTTCATGCTCCTCTATCTTGATCTGGCGCATAAGGAGGCGGAGGCCAAAGGGAGGATGAGGAACTGGGATGACCTGAGAGAAGCGATTGTAGAGGGTGCTGTCAAACGACTTCGACCCAAAGTGATGACGGTTGGTGTGATGTTTATGGCTTTGATACCGATTATGTGGTCAACAGGCGCTGGGGCTGATGTGATGAAACGTATTGCCGCGCCAATGATTGGCGGCATCTTCACCTCCTTTATTATGGAGCTGGGCGTCTATCCTGCCATCTATGGCATCTGGAAGAACTTTGGGCTGAAGAAACAGTTACGCGCCAGTGGTAAAGCGCTGACATAACCGTAACTCAGGGCTTCAGCCCTGATGTCTCAGCCCTAAAGGGCTGAGTTACGTTTCGATAGGTGGGACATTCCTGTCCCGCCTATGCTGCCCTTTTTTTTCTCCCCCTTTGATGGGGGAGGGAAAGGGTTGGGGTGAAGGTTAGTTCTATGGAAGCATTTCCCCAGTGGATCATCATTTTAATTGTCGTCATCGTCCTATCAAGGGTAGCAGTGCTCTTGGCCGGGCGGTTCGACATACCCACCGTGACGATTCAACTGCTGATCGGGATTCTTCTCGGCCCCTCCGTGCTCAATCTTTTGGAAGTTCCCTTGGTTTTGGGAACATGGGGGAGTCCCTCTCCTGGTCCACTCCATGGCGTTTTGAAAATCCTTGCCGAGATTGGACTGATTCAACTCATGTTTCTTGCAGGTTTGGAAGTGGATTGGCGTGAGCTGAAAAAAATACTCAAACTTTCTTCTCCTGTGGGTGCCTGGGGATTTGTTTTGACTGCGGTGAGCGTTGCGATCATCACACGGGTGTTTGTAGATCGCTGGTCAGAAGCCCTGGCGGTGAGCGCGATCGTGTCTGCCTCAAGCCTTGGGATTTCAATTTATTATTTTAGTAAAATGGAGATCCTTGGTTCGCGGGCTGCGGTCATGGCATCGGGAGCCGCTATCTTGAGTGGTTTATTAGCAATTCTATTGATGATTGGCAGTCAGGCCACGAACTACGCAATGATTTATGGATCATCTAAGATGGCCATTGCAGTCTCCTGGTTTTTGGGGGAGCTCATTATGTTTTTTGCTGTCGCATACTTTTTGACTTCCCGATTTCTGAAACTCGTTACAAAAATCGGTTTTGGCCGGAACGTGCCCCGTCCCGCCTGTGGCGGGATAGGCGGGGTCAAGGGGCACAATATGAAAGAAAATTACATTACCGGGAAGCCCCGACCTGTGGCCCGGGAGCTTCCAAAGAGACCCCGGCAGATGCTCATTGGCTATCTTCTTTTAGTCGCTTTGTTGTATGCGTGGGCAGCGATGCATTTTGGAAGCTTTGCCGCAGTGGGGGTTGCATCTTTGGGAGGTGCGTTGATCGGGATGTCAAACCTGGAGGTGAAAGAAAAGATTTCAAAGGGATTTGGATCTGTTCTGACTTCGGTCCCCGCGGGAGTTTTTCTTGTGGTGCTGGGAATGGAGGTGAATCTAAAGGAAGCCGGGGGCTACCTAAACTTTTTGATTGTGCTGCTTGTGGCGATTGTCGGGGCAAAGTTAATCGGGTCGTGGATTGCTACACAGAGGGAGTTTAATTCGTTGCGTGAGCGGGTTTTGTTCATAATAGGGATTTTGCCCCAGGGTGAAATGGGGATACTGATTGCTGGGTATTTATTTTCGCGGGGGCTGGTGAGTCCCGCATTCTTTAACGTAACAATTGTGGCGGTGGTTTTATTGACGATGGTCTCACCCGTCTTGATGAGGATTACTTCAACGGAATTCGAAGTTCGAACAACTCCTGTTCAAACTGCTGGATCCGAAAAGTTTGATAGGAGGTGGCGGAGATAAAGCAAAGAAGATGAAAAATCCGATCAAGGCCGCAAAAGCTTTTATACAGAAAGGAATATATTGATTCTTTCAGGCGAAATCCTTGAATTACAGATAATAATGGCCATATTAATATTACATAGGCTCTTCTATTAAGTGTGTAGGAATGAAAAATGATGGTCTCGTAAAAAGTCTATCAATCTGTCACTCCTGCCCCGATTTGCATCGGGATAAACTCCAGCAGGAGTCCAGCCGCCGGCCCATAGGGCCTATGGCCCGGAGGGAAGTATTTGAATTCACTGGATTCCCGTTTTCACGCCTGCGCGCTGAAGCGCTACGGCGCGCAAGCACGGGAATGACGATAATGGGCTGAATCGGACTTTTTACGAGTCCATCAAAAATGGAGGTGGACAAAATGAAGAAGTTTCTTATCTTGTTGATTGTATTAACTTTTACTATCCCTGCTTATGCTGCCACGATTTATAAATGGGTAGATGAAAAAGGGGTGGCACACTTTACGGATGACCTTAGCAAAGTTCCTCCTTCTTATCAAGATCGAGTCGAGGTCGAGACAAGAAAGGATGTCCAAGAAGAAAGGGCTCCTTTGCCCCCTCAAACAATAGCTCCCAGTGGTAAAGAGGAGGAGATTAGGGCGGATATTTATGGCAGGGATGAGGCGTGGTGGCGAGATAAAGTCCATCCATGGAAGGAAAAATTAAAAGAAGCCAGGGAAAACTATGAGAAAGCCCAAAAGAATTTTACGAAAAAATCAGAAGAGCTGAGCCAGACAAACTTCTATGGCAGAAGCAGATCTCAAACCAAATGGGATGTTATGGAGTTGAATCGATTAAATGGAGAGAAGAAAAAGTATGAGGCCCAAATCGCTGAGGCAAATGAAATGTTAGAAAAACTTTCTAAGGAGGCAGAGGAAACAAAAGCTAATCCCGATTGGCTCAAATAATACACAGGATGATGCACAGGTCTGTCATTCCCGCCCCGCATCAAGGTGTAGGGTAAACTCCAGCGGGAATTCAGGAAAATTTATATAAATAGATTCCTGCTCCCCGCTTTCGCGGGGACAAGTTTACCCCTGCGAAAGCAGGCGCAGGAATGAAAAAAAAGAAACTTGTGTGAATAGGGTTCGCAATTTTACTAAAATTTCTTTAAAAGGAGGTAGCAGGTATGAAACGGTTGGTTTTGGTTTTAGGGATCGTGAGCTTAGGCTTCTTCGTCCTTACATCCCTATCCTTTGCTCAGCACTCACATGGAGGAGCACCAAAGGGTGAGACGATGAAGATGGATACAAAAGAAGTCATTGCGGAGGGAGTAAAGGTCATTTTTCAGATCATGGCCAATGAAGAACATCAAAAGATGCTCAAAGATATGAAAATGAAGGAAGAGGTTGAAGCAGGGACAACCCATAATATCACGGCGACCCTAAAAGATGAGAAGACACAGAAAGAGATCCCGGACGCTCAATTCAATGCGAAGGTGATCGACCCCAAGGGAAAAGATCAGATCAAGCCCATGAAATATGAAAAGACGATGAAGAGTTATGATGCCTATTTTAAACTTTCAGAAAAGGGTAAGTATCAGGTGATGGTCCTTTTTAAGATAGGAGATCAAAAAAGGACGGCGGGGATATATTATGATTTGAAATAATAGCCGAATGGATTTGTAACTCAGCCCTTTAGGGTTGATCATGATCAGGGCTGAAGCCCTGAGATACAGTTGGATAAAATTCTAAATGAAGGTTCAGGAAAAAGAAGAGTTGTTACGAATCGACCTTCCTATTTCAGGAATGTCCTGTGCCAGTTGTGCAGCAAAGATCGAAAAAGGGCTGGCCAAGGTTGAGGGTGTTTCTCAGGCCAACGTCAACTTTGCTGCAGAGAAAGCCACGGTTTTCTTTCATCCTGACCAGACCGATGTTTCCCATTTAATCGACAAAGTGAAAGATCTGGGCTATGGAGCAAAAGTGGAGAAGGTGGTTCTTCCCATTCAAGGGATGACCTGTGCATCCTGTGTCAAAAAGGTGGAGAAGGCCCTGAGTTCTGTAAAAGGAGTCGTTCGGGCAGGCGTTAACTTTGCCACAGAAAGGGCCACGGTTGAATATATTCCTGAAGAGGTGTCGATCAGGGATCTTAAGAAGGCCGTTGAAGAAGCTGGTTATCAAGTTCTCGAAGTCAAAGTCGGAGACTCGACTCTACGAGAAGAGGATCTCGTTGAAAAGGAAAGGCTTGCCAGAGAGGAAGAGCTCTCCCGGTTAAAGAAAAAGTTTATGATTGGCGCCGTTCTCCTTATCCCCATCCTCATTCTCATGTATGGCGCCTCGCTACTGGAGAAATGGATAGGCCTTTCCATTGAGACAAATTTCTTCATTCAATTTCTTTTGGCTACTCCTGTCCAATGGTGGGCTGGTCGGCAATTTTATGTTGGGTTCTGGAAGGCGACCAAACATAAGACCAGCGATATGAACACATTGATCGCTGTGGGAACCTCTGCGGCTTATCTCTATAGTCTCATCGTGACTTTTGTTCCTCACCTGATCATGGTCAAAGGATTAATGATGGATGTCTATTTCGATACCTCTGCGGCCATCATCGTCCTCATCCTTCTGGGAAGATTTTTGGAAGCGAGGGCAAAAGGGAAAACTTCAGAGGCGATTAAAAAGTTGATCGGCCTTCAGCCCAAGACAGCTAAGGTCATTCGAAATGGGAACGAATTGGATATTCCAGTTGAAGAAGTTACCACAGGGGATATCGTCGTGGTTCGCCCCGGTGAAAAAATTCCAGTAGATGGAATCGTCAAAGAGGGTTACTCCTCTGTCGATGAATCCATGGTGACAGGGGAATCCTTACCCGTTGAAAAGAAGAGCGGTGATACTGCCATCGGCGCGACGATCAATAAAACCGGAACATTTAAATTTGAAGCGACCAAGGTTGGAAAGGATACGGTTCTTTCCCAGATTGTCCGGCTGGTTCAAGAGGCCCAGGGATCGAAACCTCCGATTGCCCGGATGGTCGATGTCATTGCCAGCTACTTTGTCCCGGTTGTCATCTCCATAGCAATCATCACTTTCATCGTCTGGTATTTCTTCGGACCTCATCCGGCACTCACCTATGCCTTTCTTAACTTTGTGGCTGTGCTCATCATCGCCTGCCCTTGCGCTTTGGGATTGGCAACCCCCACCTCCATCATGGTGGGGACAGGGAAGGGCGCAGAAAATGGAATTTTAATTCGAGGGGCAGAGGCTCTGGAGACCGCTCATCAATTAAATACCATTGTCTTAGATAAGACCGGAACATTGACCAGAGGTGAGCCCTCTGTGACAGATATTATTGAGTCTGAAAAGTTTTCAAAGAAAGAAATTTTGACATTGGCCGCCTCTGCAGAGAAAGGATCAGAACATCCCTTGGGAGAGTCCATCGTTAAAAAGGCAAAAGAAGAGAATTTAAGCCTTTTGGATTCGAAAAACTTCCAGGCCATTGCAGGACACGGCATCGAGGCAATGATCGATTCAAAAAGAGTCCTCCTTGGAAATTTAAGGTTGATGGAAGAAAAAAAAGTGAGTTTAAACGGTTTATCGAATAAAGCAGAACAGCTTTCCAATGAAGGAAAGACCTCCATGTTTTTGGCGGTGGATGGGGAGGCTGCGGGTATCATCGCCGTTGCCGATACATTAAAGGAAAATTCTAAGAAGGCTGTGGAAGCCTTCCACCGAATGGGATTGGAAGTCGTGATGCTCACTGGAGATAACCAACGAACCGCCAAAGCCATTGCGAATCAAATTGGAGTTGACAGGGTGCTGGCAGAAGTTCTTCCCGAGATGAAGGCAGAAGAGGTCAGGCGGCTTCAATCAGAAGGTCGGAAGGTTGGGATGGTAGGGGATGGGATCAATGATGCGCCTGCCTTGGCTCAGGCCGATGTGGGAATTGCGATCGGAACAGGAACCGATGTAGCGATGGAATCGTCAGACATCACACTGATCGGTGGGGATCTGAGAGGGATCGTGATAGCCATCGCATTAAGTAAGGCGACCATTCGCAATATCAAACAGAATCTCTTCTGGGCTTTTGCTTATAATACGATTCTCATCCCTGTGGCCGCAGGCGTTCTTTTTCCATTTTTTGGCATTCTTCTCAATCCCATCTTCGCCGCTGGAGCCATGGCGTTTTCGTCGGTCACCGTGGTTTCAAATGCACTAAGGCTTCGGAGGTTTAAACCTCCGATGAACTAACTTCGATGGAACATTGGAATGATGGAATGGTGAAATGATGGGTGGAGCATTAAAAACTGTTTTTTCAATATCCAATATTCCAGTATTCCATTCTTCCATTATTCCAATATGAAAGAAAGGAGAATAACATGACAAACTTTTTTTCTGACAACTCATTTTCGATTGGTAACACCCCATTGGTTAAAATTAACAGAATGGCCCGAGGACTCAAAGCCACAATCCTTGCCAAGGTTGAAGGCCGTAACCCTTCTTATTCAGTCAAGTGCCGGATTGGAGCAAGTATGATCTGGACGGCAGAAAAGCAAGGGCTGCTCAAACCCGGGATGGAGATCATTGAACCGACAAGTGGAAACACAGGCATTGCATTGGCCTTTGTGGCGGCCGCAAGAGGATATAAGCTTAATGTGACGATGCCTGAGACCATGTCGATGGAACGGCGGAAAGTGCTCGCCATTTTTGGCACAAACATCATCCTGACACCAGGAGCCAAGGGAATGAAAGGGACAATCGAAGAGGCAGAGCGGATTGTGGCCTCGAGTCCCAATTATTATATGCCCCAGCAGTTTAAGAATCCTGCCAATCCGGGGATCCATTTCAAAACGACAGGCCCGGAGATCTGGGAACAGACAAATGGCGGGATAGATGTACTGGTCTCAGGAGTGGGCACCGGAGGGACGATTACAGGCGTGTCGCGATTTATCAAGGGAGAAAAGAAGAAAAAAATTATCAGCGTAGCTGTTGAACCAGCAGAAAGCCCTGTTATTGCCCAGCGCCTTGCAGGACAGGAGCTCAAGCCCGGGCCACACAAGATTCAGGGGATCGGAGCTGGATTCATTCCGGATACACTGGATCTCTCGATGGTTGACCGTGTGGAACAGGTGACCAGTGAAGAGGCCATTGAACATTCGAGACGACTTGCCCGAGAGGAAGGAATTCTTTCGGGCGTCAGTTGCGGTGCAGCGATAGCAGTCGCTCTGAGGCTTGCGAGGATGGAGGAATTCAACGGGAAGACCATCATAGCCATCCTCCCTGATTCGGGCGAACGTTATCTCAGCGGGCCACTGTTTGAAGGAGTTTTTGACGAAGCCGGTCTTCCCAGGATATAGATATAGATCCGTAACTCAGCCCTTTAGGGCTGATACTCGTCTCTTTGTAACTCAACCCTTTAGGGTTGACCTCAAGACTGAAGCCTTGAGTTACAATATGGAGTTGTAGAGAAAGAGATGCTAAAAATATTCCTTCTTGCCTTGATGTTACTTACTTCCACTTCGAGTTTGGCTATGGCAAATGGAGAACATTCCAAAACCCTGAAACAGGAGACAGATCCAAAGGCATTCAAGATCTTAAAAGAAAAGTCCATTGATCCGAAAACCGGGTTGCCAAAGACTCTCGATCCAAACCTTTTCAAGGGAAAGGCTAAAAGGGCTTATCAGGTTGCAAAAGAAATTCCTGAAGTTTTGACTCAGATACCCTGTTTTTGTGAATGTGAAGCCTACGGTCATGAGAACCTCTTGGATTGTTTCATTGATAGCCACGCTGCAGGGTGAATGATCTGCCAAGAGGAGGCCCTCTTGACCAAAAGGCTTTACGATCAGAAAATGCCCATGGAGAAGATTAAGGAAGAAATCATAAAAAATTTTAGGTAACTCACCCCTTTAGGGGTGATGAATCAGGGCTAAAGCCCTGAGTTACGCGTCTGAGCGAAAATATGTAGCTCAGCCCTTCAGGGCTGATAATCCTCAGGGCTAAAGCCCTGAGTTACAGATCCCTCCAAGATATGTAACTCAACCCTTTAGGGTTGATAAACGAGCTTGATGAGAATCGTGGCCGTGAGTTACAGAGGTTTGTAACTCAACCCTTAAGGGTTGATAAATCAGGGCTAAAGCCTTGAGTTGCAGACGAGGAAGCAGTAATGTAACTCAGCCCTTCAGGGCTGAAAATTCGGTAACTCAATCAAGGTATACGCCTTAAGTTACAAACATGGTAATTGACAACAATAAGTCATTCCCTAAAAGACCGAGGTTAAAAGATTTCGACTACATTGGGACATATGCCTATTTCCTCACCATTCGGACGAAAGATTGTAAACCCTATTTTAAAAAGCCCGAAGTGGTGAATGGTCTAATTAATCCTATACTCGAAGCAGCAAAAGCAGAGAGGTTTGACTTACTGGCTTATTGTTTCATGCCTGACCATCTTCATCTGTTGGTAATGGGACAGGATGATCGATCCAATGCCAAAAAATTTGTAAGCCTTTTTAAACAAAAGGGTGGATATTGGTTTAAGAAAAATTACAAAGAGAATTTATGGCATGTCAGCTATTATGACCATATCTTGAGAAAAGAAGAGAGTATAGAGGATGTTGTATTCTATATTTTAGAGAATCCAGTAAGAAAAGGGTTGGTCTCTGATTACAGAGAGTATCCCTTCAGCAAGGTTTTTACTGGTTCAGGCCTGAAGCCCTAAGTCACGAAACTCAGCCCTTTAGGGCTGATTCCTATCAAGGCTAAAGCCCTGAGTTACTACTGATGTTAGAGTTTCTGTAACTCAGCCCTTTAGGGCTGACATAAATCAGGGCTAAAGCCCTGAGATACAATTCAATAATTCCATAACTCAACCCTTTAGGGTTGAAGTCCAAGGGGGCGAAAAATGATTCTTAGAAAAATATCGAAGAAGTTCTTTATTGGTCTCCTCATCCTACTCCTCACTCTTTTGAGCGCAGGACAGGCGTTCTCGATTACGGAGGACGAAAAGAATAATATCACTGTCTATGAGAAGGTGGCGGACGGAGTCGTTAATGTTACCAGTATCGCTATTCAGATGGATTTTTTCTTTAACGCTTTTCCAACTCAGGGATCTGGATCCGGTTCCATCATTGATACGAAAGGCCATATCTTGACCAACCATCATGTGGTCGCCAATGCCAAAAAATTAGAGGTGACCTTGGCAGATGGGTCGAAGTGGCCTGCCAAATTGATTGGGTCAGATCCGGATAACGACTTGGCAGTGATCAAGATTGATGCCCCGAAGGAAAAATTAAAGGTCGTTCCCATGGGAGATTCAAAAAGTTTGAAAATCGGACAAAAGGTCCTTGCCATTGGAAATCCTTTTGGCTTGCAGAGGACATTGACCACAGGGATTGTTAGCTCGCTCGGTCGGACCATCCGTTCTGAAGTGGGGACATTAATAGAAGATGTCATTCAGACCGATGCCGCCATTAACCCAGGAAACTCCGGAGGGCCCCTTCTCAACTCTGAGGGGGAAATCGTTGGAATCAATAGCGCCATCATCAGTCCATCCGGTGGAAGTGTGGGGATTGGTTTTGCCATACCCGTTAATACAGCAAAACGAGTGGTCCCAGAACTCCTTTCAAAAAGTTATGTGACCTATCCCTATATAGGCGCTACCATCCAGTCTCTCATCCCTGAGATGGCAAAGTATCTTAAACTTAAAATAGAACGAGGAGCGATGATTTCAGAAGTGGTAAAAGGCGGCCCCGCTGATAAAGCCGGTCTGAAAGGAGGAAATCAGAAAGTTCAGGTTGGGAACATGATTGTGCTCGTGGGCGGAGATATAGTGGTGAAAGCCGATCAAAAAGAGGTAAAGACCAATGATGAGTTGATCCATTATATTCGTGAGAAGAAACCAGGGGATACTGTTCTCCTCAAAGTCTTCAGAAAAGATAGTTATATAGACGTGAAGGTGACCCTCGGTAAGAGACCGAGAAGGAGGTAAGCAAATGGATGGGATATTGACAAAAATCCTCTCTCTCCCCCCTTTATTAAAGGGGGGTTGGGGGGATTATGGAATGGGCCCCGGAATGATGGGGGGATGGTGGGGCATGGGTTGGATATTTATGTTCATCTTCTGGGGAATTCTTATTGTGGGTTTAATCTTTCTTATCCGGTACCTTGTTGGAACAACGAAAGCAAGCAAAGGTGAAGAGTCTGCTCTGGATATTTTAAAGAAACGCTATGCCCGTGGAGAGATCAACAAAGAAGAATTTGAACAGAAGAAAAGAGACCTCCTGTGATATTCTTTACGAAATAACCCATCGAACTTCACGGAGTAGTCCCCACCTGTTTAGATCCTCTCACTGAGAATATTCCTATCAATTCGTTTGCGCCATTATTCTCCACTCTTCCATCTTTGAGGAAAAGGGTCCGGGTGGAAAAAGCCATATTCTCCGGATTATGAGTGACCATGATAATCGTCTGGCCTTCTTCATTTAAAGACTTAAAGAGGTCCATGATTTCTTTTCCGGTTTTGGAGTCCAGGTTCCCTGTGGGCTCATCGGCCATAAGGATGGGTGGTGAATTCACCAGGGCCCTGGCAATGGCCACCCTCTCTTGCTCGCCTCCTGAAAGTTGATCTGGAAGCCTCTTGCCTTTCCCTTTCAACCCAATTCTTTCCAATATCCCCTCAGCCATCTTCATTTGTTCCTTGTTCGACTTCTCTGTAATGGAAAGAGGAAGCATCACATTTTCGATTACCGTAAGATAAGGAATCAACTGAAAGGATTGGAAGATGAAACCAAGATATTCCCTTCTGAAATCGGCTAACTTCTCCAGTGAAAGTTTGTAGATAGGGATATCATCTATGACCACATCTCCCTTTGTGGGATGGTTGAGCCCTCCCAGAATCGTTAGAAGGGTAGACTTTCCAGACCCAGAAGGGCCCATCACAGAAATAAATTCTCCTCTTTCAATATTCAGATCTACATCAACGAGTGCCTGTACACACTCATCCCCACTTTCATAAGCTTTGTTTAGTGTTTTGATTTCAATTAGGCTCATGTCCGTGTTCGTCCTCCCTGCCTGCCGGTCCCGGTCCCGACCGAGGGCGGGGCAGGCCAGGCGTGTCTCGTGCCTGCACACCGAAGGCGTTTTGGCACGCAGGCGTGTCCGTGTAGCTCAGGGCTTCAGCCCTGATTCATCCCTCCGGGCCAGAGGCCCTCATGGGCCGGCGGCAGCCCTGAAGGGCTGAGTTACATTTTATGCAGTTTGCTCTATGCCCTTTGCCATTTATTTACAGCGCTCTCAGCGCTGTTGTTGGATCCATCTTCGAGGCATGAATAGCTGGGTAGGCGCTCGAAAGGATTCCGATCAAAGAAGATAGGAAAATAGCTCCTATGGCCAGCAGGGGGTCGATAAATATTTTCCCACCTTTCATCCCCGTAACCATCGGACCGATGATCTGGGAAACCCCCAACCCAAGCAGATATCCAACTATCCCTGCAATCAAACCAATGATCAAAGCCTCTAAGAAAATGATCCGTACCACATGGGATTTCCGGAATCCAATGGCCCGGAAGATTCCGATCTCTCTTTTCCGCTCGTTCACTGAGGCCATCATGTTTGTGAAGACGATCAAGCTTCCGATGAGAAGGACAATGATCGAGATCCCGGCAGAAAACTTTTTAAAATGGTCCAAAGCCTCCATCTTTGTCTTGAGGGTCTGTTTGATGGCCGTCACTTTGGCATGAGGTAATTGTTTCGAGATCTGTCTCACGATCTCTTCGATCGGGCAGGTATTGCAAAAGGCAGAGACCTCAATTAGGCTTAAGGCCCCAGGTTTTTTCATTGCCTCCTGGACAAAAGTCAAATCACTGAAGATGAGAAAATCGTCCTGTGATCCTGTCTCGTCTAAAACTCCTGAAATCCTGACCGACTTTCCGTTGATTGGTAAGGTGTCACCAGTACTTTTGAAGAGCCGGACTGCAACCTCATTTCCCAACAAGACCTCATCCCGGCTCTTCGGCTCAGCCCCATGAATCTTCCACCACTTCTTAAGCCTCAATTCTTCTTCAAAACGAACACCCATGAGAGGGACTTTTTTCCCTTCTATTTCCACAACCCCTATCAGTTTGGGTGAAACAGTGCTGATGTTTTCCCGGACCTCGATCTGCCGAATCTTTGGAAGATCCGAGTCCTTTAGAGTCTGAGCATCAATTGAAACCCCGCCGATATTCATCCCTCCGTATGAAAGAGAAAGGTCATCTGATCTTGGGATGATGAGGATATTGGCTCCGAACTCATCCAATTTTTTAGAGATATCTTCATTCATCATCCGGGTGATGGAGATGAGGGTGACCACAGTCGTGATGCCGATGGTGAGACCCAGAATGAGAAAGAAGACCTTCCCCTTTCGCCTCCGGAGATTGTTGATCGAAATATCTTTAAGTCGCATGTTAACACCTCTCATAGAGCCAGAAAGCAGTAGGCACTAAGCAGTAAGCAGGAATGGATAATAAGGCTATTTGCCCCGTTAGAAATAATGCCTCGCTCGGTCTCGAGTCGCAACGACTGGAATTTCTAACGGGGTTCACTGCCTACTGTCTTCTGCTTACTGCCTACTGAATTAGACTCTCGGTCTCCATTGGGTAACATTTTTTTCATCAATCTGGATGCGATCCTTCTCAATCGTGCTTGGAATGACATCGGGCGGATAATTGAGACACCCTCCCTGGATTCCCTTAAGGGTCTCAAGATTCCACTCGGTGGCACATGCATTGCATACGATTTTTTTATCATTGATATGAAATCGCGTGGACCGGCACGGCTCACACATGCTCACTGCTGTCACGACTCTCCCTGACTGTGTGATGTAGGAAAGGAGGGGAATCTTAACTCCGTTGTTCTCATATTCGAAACGGACCATCTTCTTCTCTTTCACTACATCGAGAGGGATGGAAATTTTCCCTTTCTCCACTTTCGCCTGAATATCGGTCATGCGAACCGTCTGTCCGGCATAATCCACCTTCCCAGTCACCTTGGGTTGGGAGGAGACTCTCGGATTAGCTCCTGAATTCCCCTGGATGATCCAGTAACCTACGCCTGCCAATATTACAGCAAGGATGGCTAACAAAGTCGGGACCCAAAAAGGTTTTCTTTTCTTCTCACCCAATACCTTCTCCTTTTTATCCTGAAATGAGGAACCTGAGAGTTGAAAACCACATTTTTTGCAAAAGTTGTTTGAGTCTTGATTTTTTGTTTGACATTTTGGACATGTTCTCATTGAATGATCCTCCTTTGTTTAAAGATTTCTCAAAAAGTTCCGAAATCTTTTGATTACACCGATTATGAGTGATTACACAGACATGAAATGCACCGAAAATAAGGAAAAAATCTTTGTAATCATTCTTGAAATCTGTGTAATCAAGAGAGCCTATAGCAGTTTTGAAAGCTCTCATTTAAATTTCTTGAACTTCTCCCTGCCTGTAAGTCAGGGAGACTACGACTTTGCCGTCTTCAATAATGTCCACCTGGACGTGGCATCCAAAGTTTGTAACCCTGGCGCTCGCTCCCTTCTTTTGTGTCTTCTTTTCGTAATATTCTAATGCCTTGGTCTTTGCTTCCTGCTCGATCTTTGGATCGAGAGGCTGAGCTCTTTCACCTCCACACCCGCTTCTACAGCAAGATGGTTTTGCTGTTGAAACTGGTTGCAATTTTTCATAGGTCTCGATCTTGGCCTTTGCCTTTGTTTTTGTGAACCACTGGGCGAAGAGAAGATTGCCGTTTTGTTGATCGCCTTTGAGAACGGCTTTCTCTACGAATTGAGATATGATCCACTCTTTTCGAAGCTCCTCTTTTAAATCTTCGATACTTCCGCTCATCTTTTGCTTAAGATCAGCGTCTGATAAGCCATGCTTCTTTTTAATAGCTTCCACCTGCTTCACAATCTCTTCATCGGGGGCAGAACTATAGCCAGTGGTCTTTGCCTCCTGAAGAAGGATTTTCTCTGTTGTCATCTCATCGAGAATATCAGTTTTGAGACGGTTTAAATTTTCCTTTCCTTCTTCACCCTGAAAAAGTTTTTGCCCGTAGCGAAGTTCGTAAAATTTCTTGGCCCGCTCCACCCTCTTCGAGAATTCTTTCCGGGTGATCCCCTCACCGTTAACTCTTCCTACCAGTTTGGGTTCAAAACCGCCTATCCAGAAAAATATGGTTACCCCAACCAGTATGAGGCCTATTGCTCCGAAAAGGATATATCGCTTCTTGAAGCGGGTTTCTCTCCTCCTCGGGAGCGAACCTCCGCAGTAGACACAAAACTGATTTCCCTTTTCATTCCCTTCACCACATGAAGGGCATGCTGATGTTTTGATACTTTGAGAGTCACTCTCCATGTCCTTTCCCTCCCTCAAATTTCTCCTTAGACTCGGTGACCGTACTTTTTGTCTAAAAGTTTGATGACCTGTTCCACTGTGCACCCTTCTGCCAGTTTTTCACGATTGATTACATTCCGTTCCATTTCTCCTCTCCATGATTCTTCACAGGGAAGTCAGGAAGAGAGAAATCTATCCCTCAAGGTTTGATTTTTCCTCGAAGGAAAATGAAATATTTAGAAAAAGAATTTTGAAAGGGTAAAGATCGCTTTATGAATTGAATGTGGGTGGGTGAAATATTGCTTTGACAACCCCTTGATCGGAGAGGGGGCTTACACTAATAAGAATAAAAGAGGAAATAGGTGTTGGTAAATAGGCTGCCGCTTCTTGGTGAAAAAGTTGAATGGTGGAATTTGAAGAGGGGCAGAGAGGACATTTCGGCATATAGGGATTGCAGTGATCCATATCGCAGGTTTTTTGAAAAGAGGCAGGAGATTTATTGATCGGTTGGGAAAACCCGACCACCCCTGTAAAAAGAGGTAGCAGCAAAAGAATTGAGATAAATATGTTTAAGACCTTTTTTAACATTGTTCTTAACATAACACATCAGGATTAAAATTGTCAATCAAAAAAAATAGAGAATCCGTATTATATTCTTGACAAAGTTCCTATACAATTTAGCATCTCGAAAATAAAGGACAAATTTGCAACTCCTTCATTTTAATCTTAGAATAGATAACAATGAAAGACTCATTCTATTTCCAATGGCACATCACCAACCTTTGCAATCTTCGTTGCAAACATTGCTATCAAGACGATTTCTCAAAAAAAAGCGATCTGGATTGGGCAGGACTTAAAAAAGTATCAGACAATGTCCTTACTACAATGAGGGAATGGGGTCAAACAGCCTGCATCCATCTCACGGGTGGCGAGCCCCTATTAAAACCTGAACTATTTCCCCTCCTCAATGATTTGGACCAACAGTCGGTGGTTGAAGAGTTGGGAATCATCACCAATGGTCTTCTCATTGATCAAGAGATGATGAGGAAGTTATTTTGCTTTTCAAAATTAAAGAAGATAAAGATTTCTCTGGACGGAGGGGATGCAAAAACAAATGACTTAATTCGTCAAAAAGGGGCTTTTGAGGAGGTGATGCAAAATCTTTCTCTGATCAAAAAGGAAAAGAGATTTGAAATCATTTTGATGTTCACTGTGATGAAAAAGAATTTTAAGAGCCTCCCATCTCTCTTTAAACTTTGTCAGGATTTAGGTATCGATGGATTGATTATTGAACGGTTCATTCCTTTAGGCAAAGGGAAAGAAAGCTTGGATGAGGTGCTAAGCAAGGAAGAGTGGAAGGAAATGATAGAAATGCTTTTGGATTTTTTCCCAATTGAAGGAGAAGAACATTCCCTTCTTCCTTATCAAGCTTTTCAGATCAGTTTTAACGGAGAGGAACCTGAGCTATTGGGTGCTCCCTGTGTCATTGGAGTGGATGGTCTTTGCATCATGCCGGAGGGAATTGTTTTTCCTTGTCGTAGGTTTCCCATTTCAATAGGAAACCTTTTGGAAACTCCCTTGAAGCAGATATGGGAGGAATCAGAGATGTTAAGGAAGTTGAGGAGAAAGGAAAACCTCAAAGGAAAATGTGGAAGCTGTGAAATAAAGGATTGCCGAGGTTGCCGAAGTTTAGCTCTTGCCTTAACCGGAGACTACCTCGAACAAGATCCCCATTGTTGGTATACCTACTAATAATTCCAAGCTGGATTAAAGGAATAGAAATAAAGATGTATCGTTTCCTTACTCATTCTTTTGCAGAGTATGTAACTGTTCCCTAAGGGCTATAGTACCCTTCCTATTTTCTTCGTCTCTTCTTTATCCACCTTAAATGTCAGCAGATCGATAACAATCCTATAATCATCTTTTGCTTTGCCTGCCTTTCCTTTTAGCTCCCTCCATTAGTTCAAATTCATCCACCTCGGTTTCTTTGGTAACACAGGTAATTTTAAAACATTGTGTAACTACATGATTTATGGTAACATGCCAATCTAATTGAAAAGGAGGTTAGCCTGTTATGGACATTCGTGGGATTTTGAAGAAGATTGAAAAAACCAAAACCCCCAAAGTGGACAAAGTAGCCGTTGCCTACTCCGGAGGATTGGATTCTTCTCTTGCCATCGAATTGCTTAGAAGAAAATATAAGGTAAAAAAGATCCTTCCCATCACGATTGATATCGGGCAGGGGGATGAGGAGATCTTCGAAAGCCAGAGGAAAGCAAAGGTTCTCAAAATAAAACCTCTCTTTTTTGATCTTCGAAAGGAATTCACCGAGGTCTGGATTGCGCGGGCCATTCAGGCCAACTCGGATTATCTGGGTTACCCTGTCTCGACCTCCATGACAAGGCAGATCGTGGCGTGGAAGGTGGCAGAGGTTGCCAGGGCAGAGGGATGTGATGCCATCCTCGAGGGATCGAGCGGAAAAGGCAATGATCAATACCGGATGCACAATGTCTTCAAGATGTTTGCGCCCAAGCTGAAGATACTCGTCCCGGTACGAGATTTCGATTTAACCCGATTGGAGGAGGAGGCGCTATGTCGGGCATGGGATGTTCCAGTAACGGAGATAATTACCGGAGGGGATGATAAGACCATGTGGTGCCGATCGGTTGCCAGTGGTGCGATCGACCTGAACCAGCCACTTCCAGATGATATCTGGATGTGGTTATGGCCTATCGAAAAGACTCCTGACCAACCTTCTTTTATCACTCTGGAGTTCGAAAAAGGAATTCCTACCAAATTGAATGGGAAGCGGAGACCCCTTGGTGAGATCATCCCGGCACTCAATACCATCGGCGGTGTCCATTCCATAGGGAGGATCGATATCTTTGAAGATGGGATGATGGATCTGAAAAGCCGGGAGATCTATGAGGCGCCTGCTGCGACGATCATCCTTAAACTTCATCGAGACGTGGAACAATTCTGCCTCACCAAGGATGAGATTCAGTTTAAGAAAGGAATAGATCAGAAGTGGGCCCACCTGATCTACCATGGCATGGCTTACCATCCGTTGCGATATGATCTGGATGCTTTCATCGAGACATCTCAAAAAGTGGTCAACGGGAAATATAAGATCAAACTCTTTAAGGGGAACATTGAGATCGTCTATCGAGAATCGAAGACGAGCCTTTTCTCACCGGAGATCCGTTCCATTAAAGCCACTGGTTTTGATCAGAGACGCTGCGCTGATGCGGCTTTCATTCGCGGACTTCCCTTTGAAATATTAGCCAAAAGGAAAACAAGGTAGGAAAATGTAATGGTTGGGGGATGCAGCAGGGCTCTCTTGCATTTTTGTCATTCCTGCCCCGGTATCCATCGGGGTAAACTCCAGCAGGAATCCATGGCCTCTTTTGTAATACCAATGCCTGGATTCCCGTTTGCACGGGAATGACAGGATCGGGGTTATCCGATGAAAATTGATAAATTATGGGGTGGGCGGTTTGAAGAACTGCCCTCCAAAGAGATGGTCGATTTTCTTTCGGGAAGAGACGTCAAAGGGATTCCTCCTTGCGATGAGCAACTGATCCCTTATGATCTCTGGGGAAATCGAGCCCACGTCCTCATGCTCTGCCATCAGGACATCCTCTCAAAACGGGATGGGAAGAAGATCCTCAAGGGATTAAGGGAGATAGAAACGCTCCATCAAAAAGGAAAGTTTGGATTGGATGCGTCAAAAGAGGATGTCCACTCCAACATCGAGAGTTATCTTATCGGGCGAGTAGGAATTGAATCCGGAGGGAAGGTCCATACTGGTAGAAGTCGGAACGACCAGATTGTCCTCGACATGCGTCTTTACCTTCGGGACCAGGTTTTGGATTTTGTCGAGGGATTAATCTTTCTGATGGGGGCGCTTCTCCAAAAGGCTGAGGAACACTGTTTGACGATCATGCCTGGTTATACCCATCACCAGCATGCTGTGGCCACTACCTTCGGTCATCTTCTCCTTTCTTTCACGGAAGCTCTTGAGCGAGATATTCAGAGATTTGCGCGCTGGTTTGATCTCTTTAATAAAAATCCTTTGGGGGCCGCTGCTGGCTACGGCACAACTTTCAATCTAGATCGGCAACTAACTTCAAAACTCCTCGGATTTGATGGTCCTACAGAGAATGTGACCGACCCCATTACACAACGATGGGAGCCTGAGGCAGAACTGGCCTATGATGTGGCCGTGATGATGGATCATCTCTCCACGATGGCCCAAACCCTGATCCTTTTGTCCACACGCGAATTTAATATGGTCCGGCTAAACGATCGACATTGCACCGGCAGTTCGATCATGCCGCAGAAACGAAACCCCTGTTCCTTAGAGGTGATCAAGGCAAAAACCTCTTTTGCCCACGGGATGGTGATTAGCCTCCTTTCCGTCGGGAAGGCTCTCTTCATGGGATATAATCGGGATACCCAGTGGACCAAGTATTGGATCATGGATCTGGTGAATGAATCGAAACCTGCCCTCTCTGTGATGGCAGAGGTCATCCGACTTCTTCAAATCAATAAGGCTCAAATGATTAAGCAGGTTCAGGAGGAATTTACCGGTGCCACTCCTTTGATGGAGTGGATGGTTCGTCAAGGTTCCCTCCCCTTACGGAAGGCAAAGATGGCGGTGGAGAGAGCGGTGAAATATTCAGAGAAAGAAGGGAAAGGGAAGGTTTCTTATCAGAGTTTAAAGAAAGCTCTTGCTGAGATGAAGGTTAATATTCCGATCACAAGGCAAGACGTGGAGGAAATGCAGAGACCGGAGAGAATATTGGCTCAGACTCCATCCATTGGGACACCCTCAGAGCAAGGGTTTAAGAAAGATATCGCATCGCTTCAAAAGAGGGTTCAAGCCGGCAGGGATTGGTTCATCCATAAGCGGAAGGGTATTGAAAAAGCAAAGGTGTTGGTTTCCAAAATGGAGAGACAGTTGGGGTGTTGAGTATCCATCAATGGAATATGGAAGGGTCACAGATAGAGAATTAGAGTCTATCAGGAAGATTGTGGGGTCAGAAAGGATCTCCATGGGTGAATCCATCCTTGAGCTCCATAGTAAAGATGAGTCTTTTCATCAGAGGCGAAAACCCGATGTTGTGGTTTGGCCACTCAGTGCAGCGGAAATCAGCCAGATTCTCAAATTGGCCAACGAGAAGCGGATTCCCGTTACTCCTTGGGGCGCTGGGACAAGTTTAGAAGGCAATCCCATCCCAGTAGAGGGAGGGATTGTTTTAGATCTTCAACAAATGAACCATATCTTGGAGTTAAGGACAGAGGACCTTCAGGTTCGTGTTGAAGCAGGGGTGATCTATAAGGAGTTAAATCAAACCCTCTCCCGTCATGGCCTCTTCTTTCCACCCGACCCCGGAGCCTCAGCGACCATTGGGGGAATGGTGGGTAATAATGCGAGTGGGATCAGGACGATTAAGTATGGAGCGACCAAGGATTTTATCCTCAGCATGGTGGTTATCCTCCCTTCTGGGGAAATCATCCATGTTGGAACGAATGCAATCAAAAGTTCATCTGGCTATGATCTTTGCCGTCTCTTTGTGGGTTCAGAAGGAACACTGTGTGTGGTGGCCGAGGTCACCCTTCGCCTGATCGGCCTTCCCGCAGAGTTCATGGCTGCTGTGGTGCAATTCAATCCCATTCGCGAAGCCACAGATACCGTCATCCAGATCATGCGGTCCGGACTGTCTCCGGCTGCTCTGGAATTCCTGGATGCTCCAACAGTTCAGGTTGTTAACCAGTTTAAGAAGCTCTCCTTGGAAGAAAGACCAACTCTTTTTATTGAGTTTCACGGTGTAAGCGCTGCGGGTTTAAAAGAAGAGTTGGAGATGGTTAAGGAGATTTGTGGTGAGAATCGATCTCTTCGGTTCGATTCAGGAATTGGGAGGGAAGAACGAAACCGTCTCTGGGAGGCGCGCTATGGAGTCCGTGAGTCCATCAAGGTAAACAATCCTGGTTTTTATCCTCTTGTGATCGATACGGCTGTTCCCATTTCAAAATATTCGGATATGGTGGAATGGGGTCAGAAGGTTGTTGGAAAGAAAGGATTAAAAGGATATGCCTTTGGCCATGCAGGAAGCGGGAATCTTCATATGGAGATTTTGGGGATTCCCGAAGAAAAGGCCCAATGGCAGAAGGTTCGAGAGGCAGAAGAGGAAATTGTCCATTTCGCACTGGAATGCGGTGGAACAGCGACCGGAGAGCATGGCATTGGGATTGGAAAGAAAAAGTTTATGAAGAAAGAACATGGGGCAAGCCTCACATTGATGAGACAGATCAAAGAACTTTTAGATCCCAATGGAATCATGAACCCGGGGAAAATCTTTGATTAGCATAGAGCATAGAGCAAGTCACCCCCTCCCCAACCCTCCCCCCTCTGAGGGGGAGGGAGAGGGTGGGGGGGCGCTATGCCCTTTGCAAGTACACAAAAGGAGGAGGGATTTATGGCAAAGTTCGAATCCATTATCAAATCTGAAATTGTACGTTTGGCAAAAAGGGAAGTAAGGAAAATCTCTGTTCCGTTAGGCCGTGATGTGAGGTCTTTGAAAAGCGCGGTCTCCCAACTTCGCAAAGCGGTTTTAACACTTCAACGAATCACAGCCAATCAGCAAAAAGAGATGGAAAAAAGGAGGATGCCATTGGAGGCAGCTCCGGAAGAGGTGAAGGTATCGCGATTCTCTCCCCGTTTGGTCCGAAGTCTTCGTGGACATTTAGGGATCACTCAGAAGGAATTGGCCATTCTTACCGATGTTAGCGTTGGGGCTGTGCATCTGTGGGAGAGTGGGCAGTTTAAGCCGGGTATGAAGAAGAAGGCCCTTATGGTGGCCCTTCGGAAGCTCGGCCGTCGTGAGGTAAGAAAGCTCCTCGAAGATAAAAAGAACCAGATGACGGAGAAGAAGCTTCCTTCACGCAGGAGGAAAGGCACGAAAAGGGTCCGGAGAAGGTAGCATCCCATCCTTTCATGATTCAATTAAATTCTTTACTCTTCACATTTCTTGCCGTCTTTTTGTTGCGGTCCGGGGCTCAGGTCTATCTCAACTGGCTGAATATTTCCTACCTCCGTCAGCGTGGGACAACCGTTCCAGAAATTTTTCGGGATGCAGTCGATCCCGAGAAACTCGAAAGAATTTCTGCTTATACCGTGGACTCTGATCATTTTAACATCGTTGCCGCTCTGGCAAACCAGGGACTTTTCCTGGCCATTCTACTGTCAGGATTTTTACCATGGCTGGTAAGGACCATCAACCTATGGAAATATGGATCGATTGTGAGTGGCTTGATTTTCTTTGCTGTTCTTTCGATATTTGCCAACCTGCTTCGCATCCCCTTCAGCCTCTATGAAACATTTGTGATCGAAGAGCGTTATGGATTTAATGTGATGAACTTCAAGATGTGGGTTTCGGACCTATTGAAAGGCATCGTCATTATAGCCATTTTAGGAGGTCTGCTTCTCGGCCTCCTTCTGGCCTTGGTGATTCATGGAGGAGAGCCCTGGTGGGTATGGGCATGGATGGTGGTGGGGGGGGTTGAATTACTTCTGCTATGGCTATTTCCCGTGGTCATTTTTCCCCTGTTCAACAAATTTGATCCGATAGAAAATGAGGGATTGGAAGGCAGTATCAGGGCATTGATGGAGAAAGTCGGGATCCGAGCTAAAGGAATCTTCAAGATGGATGCGAGCAAGCGAAGCAAGCACACGAATGCTTTTTTCGTCGGCCTCGGCAGGACGAAACGAATTGTCCTTTTCGATACCCTGTTGGCTTCTCATACCGAAGAGGAGATTCTCGCTGTCCTGGCTCATGAGGCAGGACATTGGAAGAAGAAGCATGTCCTACGGATGCTCATCCTTTTAGAAATTTTATCTTTTGTCTCTTTTTATGCTGTGGCTAAATTCTTGAATTGGCCGTTGCTTTACCAAACGTTTGGCTTTCAAGAAGCCATTGTTTACGTCGGATTATTTCTCATTGGAACCTTCATCAGCCTGCTTGGCTATTTTGCCCAGCCATTGGAGTCGGGAGTCTCTCGGAAATTCGAACGCGAAGCTGATGAGTTTGCATTGGGGCTTATGAAGACGGCAGAACCCATGTGCTGCGCATTGAAGCGGCTGGCCGCTGATAACTTGGCCAATCTGACCCCTCATCCTCTTTATGCATGGTTCTACTACTCTCATCCTCCATTGGTCGAGCGAATTGCAAGACTAAAAAGGGATTAGAAAAGTACGAATAGGGGATAGATGTCATTCCCGTGAAAACGGGAATCCAGACTCCCTCCCTGCGGAAGCAGGGGACCGTTAAGAGGTGGATTCCTGTTTTCACAGAAAAAATAGATTCCTGCTTCCCTGCCTATCGCAGGCAGGGAAGGAATGACAAAAAGGACATCTAATAAATAGGAGAAAAAGATGGATCTCAAGATTTTTGAGAAGATGGATACTCCGGAACTTAAAAATTATATCCAATTCCTACTATGGCATTACCGGGTCATGGATTCCTTCTGGTATCTTTATATCACAGAAAAATTTGGTCAACCGGTTGCAGATGAACTGAATGAGATGGTCTGGGGCCGTATCCCTGGAATGGGGGCTAAGGACCTTGTTCAGCGATTTAAGATTAAGGGACAGGGGCTTTCGAGTTTTCTCAAAGCCCTGCAATACTGGCCATGGACGATCATCGTCGGTTACCAGGTTGAAGAGAAAGAGGATGAAGTGATCATCACTATACCGAACTGCATTACTCAGGAGGCAAGGTTAAAGCGTGGTTTGGAGGAGTATCCCTGTAGAGAAATGCACCGGGCGGAATTCGAGAGTTTTGCACGGGAGGTCGATCCCCGAATCAAAGTAGAGTGTCTTTTCGCTCCACCCGATCCCCATCCCAAGGATATGTTTTGCAAGTGGAGATTTACTGTAAAAAAATAGGGAGGCTACCCTATCGAGGAGTAGGATTAGATTGTACTTGAATCAGCGCATCCTATTTTCGGTCTCCCTTGACACCCTTCTTGACCCACATTATAATCTGGACAGACTAGACAGGAGGACAACCATGGCACGCGTGTGGCAGATTCAGGAAGCGAAGAATAAGCTAAGCCAAGTCTTAGACGAAGCCATTAAGCACGGTCCGCAGATCATCACCAAGCGCGGTGTCGAAACCGTCATTGTGCTTTCCTATGCTGAATATCGCAAGGTGATGCTGAACAAGAAAAAGCTCTCCAACTTCTTCCGTGAGTCCCCATTGGCTGGGGTCGACCTTGATCTTAGACGTGACAAGAGTGGCCTGAGAGCTAATATCGTCCTATGAATTACTTGCTTGACACCAATGTCATTTCTGAACTCATTTCGAAGCGATCGAACAAGAAAGTTGTAGAATGGCTCGATCGTCTCGACTCAAACACAATCTACCTGAGTGTCATCACGATTGGCGAGATACGGAAAGGTATCGAGAAGCTCCCGTCTTCGAAACGAAAAGAAAGGATCAAAGAATGGCTCGAAGGCGATTTGTTGCTCCGATTCCAGGGAAGAATTCTTGAAATCACGACAGAAGTGATGTTGATTTGGGGAGAACTCACCGGACGCTTGAAAAAAGAAGGACGACCGATAACAGCGATTGACTCACTGATCGCTGCGATTGCACTTCAGGGAAATTATCGCCTTGTCACTCGAAATGAACATGATTTTCAGTATACGGGCGTGACGATTATAAATCCATGGAAAGAATCGTAAAATAAAATTGTGATTTTTCTATCCTCCACCCTCAATTTGTGAAGTTGTTTTGGAACCAACGACCCCTCCTTTTTTTCTATATCAATCAAGAAAATACCCTTCTTTTTCAAAAGAAGTAATAGATCGGTGTATTCATTTTTGGATATGGGGCGCGTCCGGAAATAGTGATAAAAAATTGTTGCTGGCAGAGTTCTATGATCTCGAATTGGAATATCGTCAGACAACGCCTTTGGCACATAGAAATACGTTTTTCCAGATGATGGAGGTGCCTCACCAACAAGCAAGTTTTTTATAATATCCGGTCTGTATTTCTCCGATTCTTGAAAATAGTTGATCGGCATATTCTTATTTATTTTGGACATAACGATAAAATTGAGGGGTGCGAAAAAGCGTCAGCGTATTTCGCATCCCTCTCCAATGCTTAGGCGATTTCAAATCTATGGCCTCTTTAAAATGGTTGCTGTCCCTAATTTGGGCATTATTCAGAATGGCGCTTATCCAGTGGTTGTACATCTTCATCAAAGTACTGATGGAAACACCGGGGCAACTGATGATAATCGATCCCCTTTATGGCATCGGAGAAGTCTCTGGCGTTATATGTGTTCCAAAACAGAATTACCTCATTTTTTGGACCATGGCCCCTAACTTGATCAATAAGAGCTGCCATCGCTTTACCAGTATAAGTGCCGTCCAGCCGGATTCCTTCGGATTTTGCCAAAAGATTTAGCGCCGCCATTCCTTGCTCTGTAAAACGCGCATATTGTCCTCCAAAGAAATCATGTCTGATATCAACCTGGTCATCGGTTATTTCCACGCATGGGAAAGAGGAATCCGACGAAAGAATCAAGGCCAGTGTTTTTTCAAAAAGCTTAACAAATTTTTCTTTATTTGCATATTTCACGTCAGCGACACGCACAGAAACGACACGAGTCTTGAGCCCGGCAGCTTTAAGACCGATCGTTAGACCTATTGCAGTTCCCATGGTGCCTAAAGTGACAAAAATCTTATCAGGCTCAGGCACTAATCCGCTTGCAACTTGCTCTTTCAGTTCAAAACCGGCATTTACATATCCAATTGTACCTAATGGAGATGATCCACCGGGACCTATTATGTAAGGAAATTTGCCCTGTTTCAGTTTTTTCCGAAGGAGCATAATGGTCGTTGGGATATAGGCTGCCATTTCATTTTTAAAATGATGAATCTCAGCACCGCAAACATGGCTCAATAGTAGATTACGACGAACATACTGGGCATTTGGCTGGGCCAACAGTATGGATGTGCTCTTCAGGCCAAGTTTCTGCGCATAGACCGCTGTAGCGAGGGCGTGGTTTGATCCCGCAAAGCCAA
>Ga0210056_1000553_pt1 | contig 31407 bp, 28 predicted proteins | sample CryGeyCG2014_080_2_FD_183965 | JGI IMG/M metagenome (GOLD analysis project Ga0210056, IMG submission 183965) | Groundwater microbial communities from aquifer - Crystal Geyser CG07_land_8/20/14_0.80 (SPAdes) (version 2) | ecosystem: Environmental > Aquatic > Deep subsurface > Groundwater | place...
ATTGTCAAGTATTTTGCCTTTTTTTATATGGTATGATATAATATGATTATCTAATATTAGATAAAATTAATTATTTATGCGCCGTAAAAGAATTACTATTACTATTCGTTCTGACGTGGTTAATAAGATTGATACCATTATCGACGGTGAAACCGTGCGCAACCGGTCCAATGCCATCGAAACCATCGTGCTTAAGCATTTTAAGCACCATATTCTAAATAAGGCCGTTATTTTAGCCGGCGGCCAGGGTATAAAATTAGGCGAAAAGACTATAGCAAAGGTGCTAATGCCTCTTGGAAAAGCGACCCTTTTGGAAAAGAACCTCGAGACCTTAAAACGATTCGGCGTCAGTGAAGTCGTCATTTCCGGACGCGAATGGGCAGGCGAGATAAAGAAGGCGGTAGGGAGTGGTGAACACATTGGAATTAGTATAAAATATTACGAGGAGGGGAAAGGCGGCACCGCCGGAATGCTGGCTTATTTTAGAAAGAGATTTAAAGAGACCTTCATGATGATGAACGGCGATATCCTCCTTGATGGGATAGATATTGAGGATATGTATAATTACCATAAACGTAACGGCGCCCTGGCCACACTCGGGGTAGCGATCGTGGATAATCCGGTTAATCTTGGATCGATCGTCATGAAAGGGCCTAAAATCGTCAGCTTTCGGGAAAAGCCGGCCGAAAATGAAAAAATGTCCCATTTGATCAGCGGTGGTGTGTATTTTCTTGAACCGGGAGTTCTCGCCCTAGCCAAACAGCCGGACGTTTCTATGGAGCGTGATATTTTTCCGACCCTGGCCGGACAGGGCGAACTCTACGGTTACCAATTCGACCAATCCTGGGTGCATCTGCACGACGAAAAGGCCTACCGGCTGTATTTTGATAATTATTTATAAAATTATAATAAACTGGTTTTCCCTCATTTCTCAAATTATTATTAATTTATCCATAAAAATTATGAAGTACGATTTTGTCAGCATCGGCGGCTGTACCCAGGATGTTTATCTTTACGCCGAAGGCGGGGAAATGTTTAAAAATCTGGCAGATGGCCACGAGTATTTCGGGTTTAAATTTGGGGGAAAGAGTTTAGTGTCAAGCGTTCATTTCTTTTTTGGCGGCGGCGCCGCAAATACTTCTGTCTCTTTCGCTTCACTTGGTTTTAAGGCTTTACCGATTACCGCGATTGGCTCCGGTCCACGCGGTGCCGATATTCTAAAAAATCTGGAACATAAGAAGGTTGATACTAGAATGGTTCAGCGTTATAAGCACGAAAAGAGCGGCTACTCGGTTATTGTTCTGGGCCCGGGCAATGAGCATATCCTTTTTACTTATCGCGGCACCAATGGCCTTCTTAAAATCGGCCGCCAAGAAGAGCAAGTTATTAAAGACGCTGAATGGGTATATATTTCTTCACTTTCCGGCGACTGGAAAAAGCTGTTAAAAAAGATTTATTCGCTCAGGAAACACAATATCGCCTGGAATCCCGGCGGCGCCCAACTTAAAGCGGGGAAAAAAGATCTGGCTGATTATATTAAAAAAACCACGGTCTTAATCCTTAATTCTGATGAAGCGCTCGATTTGGTACGGCCGGATTACAACGCAGAGCTTGATAAGGAAAAAATTATGAAACTAATTCACGGCTGGGGACCAGATTATTTCCTTATGACTGACGGCGCGCAAGGCGCCCATTTATATAACGGTAACAATTTTTACTACCAGAAAGCTTTACGTAAAAAACATATTACGGATACGACCGGGGCCGGCGACGCTTTTGGTTCTGGATTCATCGCCGGGCTAAAAATGCATAAAAATAATTTGCCAAAAGCTTTACGCATCGCGGCTTTGAATTCTGCCCACGAGATTGAGCTTCTTGGGCCGCAACACGAATTATTGAAAAAAACCGAAGCGAAAAAAATTTAACATTTTTTTCCGAAAAAAATAATAAAGCGGGCAATTAATGCCCGCTTTATTATTTTTACCATGTATCAAATTGATCAAAAAAGGATTAATAAACAACTAAATAATAAACGACTTTAAAATTTCGGTTTTGGTCCGCGCTGACAAGCGATAAGCGCCGGCCGCGGCGGCAATGAAAGCGGAGTGGCCGGCGGTTAAGGCCAATTCTTCCTGGCCCGCGATAATTGTCACCGCCCCGCTTTGGACGAATAAATGGTGGAATGACTGTTTTGTTCTTGCGTGCTCGCCCGCGTATTCCCCTTTGAGGGTTATTTTATCCAGACAGTAATCAGGATTGGCTATTAATTGGGATATTTTGAGGCCGGGCCGGGAAAATACGGTTTTCGGCCTGAATATATGGCTACTTGGCCGATTGTAATCCGGATCCGTATTAAGATATTTGAAATAATCAGCAATATCAAGCGGGCGCAAGGAACCGTCCGGCTTGAATTTACCTTTGTCAAAACTCCTGATCGTGGATACCGGATCCATGACATCAAACTGGAGTTCATAGACGATATTGCCTAAAGGCAAGCGCTTGGGGTCGTCTTCCCAGGAATGGTGCAAGCCGCCGCCGGACAGATCCACTACCTCGCTCTCTTTAATTTTTAATTTGTTTACGAAGCGCCCCGGGTGGTATTTTTTTACAAAAATTGCCGACCGCTTTTTCGCCTCGGCCAGTTTCAAAATGCCGCTCCTGGCTTGTCGGCTTAATCCACGGAGCGCGAAATCCAGCGCGCTCGCGGCTTGCTGGTATTTTTTTACGTCAATGCCGGCTTTCAGTCCGAGAGTGACAAGCCCGGGCTTAAAGTAAAACCAGCTTTCCGGCTTGGCCTGCCATTTTTTTGATTTGACTTTCCGCCCGATATGGAGCTGATAGGAATTGTCTTTGGCTTGGGTGAATTTAATCAGGAGATTAAGTCCGCGTGAGCCTCTTTTTGCCACCCTGGCCCCGAGAAAAGCGATTGGATCGCGAGCCGCCAGATCGCCAAGAGGGATAAGCGCTTTTTTATCGCCGCGATAGACCGTCTGATCCGGATCGGCCGCGTAGGCGAGCAGACCGGTAAAAGCAGGATCGGCTGAACTTTGGATATCGGCCCGCAAGAACGAGCCGGAAAAAAGCTCATAGGATTGGCCGATTTTCAAGCCTGGGAACGGCGCTTTGTCCCGCCATTTTTTCAAACCCAAGATATAATCGCCGCCCCAGGTCGGCTGTTCAATAATCTTGGGAACGACCAAAAATAATTTTTTCCTATTCATGTTTTTTTGCGTTCTGGTTTGGGCGATGGAAAAAATTACCTGCCATCTATTTTAAATTATTTCACCCGGCTAAATTATTTCTGCGCCTTGATTTTGTTTTCCCCCTCTGACTTGCCTAATTATTAGGCGCAGAAAAACCAGTCATGGCCGGTCACATCCTCCTGGCCGGCCAACTTTCCAAGGACGCGGATAACAAAAGTTCGGTTTCCCAGCCGGCTTGGCCGGCCCACGCCCTCACCCAAAGTTCGGCCGCCGGCGAATCGGCGATAATATCAACAGCCGGCCACAGCTTTTCCCGCCAACAAAAATAGGAAGTCTTTTTTTTGAGCGTTTGGAAAAACTTTTCTCTTTCTTTTTTATCCACCAACCCCAAAAAACGCAAACAAAAATAATGCCCCAGCTGGACACTGCCTTGCGCGAAAAAGAATTTATTTTCGTTTTCCAATCCCAAATTGTCTTTCGCTCGGTCAATCGGCAAACCCATTAACTTACGAAGAATTTTGGCAATATTGGCGGAAGTATATTCATTATTAACCTCGCCGGCCAGAAAAATACCGCTTTCGCCAGTTTTGACCGCGCCCCCGGGGCGGCTGGTAAAATAAAAAGTTTTGCTTTGATTTAAACGGAATTCTTTGAATACCTGTCCCAAATCAGCATCATTTTTACCTTCAAAAAGAACATACCCACTAATCTTCTTCATTTTTTTATTGCTTAATCGGCATAATCAAATAAGTATAGCCTTCCTGGTTGGCGCAGCGCAGGGTGCAGGGCGTATTGCCATCCACCAACTCCAGGATAATGTCTTCATCGTTAAGATTATTCAGCCCGTCCAAAAGATAGCGATAATTCAAAACCAAGCCGTTGTCCTGGCCGGTGATTGCGGCGCTGATTTCCGTTCTCTGCTCGCCGGTTTGTCCGGAAGTGGCGGTGATTATAAGTTTCTTTTTTGCGCTTAAAAATTCCAGGCTTATATCATTAATCCCGGTTTTGGAAAACAGGGCGGCCGCTTTTGACGCCCGGATAAATTCCGCTTGGTTGATGATCGCTTTAGTTTTATTGAGCGCGGGGATAATCTGTTTATAATCCGGATACTGCCCTTCAATCAGGCGGGAAACCAGCTCTGTTTGTCCAACCACAAATAGAACCTGATTCTCAGAAAAATACCCCCGCAAAACCGGTTTGTCATTAAGGGATTTTCCCGCGCTTAAAATACGCAACAATTCCGCTAAAGTTTTGGCGGGAATGATATAGCTTTTTTCCACGTTTAAATCGCTTTGAAAATCCTTCTTGTTGATTTTTATTTCCGCCAGGCGATAACTGTCAGTCGCGGCCAGAACCAAATTGTCGCCCAGCACTTGAAAAAAAACACCGCTTAATTCCAAGCGGCTATCCCCGCTCGCCACCGCGAATAAAACTTGGCTAAGCATTTTTTTTATTATTTCTTCCGGGATTTCAATTTTTTCCTTTTTTTCCACCACGGGAATTAAGGGAAATTCTTCCGCCGGCAAGCCTTTAATTTTTGTTTTATAATTATCACATTCCACTGCCAAATGCCCGGCTTGTTTTATGAGAGAAATTTTCTTGTTGGGCAGAAGATTTAAATATTCGGTAAAAATTTTAGCATCGACCGTAAAATTGCCATCAACTTCAACTTTCCCCCTCACCCGGTCAATTATGCCCATTTCCAAATCAGTCGCAGTAAGGCTTATTTCCCCGTTTTTCGCCTCTATTTTTATATTATTCAGAATCGGCAGGTTAATATTTTTTCCCGCGATCCGCCCCACCGCGTTTAAGCCGTTTTTTAAATTTTCTTGTAAGCAAGAGAAGTTCATAACTTATTTAAGTAATATATTTAATAAAATAAGAATAATAATAATAAGGCGGGGGGAAAACTGGAAAACTGGAAATTTAATTTTATTTTAATGCTTTTTAATTTTATTTTTCTGTTTATGAGCGGGGGAAAAAATTTTTTTTCTTGTGTTCTTTTTGTTATTTTTTTAAAGCTGTCTTTTTTTCTTGTGGATAGAAAATTGTTTATACGATTTTTTTACACAGAAATTGTTAACAGGCGTGAGTGGCGGAGTAGAGTAATTGTTTAATGGCGTTTAATTCGTTTTTTAATTTTTCATTATCCTCTTCTTTAACTTCTTTGAGGATTTTATTATAAGCGTGGATGGCGGTTGTGTGATCACGGCCCCCAATTTCATGGCCGATGGTCGGATAGGAAAGATTAATTTCTTCCCGCATAATATACATTGCCACCTGTCTGGGCCAAACCATTTCCTTTTTTCTGCCCTTGCCTAATAAGTCCTTAATGCTTATATCATAAAAGCGTCCAATCGCGTCTAAAATTTCTTTGGCGGTGATTGATTTGATTTGAGCGACAGTAATCAGGCTGTTGAGGATATTTTTTGTTGATTCCAAAGAGGGTTTGGAATTATTAAATTCATGGTAAGCGATCAAGCGGTTAAGAGCGCCCTCCAATTCCCGGATATTACTGATAATGTTTTCCGCTAAATATTTGATTATAATCTCATCCAAAAGATAATTTTTTTCCCGGCATTTGGTTTGGAGGATGGCCGCTCGGGTTTCCGTGTCTGGCGGCGCCACATCAACAATCATTCCCCATTCAAAACGAGAAAGCAGCCTTTTTTCCAAAGCCGGAATGGATTTTGGTTGGCGGTCAGAAGTGATGACAATTTGTTTGTTCTCTTGGTGGAGTTCATTAAAAGTATGGAAAAATTCTTCCTGCGTCCCCTCTTTGCCGGCGATAAACTGGATATCGTCAATCATTAAGAGGTCAATGTTGCGATAACGGTCTTTAAATTCTTTGGCTTGGCCGTTCCGGACCGATTGGATATAATCATTCGTGAATTTTTCACAAGTGACATAAAGGATTTTTTTGGTACGGGAAGCTAATTCGTGGCCGATTGCTTGGAGAAGATGAGTTTTTCCTAATCCGACTCCGCCATAAATAAACAAAGGGTTATAGGCATTGCCGGGATTGGCCGCCACCGCCTGGCTGGCGGCGTGCGCAAGCTCGTTGCCTTTGCCAACCACAAAGGAGTCAAAAGTGTAGCGATTATTTAACCCGAAGTGGTTGCCATTCGGCAGTTCGGCCGGCTCTTCTTCCCTTCTAACTTTAATTTTTTTCAGCAAATCCGTAACGGGATTGGTTTTTTTTACTTCCACCTTATAAATAATTTCCTTGATTTTCTGGCTGGTGACGTTTTCTAAGGCTTGGCTGATTTCTTTGTGATATTTTTTTTCCAACCAGGCCTTGGTAAAAGTATTTGGCACAGAAACAACCACCCTTTCCTCATTAAAATCAGAAATAAAAGTATTATTAAACCAGGTGGTAAAATTCGCCTTAGAAAGGTTTAATTCAATTTCACCGAGCACCGCGTGCCAGATTTGGTCATTATTCATAGGAGTAATATATTTTTTAATCTTATATTGAAGAAATTTTATCCTTTTTTAAGAGTCCGGCCAAGACTAATCAGAAAAATCATAATCGCATTATAGCAGGGATAAAAAAGGTGTAAAAGATAAAAAATGTTTATAAGCTGTTGATAACCATCAGATTATTAACAAACAAGAAAAAAAATAAAATTTGACCCAGGCCGAGACAAATGCTATGGTAAAAAAAGCAAATTTAATCACCATAAAAAAATATGCCTAAAAGAACATTCCAACCCAACAATAGAAAAAAACAAAAAACCTTGGGTTTTCGTGAACGGATGAAGACAAAGGCCGGACGTAATGTAATTAAAAGGCGTCGGCAAAAAGGCCGCCAACAACTTACCAAATAATGGCATGTTGCCGAAAATCGCCAGAATAAGAAAAAAAAAGGCGCACGAGGCAATTTATCAGCACGGGCAACGTGTTTCCGGGCGTTTTTTAAGGATTATCATTTTAGCCAACAACTTATCATTTAATCGTTTTGGATTTGTTGTTGGCGCAAAAATCAGCAAAAAGGCCGTGATGAGAAATAAAATTAAAAGACGTTTGCGTGCGTTAGTAGCCGAAAAAAATTCATCGTGGTTGCAGGGCTATGATTTTTTATTTCTGGCTTTTCCGGCCAGCCAAGACCAAAAAAGCCAAGCATTAAGCCAGGATCTTACGGTCCTGTTGCGCCGCTTAAAAATTTGCCCATGAAAAATTTGCTTATTTATTGGCCGCGCTATTCCGCCATAACCGTGATCAAAATCTATCAAAAGTTTTTATCTTTTGACCATAGCTGGCTGAAAATTTTTTATCCTTACGGATTTTGCCGTTTTCGTCCGACTTGTTCCGAGTACGCGGTCATGGCTTTAGGGAAATACGGTTTTTTAAAAGGCGGATTAATGGCTTGCTGGCGCGTTTTGCGTTGCCACCCTTGGAATAAGGGCGGTTATGATCCGGTGAAATAGCCGCTCGTTCTGGTTGATTATTTTTTAAATCATTTTTTGTCAGCTATTCAACAATAAAATATGGGGCAATTATTCCAAACTTTTTTTTATCAGCCGATTTTGAATTTACTGATCTTTTTTTATAATTATGTTCCCGGCCATGATTTAGGCTTGGCCATTATTCTTTTAACCATTGTCATTAAATTGATTTTATATCCTTTATCGCGCCAATCCATAAAATCTCAGAAAGCCTTACAGGATTTACAGCCAAAATTGAACAAAATTAAGGAAAAATACAAGGGCGACCGCGAAGCTTTGGGCAAAGCGACCTTGGCGCTGTATCGGGACAATAAAATCAACCCATTTTCTTCTTGTTTACCTTTATTAGTACAAATTCCTTTCTTTTTCGCGGTTTTTCGGGTCTTCCGCGATGAATTGAACCACCAGTCTCTGAATTTGATCTATCCTTTTTTAGAAAAGCCGGAAACCTTAAATACTTTTTTCTTTAACATTGTTGATTTATCCCACCCCAGCAAAATTTTAGCGGTTTTAGCCGGCTTGGCCCAGTTCTGGCAGACCAAAATGTTGATGGCCAAAAAACCGGCCATCAAAGCCCCGGAAGCCAAAGATGAAAACATGACGGCTATTTTAAATAAACAGATGCTTTATTTCATGCCGGCCTTGACCGTGTTTTTCGGCTTCACTTTCCCCGGCGGCTTAGCTTTGTATTGGCTGGTTACAACCCTCTTGACGGTTGCCCAGCAGAAAATCGTCTTTCGCGGCGGGCTGGCCCAGCCCGCGGACACGGAGAAAAAAGTGATTGAAGGAGAAGTGGTGAAATAAATATTTTTTTTGGTGAAAATCGCAGCCATGTCCAGGCGGCTTTTTTTTTGCTATAATTTTTCTATAATTCTCCCCAGCCCGGACGCACAAGCGTAACGCATTATATTTATTGCGTCCGGGCAGAAAGGCGGGGCGGACGGATTATTAAATTAATCTTTTTTTAACAGAAGGCCGCAATTAATCACTTACTTATGGCAAAACCGATTGTTCTGTGCATATTGGACGGCTGGGGCGAGTGGAATATGGCCATTGGCAACCCTTTGTTGGTGGCGCGTCTGCCCACTATTAATTGGTTAAACAGTTTTTGCCCCAAATTGCTTTTGGAAGCGTCCGGCCTGGCCGTCGGCTTGCCCTGGGGAGTGATGGGCAATTCGGAAGTCGGGCATCAGACCATGGGCGCGGGACAGATTGTTTTTGAGGCTTCGCCAACCATTGATATGTCCATCCAAAGCGGGGATTTTTTCAAAAACCCGATTTTAAACGAAGCTTTGGAAAAAGCCCGGACGCGCGACAGCGCTCTGCACCTTTGGGGGCTTTTGAGCGATGGCGGAGTCCATTCCCGTTTGCCGCATCTGTTCGCCTTGCTTGATCTGGCCAAAAAAAAAGGACTGACGAAAGTTTTTGTCCATGCCGTAACGGACGGCCGCGATGTGCCGCCCCAAAGCGCCAAAGATTATTTAATCCGGACCGCGGCGTATTTAGCCGAGCGCCAAGTCGGCCGTCTGGCCACGGTTTGCGGCCGTTATTATGCCATGGACAGAAATCAGAATTGGGATCGGACGGAAAAATATTTTTCCGCCCTTACCGCTTGCCAGGGAGAATTCGCGGGTGATTTGAACGCGGCCGTGGATCAGTTTTACCGCCAAAAAATCACGGATGAATTTTTTACGCCCTTGATCATCACGGACGAAAACGGCACGCCGGTCGCCAGGATCAAGGACGATGACGTGGTCGTCTGCTTCAATTTCCGCGGCGATCGGACCCGTCAGCTGACTCGCGCTTTTACAGACAAGAATTTTACTTTTTTTTCGCCGGTCGCGCGGCCGGCCAATATCCATTATGCCGGCTTTACGCAATACGAAGAAGGCTTGACGATGCCCGTGGCTTTTCCGGCCAGCCGCATCAAAACTCGCTTAGGGGAAATTATTTCCGCGGCCGGCTTGCGCCAACTGCGGATTGCGGAAACGGAAAAATTCGCCCATGTCACCTATTTTTTTAATGGCGGTCAAGAAACCGCTTTTCCCAATGAAGACCGGATTCTCGTCCCTTCCAAGAATGTCCCGTCCTACGCCCAGTTGCCGGCGATGAGCGCGAAAGAAATCACTGTTCGTTTAGTCGCGGCCATTGCCTCCGGCCGTTACGACTTTATTTTGGTGAATTACGCCAATCCGGATATGGTCGGGCACACCGGTAATTTCTCAGCCGCCGTCCGCGCCGTGACAGCGGTTGACCAGGAGCTTAACACTCTGATCCAAGCGGTGCATCAGGCGGGCGGCTCCTTGCTGATCACCGCCGACCATGGCAATGTGGAGGAAATGATTAATATTCAAACCGGCGAACCGGACACCAAGCATTCGTCCAATCCGGTGCCCTGCTGGCTGGTGTCCCCGCCCTATTGTTATAAACAGCCTTTACCCGCCAAGTTATTGCCCGTCGGCGTAGAAGGAATGTTAGTAGACATCGCGCCCACTATTCTGAATATTATAAATTTGGGCCAAGACAAAAAAATTCTGCCCGGCCGGAGCTTATTGCCTTTTTTCCAGGCCCGGCAGGAACAAGCCGCTCAGAATTAATTTTTGGTTTTTGAGATCATTCTATAACTAAGGCCCGCGCTTTGCGTTGAAAAAAATTGATAAAAATCCGGGTAATTTAATCAGCGAACCCTCTATTTTCTGCCATAGCCTTGTAAAAAAATCCGTTTTGAGTGTAAGAGAAAGATGAAAAATCATTACTAAGCGGAATTGCCCGCGAGTTTTTTAGCAGAACCAATTTTTTGCGGTCGGTCATTTTTTAAAAAAATAATCCGCTTTTTTCAAGCGGATTATTTTTAAGCAAGAGTTCTTTTTCAAGCCAAGTCTGATTTTATTATTCCACCACGATCGCTTCCACCGGGCAGTGGTCGGCCGCGCGTTCGGCGCAATCGCGATTCTGTTCATTAATAACCATTGACTTCCCGTCCTCCCCCAAGCGGAAAGTTTCCGGGCAAAGCTCGGCGCAGCGGCCGCAACCGATGCATTTTTCTTTAATGATTTTGATGGCCATAATGCTTTATTTTTAAATAATTTTTAATGGTTAATAAAATAATTTCGTTAAGCGGGTTTTTCGCTTTGATTCTGCGGTTTGATTTTTTCCCAAATTATACCCAGCCCCAGCCAGATCGCGGCCAAAGAAAACGCCCAGCCCAAATAAGGCAGATGAAAAAGGATTTGAGCGACGATCACGCCCGCGGCCATTTCGCGCGTTACTCGGTTCGGCCCGCCGTCTTGCCTCTTTAACCAGGGAATTTTTTTCCCGAGCCAACGTCCCGCCGCCAAGGCAACCAGGACGCGTCCGCAAAACATCGCGGCCAGCCAAGCCGCGCCCAACATCAACCCCAGCGGCCAGCCGATGATCATCAGGATTAATATTAAGGCAATCATAGGGCAAGCGAAAAAAACCAGGAGGCCGTGGGCGAAAGTCGGCCAGAAATTTTTTCCGCCGCGATCGGTGGCCGCGATCAAGGCGGGCGTAAAATAGATTAATACCAAACCTACCAGGAATGAAGAAAAAATCGCGATGAGCAACGGCCAGAGAAAAGCGATAAATTTTTCTCCTGCGGATTTTTTTTCCGGTTCGGGTTTGGCCAGCTGTTCTGTTTTTCCGCCAATCAAGGCTTTTTCCGATAAAGATACGCCGTTAGTGAAGTTATAAGCAAGATCGCCGCCAATTTTGGCCGAGGGGAAAACCGTCAGAAAATTATTCTTTCCTTCCAGTTCGCGCCAGTGCGCCTGCCGGCCGACCGTGCCGGAAAAAGAGATTTGTTGGGCCCAGCCGGATAAGTCGCGGTCTATGCGGGCATCGCCAACATTCAAGCTGGTCGCGAAAAAATACAGGTCTTTATTCAGGTGAGCGGTTTCCGTGATGTCAATTTTTGCGGCGCTTAGGCTGGTTTGACCGGTAATCTCGCCTTGAATCTCGATTTTTTCGGCCGCGCCGGCGCGCACATCGCCATTCACGCGGCCTTTAATGATGATTTGTTTCGCCAGCCCGATCAAATCGCCGTTAATTTCACCGTCCACCAGCAAACGGCTGCCCAGGAAAAAAACATCGCCGTTGATTCGTCCGTTCAGCGTTATTTCCGGACTGAAGATAATCAAGTTTTCCTCAATCGTTTCTTCCTTGTCTGTGGTAACTTGCTCGCCTTTGCGCCAAGAAAAAGCCCCGACTGCGCTGGGGAGCAGAAGAAAAAAGCAAATCACAACCAAATAAAAACTTGTTATTTTGTTAAACATATGATTAAATATTTGAATAATCGCGGCGCGCAAATTACGGCCAGAAATTATGAATTTTTGCCGTTCAACCAAAACATCCGCCGGCGGCGCGCAGGGGGTTTTCAGGCCTCAAAATTATTTTAACAGAAATTATCCGTCTTTACAATAAAAAAGAGCCGTATAAAAAACGGCTCATTTGCGATTATTTTATTTTTGCCGGCTTTTTTTGTATTCAAATAAAGCTTCGGCAATCGCTTCCCAGTTTAGACAATGACCGGGTATAGACCGGAAAAAACATTCCGCAGTCTTATTGTTTTTCGGCTTGAAAAATAGGCAAGCCGCGTTTTGATAGCGGCCGCAGACGAACGCAATGGTACAGAAATTTTTTTTCATTTTTCCTCCTTAATTAAAAAAAAGAGCCAGCGAATACATTTATTTTTATCACTAAGATGGCGATTAGTCAAGAAAAAAAATGTTTGATAAGCAAATTGGCGGTGAAAAAACTCGCGGCCGGCGTCCGTTTTGACGCCCGGAGTTTTTCCGCCTTAAAAAGAAAAATGTTTTCCGCGCCCGGCGGCGTGGCCAGTAACGCGGCGATCATCAGCCAATACCAAAAAATGGTCCGCGCGGGAGAATTGCCAGCCAATGCCGGCTTGGAAAGGATTCTGCGCAAACGGCCCTTGCGGACGCTTTCCGGCGTGGCGCCGGTGGCGGTCTTGGTCAAGCCTTATCCTTGCCCGGGCCACTGCGCCTATTGCCCGAGCGAAAAAAATATCCCCCAAAGCTATCTCTCCAACGAGCCGGCCGTGATGCGGGCGCTGGCTTGCGGCTTTGCGCCGGCGCTCCAAGTTCAATCCCGTTTGCGCGCCTTAACCGCCAACGGACACGCGCCGGAAAAGATTGAGCTGATCGTGATTGGCGGCACCTGGTCGGTTTTGCCGGAAAAATACCAATTTTGGTTCATTAAAGAATGTTTTCGCGGCGCCAATGCCGGCTTGGCGGAGAAAAAATCAGCCCAGCAAGATATCAGCCGATCGGCCCGTTCCATAAAAGCGCAATTAGCCCGCGAGCAGAAAAAGAATGCCCGGGCGCGGCATCGCTTGATCGGAATCAGCGTGGAAACCAGGCCGGATTTTATCAACGACAAGGAGTTGTGGCGTTTGCGGGAACTGGGCGTCACCCGTATTGAATTGGGTGTTCAGGCCGTTGACGACCGGATTTTGCGCTTGAACCGGCGCGGCCATGGCGTGGACGCGATTGCCGAAGCGACCGTCCGTTTGCGGCATTTCGGTTTTAAAATCACCTATCATATTATGCCCGGCTTGCCCGGGGCCACGCCCGCGCGCGACTTTTTTTTATTCCAGAAACTTTTCCGCGACCAGCGTTTCCAACCGGATCAGATCAAGTTTTATCCGACCGTGGTGACGCGCGGCAGTTTGCTTTATCGCTGGTGGAAACAGGGGAAATATCGGCCTTATTCCCCGTCAGTGTTGCGCCGTCTGATTATCAACTGCAAAAAGATTATCCCGCCCTATGTGCGCGTCCTCCGTTTGATCCGCGACATTCCCAGCGAGTCCATCGCGGCCGGCAATAAAATTACGAATTTGCGTCAAATCCTGCAGGACCAAGGCGCGATCTGCCAATGTATCCGTTGCCGCGAGGCGCGCGGACGGGTTCTGGCCGCGGCCCCGCCGGTGCTTGACGCCATTTCTTATCCGGCCGCGGACGGCCAGGAAATATTTTTTCAATATACCGATAAAAAAAAGAAAATATTATATGGTTTTTGCCGCTTGCGCCTGAGCGCCGCCCATCAGCGCCCGGAAACGGATTTTTTTTGCAACGCGGCTTTAGTCCGCGAACTGCATGTTTATGGCGAATTAGTGCCGGTGGGCGGCCAGGAAAGGATCCAGCACGCCGGCCTGGGCAAAAAATTATTGGCCAGCGCGGAAAAAGCCGCGGCCGCGGCTGGTTGCCGGAAAATCATCGTGATTGCCGGCGTCGGCGTGCGGCCATATTACCGGAAGCTTGGCTACCGTTTAGCGCGCACTTATATGGTAAAAGGATTAAGCGCAAAAAACAAGTAAATTTTTTAATCCTAAACAAACGATTTTTACCTTCGGGAATTTTTTCAACAAACCAAAAATCATTACGGCAAAAAGCGCGCTACATGGGCCAAAGGATTATTTTTGCCGGATCAAGAAATTAATTTGCGGCTGGCCGATTCGGAAATAGAAAGGTTGTTGGTTTCCGATACCATCCCCTTGCGCGAGGAAGCGCGGCAATGCCCGAAAATTGTGCAGGTCAGCATTGCCGATATTCTGGCGGAAAGCATCCGGCGCTGTTATAACGCCGAATCAGTCAGCCGCCTGTTCGCGTAAACAATTTTTCCGGGCGCCTTTTTTAAAAAAGGCGCCTTTTTTCTTTTGACATTTTTTCCCCGTGTGATACCATAAAAATACCTTAACGTAATTATTCATATGCTTAATTATCAAAATCTCAGCCAGGCTGATCCGGAAATCATGGCCGTGGTCCGGCGCGAAATGGCTCGTCAAAGCGAAGAATTAGAAATGATCGCTTCAGAGAATTACGTTTCCCCGGCCGTTCTGGAAGCGATGGCCACTGTTCTGACCAACAAATACAGCGAAGGCTATCCGGGCCATCGTTATTACGGCGGGAACCAGATTATTGACGAGGCGGAAAGTTTGGCCGCGATCCGGGCGAAAAAATTGTTCGGCGCCGAACATGTCAATGTCCAGCCCTTGTCCGGTTCGCCGGCCAACGCGGCGGTTTATTTCGCGTTTTTGAAACCCGGCGACAAAGTTTTGGGTTTGAAACTTGACCACGGCGGCCATCTTTCGCACGGCCACCCGGTCAATTTTTCCGGCCTGCTTTATAATTTTGTCCAATATGAAGTTAATCCGGCCACCGGCCGGATTGATATGGACCGGGTGCGCCAAATTGCCCGGCGAGAAAAGCCGAAAATGATCGTGGCCGGCTTCAGCGCTTACGCGCGGGAGATTGAATGGGAGAAATTCCGGGAGATCGCGGCCGAAGTCGGTGCTTTTACTTTCGCGGACATCGCGCATACGGCCGGTTTGATCGCGGCCGGTGAAATGTCCAACCCAGTGCCGATTTTTGATGTGGTTTCCACGACCACGCATAAGACTTTGCGCGGACCGCGGGGCGCTATCATCATGTGCCGGGAAGAATTCGCTAAACGGATTGACCGGGCGGTTTTTCCGGGTATGCAGGGCGGGCCGCACGACCACATCAACGCGGCCAAGGCCGTGGCTTTCGGCGAGGCTTTACGGCCGGAATTCAAAGACTATGCCCGGCAGGTCATCAAAAACGCCCGCGTTTTGGCCGAGGAATTGATCAGCCGCGATTATCGGGTGATTTCCGGCGGTACGGACAATCATCTTTTGGTCGTTGATATGTCCAATCGGAATTTGAGCGGCCAGGAAGCGGAGATCGCATTGGACAAAGCCGGCATTTCCGTTTCCCGTTCCACCATCCCGAACGACCCCAAACCGCCATTAAATCCTTCCGGCGTCCGTTTGGGCACGCCGGCCATTACCACGCGGGGCATAAAAGAACCCCAGATAAAATTCATTGCCGACTGCCTGGATGCGGCCGTCCAAAACCATCAAAACGAGAGCCGGTTAAGCGAAATCAGAGAAAAAATCAAAGAGCTTTGCGCCCTTTTTCCTATCCCCGGCTGGCCTGCCCAGAAATAATTTTTTATGATGAAAATTCTTGACGGCCGCGTCATGGCGGAAAAAATCAAAGATCGTTTAGTCCAAGAAATCATTGCTCTCAATTCGAACTGTCCGCTCTCTAACGGGCAATCAAGTTTGGTCGGTGAAAGGCCGAATTTGGCCATTATTTTGGCGGGCGATTCCGAAGAGTCGGCTTTATATGTGAAGCTGAAACAGCAGGAAGCGCAAAAAGTCGGCATTGACACCCACTTATATCGGTTTTCGCCGGACGTGCCGGAAAAGGATATTTTGGACACCTTGGCTTATTTAAACCAAGACGATTTGATTGACGCTGTTTTAGTCCAATTGCCCTTGCCCGCCGGACTGGACGCGGATAAAATTATTGGCGCGCTCAATCCGGAAAAAGACGCGGATTGCTTTCATCCGAAAAATATCACCCGTTTAAATAGCGGCGGCGCGGACCAAATCCTCCCGCCCGTTTATCAGGCTGTTTTGGCATTACTGCAGGAAACCGGCGAACCGTTAAAGGGTAAAAAAATCGTGATTTTGGCCAAAGCAAAAGTTTTTGGCCAACCGTTCGCGGATTATTTTAGCCGTGGCGGCGCGGATAGTCGTTTTTTTCAGCCGGATCAGCCGGAGTGGCCGCGTTTTGCCAAAGCGGCGGATATTATTATCAGCGCTGTCGGGCATAAACATTTTTTAACCGGCGCGATGATCAAAAAAGGCGCGGCTTTGATTGACATCGGCATCACTAAAGAAGGCGCAAAAGTGTTTGGCGATGTGGACGCAGAGAGTGTCAAAGAGCAAGCCGCTTTTCTTTCGCCCGTGCCGGGCGGAGTCGGCCCCTTGACCATTGCCATGCTTTTCGCCAATACTCTCCGCCTTTACCGGCAAGGGCGGGGCGCGAAAATGGAATACTAATTAATTTAATTAAATAAACACTATGAAAGGATTTTCCACCAACATTGAAGAAGCCACTCTGGCTAATCAGAATTTCCGGCAAGTGCTTTATACCGCCAAGCACAGCCAGCTGGTTCTGATGAGTTTGAAGCCCGGCGAAGAAATCGGTTCCGAGGTTCATCCGGACAATGACCAATTTTTCCGCTTTGAACAAGGACAGGGAAAATGCGTCATTGACGGCCATGAATATGAGGTGCGGGACGGTTCCGCGATTGTCGTTCCGGCCGGGGCCGAACATAATGTCATTAATGTTTCCGATGCTCAGACATTGAAACTTTATACGATCTATTCCCCCGCCCATCATCAGGACGGGATCGTGCGCGCGACAAAAGCGGAAGCCGAAGCCAACGGGGCGGATTTTGACGGCCGAACCAGCGAATAATCGCTTCGGTCAAAAATAAAAAACTTGGACATAGTCCAAGTTTTTTTGTTGTAAAAAAAATCCCAAGTCTGTTTTAAAAAAGGCTTGGGAAAATATTTTTTATAGTCGGCAAATATACATCAGTTTGGGATTTTGCGGGGTTTTACGCAAATCCCCAATAAACGGCAAGGCTTTTTCGTTTTCGGCCAGTATTTTGATCCAGGCCAAACTGGCTTTATCCGTTGCCAGATTTTTGTCCAGGTAATTTTTATTTTTTAGGTCATGGTAGACATACTCCATCGCCTCCGGCTCTTCTTTGTCAAAGAGCGGATTAAAGATCCGATAGACCAAAAACCAGCCTTCTTTATTAAGGTACATTGTTTTTCCTCCTTTTTTATATAAGATTGTTAAGGACATTTAGGCATATTCAGAAAAAAAACACAATAGCCGGGAATTTTTTCTTGCTATTTTTGCAGATTCTGCTAACATATCAAAAAATAAGCGGAACTTCGTTTTTCCGATAAAATATAAAATCAAGCAAAAAGGAGGAGGCGGATGAAGAATTTTGATTTGCACGTCCATTCGGATTATTCCGATGGACTAATGACTATCGGTCAGATTATCGCTCTTTGCCAACAGAGAAAGATTGCTTCTGTGGCGATCACTGATCATGACACGGTCGACCAGGTTTTACCGGCGCAAAAAATCGGCCGTCGGGCCGGCGTGCGGGTCTTGGCGGGCGCGGAGATCTCCGTATCGCATAAAGGGCAGCGCTGGCATCTGCTTGCCTACCATTTCAATCCACGCCATCGCGCGTTGCGGGCGGAATTGTCTGTCCAGCAAGAAGCCCGTCGGGAAAGACTGGAAAAGTTGAAAAAAATCGCTCTTGACCTTGGATTTTTACTGAACGGCCAAGCGCTCGGCCGCCATCGCTCGGTCAGCCGCATTCATCTGGCTCGGCTGCTTTGGCAGGATCCGACCAACTATAATTTATGCTGCCAATTTGGCCTGAAAGGGCCGGGCCAGATTTTGGAAAAGATTTTTTCTCGCCCGCCGGCCGTGGCTGATCGCTATCGGACTGACATGAAGAAGGCCATTGACCTTGTCCATGCCGCGGGCGGTTTGGCGGTGCTGGCGCATCCCATTGCCTCCAGTCATAATAACTTTGCCCTCTTAGAAAAAATGGCCCGTTCAGCCGGGCGATTGGAACTTGACGGACTGGAGGTTTTTTCCGGACGGCAGAAGCTGATCCCCACCCTATCCTTATATAATTTAGCCAAGCAGTACGGATTGCTAATAACCGCCGGCTCGGATTTTTATGGCACCAATCGCCAGCGTTACAGCCAGCTGGGACAGTGGTAAGAAGCCAAATTGGATTGGACGCCGGAAGGGTATCTTTTTTAACCGTTTGTTCTCTCACCCCGCTGGCCACACTTGGTCAGCGGATTTTATTTGTAAATAGCCGAAAAATCAAATATCGCCGGTTTATTTCTTAAAAATCAGATTTTATGATAAAATATAGCTATTAATTTGACGCTTTGATTTATGGCTAAGAAAAAATGGCATCGCAAAGGCTTAGGTGATTATTTATCCTGGCCGAAAATGGATATGGGCGTGAGCGCGGAAACTAAAAAGGGCATTTTTAATGTTTTTCTTTTCGCTTTCGGCGGTTTCAGCTTTTTATCTTTCTTCGGTTTGGCCGGCCAGGCCGGCGAGTTGACCAGCGCCGCCTTGATTTATCTGTTCGGTTTTGGGCACTGGTTTTTCCCAGTGATTATACTTTTGCTGGCTTTTTTTCTTTTGGGCGAACGCTATGACATTGCCGGCGCCACCTATCTTGGCCTGGCGCTTTTCATTTTGTCATTTCAGGCCATGCTGATGCTGTTCGTGCCAGTCGCCAAATGGACATTGGCCTTGGCGGCGGGCGGCGGCGGCGGGCAGATCGGCTATTACGCCGCTCGGCTGATTGTCAAATTTATGGGTTATTGGGGCGGTTGGCTCGTTATCATCTGTTGCCTGTTGGTTTCTCTGCTGTTGATTTTTAATACTCGTCTGCCCAATCTGATCGGCCGGGACAGCTTGCTGGCCAGGATATTTTCACCGTTGGTTTTTCTTTCCAGGAAAATTTTCCGCCGCGCGCCGGATATAAATAAGCCTGAAGAAGAGGAAGAAGAGGAGGAGGAGGAAAAAGCAGAGGAGGACAAAGAGGATTCGAGCGATGAAGAAGAAGAAGAGGAGGAGGAAGACAAAGAGGATCTGGACGACGACAATGGAGAGGAAGAAGAAACCGCTAAAAAATTCGCGGCTAATAAAATCTTTTCGCTCGCCCAGCCGCTGACCGCGGAAACTGAAGAGGAAGAGGGAGATCACAGTTTGGAAAAGCTTGTTTCTTGGTGGCCTTTAACCGGGCAAGTGGCCAATTTTTCTTTGGGCTTGTTGTCCGGTAAAATTGACAAACCGTCCAGCGGCAACATCAAGGAAAGCGCGGAAATTATCACCAGAACCTTGAAAAATTTTAATATTCCCGTGGAAATGAAAGAAGTCAAAGTCGGACCCACGGTCACCCAGTACGCTTTCAAGCCTACCGATGGCATCAAGTTGTCCCGCATCACCGCGTTGTCCAATGACCTGGCTTTGTCCTTGGCGGCCCATCCGATTCGGATTGAAGCTCCGATTCCCAACAAGCCTTATGTCGGCGTGGAGGTTCCGAATAAGACCAAAGCTAATGTCGGATTGAAAGAAATTCTAGCCAGCCGGGATTTCAAGAAAGCTGGCAGCCAATTAACTATCGCGTTAGGCAAGGATGTGGCCGGCAAGATCTGGGTGGATAATCTGGCCAAGATGCCGCATTTGCTCATTGCCGGCGCCACCTCTTCGGGTAAGTCTGTCTGTCTGCACGCCATCATCGTCAGCTTGCTTTTCCAAAACAATCCGGACGATCTGCGCCTGATCATGGTGGATCCGAAACGGGTGGAGCTGACCAAATATAACAGCATTCCGCATCTTTTGACGCCGGTCATCACGGATGTGAATAAAACCATCAACAGTTTGAAATGGTGCTTAAACGAGATGGACCGGCGTTTGAATTTGCTTCAATACTGGGGAAAACAGGACATCAGCGCTTTTAACGGCTTGAAAAATCAGGAAGCCGGGCATCTGCCTTATATCGTTTTTGTCATTGATGAATTAGCCGACCTAATGATGGTCGCCGGACGGGATATCGAGGCCGGTATCACCCGTTTGTCGCAGATGGCCAGAGCGGTCGGCATCCATCTGATTCTCGCCACTCAGCGGCCGAGCGTTAACATCATCACCGGCGTCATTAAGGCCAACATGCCTTCGCGGATCGCTTTTTCCGTGGCTTCTTCCATTGATTCCCGCACGATCATTGACAGCCAGGGCGCGGAAAAATTGCTCGGCCGCGGCGACATGCTTTACACCAGTTTTTCTTTGCCCAAGCCGCGCCGCATGCAAGGCGCTTTTATCAGTGAAGAGGAGATCAGAAATATTGTCGCCGAGATCAAGAGGAAATGCCATCGGATTAATTATTTGAAAGAAGTGACCGACAACCAAAAAGTCAGCGGTTTCGCGGGCGCGGGTTTGAAAGATAATGACAGCCAGGATGACGCCCTGCTGGAAGAAGCCAAGGCGGTCGTCATCCGGGCCGGCAAAGCTTCAACTTCCCTTTTGCAGCGCAAGCTCCGTCTTGGCTACAGTCGGGCCGCGAGCATTATGGACGCCTTAGAACAAGCGGGCGTCATTGGTCCGCCGGACGGATCAAAACCGCGGGAAGTGCTGATTTCTCCGGAAGAATATGAAGCGCAAAGCGGTCCAGTCATGAGCGGCGCGCCTTTGCATAATCGGGAAGAATTTGTCGCGCCCGCGGAATTTTTACCGGCGGCGGATGAACAAGAAGAAGAATTACCGGGCGCCGGAGAGGAAAACAATAGCGAAAAGGAGGATGATGATCATGATAACGATGATAGCCAAGATGAAGAAAGCGCGGATGATAACGAAGAGCCGGACAGCCACGATCAAGATGAAGAAGAGGACGACCGCCCTGAGCCAGAAGCAAAAGATGACGCCCGGAAAAAAGCCAACAACGGGACAGTCAGCCGGCGATCAGCGGCCCCCAAGCGGCCGGACAACCCGCCGGATTTCAACAAATATTTTTCCCGCTAAAGGTGAATATTGAGACTGGCAAAGGCAGGCGCTCGTTTAAACATTAGATATTATTTTATTATCTGTCCGGCGCTTATTTTTATTCGGCCGGTTAAATTATTAAATATATGTATATTACTTGGCTAGGTCATTCTTGTTTCAAACTGCAAGACAAGGTCGGCGCGGATGGCTTGACGGTCGTAACTGATCCTTATGACAAGAAAATCGGCTTGAAAATGCCGAATTTTGAAGCGGACATCGTAACAGTCAGCCATGATCATTACGACCACAATAACATTTCCGCTTTGCGCAATAATCCCTTCGTTGTCAAAGGCGCCGGCGAATACGACATCAAAGGCGTGCTGATCACCGGCCTGCAGTCCGACCATGATCGGAAGCAGGGCGCAGAGCGGGGAAAGAATATTATTTTCCGCATTGAAATGGAAGACATCACCATCACGCACTTGGGTGATTTGGGCGTTAAGCTGGATAATAAACAATTGGAAAAACTGACCGGCACGGACGTCCTGCTGATACCGGTCGGCGGTCGTTACACCCTGTCCATTGATGATGCCGTGGAAACCATTGCCAGCTTGGAGCCGCGCCTGGTGATCCCCATGCACTATCAAGTTCCGGGCCTGGCGATCGAGCTGGACGGTGTGGAAAAATTTATCAAAGCGGTCGGCCTGAAGCCGACTTATGAGGAAAGGCTGAAAATCAGCAAGAAAGAATTGCCTCAAGAAAATACGGAGCTAGTGATTCTGAAGATATAAATTTTCGCCGGCCATTATTATTTATCGGCAGCTGGCCATGAAGGACCGAAAAAATTTGCGCTAGATATAAATTTAGCCAGAGGCGATCAGAAAGAAATCCGCCTTTGGCTGTATTTTTTTCTGTGGACTATTCTGCTTTAGCATCAGCTTTTCTCGTTTGAATATTATCAGTTTAACCGGCGAAAAACCGCCATTTGTCCAAAATGATTTAACTGACTGATATTCTTTACTTTTCCGCGCGAATTTGTTAAAATTATCTTATCTTTGATAAAAGAATATTAGGCATTTTTTTCTATGAATAAGCGTGATTCTCTTCCCGCGGGCCGTGCGCGGAATGTCCGCGGCCGAAGAAAAAGCGTTCCGGCGAAGAAAAAGCTTCGTTTGGCGGTGAAAGTTTTTTCTTCTCAAATGCCGGCCGTTGACCAGCTGAAGCGGCCGGCGGAAAAGCCGGCGGAAAAACTTTCCATTTCTACTCCGGCCTGGTTGCCGGCACCGGTTAAAATCAACAGATCGTCCAAGCCGGCTCCAAAAGAAAAAAATACGACCCGGTGGACGGATCGTTTGGGTGAAAAAGAAAAAGTCCGTCTCCTGTGGTTCGGAGTGGGCTTGACGGCAATGATTATTTTGGTTGTCTGGTTTTTCAGCATTCAATTCCTCCGGCCAATCGCCTTGGATGTCGGTCAAAAAGAACGCGTGTCCGTCAGTCCGGATTTGGCCGCCTTACGCGACAATCTGCAAGACAAGATGGCGGAAATCAAAAGCGCTTTAGCGATCATCAAAGAAGAGGGCGTTCGTCTTGCCTCCAGTTCTTCAGCCGCTCTCGCGCCCGCGGCCAAACAAGATCCGGAAACGGAAAAAATTGATATCTTAAAACAACATCTGGAAGAACAAATCCTGGCTTCCAGTTCGCTCAGCGAATAGGATTATTGCCACCTAAATTTTTTTATTTTATTTATGCCCAAAAAAATCCTAAAAAAGCCGGATAAAAAGAAATCCGTCCGTCCCGCACCGGCGCCAAAAAAAATCACGCCGGAAAAAATTGTTGCCCGGCAGCCCGAACCGGAAAAATTCCAAGCCGTCCCCGCGCCCGCTCCGGCCAGGCCGGCTGAAAAAGAAGCATTAACCAAGGCTAAGGCTGAGGCCGGAACGCCCGGTTTGATTTACACGGAAAAAACCAAAACCGATTTTGGCCTGATTGAGCCTCAACCCATCACCGACGAGATGCGCCATTCCTATCTGGATTATGCCATGAGCGTCATTGTCCAGCGCGCTTTGCCGGATGTGCGGGATGGCTTGAAGCCGGTCCATCGCCGGATTTTATACGCGATGTGGAGCGTGGGTTTGCGCGCCAGCGCCAAATTCCGCAAGTCCGCGACCGTGGTCGGCGAGGTGCTTGGCAAATACCATCCTCACGGCGACACGGCCGTCTATGATTCCATGGTGCGCATGGCCCAGGATTTTTCCATGCGCTATCCGCTGGTCCGCGGCCAGGGCAATTTCGGCTCCATGGACGGGGACAGCGCCGCGGCGATGCGCTACACGGAAGCGAAAATGTCCGGCATTGCTGAAGAATTATTGCTTGATATTGAAAAAAAGACGGTTGATTTTTCCCCCAATTTTGACGGTTCCCAGCAGGAACCGCGCGTATTGCCGGCCAAACTGCCCAACCTGCTTTTGAACGGCGCTATGGGCATTGCGGTAGGTATGGCCACGAATATTCCGCCTCACAATTTAAAAGAAGTGGCCGCGGCCATTATCCATCTCTTGGATAAGCCGGACGTTAGCGCGGAAGAGTTATCCGCTTTCATCAAAGGACCGGATTTTCCGACCGGCGGGGTTATTTATAATCAAGCTGACATCCGCCAAACCTACGCCACCGGCAAAGGCGGCATTGTCGTGCGCGGCGAAGCTGCGATTACGGAGACGAAAAGCAACAGTTTCCAGATCATCATTTCTTCCATACCGTACCAGGTGAACAAAGCCAGCTTGGTGGAGAGCATCGCCGACTTGGTGCGCGCCAAGAAGCTGGAAGGCATCAGGGACATCCGCGATGAATCCGGCAAGGAAGGGGTGCGCGTGGTCATTGATTTGAAAAAGGATGCTTATCCGAAGAAAGTTTTAAATTATCTTTATAAGCATACTCAACTGCAGATTGTTTTTCATGTCAACATGCTCGCTTTGGTGGACGGCTTGCAGCCGAAAGTCCTCACTTTGAAAATGGTTTTGGAAGAATATGTCAAGCACCGCCAGTCCGTCGTGGAAAGGCGGACGGCTTTTGATTTGGAAAAAGCCAAGGACCGGGCGCACATCCTGGAAGGCTTAATGACCGCTTTGTTAAAAATTGACGCGGTCATCAAGACGATCAAGGCTTCGCGCGATCGCGAGATCGCCAAGACGAATCTGATGAAGCAGTTCAAACTTTCGGAGCGTCAGGCCATCGCGATCCTGGAAATGAAACTGGCTACTTTGGCCAATCTGGAACGGCTGAAGATTGAGGCGGAATTGAAGGAAAAGCAGAAGCTGATCCGGGAATTGGAAGCAATTCTTCGTTCGCCGGCGCGGATCTGTGGCATTATCAAGGAGGAAGTGGAAAAAATTTCCGAAAAATACGGCGATGAACGGCGGACCAAAGTTGTGGAGCGGGGCGTGAAGGATTTTTCCACGGAAGATCTGGTGCCCAACGAAGAAACGGTCGTCATGATGACGCGCGATGGCTACATCAAGCGCCTGCCGCCCGACACCTTCAAGGTCCAGGGTCGGGGCGGAAAAGGCGTCATCGGCCTAACCACCAAAGAGGAAGATATGGTGGAATTCCTGTTTTCCGCCCAAACACACAATAACCTGTTGTTTTTTACCACGCGCGGCCGCGTTTTCCAGCTGAAAGCCTATGAAATCCCGCCGGCTTCGCGCACGAGCAAAGGCCAGGCGATCGTCAATTTTCTTCAGCTCGGCAACCAGGAACAGGTAACAGCCATTCTGCCCGTGGACCATCTGGCCGATTACAAATTTCTTTTCTTTGCCACGGAAGCCGGCCTGGTCAAGAAGGTGGCCATTGGCGCTTTTGACAATGTCCGCCGTTCCGGGTTGATTGCCATCAAGATCAAGGAAGATGACAAATTGATCTGGATCAAGCCGACTACCGGCTCTGACCATATTCAGCTCATCACCGCGAACGGCCAATCCATCCGTTTCCAGGAAAGCGAAGTCCGCGATATGGGCCGCGCGGCGGCCGGCGTGCACGGCATCAGGCTGAAAAGCGGCGATGTCGTCACCGGCATGGGCGTGGTGCCCGGACAGAAAGGCCATGGCCAATGGCAGGTGATCATCGTGATGACGCACGGCTTTGGCAAACGGAGCGCCTTGAGTCTGTACAAGGTCCAGGGCCGCGGCGGTTCCGGCATTAAAACCGCGAAAGTCACAGCCAAGACCGGCAAGATCGCGAACAGCTATGTCGTGGACGCCGAGCTGATGAAGGATAAGGATCTGGTCGTGATTTCTGAAAAAGGCCAGGTGATCCGCCTGTCTTTTTCGGCCGTTAATCTTCTGGGCCGGGACACGCAAGGCGTGCGCCTGATGCGCTTCAAAGAAGGCGATGACAAGGTGGCGAGCGTTGCTTGGGTCTGATTTATTTTTAAAAGCTCTAATAAAAAAACCGTCTTAACCAAGGCGGTTTTTTTATTATTCCGGGAGCGGCCGGGGGACTGTTGTTTAGAAATTAAAAACAAACAATCGGAGTATTTACTCCGTCATCATTAGAAATTATAAGATGTTTTTATGGCTTAATCTAATAATTAATTACCCCCCTATTTTTTTACCAGCGAGCAAGAAATAAGGCGCGGGCGATAGTTGCTCGCTGAATTATTTATAAATTATTTGACTTATAATCCGTTTTGCCCTAGGATGAAATGATTTTTCCGGAAATGCGCAAAAATTATCCTGATCCAAAAAAAAAGGATAATAGCCGGTATTAAACGGCTGATAATAAAAATGGAAATTATTATTGGAAAAGTTAATCAGTTTTTAATTTTTTTGTATTAAGGTGCTTGCAGATAAGCTCTATGGAAAAGAATTTTCTCACAATTATCCTGATCGTCTTGATCTTAGTGGGGCCGGCCGCGGCGGTCCAAGCCGGTGAAAATCCGGCGGGCGCGGAATTTTCCGCCATCGCGGACTTAAGCGCGGACGGATTGCCAGCCGTGCGCATCCTGGTCAAGACCGGCGAGCAAGCCATAAACGCGGTGGCCGCGCATTTAAGTTTTGACCCGGCAGTTTGGCAAGTGGCCGCTTTAGAGCAAACCAATTCTTTCTGCTCGCTGTGGCTGGAAGCGTCTTTTGATAATACGGCCGGAAAGATTGATTTGCTGTGCGGCCTGCCCAATCCCGGCTTCAGCGGCATCGGCTTGGTGGGAAAGATTATTTTTACCGCTTGGCCGCCAGCCGAGACAACAGCTGTGGTGTTTGCGCCTGATGGCCTGGCACTGGCCAATGACGGGCAAGGCACCAATATTCTTAGCCACACAGAAGATTTTATTTGGCCGGCCGGATCGGATCTGGCAGAAAATGATTTATCCAAATAGGCTGGGTATTATTTATAGGCAATCACTTTAACAAAACGAGCTGTGAAACGTTATCCGTATTTGGTCGCTTGGATAACGCGGAGCCAATAGCGAACCCACCGTTGCTTATTTGTCAAACAAGACAGCGGTGAAGCTGTCTTTATTAATTTAGCACAAGCAGAGGCGATGATCCTCGGCGCGCAAATTGGACGCCTGCGCCGATGGGGAGCTGGTGGCGTAACCGGCTGCTTTAAGAAATTTTCGGATATTGGTTGTTTTGCGCGGATCAGCCAAGAGCCGTTCTTTGCGCCTCGCCCTGCTTAACAAAAATATGTTAAGCATCTTTATCCGGTTTATGAGCTGGTCTTTGCTCGGCCTGTCTGTCCTGCCCTTGCCTGTCCAGGCCGTGGACAACGGCGTTTTTGACTCTTCACGGGACTGGTCGGAAACGCAAATTGAGCGATATTTTTCCGGCATCAATGAAATTCGGCGCGCTGACGGTTTAGCGCCGTTTTCGTCCAGCGGGCAACTGGCGGTCGCGGCCCAAAATAAAGCGGAGGATATGGCGCGCGCCGGCTATTTTGCTCATTATGGCCCGGACGGCAAGACACCTTGGCAATGGCTGGACGAAGCCGGCTACCAGCCGCTTTATGCCGGCGAAAATTTAGCCCGCAACGGTTTTGACGCGGACGCGGTCCTGAAAGCCTGGCTGGCTTCCGCCGGGCACAAGAAAAACATCATGAATGAAAAATTCAGTGAAATGGGAATCGGTATAGCGCGGGCCGCGTATGAAGGCCGGGAGACTATTTTTGTGGTGCAAATGTTCGGGCAACCTCTGCTTGATGCTTCATTGTCGGCTACGAGTCAAACTGCCAGCAGTTAGGCAAAAGCCGTTGGAATCTGTCTGACTAATTGTTGGTTTGACTTGTCAGCCGCCAAGGGAGCAGCAAATCAATGGGGTACATTGGTTGAAAAATTCGCTGGCTGTCTTTTTTCCAAAAAGGCGGTTAAGCGAAAAAAAGCGTAAAAAAAAACAGCCGGAAAATTTCCGGCTGTTTTTTTACGGGGCGATTAATTTTTTAACGTTATTATTTTGAATTTTTTCAGCAGATCAAAAATAAAGATAATACTGCCGGCGGCCAAAATCGTTATGCCGATGAGCGGCAGAGAAATCGGCACGGTTTGAAAGATTTTATTCAAGGGCGTATAAAGAATTAAAGCGGTGGCGCTTAAAGAAATTGCCGAAGCATAAGCCAGATATCTGTTCACGAAAGGCGAGCGGTTCAAAACCAGCTTGCGGAAAGAACGGAAATTAAAAGCACTCGCGATTTCCAGGAAAATCAAGGTGAGCAGGGCCAAGGTTCTGGCTTTTTCCACTGCCAGGCCGGCGATCTGAAGAGAAAAAATGTAGACGGATAGGGACAAGATGCCCATTAAGGCGCCATTAAACAAGAGCAGGGTGATCAATTCTTTGTTCAAGATGTTGGATTGCCGGCGCGGCGGGATACTCATGATGTCGCCGGAAGAGGGATTGAAGCCCAAAGAGATGGAAGGCAGATTGTCAGTCACCAGATTCATAAAAAGGATCTGCAAAGCCAGCAACGGCGTTGGCAAGCCCAGGGCCACACCGATGAAGATCATGAATAATTCGGCAAAATTACAGGACAGTTCGTAAGCGACGAATTTTTGGATGTTGTTGAAAATCGCCCGGCCTTCCTTGATGGCGGCGGTGATCGTGGCGAAATTATCATCTTTCAGAATCAGGTCCGCCACTTCCCGCGTGACATCCGTGCCCTTCTCGCCCATAGCCACGCCGATATGCGCTTCTTTCAGGGCTGGCGCGTCATTGACGCCGTCCCCGGTCATCGTTACTATTTCTCCGATTTTTTTAAAACCATTGACCAGTTTCAATTTATGCTCCGGCCGGACGCGGGCAAAAATCACAGTTTGGCTGATTTCTTCCAAAAATTCCTCTTCGCTTAGGCTGTCCAACTCTTCACCGGTTAAAATTTTTCCTAACAAGCCGATTTCCGCGCCGATGCGCGCCGCGGTGGCCGGGTTATCGCCAGTGATCATCTTGACTTTGATGCCGGCTTGCCGGCAGGCGCTGATCGCGCCCGCCACTTCCGGCCGGGGCGGATCCTCAAGCGCGGCCAAACCGAGAAACACCAGTTTGGATTCCGTCTCGGCCGTTTTGATCTTCTCCTTGCTTCCGGCGGGAAAAGTTTTATAGGCAAAAGCCAGGACGCGGGACGCCTGGCCGGCAAAATCCTTGACCTGTCTCTGGATTTTTTTTATTTTGGTATCGGTCAAACGCGTTAGCTGTCCGTTGATTTCTTGGTAAGCGCATTTTTTAAGGATTGTTTCCGGCGCGCCTTTGGCGTAGACAGTAAAGCAGTTTTTTTCCAAGCCAAACACAGACATCATTTTCCGGCTGGAGTTGAAAGCCGTTTCGCCTGTTCTTTCCCAATCAAGGTCTTCACTGTAGACCCCTAATTTCGCGCCCAAGATGAGCAGAGCGGCTTCAGTCGGCGAACCGTTGACTTTGAATTGTTTTTCCGTCTTCCTTTCCAAGAACGCATCGTTGCATAAAACCGCAGTTTTTAATAACCGGGACAGTCCCAAGTTTTTTGGGGGAGCGAATTTTTTTCCGTCTTTTAGGAGATCCCCTTGGGTTTCGTAGCCGGAGCCGGTGACCGCGAATAATTCATCGTCCGCGTTAATCTGCCTGACGGTCATTTCTCCTTTGGTGATGGTGCCGGTCTTGTCCGCGCAAACCAAGGTGGTTTCCCCCAGGGTTTCGATGATGGACATGCGGTTGACAATGGCATTTTTGGCCGCCATTCGCCGGGCGCCGTTCGCTAAAGTGGAGACCAACACAACTGGCAAGCCCTCCGGAAAGGCGGAGACGGACAGGGCGATCACCACCACTAAAACATCAATTAGAACATTCAAACTCAGGACCGGAGCGCTTCTCACCATGATCAGGCCGGTCAGCAAGGAGACGGTAATCGCGACCAACACCATATAACGGGCGATGCGATTAGTTTTTTTTTGCAGAGGCAGGGTTTTCTCCGCTTGAGAAATCATCTGCGCGATCCTTCCGAACGCGGTTTTCATGCCGGTCGCGGTGACGCGGACAAGCGCGCGGCCGGAAATCGCCACCGTGCCCATAAATACGCGGTTTTTGTCCGTTTCTGACGGACTGTCGGAAATTGGCAGCTTGTGCATTTCTTTAGTTTCGCCGGTGATCATCGCTTCGTTGACCCGCAATTCATTGGCTGTGAGCACAACGCCGTCGGCCGGAATTTTATCACCGGCGCGCAGGACAATCAAATCGCCCGGCACGATTTCTTTAGCCAGGATCGTTTTTTCCCGTCCGTCCCGGATGGCGATCGCAATCGGCACAATCAGGTTTTTCAGAGCGCTGATCGCTTTTTCCGCTTTGAATTCTTGAAAGAAGCCGGCGCCGATTACCACCGCGATCACGGCCAAAATGGTGAAGCCGGTCGTATCCTTGCCGACCAGAAAACTCATCAAGGCGGAGGCGAATAACAAGTAAATGATGAAATTGTTTTTTATTTGGCGCCAAAGGATCAGCCAAGACGAAACGCGGTTTATCTCCTTGATTTCGTTGAAGCCATGAGCGGCTAATTTTTTTTTCGCTTCTTTTGAGCTTAAGCCTTTTTTTTCCAGCATAATTTTGCCGTTTACGCGATTTGATTGCGCGGATATTAGCGCGGTTTCGCTTACTGTAATTTAAGAATCCTCAGGGAAAAATTTTTTTCCGCGTGCTTTGCGAATAAATTAGAGCCCATAAATAAAATTTGCGGGCGGCGCGGGAAAAAATAAGAACAAGAAAAAAATAAGAAATAAAATGTTCGCCGAGCGCGCATTAGTGTTTATTCGGGGTACGCGTCATCTATTCGTGTTCAGTGATTATATAGTAAAAAATTTATGGTTTAAGAGGATAAATTTTTTTGCGCAAAAAAATCAGTCCGATCAGAGAGCCCAAAAAGCACATAAACATATCCCATTGCGTATCCCAGATATCCCCTTGCGTGCCCAGAAAGTCGTTGCCGGTTGATGGTGAAAGCAAAGCAATCCACCATTCAATGAATTCATAGAAAGCGCTGGCACCCAGCACTGCGGCGACAATGAATACAAACTGCCAGCCCCGTTTAGTGAAAATATTTTTTTTACTCGTGATTTCCCAAAGCGCGAGCGCCGGCACGAAACCTTGGGCAAAGTGCCCCAGCCGGTCGTAATAATTCCGAGAGAGATCGAAATAATCCTTCAGCCAATTAAAAAGCGGCATCTCGGCGTAGGTGGTTTGGCCGCCAACCATCAGGATCAGGCTGTGCGCCAGCATCAAGCCATAGAGCCAATTGGAAAAACGGAATTTTTTAAAAGTCAGGGTCAGAACCAGCCAGGCGAGGAGCGCGGGAAAAACTTCTAAAAGCCAGATCAGATGATCCTGGGCGTGCCAACCGGTCCAAATCAGGCCCAGAAAAAAAATGGCAAGCAGGGCATAAAGAAAACGATTTTCTTTGCGCATAGAAAAAAGTTTTATTAATTCACGGCGCTTCCGGTCCCGAGTCGCATTTTTTAAGCGTAGATCCGCCCTTGGCCGGCAAAAATATTATAACAGAAAAATCCAGATGCCGCAAAAAGCGGGAAAAGGCGCTGAGAATAGAAGCCCGGCCCAAAAACGCCGGTCAAAAGGCTGGGTGATTGCCAATTATTTGATTTATTTGCTATAATTAAAAATAAAACTTAACAAAAAGATAAAATATAAGGGAGATAAGCAATACAAGAACTAAATATAATATTAAACTATTTTATGATTTTAAATTTCCGCTCAATCTGGTTAAAAACAAAAGAAAGAAAATTTATTTATACAACCGGGGCGGCTGGTTTGATTCTGGCCGGACTGGGTTTGCTGGCGATTT
>Ga0210056_1000554_pt1 | contig 31407 bp, 26 predicted proteins | sample CryGeyCG2014_080_2_FD_183965 | JGI IMG/M metagenome (GOLD analysis project Ga0210056, IMG submission 183965) | Groundwater microbial communities from aquifer - Crystal Geyser CG07_land_8/20/14_0.80 (SPAdes) (version 2) | ecosystem: Environmental > Aquatic > Deep subsurface > Groundwater | place...
CAGAGTGCCATTTAAATTCGACATTTTTTTTTCTGAGATAGCCGGCATAGTAGATTGTGCTAAATCCGCTGCCCCACTCAAAGATTTTTATTGCTCCATGACCTGTAAAACTATCAAATATTCTTTTAAATATTTGGATTTCCGTTCTAGTCTGGGCGGGCCGTCCGAACATACCGTTAACACGCAAACTACCCTGAAAATACAGAATCTGCAGCTTCCTTCCCACTTTATAAAAATAATTCAAGGCTGCCTCCCCAATTCATTCACATAAGAAACAAAACTCTACCGTCTCACAAATTACCCAATTTTCTGTCAATGGATGCCCACTTCTCGTGAGTGGGCCTCCACAGTTCCCATAAGAAATAGAACACATTTGCAATCCTTGTCTTACCCCTGAAGGCTGGGATCTTGCTCTCATATCGGACATGGCGCTTAATCACTCTGTGTATCGTTTCACGTTCATTTATATCAAATACATAAGACATAGTATCCAGTACTTCCATTGCAAGATCATAATAGCCATATAGAAAAGCAATTGAAATATATTTCAGAACTTTAGCCTTCCTTGCAAAATTATTACCAATTCCATCTACAGCCTCCCTGAAATCATTTAAATTCTTAAAATAAAGGGCATTACCGAAAACGAGTTGACCTCTTTTTTTCCCGTAATCCTTTCCGATCGTCCTTTTCCAATATGCGCCTTGGATGTCAAAAAGCTGGAACCCTTGTCTCCTTACAAAACTATCTACATCGGCAAACAAAGGCTGATCCTGATATAATTCAATAAATTCTACTTCTATTTCCAGACCGAATGCATGTTTTCTAATAGTCTCTGCCGCCCCTTCCAATATGAACAGTTCGCTGCCCTGAGTGTCGATCTTAATAAAATCTGCCTCGGTAATATTATTTATCCTGAACTGGTTATCCATGGTGTCGGTTTCAATTTCTGCACTTTTGACAATATCAAAGCGTTGCGATTCTGGGAACCTATTCAGTAATTCTCTATTGGGCTTGAATATTGACGAAGTCTGCTGCTTTTGAGTAAGATAAAAAGTAAGCGATGTTTTTTCACGGTATAATCCCGTATTCAAATATTTTATTTTTCCATCAGATTTTTCCTCCAAGTTGCAAAATTCACGTTCATCAGGCTCAAATCCAATGACTTGAAGATACTTTTCAGCAGGTTTCCAATTCGACTCCAACCCACCGCTCGCTCCAACATCGACCAAGGCTAATGGGTGCTTACGGTAGTATTCAGAAAATAACGGCTCTATGAATATTCCCATTCGATCTCCTAAATTACGGGTTCTTCAACCTGAATGCAGAATAATTGCCTTACCTTGACAAATAGGATGAACATATTGGATCCTTCTGCATTAATAACTCTGCCTGCATTAAGTCTTCAGGCGTGTCTACTCCTACTACCTGGTATCGTGTTGCAATCATCCGTATTTTATATCCGTGTTCCAGGGCTCTAAGCATGTCAACGGATTCAATCTTTTCCAAAGTAGTCCGCGGCAGATCAGCAAAGGCCATAAGGAATTCCCTCCGGAATGCATTGATGCCGAACTGTTTATACCTGGGGATTTCTGGATGAGTCGATGCCTTCTTCAGAGATGGAATTGGTTCTCGGGAATAATAAAGAGCGTTCCCTGATCCATCCACAACTACTTTGACCACATTGGGACTGTTGAACTCAGAGTCGTTGCTTATAGGTCCCATCATATCCGTACACACAAGATCCGGCTCTCGTAGAAGCGGTGCAACCAGGCTTTCCAAGGTCTCCGGACGAACCAACGGCATATCACCCTGAACATTAATAATGATTTCAGCTTCAAATGCTTGAGCCGCTTCAACAACCCGATCCACACAACTTTCATGACAATCAGATGTCATAACCACTTCCCCACCGTAACGCTCCACCGCTTCTGCAATCTCCCGGTCGCAAGTCGCGACTATGACCTTATCGAGAATTTTACAGAGGGCTACGCGTCTGCGGACATGCTCTACCATCGCCACTCCGAGAATAGGTTTTAACGGTTTCCCAGGGAAACGGCTTGAGGCCATTCGCGCGGGTATGATTGCAACAATCGGCCTCACGGTATTCTATCCTTTAGGCTCTTCAATCTACCTCGACACATTTCCCCGAGAAATAGAAAATCTACGCCAAAGGCAAGAAATGAATATCCCTCTTGCAGCTTGGAAAGCGCAATATCGGGGTCGGGCTGAACTACATGAAATCCGCCGGGTTTGAGGCCACTCGTGATCACATTCCGTATCACTTCCAAGGCATCCAACATGGCCGGTTGGTCAAATTCTCCTGGCACTCCCAAAGAGCCGGAAAGATCATAGGGGCCGACAATGAATCCATCAATTCCTTCAACGGACAATATCGCATCAATGTTTTTCACTGCTTTGACATGCTCAATCTGGACAATTACCGTACTCTCGTTCAACACCCACTCCTTGTATTCCGGGAAAAGCGTCCCATATCCCTGGGCTCGTGCTAAACCAACGCCGCGATGTCCAACAGGCGGATATTTAACAGCTGCAACCGCCTGTTTAGCTTCTTCTTCTGAATTCACCATGGGCACAATCACTCCGCTTGCTCCGCAGTCCATGGCACGCTTGATAAGATTAGGATTATTCTCGCTCACCCTTACAAGGGCTGGAAGGCCGGACAATTGGATGACCCGGATAATTCCTTCAGCATCGGATATCTCTATCGGGCTATGTTCCATATCAACAACCAACCAGTCGAAACCGGCCCTGGCCATGATCTCAGCAATTGAAGGATGCGGAATGGTAATCCAGGAACCGATTGATGCATGGTTCCCTTCGCTCAAGACACGAAACGGAATGGGTAGATCTTTTCTTGAAGGCATCAAGATTCACCTCTCTCTCTTTCTTCTATGCACTTTATTCCACTACAAAAAAACCTTCATGTTTTCTTCGGTCGGCTTTGAAAAATACTCAGGTAACACCAGTTTTCCAATTCTCCGGAACATCTCTTTGTCATCATGCAGAAGTTTTTCAATTAATTGGAACTGTTCACTGATCTCCGGCGGTGAATTAACAGGCTTGAGTGGATAGTCCGGCCAGATAAAAGGATCATAAAAGAATGTGTTATCCGGAACAACACGTATAACCGGAACACCCATCACCACAGATTCCAATATGGTTATGGATGCCCCTGTTGAAACAACAGCGGACATGTTTGGTAACCATTCCTGGATAATCCCCTCGTCAGCAAATTCATAATGATTCAGGCCAATCTTCCCAAGAAACCTGATAAGGGACTTTTTGGACAACAGCGGATGGGTCCTTATATACACAGTGTAATCGCCGTTATTTTGCAAGGCATCTCTAACCTTAACGAAGAGTTCAAATGCCAGATCATGACTGAATGTCAGGGGAAGAATAATATTTTTCTTCCCCTCGGGAAGTTTTCTTCCAACTCCATTAACATCCAGATAGACAGATTCAAAGCGCAGATTTGGCCCCCTGAAAAGTATTTCTGAAGGAAATCCTGCTTTCTGATAGAGTTCAACATAGATTGGTCCGCTGCAAACAAGTTGATCAGGCAAAGGGTGATAATCCTTTTCGCCAACTCCTAAGTGGTGAGCTAATTGATTCGGGAAAAACGCGGTATGCTGAAAACCCAGGACTTTAGAATCGGAGAAAAACTTCTTGCAGGCCAGAATAAATGGCTTTTCGGGAGGATTCCCTTCAAATGAATAATAAAAACCATCGATCTCAAATCCTTTTTCTTTAAGTCTTTGTAACATCGGAACACACAAATTAAGTATCAATAGAGTTGGGTTAAGTCCTAGTTTTTTTAGAGCTTCATTCAATATAGGTACGACATTAGTATTTCTTATATCAGCATTCTGTATACGATTTCTTAGCATTTGAAAGCCATTACAAATAACTTTTACATAATCTGTAAATTTAACATAGTGATCAGGAATCAAAAACGGTTGATCTAAATCCTTCATGAAAGCATAAACTTCTTTTATTGACATTGGAAGATCAAAGAACATTGGAAGATGCCAAACTTCATAATTTTTGGAGCGCAGCCATGCTGGTAAGTTTCCGAAGTTTCTATCCTTATTTTTTCCAGCTTCATTGAAATTCCCTTTTGTAACCCAACTTCTAAGAACAATTCTCTTTCCTACATTTATCTTTTGGGCAGGAAGTGGCTTAAGCAATGTAATGGCAGCTCGGCGGCTTTTAATTACTTGAAGGAAATAAAAAAATAGCTGCGCAAAGATGTAAGCCCAATGCTTTATTGTTTCAACAAGTTCATTTATTCTATTTCTATGATTTTCAACCCTATATCCAGCCTTCTCAGCGGCACTTGATATGCACTCACTTAATGCCCGGCTATTTACAATAAAAAGAATATCCTTATTTTTTGAATCAGCAAGTATTTTTTTTGCGCAGAACAGATATGTGATATTGAGAAATAGCGGCGTTGATTCTATATTTTTCGAAGCTAATTGACCGCCCCACCATTCAGGCGAGTCATTTTCTTTATTCAATCTGGACATCAACTCCAGAAAAGGATCTTTGATCTCCTGATATGCCTGCTGCAAAAGCCCTGATAGATTATTAACTTTTATCTTATCAGACAACTTTTCTTGCAATTCTACGAAATGAACATAATCATTTGTTAAATAATAGCAGAGCGGGCTATTATTAATTAATTTATGGATCAGATTTATAGCACTTTTCTTATTAATTATTTTGACGCTTTTCATTTTGTATAAATTTAATTCTGGAAAATCAAAGGTTTTGATCACCATCTATTCTTGAAAGCCACCATTTTTTATTAAGCAACGTATTTTCATTTTCAGGACACTTATACCAGTATGTATAGTGCTTCGTACGCTTCACTGTCGGAAAACCTTTCTTTAAAGATTCCATAATCTCAGGTATTAAACCACCCACCTCAAAGGCCACTGCATTTAAAGTAATCTTTGAGAAATTGAAGGCGGCGCTTAATAGAATATCTGCTATACGATGATCATCAAAATCATAAAACAAATCCGTTACATGATAAACACCCAGAATATCTTCACGCACACCCATCTCTCTAAAGGTAATATATCCTTTAACTTCACCATTGTCCGTGTACTTCAAAGCATAGGTGCGTCCCTTGGATTTGGGATGCAAGAAATGTCTCCAATTTAAAAAGCAGGAGCTTCTTACTACAGTCGAACCCACCTTTTCCCTATTCTTCTGCCATAATCCGTCAAACTCTTCTCCGAAATGAGAAAATTGTTCTATGTTGGAAGAGGAGTCCTCACCATGGGACAAACCATCCTTTCCAATCCTTCTCAAAGCTAAATATGAACCATAGACTAATGCAGTAAATCTGAATCCTGGAAATATATTCAGCAATCTGATTAACAAAGATATTTTTTTATCCCCCTGCCCAGTTTCTTTTATATATTGATAAAACCGCGTTAATTTTCTGTAGTAATAATCTACAGACTTTATTTCCCAAAGAAGTGATTCAACAGGGATAGGTAGAGCTCCATTCATCTCGCACACTTTAGCAGCAACTGGGTTCGCCGTTGTAGCAAGCAAAAAAAAGGTTTGTTGATCTAAAAAAAATTTTTGATACAGACCTAATCCTAAAACTCTGAAGCGGGGATCGACAATCCAACTAATGGCGGCAAACCCCTTTATCTCCCGGTTCTCTATCCACCAGTCCACTGGTATATTTCCAATAAATCCAACTACCCCATCCTCTGGATGAACCAAAACCCAGCCGAGAGTATGTTGAGGGTCTTGCCCGTCCTTTATGTTCCACCGATGATGCCATAGTTCATTAAATTCATCTAAACTCAACCTTCTTGTGTCAATAAGGGACAAAGTAGGATTTGAGCACAGTTTCCACATGCTTTCCAAATCAGATAGTAAAATTTCTCTTATTTTTACAGAAGAAGACCTGTTTTCTGTTATCTTCACGATCTTACAATCCCGTTAGAAACTCTTAGTAAACTCCTGATTCACTGACGTGGTCACAAATCTGGAACCATATCTTAGGAGTTGAGTCATTCAAAGAACACCATTTCTCCTTTTGAAACCACTTTTTGGAGTTTGCGGCTTCTCTCTTTCACGCACTCTCCATTTCCCTCAGTTTTTCTCAAGAGCGGTACGTTCTTTTAAGCGAATAGCGTTTTTGAGCATAAGGAAATTTTCCATCGAGATGATTTTCATCCTGAAGCCGAGATACAGATAGCTGCCCCCGAAAATGAGCTTAACAATAAGTCTGATCAAGTAAGAGAAAACGCCGTTTCTTAGAAGGATCATTGAAATTGCAGCACTGAAGAATATCACAAAAATGGTGGCGATCTTTCCATACTCCCATTTAATTTCGTAATAATGCTGAGAAACCCAAAATGAAATACCACCTGAAATCAGCCCTGCCACAAGTGTCCCCCATGCGGCGCCTATTGCCCCCCATATATATATAAAAGGTATATTTATTATGATGTTTAATATAATGCTCACTATCGTAAGAATGGATGTGATATGGGTCTTTTTCGTATAAATAAGCTGAGGTTGTTTGCCAAAAAAATAGGAGCCGTACAACATGGATAAGATGATGACGATATTTATGGCCCCGTGATAGGATTTCGGTGTCAGGATGTTTATGACTTCTTCGGAGAAAAGCGCTATCAAAAGACCGAGAGAAATTGAGATATACAGGAACGGGGTTAGATACCGGCCAATCGATTCTCCGCCTTCTTCCCCCATCTCGAACATGCGTTTGTATACTTGAGGTGCAAAAACGTTCTGAATGGCCGTCATGTAAGTGAATACGATGTTGGCCACTCTCTGGCCGATACTGTAGATCCCGACTCCTCCAACCGTATTTAGAAGTCCTATCATATATTTATCAAACTGGCTCCCTATTACACCAAAAAAAATTCTCGGTGTCAGAGGAAGGCTGAGTTTCAAGGAATCCTTCAGTGCATCGCGGCTGAATGAAACCGGCAGAATTTTTATAAATCGGCACGAAAGAATAGAAAAGATTGAGAGGCTTGCCAAAAGCTGCCCCCAGATAAGTCCTATAACCCCAATACGCAAATACGCCACCATGAAAAGAGAAAAAAGGACACCCATGACACTTTCATCAATTGTGTACCAAACAAAAGCCTTAGCATTTTCCGTATTCCTGAAATACGTAAGGTAATAGGTCTTCAGACCCATTAACCCAGTGGAACAATATGACCAGAATAAAAGGGCCGCATGATCTGGAGAGCCAATGATCCACTTCGAAAGCGACGCTTTGAACAAGTAAGTTAAAAATCCACAGATGATAAAGGATGAGATGACGAACAGCAGTGTTGAGTACAGTAATCCGGATGCTTGTTTTGCTTCCTTATGTTCAAAAAAGTTCCTCTCATAGCCGATGGTCAGGCCGAAATTGGCTATGCCATTGACAAAAACGGCATACACCTGGGAAAGGGCAAAAACGCCGTAATCCTCCTTGGAGAGTATCCTGGTAAAAACCGGCAGCGTTACCATCGGGAGGAGATTGCCTACCATTACCGGCAGAAGATAAATGAAACTGTTCTTAATTTGCTTTTCTTTACTGGTCATATACTTATCTGGCGAGCAATTGTAATCCATACTACTGCAGCAAGTTCGCGGGTCTTGAAAATGTTTTTCAACATACTATTACAAATGAATTTAAGTAACAATGACTTCTGAAATGCGTGGTTCAACCGGTATACCCTTTAACCAATGAGTGAGTTCTTCGGGGCCTCTTATAATTTCGATTCCATGCGCAGCCCTATCATCCTTCTGGACCAAACCGGTCGGGTCGTAGTAGCAGGAGGGCTTACCGAGTTCTCGAGCGATTAAAGCAGTCGATGTAAACGGCATGGAGATCACAAGTTTACTCGCTTCGATAACCCGATAAGCGGAAATGTCGGAGTCAATAGTTATAACATTTTCGTACCTCGACAAACGCTCCGCAAAGGAGAGATACGCAGGATGAGCCAGCGATGCATTCTTCAGTTTGCGTTTGCTCTTCCACAGCATGGTATAGCCGGCATCCTTAGTGACTTGCTGTATGTCATGGAGGAACTGTATGCAGGTCTTAGGGACATAAACCTCGAAGTCGACTCCCAAAATCCGATATCTTGAGGAACGATGCGGGGTCACATCAAATACAGCAACGCCTCTACCGCTGAATTCCGGTATATCCTCAGCACTGCAATGAAACCAAATGCACCCGACAACAGTACTGTTGGCTGTCTCGCCAACAGCACGCCGAACAAAATCGGACTGGTACTCATCCCACACCAGGTAGTGAGGCCAGTTCATCGCTTGAAAGCCATAGGGGAGCGGTGGATATCCATCCGGACGCTTGAAGGCCTCGCAATTGGCTGAGTAGAAATAGAAGGTCATCCTCGAGCCTCGTTTCTCTGCCTCATAGGTCCAGAGTGGGCGGTAGATCCAGCCGGAATTGTGGAAGAGGTAGTCTTTTGCCAATCGTTCTGGATTCTGCATGCGCACCTGTGCAGCGAGTGCTGCCTGGTTGAGTAACAGTGCATGCCACCAACGACCCATAAAAAAGCCGACCAACGCAACCGTGCTCGCTCCGATCCCCCACGCGAGGAAACGCATCAGCGGCCATAACCCGGACAACGGCGGAATGGCCGACTTAACCGGTACGACACGTGTACCGTCGACGGCTTTGGGGACAGTGCCGATCACGCTGTGGCAGATCGCCTCAATATCGCTGATCCTGCCTGACCATTGCATATACCATGAGATAACGTCGTGGCTACGACCGTCCTTGCACGGTTGGGGAAGATTCCCGGGTACGAGGCCCTCGAAATAGACATAACGCCCTAATTTCTGCGTTGATTGATCACGCGCCGTCTTAATTCCGTTCAGAATAATCTTGGCGATTTTCAAAACACCATACGCCAGCATTATTCCGACAAAGGCTTGCCACAGCAATGCCATGCGAAACGGCGCAATCTTAAACCCCTGATTCCGAATGCTCTTCCGCCATTCAGGAGGGAGATAGTAAACTACCGATGACCCTGGCCTGCCCAATGCATAAAGCAAGGCACGATTCAGATTCAGACCCGCCACGCGAGTCAAGAGATACTGCCTGCAGACAAGCGCTGCCTGCCCAATCCCTTCTCCAAAGATGTATTTCGAGTAGCATTTCTCTTTGATGTTCAACGGTTGAGTCGTCAGCGCTCGATTAATATCGGCAATTCGGCTCAACGATTCTGAATCTTTCAGGAATCGATAACCGCGCATGATGCGCCTGAGGCGATGGAAACTGCGGTGTTTAATAAATCTTGAAAAAAAATGAAAACTCATTTCTTACTTAATCACAATTCTATACGGAAATCAGTAGTATCTACGTGGAACTTCCTCACATCACTTAATTTCCAAACCATTGTCATAGCGCCGGGTAATACATGTTAATAGAATTCTCATCTTCCGTTATAGAAACTATGTACTCGCTTTGAGGCTTACCATCAATAACAGTGGATGATTCAAAAACTTTTTCAACTTCGAACCCGCATCCCTTAAACAGATTAAAAGATACGATATTTTTTGTGTTCATAACCGCCTTTAAACAGCATAATCCCAACTGCCGAAAACAATAATTTACAACCCCGCAAAGTGCTTCCTTGCCGAATCCCTTCCCAGTGTATCCTTCCCTCCCGACACATATGCCGATTATCCCTATCCTGTTTTCCCAATCAATGGAGGAAAGTGTTAAGTTACCTATATGTAAACCATTACTTTTCGAAAATATGCCTATAAGCGCCTTATCGTCACGGCCTTCATAAGACCTAACGTAAACCAGACAGCTTTCTAAAGTCTGGCTGACATTTGCACAACTCAGATATTTATTTACTGCCGGATCATTCAGCCAAGCAACGTATTCCGGTGAAACGTCCTCCGAATCAAGGGTTCGGAGGAATAAGCGTTCAGTCTCTATCTTTATTCTCATAAAACATCACATATCAGGATCCAAACGGTTTCAACATCATTTACATTTTTATCTTCCCCGTATTTCCTATATTAGCTTCGACATCCTTTTCAATAATGCCCATAAAGCCGACCCAATATCTTTCTGGTTAGAGCATATAATCGCAGCACTGAGAGCACAATTCATGTTCGTGGAGGCTGCCCTCCCTGTATTGGCGAATGATCCCCAAATATTTCTCTCCGTTCATAATCTCCATCAACGAATGCTCTTTGAGGTTACCAATAGTCAAGCGCCCGTTGAAATCCGTATCACAACAAGTTACAGAACCGTCGGCAAAAATAATGAAGTCTTGCCTTTCCAACCGGTTGCATTTTTCAATGCGCTCGTTTGTAAAATACTCACCGTTCACATTATTCGCCTGCACGTTCTGAGTGAATTTCTCTAACTTATTAATGGCCACGATATCGGCCTTATCACCGAACTCTTTGATAAACGCATTAATCTCCCCCAAAACATAAGGAATCTCGATCATCTGGACCCTGATAATCGGTCTGGTCCGACCCGATGATTTCTTGAGCTTGATAAAATCCCTAATATTCTTCTGGGAAGTTTTAAAATCCAAACTGGGCGCTATCTTCTTATAACTTTCCTCTGTCATGGCATTAACGGAATAATTGAAGAAATCCACAGGCTTCTCCAAGATTCTTTTCTGCATCGTAGCATCAAAAATTTTACCGTTTGTACTAATCCATAAAGGTCCAAGGTTCCCAACAGATCGGCAATAATCGAGAATCTCAAAGAAATCCGGATTCAATAGCGGTTCCCCCAAATTCATCAACCAAAGCCCGCTGATACCGACCTTGGATAATTCCTTGATGATCTTCTTACACATCTGCGTATCCATATGCTCATGCTTACGGATCAAGGCATTTCGGGGACACATAGTGCAATTACTATTACAGATGCTCGTAATTTCCAAAATAACTCGCTTGGGGAAATTCCGAGTATCTTTGATATAACTGGCGCGCTTTAGTGGCAAAAGCGCCTGGCCTTGCTGACGAGCCTGCTCTACTAAGTCTTCACCGCGAAGCAATTCCATATCATCTGTTGTTATTACATACTCCGCTGACGTCAATGGGTCATATTTCAACAGCAATTGTTTTCGTAAATCCGGGGGAGTGGTATATATAGTCTTTATCGAATTTATGTTTATATATTCCATTTTATTCCATATCGATTATTCACTAATCCGACTTTAAACCTTCAATGAGAGATCCTCATACCATGCTGTAAATTCATTGTCTATAGCCATGATCTCACATTCTTTCGCTGCATATTGCCTTGCTAATGAGGCATTCCCTAATTTTGCCGCCGCCAAGGATGCCTGTTTATAAGCGATAGCATGTTTGGGCGCAATATTGATAACGTACTCAAAATCCTTTAGGGCCTGTTCATAGTTGCCATACTTGATATTACGGCTCTCAAGAAAATTAACTCGGAGATTGTATTCATATTGTATTTTAAAGAGCCACGGCCTATCCCAGTCCTTACCATCTACGTTGATGATGTCTGAACTGTATTCATAATGCTTTTCGTATAAGAAGTCTTTCTGACCATCCAGAGATTCCCTATCCATATGCTCTTGCGCTGCATGAATCTGGTCAATATATTCATCGTACAGTTCCGTATTCGGAAGAAGCTTAAAAACGCTATACGAGCACCAGTCCAGCTCGAGTTCGCGACTAAATTCAAAAGTATTGATAATATCCTGTTTCATTTCGAAAGGAAATCCGATAATAAAATAGCCACCAATCCACAACTGCGGATACCGTGTCCTGATCCGATGAACCAGTGTACGGACCTCCCCAACCCGCACCGGCTTGGTAACCCTCTTTAAGGTTTCGTCTGAACTAGATTCAATAGCCAAGTTAAAACAACAATAACCAGATCTAACGGCGAGATCTAAGAACTCCTCATCCAAAAAAGCGCGTACAGCTGTGCCGCCGCCGGCATACCAGCGCAGATTCAGCTTTCTCTCGATCATGCCCTCCATGACCGCAGAAGCTTTGGCTTTGTGCAAGAGAAAATTGTCATCATTGATCACCACAACAGTCGCCCCGTATTGTTCCTTTAATATCTGCATCTCGTCGAGTACCGACTTTGCGTCTCGATAGCGAATCTTCCGCCCCCAGAAATTCTTTGCAGAACAAAATTTACAGGCGAATGGGCACCCTCGAGAAATAGTCATGGAGAGCGCCCGATAATTTTTTGGACCAAAAATTCTGTCAAGCATATTACGACCACGGCCATAAACATGCATCGGCAGGCCTGACCGGTCCGGTATGGGGATAGTCGAAAGGTCAGGAATATAACTTTGTGGATTGACATGGATAGAACCGTCCTCTGCCCTGAACCCCACTCCATGCACTGTGCTAACTTCCACGCCAGTATAATATCGCTTTAAAAGATCAACAAAAGATTGCTCGCCCTCTGAAATAATAATGTAGTCGATATTACCGTCCTCAAGAACCTTCTCCTGAGCATCCGTCGGGTAATTCCCGCCAGCCACAATAAGCACATCTGGAAGAATCGCCCGAATACGTTGGCAAGTTTGATGGAAAAGACGTGCCGACTGGAAATAATAAGCCCCGATGCCGATCACATCAGGATCGATCTCCTTTATTTTATTCATAAGAAGCTGCCAGTTATACTCCAAGCCTTTTTCTATATTCTCGATCAGGATTGCTTGAGCATCAATAACAAAAAAACGAACATCCGGCAGATTTTCTTTGGCATACGAATAAACATAAACGATCCCAAGAGGGGTCTCCACAAACAGTCGCCCCTCGTCGATCGAGCTGCCATCCTGCTTTTTAATATCCGAGTATTCATCGGAATAGGCATTAAGCAGGAGAACTCGTTTTTTATGCTTACCTCTGTGTTCCAAAACACCCTTCCCTTAATCTTGAACACGCTTCTTTCAACTGCGCGTCGTTCTGGGTCAATGACAAACGGACGACCCCAGCAGCTGATGTCCCATAACAAGATCCGTCAACCGAAGCTACACCGTATTCTTTCAATAACTTTTCCGCACTCTGCGTTCCGGCCCGCATACAAGAGACATCCAGTAGTGTATAAAAAGTCCCTTGTGGGTAGACCGGTTGAAAAGGAACTCCTTGCAGGCTCTCCACAAAAAGATCTCTACGATGCTGATAGATCGCGCACATATCTCGCACGCACGACTGATCCCCTTTCAACGCTTCCAAGGCGGCATACTGGCTTGCCGCTGCAGCGCAAGTGGCGGTATGCTGATGGATCAAGCTCACTTTGGACATAAGCCTTTCACAACCCAACAGATACCCTATTCGCCAGCCGGTCATTGCATAGGCCTTGGAAAAACCGTTCGCTACGACAACACGTTCACGCAGACTCTGAATTACAGATAAAGAAGTGAATTCGGTAAATACTATCCTGTCATAAATTTCGTCAGCAATGATATACAAGTCGTGTTTCTCGGCGAGCCCGGCAATGAACTCCAGTTCGCTTCTACTGAAGACATAACCCGAAGGATTGATCGGGTTGTTGACGAGTATGGCCTTGGTCTTAACGTTTATGAAATCTTCTATCCCTGATACGTCCGGCTTTAATTTTTTACCAGCCGGAATAAAGCGCGGAAGACCTCCATTAAGCAATATCATGTCCCGGTAGCTTAACCAGCACGGTTCAAAAAGGATCACCTCGTCTCCTGGGTTTACTATCGCCTGCACTAAATACATCAACCCCTGCTTCGTGCCCGGTGTTACAATGATTTCTTTCATCGGGTCATACAATACTCCGTATCGTGACTTGTGAAAATCGGAAATTGCAACGCGAAGTTCCGAAATGCCGCTGGAAGCGGTATAACCATTCCGTCCTGACAGGATGGCATCTATCGCAGCCTTCTTTATATGATCCGGCGTATCGAAATCCGGCTGACCCCACGTTAAGTCGATTGTTTTTCTCCCGGTGTCTGTTTTACCCGAGATTTTCATTTTCTGGGCGATGGCCATGGAAGCTGATGGAATGATCTGCTCAAGTCTGCTTGCAAGAGGCCTCATTTCAATATTCCTTTTTATACAATTTGCTCATCAGTTGCCCAATTATTTTCTCTTTGGCATCAAGGTAAGGAGCTTCTTCCTCAGGCCTTAAGAGGAGCCCTCCGAGGCCGTCAGCTATGCCTATCACACGGGAAGGGTTTTTTACAGAGTCAATCACCACGCTCCCGCGACGCCCGATAACACCTCCCGCAACTACAGGTACACCTGATAATACTGCAGAGCCCATCATCTCAACTGTCTTCTTTGTCTCGATTACCAGATTCATCTCAGCCGAAAAAGCCGCCCTTGCATCCACCCTGCATACCGACAGCCCCCTCGTCAAGGCAGCCTCCCAGAATGATGTCCGGAAAGCGCCGGGACGCGCTGCGTAGATACAGACACTTTCCGAAAGCAGAGGGACATGTTCATCCGTCAGAGCCTGGGCGTATTCACTACCAAAAGATATGATTGCCCCCATTCTGCTGAAGGTCGCCTTTGAACGGACACGATCAATATCACGGGCATCAATAACAACCATATCCTTCAGCCTCAAAGATAATTTCATCAGGCTCGCATTTTTTTCATCAGAAAGGATCATCACCTCACCCGTCGTACCTTTCTGTGAAAGCAAAGTACATATACTGAGACGAAGCGCCCGTTCTTCCGAATACCAGGTGAATTTGCTTTTGTGCACACTATTTTCGAGGCCGCTTTCATGCAGAGGAGGACTGCTTTCGTCAAGGAGGATCCAGTCAACATTGCCGTCCGCGATTTCGACGAGACTTGATGCCTCGTGGAGATCAGCGGCCTCTGCATTGCCGATTACAAAAGAAGGACTTTGCCTGACAAAAGGAAAAGATGTCTGGCTGGTTCCTGATAGCGATATCGAAAAAACCGATTCCTTGCCGCCCTTCCTGGAACGGCTGACCATATCATTGATAATCAACCGTGCCTGGGCTATGCTGTCGCCGGATGTCGTTCCCATGACGATATGCGTATTAAATGTCATGTCGACATCCTGCTGTTTACTGCCTTGCATTAGATTCCTGATTTTCAGCGCTGTTGTTTCCGCAAGTTCACGCGTCACATGCACCCTGTTAATATCGCTGACTTCGACAATAAGCCTACGCGGGTCAACCTCATATTTTTTAGCCGCTTCACAGATAGTCCGATAAAAGCTCGAGTGAAACTGAGCGATGCCTGAAACAAGGCTTATGTCATCCACCCCCTGCTCCCTGTTCATCATCGGCCTAATAATCCTTTCACCGATGTCCATTGTTTTATAGGTTTCCACGCCCGTGCTGTAGCCAAGCTTTTCAAGAACCATGACCAGCACCTCTGTTTGAGCGTTTCCAGCACTCCGTCCCATGCCTTGGAGGGAAGAATCCACAACCATAGCTCCTGACTTTACGGCTTCAAGCGTGTTGGCAATCGCCAATTGCAGGTTGTTGTGTCCGTGAAATCCGATTCCCTTGTCTGTAACATCACGCAAACGAAGGACATATTCCCTGACTTCGTGAGGCATCATTCCACCCGCGGAGTCAACAACAGTAATGACATCCGCGCCGAACTCGTCTGCTTTTTTAGCGAGCCTGACAAACTCATCCAGCGAGACCGCATATGATTTCATCAGATTTGAAGCTACATCCATGCCGAGCTCTTTAGCTTTTTCAATATACGGTTTGGCTTTTTCGATCTCGGTAACATTTGTTCCGATGCGCACAAACCCCATGCCGTACTCAGCCGCCATTCTCAAGTTTTCCATCATGCCGATGCCTGGAATAAAGAACATGCCGAATTTTGCCACGCTGCCCTCTACCGCGGATTTGGCAGCCTTAAGATATTCTTCGTCCGTTGCAGCGGCCTTACCCTGCCCTCCCTCTGATGACCCAAGGCCTGTGCCGTGCCCTATCTCGATAAGCTGAAATCCTGCTCTCACCAGTCCCAGACAGATAATATATGTATCTTCCGCGGTAAATTGGTAATCGATAAGGTAGCTGCCGTCACGCAGAGTACAGTCAAGGATTGAAATAATCTTATTCATGGGCATTGTGATAGAGATACATGGTGAACTCATAAAGAGGATAATCGTGACGTATCGTTACATAACGGGTTAACCTGCAACCCATGGTGAACGCCTCCTCCGGCGAAAAATGAAAATTCTTGTCGAGCTCATAATCAACATAGCTCGAAAGGAAGTTCACCGCAACGCCTCTGGTGCTTATAACCATCATGGCCTCAAGCATCTTCCGTACGTAATCCTCATGGTTCTGTACCTTGAAGCTCAGGGCGCCTGAGGAAAGTACATAATCCGCTTTCATGCCGGAAGAACATTGTAAGATATCCTCTGCTCTGAAGGCTGCATCCGGATAACGTCTTTTTGCCTCTTCTATAAGTTTTTCGCTCAGATCTATTCCAGTGTACTTTATATTCCGAAACTTCAAGAGAAGATACGGATAAAGATCACCGAAACCGCATCCAAGATCACATATGCTGCTGCCGGAAAGGTCGGCTATTTCTGAAAGGACATCAAAACGCAGTCTCTGCGTTTCACTGTCTTTCCAGCCGACCGTTCTGACGTCATACCCGAACTGGGCATACCTTCCTTCATACAATTCAAGGAGTTTTTTCCTATCTTCAGTATTCAATCATGCTCCTCAAGAAAACGCTCGGCATTTGTCTTCAAAACAGACTTAAGATATGTGTCGGGTAAACCCATTTTATTAAATTCCTGCATGGATAATTTTACGGTCTCTTCATAAGGGCGGTCGGGGTAGTCGCTTCCCCAGAATACCCGTTCCCCCCTGATGTTCTTTATTGCATATGCAATATCGTTAAGAACCGATGAATCACGGTAGTAAAGAAGCGTATACGAAAGATCCAGATAAACATTTTTATAGTACTTGGCCACCATCAGTGCATCCAGAACTTTATGGCCGCCTGCATGGCCTATCGCAATCCTCAGACCAGGTAGTTTCTCTGCAATCCGGGTAAAGGCATCCGGTATATTGCCGAGATAAAGGTTCCTGCCATCCGGAAAGCAATCCGCTATTACGGGCATTTTCAACTCAGCAGCTCGGCTCAACAGGCTTAAGCATTCATCGCTGTCAATCTGGTAACCGTGCAGCCGGGGATGAAGTTTCAGCCCTGCTGCGCCTGAAGCCTTTAACTTCGAAAGATCGTCGCCTGCTGACTTGTCCATGGGATTAATCGAAGGGAATACACGGAAATATCCATCATGGTTTCTCACTGCGTTCTGAATAACCTTGTTGTTGTCAAAGCCGAGTTCCGGAAGATTAAGGAGTATGATTTTCTTGACCCCTGCAGAAGAGGCTGCTTCATAAAGGTTACGCATTGCTCCGGGGCAATCCCCGGCATTCTTATCAAGATGACAATGGCCGTCAATCACAGGGGCGCCGTTTCGAATTTGACCATTTCATTTATCAGATTGGCGCGCCTAACCGCCAGATCGCGATTCTCGGCGCGGACAATCATCCAGCCTGTTCTGCTTCCGTCTGTCTTCAATTCCGGAATTATCTCACCGGGTCGAATAAAAAGTCCGGTCTCAACACCGTCCATGGCCTGAGCCGCATCAAACCCTGTAACGTTCACAAGTTTACCGGGAGTGCCGGCATAGAATCCGAGAACCACGCCTCGTTTCAAAATCTTTATTTCATCCACCGACTCCCCCGCGCACATCCGGGTCCAGTTGCTGACTATATCATAACCCGAAGCCGCTTCCACAACTCTTGTGAAAACAAAAAATCCCCCGCCCCGGCAGCCTATCTCCACGATCTTAGGACCTGAAGGAGAGAGGATAACCTCTGAATGCGTCGGCGTATTATCAACTCCGGCAGCGTCATAGGCGGCACACATTATTTTTATTATTTCCTGTTCGTGCTCAGAAGAAATGGCGGCAGGGTATGCAAGCTGTGTAGCAACGCGAAATGGACCTGCCGGTTTATATTTATCAGACATCGCGAGAATGTAATGTGATCCGTTTATTGAAAGCCCCTCGATAGTCAGTTCTGTTCCTTCAATGAACTCCTCAATTATAACAAGCCCTTTTTTGGAATTCTCTTTCGCAGTCAGATAAGCGGAAGGCAACTCATCACCTTTTTCGACCACCGAGACTCCCCTTGAGCCTGAATTGTCAACAGGCTTTATAACAAGAGGAAAACCAATGCGTTTAACCGCCTTATCGAAATCATGTTCATTTTCGATAATCTCAAAGTCAGGCTGCGGAAGTCCGGCCTTTTTAAAAAGTATTCTCTGTCTGGACTTGTCCAGACTTACTTCCATCGGCGTTCGCCCTAATCCCGGCAGACCCAATGCTTCGCGGACTGCCAACACCGTGGGAAGCGTGATGTCCGACGCATAGGAAATCACCCCGCTTACCCTTTGCTCTCTTGCCCACGCGAGATTGCCTTCCACATCTTTTACATCTATTACCCGCCTCTCGTCTGCAATCCGTAACCCGGCAGCATCAGGCGAACCGTCGGTAACAAGCACATAAAAGCCGGTCTGCCTCGCCTTTTTGATTGCATCCGCCTGAGCAACCCCGGCGCCTATTACAAGGATCTTCTTATTCATCTATGTATTCAATATCCATGACGTCAAGCATTTTACGCAAGCCAACAGCGTCGAGAGAGCTTCTGCCTTTATTAATATCCCTGATCCATGATTTTTCTTTTTTCATGCGTTCAACAGACTCTTCATAAACCTCTTTCAGTTGCCCATGCGGGACAACAGCCACTCCGTCGTCATCGCCTATAATCAGATCTCCGGGCATGACCGGCATACCGCCGCATTGCACCGGCACATTTATGCAGTCAGCCCATCCTTTATGCGGACCTGCCGGCGTAATCCCTTTACAGAAAACAGGGAAACGCATCTTCCTCATGTCTTCAACATCACGGATGGCACCGTCAACCACAAGACCTGCTACTCCACGTTTAGATGCATAAGCTGCCTGCACTCCTCCCCATACAGCGTTCCCCAGGTAACCTCGTGCATCAATAACAAGCACATCACCCGATTCCGCAAAGGTAAGTGCGAGATGGCTCATCATGTTGTTCCCCGCCATTGATTGTATGGTCAGCGCAGGCCCGCAAAGCCTTATGCCATGAAATATCGGCCTGATCTCAGCGCTCATGCCGTAATACCTGTTTAGACAATCCGATATAATAGATGAAGGTATCTTTTTAAACTTATTGATCCAGTCCGGAGAAGGACGTCTTATTTTTTTAACTACCCTTGCCTTCATTTATCCTCCCTTATGGCATGCGCATGATACTTTTATCTCATGACCTTCCTGAAAAAATGTTTTTAAAATAAGAGCAGCGATTCTTTCAATACCTTGGCCGTCAATCAGTTCCTTTGCCCTTTCCGACATGATTTTCAGCATCATTTTATTTCTCCACAACTCTGTAATCTGCTCAATAAACTTTTCCTTATTGAGTGAGCCCGTCACTGCGCATCCATATTCCAGAAAAGGCCCAATAAAATTTTCTTCCTCCTGAGATTGAGGAAAGATAATAGTTGGAACGCCGAGCGAGGTAAACTCCATTAATGAGGTGCCGCCATTGGTTATTCCGACCGATGCGCCGGCCATTATATCAGCGATATTCTCCGGATTTCTGAGGATAGTGATGGCGGCAGCGGAAACGCCTGTATATCCCGTGAATTTGCTATCAGCCAGCGGACCGAGCACAGTTACGATTTTCTTGCCGGCAAAACGCCTGTCTTCAGAAAAGATGGCGCAGATCCTGTCGATGTGTTTACGGTTGTCTCCTCCGCCTATCACTGCTACCACATCATATGTCTTGCTGGATGCTGAACGCTTCATGCGGGCATCGTGGAACTCCCTGCGTATTATCGCGGCCTTTAATGCCTCTGCCCCGCCTCTCAAATTAGCTGTGCCAAGGACGAACTCACCGGCCTTATAATACCAGTCAAGGGCAACTGCGGAAAGCCTCTGTTTTTCAAGCCATGAAAAAAGTTCTGGCTGAAAATCAGTATTCACATCAATGATAATTCCATCGGCATTAACTGCGCCTATTTCAGCAAGCGATTGTACTCGTTTGTCATACTCATTAGTAAAGCTGGTTAATTTTTTCATTTCACCGGCGTCTGGAATGACTGCGACGGCATCGATGTTCAAACCCTTCTGGCGAAGAACATATATTAATTCAGCGCTTCGTCGCAGATGTCCCGTTCCCCATTTGCGAGACCCCGCGGACAGATAAAACAGTTTTTTCAGCGCCAGTCTCCTTCCTTAAGTATCGCAGGAGCTTCAATATCCCGTGAGGCTTTTTTACCAAGCACATCTTCATAAAGTACGGGGGCAAGACCTGTTCCCGGGCGGAGAACACTGAGGTTATCTTTTGTAAATGTTTCTCCCGCTGCGACATTTTTTACAACGAAAAGAGAACGGCGTCCTCGCCTGAGATGTTTCATTTCGTTTTCCTGCACATTCTTGACAGCGCTTCCAAGCGCAGACTCGCACTGGCGCATGACATCCACCATCATGCCGAACTCTTTCATGGTGATCGCAAAATCGTGATCAGGGGATTTCCCGCCCTTTAGCGTGACATGCTTTTCATAAAGCACGGCACCCATGGCAACGGCAGCTACCGGCACGACAAGGCCGTCAGTGTGGTCCGAATACCCGACCGGACAATTAAATGACGTCCGAAGCGTCGTCAAGCATCTGAGGTTGACTGAATCCAGAGGCATTGGATAGCCTATGCCGCAATGAAAGAGGGCTATTCCGTCTTCACCTGAATCACGGATTGTATTCACCGCTGTCCTTATCTCGTCAAGATTTGCCATCCCTGTTGAAAGGAGCACCGGCAGACCGAGTTTTCCCAGGTGTTTCAAAAAAGGTATATGGGTAATTTCAAATGAGGCGACCTTTATTGCGGGAACCCCTATTTCCGCCAGCGTATCCGCGCTTTCCTCATCAAATGGAGTAGCCAGAAAATCGATGCCATTTTCATCACAGCACGCCTTCAATTCACGCAACCAGCTAAACGGCAGCTCCATGTCCTTATAAAGGTCGTAAACGATCTTGCCGAACTTTGCGAACTGGTCATTTAGTCTTGTTTCCGGCAGATCAATATTTGCTGCAATCTTTTCAGCTTTAAAAAGCTGAAACTTGACGGCATTGGCACCCGCAGCAACAGCACGTCGGATCATTTCAAAAGCCCGAGACTTTATACCATCATGATTAGAACCAATCTCTGCAATGATATAACATGGGTCCACACCCAGTTTATGAGTGCCTATATTGATTATTTGTTGCCTCCTTCATACCTCAAAATTCATTAACGAACGTTTTCTGAACATAACTATATATCCATTTTTTAGCAGGATCATATATACATTGTCTTTAAACCCTCTTCAACAAATGGTGCTACGAGAGTCTTTAGCTGTGGATTTTCATCCAGATATGCAATAATATCTGCTATCGGTATTTTGGGAACTTTATGTTTGAATCGTGCGTAGATGGCTCTGCAAAGAATAAGATCTTCGGGATAGTCAATCGTCAATCTTATATCAGCACGTCTTAAGGATTGAGGTATATCCACATATTTAATCTTATATTTGTCTTTATTCTCACGAATATACAGACTGCAAAATTCCGATCGGTGTCGATTTTCGCCATGCATGTGAGCATATTTCAGGACATTGAGCTTAATAATTTCAAATCCTGATCCGTCTGGAAGATTGTCAAGGCACGAAAAATCATAATCACCTGCGACATGTTCATTCCATGCATCTTCGATGCCCTCAAAATAGGTAAAGGGCGATTCGGTTGTGAGCCGGAATATATCACTCGCCTGGCACCGGTCTCCACATTGAATCAGTCTGCCGAGGACGTCCTTTTCATCTCCAATGATATATGGGATATTATTCCCCTTGGCAAACTCGATATAAGCTAAATTATCTATGCCTTCGGAGATGCCTAATACGACCTCATCTATAACAGGCATCGCCTTGAGCCAGTTAATCATATACTGAAGGACTGAAACACGGTTTTCGATATCCAGATTTTGCAACGGTTTTCCATACAAACGTGTTCCTGCATTTCTGCATGCGAGCGCTGTAATTAATTTTCTCATACGATTAACTCCTTCTGAATAAACGCTTTATAATCCGATTTTTACTTAAGCGTTTCAGCATTTACAATATCATTAATTGCATAATCCTTCTCGGCTCTTTTCCCGATTACTTCCTCCTGATCTGACGGAGCCCTTTCTGCATGGGCGCGCCGCAGGGTAACGTCTTCCTCTTTAATTACCATGCCTGTCTTTAATGGAACCGCTGCTACAACGTGCTTACGAGTACTGGCACGATATTTTGCCTCAACTTCTATAAGCTCATCGGAATATTTTCCTCTCGCGCTATCCAGTTCCCTGACTTTTGCCACGAAATCAACAAAATCTTCGGGACAGAGAGCTGATTCATAATCTTCCATCTTCAGTGTCCGGCTGATGGTAATATGTTTTTCTATAACAGATGCTCCCATTCCCACGGCCATGGCGCAAAGACCGAAGTTGAGTTGATGGATACCGTCAATGTGGTCTGCAAACCCAACAGGTAAGCCAAGTTGGTCTCTGAAATAGTTCATCTTGTTGAGATTGGTGTCCTCAACCAATGTAGGATAGCTCTGAAAACCATGCATCAGGACTATTGGAGGCTTCCTTGTCTTTGCATTGAGAATGGAAAGAGCCCGCTTCGTTTCTTCAAGGGTACCGCCTCCAATGGAAAGGAGTACTGGGAGATCAATATCAGATAGGGCTTTAAGCAACCGGAAATTGCGCATATCTGTGCCGTGAAGTTTGATACCGTCAACCCCGTTTCGTAGCAGCATAGCTAATGTAACCGTTCCAAACACATCTGCGAAAAACTTGATTCCAAACTCATGTGTGTAATCTATAAGCTCCCTCCATTGAACCTCCGGCCATTCAAGCTGTTGAAAAAGCGAATAATACTTATATGACGGAACTGCTAATTCATCAGCAGAAAAAATCTGTATTTTCACTGCATCCGCCTTGGCTTCGGCCGCTGCTTTCACCAGCATTTTAGCTAATGACATGGAACCTTCATGGGTCTGCGAAAGTTCACAGATTATAAACGTTCTTGTTTCTCCAAGCATTCTTTCCTCCCTGATACGTTATTCTATAGTATAGTAACTCATGGTAAACGCTTTCCATAAGAACGTAAATTATTAATAATACTCGCTAATTATTAAACGGTCCCATTAATAATCTCGTTCACCATAAAACAGGATTCAATATCTTCTCGCTGACATCCGAAAAAAGGGTCCTTACCTTATTACGCAGTAGTTCAGGCATTTTTTTCTTCCATATCAGGGCATTTTGTTTAACCTGGTCTTGTGTTTCTGCTCCGAAGATCACATGGGCATGGGGGAATCCCACTTTCAGAAAACCTAAGGCGACCTCTTGTCGTGTTAATCCCAAATCGTGTGAAAGGGTTTTGAATTTTTCAAGCACCGGTACTGCAAAAGCCATCTTAGCCGGAATTTCTTCCGGATCCATGAGAAGTAACCCTTGAAGAAAGACACTTCGAATATATATTTGTTTTTTCTTTTTTTCTGCAAGACGGAATACTCCGGCGTTTTCAAATCTTCTATCCAGTATATTGGTAGGTAACTGCACCATATCAATACCGTCTGTATTCAGCGCTTCGATAGCCTTATCAGGGGAATATACAGAGACCCCGACTCTTTTTACTCTACCTGATGTAACGAAGGCTTGAAGCACCTTCGCCAAACCTTTATCCCAGAGCGAGAACAGTTCCTCCCGGTGCAGCATGATGCCAGAAAGCATTGGAACACCTAACCTCTTGACGGATCGATCCAAAGCATCTGACATCGCAGTCTCATTCAGATGGTCAATATTGGGATCGAACTTACTGATTATCCCGGCCTCATTTGTAATTCCTATCTCCGAAAGGGCTTTCCCCAAGATCTCTTCACTAACCCCGTAACCCTGAGCAGTATCAAACTCTCTAATCCCCTGTCCCCACGCCTCATTAATGATCGCCACGGCAACGGCGGGATCCGGCTGTCCGGTTTTATTCGCTATACCATACGGCAAACCTATCTGGGCAGTTCCTAAAACGAGGTTGTTGGAATTACTAATACCATTCATTTTAGTGATTGCTACGTTAACCTTTTAAAGCCCGCATTGGCCGGCAGTCCTTTGAGGTGCTTTTTGAGGCCGCCGGAACGGGTTTTCTCTATCATTACATTAAAAGTATCACCGACTGCCTTGAGATACTTCTCTACGTGTTCCGTCTTATGTGCATACATGGCATAAAACAGAGTTGAAGCCAGAAAGCCTCTTTCGAGCATAGATTGAACAAAGAAGGCCTTCATTACCATGGCATCATTCCCCTGGAAGGCAAAATGGCTCAACGGCGGAATTCCGCCTACGTTAATATTCAAACCGCTATTTGAAGCGCAGCTAAGCCACCCTTCCTGAACTTGGTTGCCGATATCCATTAAATGGCGCCCCGCATCAACCGCTCGGTGTTTTTTGATAGTGGCAATCGCAGCCGTTGGCCCAATCCTTTCGGTCCAATACGTACTGCTGATAAAGGTGTTCTGGGCTGCTCCCATAATCTCACCCTTGCCTATAACAGCACCGATAGGATAGCCGTTTCCTAATGCCTTTGAAAAAACGGCAATATCTGGGGTAACACCAAGGAGAAGATGAGCTCCACCTGAGTTCATCCTAAAACCGGCAGATATCTCATCAATAATAAAGACAGCTCCTATCTCATCTGCAATAGCCCTTATCCCTTCCAAGAAACCAGGCTGCGGTTGAATACTGCGAATCGGTTCCATAACAATGGCCGCAATATCTTTCTTATTCTGAGCAACTATTGCTTGAAGTTCTTCAATGTGATTGTATCGAAAAGGAATAGCTGTACCTGCTAAGCACTTTGGAACTCCCGTTGGGTTTAATCCCGGCAATAGATGCTCTCCTAATGCATTCTCAGTTCCGAGGTTAGCGGCCAAATACCAATCATGCCAGCCATGGTAGCCGCAAAAGGCAATTTTGTCCCTACCTTTATATGTGCGCGCTATGCGTACCGCTATGGCCATAGATTCTCCGCCTGTACGTGCATAACGTACCATGTTTGCCCAAGGATGTATTTCGCACAACAACTCGGCCAGTTCGATTTCTTCCGGACAATTCAAAGAACAGCTGGTACCGGCATCAATAGCCGCATGAACGGCGGTATCAACATCGGGATCAGCATATCCCAACACATTAGCACCAATTCCTGCAATGCTCATATCTATATAGCAATTGCCATCCAGATCCCAGACTTCAACACCCTTTGCTTTACTGTAGTATCCGGGCCATACTCCGGGAGCAAACATATCAGGACGTTTCGAAAGTAGTTGCGTCATGCCCGGAATCCGGTACTTAGCCCGTTCCTGCATTTTCAAACTCTTTGCAATATTCATAGCCATCCCTTAAATATATCTGTTATTCGCCGTCCGAATGACATATCTAAACACTACCCTTACTTATCCTATTTTGTATAATTTTTGATAGGGCTTTTCTATGATAGAATGAAAAATATATGATACACAGAAACTTATTACTACGATGAGAAAAAAAACGCTTAAAAATGTCGCCGTCGTTTCATAGGGAGGTGCATTAAAAATCATGCTTGTGTTCAAAATCAACATAATTACCAGCGAATGCCATAAATACAATCCGTAGGAAAATTTCCCGGATTTATCCATTAATGCTTTAAGACCCTTAAATATTATATTTTCACTATGAATATCCGCAGGTTCACGAAGAAGCAATACAACTATGAGAACAGCTCCAATCAAACCGACAAGTCCTTCTAAAAAAGAATAAGACCAGAAATCAGAATTCCTTTTATGGTATAAAAAGAATATCCATTCAAAAAGACAAAATAAGACTGCGTATGAGAGCCAGGATTTTAGAATCTTATGTAATTTCTCTTTAAAGGGATAATCATCATTATATAAATCATATGCAAAAAATCCGAAAAGAAACAGCGGCGCGCTTCCCGGGAAATTCCTTATATCACCGGTGTTGATTGATAATTTTTTCCCTAAAAGATGGCATAAAACTGAGAAAACAATCAACGACCAAAAGGTCGGAATGATACCCAATCTTCCCCGCATTTTTATATATCCCATTACTAAAATCGGAGCAAGCAGATAAAAGTGAACTATTACCCCAATAAACCACGTGGGTGTAAAAGTAAATATCCCCTGATAAAAATTTAAATCTAAAAATAACATCGTCCGTATTATGCTTTGCCAGGTAGGCACATCCTGTGGAGATACATATAGGAAATATATCCACGTCAATATAACAGACAGGCAAAATAACGGCAGTATTCTTATCGCTCTGTTGAAGTAAAATCGTAAACTGTCTTTAAGTTCAAACTTGTATTTTTGGATGCGGTATCCATAGTATATGCTATACCCGGAAATTACAAAAAAGAGCCAGACTATTACCCTTCCCGGTATCCAAAATATAAAAGCTATATCACTGCCAAATACCTTCAGCGGCATCCCTCCGAGATGGTGCCAAATAAGAGCCAATGCCAAAAATCCACGAAGCATTAAAATAGGGTCTTTACCTTGCATAAACAAATATCGCCACAAACTTCTACCGTCAAATAATACATCAAACAGCTTCTGTGAATCAGCAAATGCTTTTAATGGAACTAATTACCCATTCAACATCCTTGTCGGTCATGGCCGGGAAAAGTGGTATGGAGAGACACCCGCGATAATAGCTTTCCGCATTGGGGCAGTCACCCGGCTTTGATTCGAATCGTTTTCGATAATAGGGTTGTAAATATACCGGAATATAGTGCACCTGAGTCTGGATGTCTCGCTCTTTGAGTTTCGACATAAATTGAGCTCGATCAATATTCATTTTTTCAAAATCAAAAAGAAGGACATAGAGATGAAAATTACTTTTACAGTTATTATCTTCAAAAGGAATAGTAATAAATTCCGAATCCTTGAAAGCAGCATTGTATGTATCAACAATCTCTCTCCTGCGCGCACGGAAAAGATCAAGTTTCTTTAATTGAGAGAGCCCCAGGGCACACTGAATGTCAGTGATCCGGTAATTGTAACCCAAGTCGATTTGTTCATAATACCAGGGGTTCGCTAAGGTCTGGGTACCGGTTGTAGACGGTCGGAAGGCGAAATCGATATTAACAAATTCTTTAGGGTTGCTTGTAATACCATGAGAGCGAAATTTTTTAAGCTTCTTATACAACGTTTCGTCATTCGTAAGTGCCACGCCCCCTTCCCCAGTCGTAATATGTTTTACAGGATGAAAGCTCATGACTGTCATGTCCGAATATGTGCATGACCCGACTCTTTTGTTCTTATAGAGAGAACCCAGAGCGTGACATGCATCTTCTATGATATAAATCTTATGTCCATATTTCTGCTCCGATGCCTTTACGATCGCATATATGGACTCCATATCGCAGCTTTGGCCCGCGAAGTGGACAGGGATTAAAACCTTTGTTCTGGAGGTTATCTTCCCCTTTATTTCGTCAGGATCTATGTTATAGGTGTTCTTATATACATCAGCGAATACAGGTCTGCCCCCACAATACAGTACGCAGTTCGCACTCGCAACAAAAGTAATAGGCGAGGTGATAACCTCATCCCCAAGCTCTATTCCTGCCGCGAGGCAGGCAATATGAAGCGCTGCCGTTCCGGAATTGACAGCGACAGCATATTTTGCGCCCGTATAATCTGCCAATGCCTTTTCAAATTCCTCAACCACAGGTCCCTGTGTAATCCTTTCTGAAAGAAGCACATCCGTAACAGCCTGCACGTCGTTATCATCTATCCATTGCTTCCCGTAAGGGAGAAATACGGATGCCGGTCGATCCACTTCGCTGTACTTTTTCAACATCTCGGGAAGGCCGCATCTATGATCACGGTAAAACATCTCTATAGAATGGTCAATAGTGGGCAACCGATAATTAAAGGTTCTTTGCAGTTTGTCGGAATTGAGCGATAAATTCTTACCGCGTTTTGCCGTAAACATAAAGTCTTCAATGAGAATCGGATTTATCAACTCTTTATGAAGCCCAAAAACATCGGCGATCTTCATCGCAAATTCATACTTCGAGCATGAATTCACACTTCCGCAATTATAAAGGCCTCTAATATCATACTGGGTAGCAATATCAATAACCCTCGCAAGCTCCATGGTGTAGATAGACGAGAAGCGGGCATCTGTAAAACAATTGATCTTTCGCCCCGATTGAAGCTCCCCAAGCATCCATTCACCAAGACTTCTTTTATCCTGCATATTCCATCCGAATATGTTAGTCCTGAGAACAAACGATTTTTCTCGCTTAAAAACCTCGACTTCCCCCTCATATTTTGTGCGTCCATAATGGTTCAATGGATTAATATCGTCATCCTCTGAGAAGTCGCCTTTCACACCGTCATATACGGAATCCGTCGAGATATAGACAAGTTGAGCGTCCTTCTCACAAAGACTATCTACAAGATTCCGGGTTGACACAACATTCATTTTATCAGCGAGATCCATCTCGATTTCACATCGATCAACGCTCGTGAGCGATGCGCAATGAATCACTATGGATGGGTTGAAATCAGCAATAATCTCTTTGATAGGACCATTTATTGAAAGATCACATTTTGTTGTATTCATCCCCGGCATAATTACTGGGTGTGACAAATACAGCCCGAGAATTTTATATTTGTCCTTAAAATAGTAGGCAAGATTGTTCCCTAACAATCCACTCACCCCTGTGATTAACATCCTTTTTTTTGTCTTACTCATAATTGATAGGGAAAAAGACGGTCTAACCTGCACCCCGGTAAAAGGTTTATTGTGGAACATCTTCCATGGACCAACGCGTTTTTTCAATGCTGTAATCATCTGCGATCGTTTCCAGCATATCTCTTAGTTCTTCGATACTGATCTGCTGGAGATTAGAATCTGAAGAATATTGAAAACCTTCTGCGCATGGTTTCCCTCCGTTACCATTATTATAAACGTTCCTGTTTCCGTCATGGTCCCGTCTAATGATAAAACATTCATTATACTCTATTGCATTGCGTCCTTCATTCTCGGAAATCAAGGTTTCATGGATCTTTTCCCCTGGACGAATGCCTACAATCTTTTGATCACAGTCAGGAGAAACCGCTTTAGCCAGATCTGTTATCTTCATGGAAGGAATTTTCGGAACAAATATCTCCCCTCCTTTTGAAAGCTTTAAAACTTTTATTACAAAATGTACGGCTTGATCCAGGGTGATCCAGAAGCGCGTCATTCGCGGATCCGTAATAGGAAGAACGCCGGTTTTGGCACGTTCCTTGAAAAATGGCACAACGGATCCCCTGCTTCCGACAACATTTCCATATCTCACAACAGCGAAACGTGTGCTTTTGTCAACCCCGCTATAGACATTAGCAGCAACAAACAATTTATCGGAACAGAGCTTGGTTGCGCCATATAAATTGGCAGGGTTGCAGGCTTTATCCGTAGACAGGGCAACTACCCTCTTTACATTATTATATAAGGCAGCATCAATGACGTTCATCGCTCCGTTTATGTTGGTTTTAATGAACTCAGCCGGGTTATACTCTGCAGCGGGTACCTGTTTAAGTGCGGCCGCATGAATGACGTAATCCACCCCATGAAACGCCCTGTTTAATCTTTCTCTGTCTCTTACATCCCCAAGAAAGTATCGAATGCACGGATATTTTTTTTGGCTCCACCTCTGTGACATTTCAAACTGTTTGAGCTCATCCCGACTGAAAACAATAAGTTTATCAGGTTTATAATTTTCCAGGATATACTGCGTCATTTTTTTCCCGAAGGAACCCGTACCACCGGTAATTAGAATTGTTTTATTGCTTAGCATAAATATCCTCCCAGGCTACTGAACCCCGTTCCAGTCCAAATCAGTTAACTCTCTATCGATAAAAATAAATGAGTTGAGGCTCTTTGCGTAATTATTGACATGCCGGTCAGTCCAAGGTCTTTAAGAAGGACCTGATGATTGTTCACTGGTTAATCTGGTCTGGCTTTCCTTAAACTTAGCCAGGTATTCCATGAAGAAGGCTATAAAAATAAAGACTGTAAAGGCTATAATGCTTGTGTAAAATACAATGCGCCTTTTGCTCGGACCTATAGGATTTTGAGAACTGCTGGTTGCTTTTACGATTCGTGTGTCCCGGAAGGCCGTCAATCGTGCGTTCAGCCTATCCTTTTGCAACATTAATGCGTTTAAACCGCTCTCCTTGGCATTCAGTTGATTCTTGAGAGTCTCTTCTTCCTTCTCAAGGTCTATATTTAATCTGTCCTGAAGTTGATTGTAGTATCTTCGACCCTCCTGGATCTCGTTGCTGAAGAGCAGGAGGCTCAAGGTATTGTCGGGATTGGCCTTCTGATCCACTTTTGTTTTTTCTCTTTCAAGCTCCGAAATCTTGGATGCAATATCTTCGATCTGTTTTCTGATCTGATTTTTGTTTTTTTTGTTTAACTGCAATTGACTCTTAAGCCCTTCCTTTTCCTGGCTGACAAGGATGGCGTTATTTTCAACTTCCTTGATCCTGTTGGACACATTATATTTTTCAATCTTACTCACATCCGAATGATCCTTGAGGATGAGGTCGTTCATGGCTTCTAATATCTTCTGGTCACGATCTCTATTCGAGGACTCTATATTAAATTCAATAAGTGCCGTGTTCTTCGGATTATTGACCTTGATTTCCGGATAATCGCTTTCTTTAATATTCAGTTCTTTGCGTATCTTTTCATCATAGGCTCCTCCTTTGATCTTCGCAAAAAGGGTGAGAGGATCCTCTATCACGACAGGATTTCCAGCCTCTTTTTCCATGGTCCCGATCTCAATTACGGTTGCCACCCGGTAAACCCGGGAAAGCTGGAAGCTCGCAACGCCGGCAATGAGCACGCAAGATAGCGTTCCAAAAATGATCAGCTTTTTCCACTTGCAAAGCACATTAATGTAGTCAATCAAATCAATTTCGTCGGTTGGTTCTGCATGATGGTTTTCAGCTTGGTTCACGGCCATTCACGGACTCCTTTCATTGAGATGTCAGTCGATCAAGTCTTTGAAATATTCTACGGTCTCTTGAAGCCCATCCTCAAGCTTTATCCTCGGTTCCCATTGCAGTTTTTCCCTGGCCAGGGTGATGAAGAATTATTGCCGGACGAACCGCTTGTCTACTCTAAGTGTCGTGGACTCAATTTCGGCTGCTACATTAAATATTTC
>Ga0210056_1000555_pt1 | contig 31362 bp, 26 predicted proteins | sample CryGeyCG2014_080_2_FD_183965 | JGI IMG/M metagenome (GOLD analysis project Ga0210056, IMG submission 183965) | Groundwater microbial communities from aquifer - Crystal Geyser CG07_land_8/20/14_0.80 (SPAdes) (version 2) | ecosystem: Environmental > Aquatic > Deep subsurface > Groundwater | place...
TCATAAATACACCTCCTGAAGGTATATTTTCGGTTAGATGCTTTATGAGTCAATGATACCCGTATAAAAAGTTTATGGTTAGATTTAATGTGAGTCAATTCGGGAAAGCCCTTTCCTTGCAATAATCTTAGAATTATGTTATACTTTAACGATTTTATCCTCATCTAAACAGAAAGGATAACCCTATGTTATTAAATACGTTAAAGCAATTTAATTGGTTGGACATTTTTATCCTAATTATGATATTCAGGATTTGCTACATCGCTTTGAAGGCTGGGTTCCCTATTGAGGTTTTTAAGTTCTTAGGAAGCCTAACCGCGATTTACGTCTCTATGCATTATTATACTATGCTTTCAGATTTTATAAAAAGCCGTATCCCTATTGAAGAAAATATGCCTTTGGAGTTTATAGATTTTCTGGTATTTTTATTATTGGCGATATCAGGGTATCTTTTATTTGTATTATTGCGCAGTGTCTTTAGCCATTTTATTAAAATAGAGGCGGTATCTGCTTTAAATAAATGGGGAGGCTTAATCTTAGGCCTATTCAGGTCAATCTTATTGGTGAGCCTTATTTTCTTCACTTTAGCTATATCAAGCGTTTCTTACCTTAAAGATAGCGTAAAGCGTTCATACTTGGGGCCGCGTTTATTTTCTATTGCGCCAGATACCTATGCTTGGGCTTGGAATAATCTAGCATCAAAATTTATTAATTCCGAAAAACAGAATAACGTTGTTTTAGAAGTAAAAAAAGAGATATTACCTAAATGAAACTGGGGCACTTATATAATCTAGTGGTAAAGTTCGGTTCTCAAAGGGATCCGCGTAAGAATAAAAAGGCAATAAAATTTTATCCTGACAGCGCCATTCTTTACGGCGATCCGGATACCGAGGTGAAAAAGGTCTTGGTTGGCATAGACATAGAGGTGGGGGAAATATTACTCGCAGATAAATTGCGGGCGGATAGAGGGTTGGACTTGGTGATTTCGCATCATCCCGAAGGAAGGGCATATGCCTTACTTCATGATGTGATGTGGCTGCAATTAGATGTGTTAAAGCAAGTCGGCGTATCTAGCGTAGTCGCCCATAAGCTTCTGGAGGAGAGGATACGCGAAGTAGAAAGGAAGATACTGCCTCAAAATCATACCCGGGCAGTGGATGCCGCGCGCATAATTAATATGCCATTTATAAACATGCATACTCCCGCTGATAACCATGTTTTCGTTTTCTTAAAGAAGCTTATGCGGGATAGAAAGCCTAAAAAAGTTGGCGATATAGTTGATATTTTATCTGAGATACCCGAATATAAAGAGGCGGTTAGAAATAGGACCGGTGGGCCGCGTATACTTTTAGGATCTTCAAAAAGAGAGGCAGGCAAGATCCTTTTTGAGATGACCGGCGGGACTGAAGGTTCAAAAGACGTCTTTGATAAACTTTATAAGGCAGGGGTAAGGACGCTTGTTTCAATGCATTTGAGCGAGGAGCATTTAAAAAAGGCAAAGGAAGCAAATTTAAATGTTGTTATTGCCGGGCACATTTCAAGCGACAGCTTAGGCCTGAATCTTCTTTTAGATAGGATTGAGGCTGAGGAGAGGTTTGATATTATCAGTTGTTCCGGTTTTAAAAGAATAAGAAGGATTCACTGAGCCATCAATAAATAATGGATACATTGGCTGAGCTGATTTTGGAGCGAGACAAGGAACGAGGACGCAGGCGTAGCCTTGCGCTACGCCAAGGACGAGTGACGCAGTCGCAGCCCAAAATCAGCCAGCCCATAGATATAATAGATGAAGGGGAAGCCCGCCTTTCGGCCGTCTGCGGCGTTGCTCCTCCTCGGCGTAGTGCTGTGACTACGCCTTCGTCGTCGCGCCTTGCATACGGCCTAAACCCGGGCTTCCAATGTGCCCATTATTTATGGATGGTTCAGTGATGGCAGGATTTATTCCGGAGAATATATTAGACGATATTTTAGCGCGGGTGGATATAGTTGAGGTTATCTCCGGCTATATCCCCTTAAAGCGCGCGGGCCGTAATTTTAAGGCTTGCTGCCCATTTCATCAGGAGAGGACCGCATCTTTTATCGTTTCTCCCGGCCGCCAGATTTATCACTGTTTTGGGTGTGGAGAGTCAGGAAATGCCTTTAAATTCCTCATGCGTTATGAGCGTATGGATTTTCCCGAGGCAGTTGAAACTCTAGCCCGTAAGGCAGGAGTAACCTTACCGCAAAATGAGAGCATAAATAATAAGGCCCAGGGCCTAATTACCCAACTTTATAAGATAAATGAATTAGCCGCTGAGTTTTACTGCGCTAATCTTAATTCTCAGGAAGCGTCTAAGGCCAAAGATTATCTATTAAAACGCGGAGTTTCTCCCGAGACAATTAAAACCTTAAAAATAGGTTTTGCTTACGATAAATGGGATACGCTTATCAATCATTTAAGGGGTAAGGGATTTAACCTCGGCATTTTGGAAAAAGCGGGGCTTATCGTAAGCAGGGAAGCCGGCGGCTATTATGACCGTTTCAGAAACAGGATTACCTTCCCCATATTTGATATCAAGGGAAGGGTTTTAGGCTTTGGCGCCCGCGTCCTTGATGATAGCTTACCTAAATATATTAATTCACCCGAGACTTTAATCTATACCAAAGGCAGGAATCTCTATGGGCTTAATTTGGCTAAGGAAGGGATAAGAGGGAATGATTTTGCGGCGGTAGTCGAAGGCTATATGGATTTTATTATTCCCTACCAGGAAGGCGTAAAAAATATCGTAGCCTCGCAGGGGACGGCCTTAACCATTGAACAGATAAGGCTCCTAAAAAGATATACCAACAATGTGGTTATGATATATGACGCGGATAGCGCCGGAGAACTGGCTACTTTAAGGAGTTTGGATATATTCGTTGAAGAAGAGGTAACGGTCAGGGTTGTATCTCTATCAAAAGGGTTTGATCCGGATTTGTTCGTGCGTAAGAATGGCATAGGGGTTTTTAGTAAAGAAGTCAATGCCGCGGCAGGCCTCTTTGATTATAAGCTTGCGGTTTTAAGGTCGCGCTACGATACCAAAGAGATAACGAATAAGGCCAAGGTTTCTTCCTTGATGCTTGAGACTATAAATAAGTTTAAGAACGCTATCCTAAAAACGGAATACTTAAAGAAACTTGCTTCTGAGTTAGGAATTAAAGAAGAGGCGTTATTAGAGGAAGCCAAAAAGAAGAAAGCGAATAAGTTTTATGACACGCCGCAGCCGAACTTTAAAAATAGCCCTTTAAGCGTAAGCCCGACGGAAAAACTTTTAATGTCGCTTATGCTTGAAGAAAACAGCCTTATCGGCCGCGTAAGAGAAACAATTGACCTGCGTGATTTTAAGGATGAACGTATTTCCCGGATTGTTTCGCTTATGTTTAGCCTTGCAGCAGAGGGCAAAGAGGCCAAGCCGCAGATTTTAATGAATCATCTTGGAGACGATATATCGCATTTGGTCTGTGAGCCGGACTCTTTACCCGAAGGTCTATCTTTAAAACATAAGGAGAGGATGGTTGATGATTGTTTAAAGAGGATTAAGGGGGGAGGGGAAAAACTTAAGAGAGAAGAACTTCATAAAGAAATAAAAATTGCGCAAGATTCAGGTGACGAAGAGAGGCTCAACCGCCTTATTAAGGAGTTTCATTGCCTAATTAAGACATCCTATAATAAGAAAAAGAATGATATCTGATTACACAGATTATAAAAGCAGATTACACAGATGAAAGATAGAGATCCTTTAACCGAATGCCGGCTTATTGGTTAATTCAGGTATAATCCTTTGATTATACCTGATGATTATACCAGAAGAGGTAAATAAGAATATGAAGAAAAAAGTTTATACCGCCAAAAACTTAGAAAAGATTGTTGCCTTAGGCAGGCAAAAGGGTTTTCTTACTTATGATGAAGTGAATGACCTTTTACCAGAAGATATCTTTTCCTCCGAGGATATTGACCGCTTGTTTGAGTTGTTAGGAAATGAGGATATTCCGGTAGTGGAACGTCCTGAGGAGACGGCTAATGAAAAAAGTACCGCGGTTATAAAAGAAGGCCTTTTGGCTGAACAACTAAAGTCAGAAGAACGTTTTCTTCCTTTAGATGATCCGGTTAAGATGTACCTTAAACAAATGGGGTCAATTTCGTTATTGTCGCGTGAGGATGAGATAAAATTAGCCAAAAGGATAGAGGATGTGGAGGAAAAATTTAAGCGCGCGGCATTAGGAGGCATAAAGTTCGTGCGTAATCAGGTAATTGCCACAGCCAATGATATATTAGAGGGAGAAATAAATCCTGAAGAGGTAGTTAAAGAGGATATTAAGGTTAAAAAGGACGGTGTTATAAATAAGATTAAAAAGATCGTTAAACGCCTTAAACTAACGCGCAGCGACAGCCGGATTGTTGACCTGTTTTTAGAACTTAACTTTGTTACTTCAGTTATTGAAGTATCGGTGCGTAAACTGAACCGCCTCGTAAAAGAGCTGGAGCAGGTTAGCCGTGAGGGCAGGCGCGGCAATTCAAGAAGGCAGGCCATATTAAAAGAAATAGGTGAGCCTTATGAAAAGATAAAAGAACAGATGAAGTTGATTAAATCTGCATACCTTAAGTTTAACCGAACCAAGAAGGAGTTAGTAGAGGCGAATTTAAGGTTAGTGGTAAGCATAGCTAAGAAATACACCAATAGGGGACTTTCTTTTTTAGATTTAATTCAGGAAGGCAATATCGGGCTTATGCGCGCGGTGGAGAAATTTGAATACAAGAGAGGTTATAAATTTTCTACCTATGCTACTTGGTGGATCAGGCAGGCGGTAACCCGTTCTATCGCAGACCAGGCGCGCACCATAAGAATCCCGGTGCATATGACTGAGACGATTAATAAAATTATCCGTTATTCGCGTGTTTTTATCCAGGAGAACGGCCGCGAGCCAAACCCCGGAGAGATAGCTTATAAGATGCGCCTGTCACAGGGGAAGGTAAAGTCCATATTAAAGATAGCCCAGGAGCCTATATCTTTACAGATGCCCATAGGCGATGAAGGCGATACTCATTTCGGAGATTTTATTCAGGATAAAAAAGCAATTTCTCCGGCTAGCGAGACTATTCGTTCCATGCTTAAAGACGAGATGAATTCGGTTCTGAATACTTTAACTGAACGAGAGAGAAAAATCTTGGTCTTACGTTTTGGTATCATTGACGGTTCTGCCCATACATTGGAAGAAGTAGGCGATGTTTTTAAAGTTACCAGGGAAAGGGTACGCCAGATTGAGGCCAAGGCCCTAAAGAAACTGAGGCATCCTACACGTTCAAGGAAATTGCACACTTTTCTGGATATGACGCTTGCGCATCAGAGAGAGTGTTAGAGGTTTCTGAAGAAATTAAAGGTTTAACCCCGATGGAGATCCATTATGGATAATACGGATTTTCATAATAAGACAGATGAGAGTTTAGCTGATGGCCTTTTGTGTAAGACCGAGCTGCAGCAGAAGTCCATATTAAATAGTATTCCGGATATAGTTTGGTTAAAAGACAGGGATGGCAGGTTTGTCGTTGTCAATGAGGCATTTGGAAGGGCATGCGGATTCAAGCCGGAAGAGCTCATCGGTAAAACAGATTTAGACATTTGGCCGCGTGAATTAGCGCAAAGATACAGCGCAGATGATAAGGAAGTTATGGGGTCGGGTAAGCGTAAGTTGATTGACGAGCCATTGGCCGATAAAGAAGGCAAGATCCAGTGGGTTGAAACCATAAAGACCGCTATTTATAACGATAGAGGTGAAGTTATAGGGATTACCGGGATTTCCAGGGATATTACCGAGCGCAAGAGATATGAAGAGAGGCTGCGCGAGGCAAGCGCGGAACTAGGGATTAGGGTAAAGGTAAGGACTGCGGAATTAAGCAGGATCAATGAGGAGTTAAGTAGTGAGATTGCCGAGAGTAAAAAGATAGGAGAGTATATAATAAAGGACAGTGAGTTTAGGTTCAGGGAACTCTTTAATCATATCGGCAGTGGTGTTGCTGTTTATGCCGTAGAAAATAATGGCATGGATTTTATTTTTGTGGATTTTAATTCTGCCGCAGAGAGAATTGAAGGGGCCAAGAGGAAGGATGTTATAGGCAAGAATGTCCTTGATGTTTTTCCCTCCTTTAAAGATTCCGGGCTTATTGATGTTTTTAAGAAGGTATGGAAGACGGGCGAGCCAGTCCATCATCCCGCTTTCTTTTATAAGAATAAAATAGTTTCCGGTTGGAGGGAAAACTATATTTACAGGTTGCCTAGAGGCGAGATTGTCGAAGTTTATGACGATGTTACTAAGCGTAAAAATAATGAGCTTAAGCTTATAAAATCAAATGAAAAATTAAAAGAACTCGCGCTTATTGATTCTCAAACCGGTTTATATAACCATCGTTATTTAGTTGAAGCTGTAGAAGTTGAATTCCATCGCTCCAGAAGATATGCTCATCCTTTGGCGGTTATAATGCTGGATATAGATTATTTTAAATCTATAAATGATGTTTACGGCCTTCAGTTCGGGGATTTCGTGCTTAAACAGTTCAGCCGGCAGCTTAAGATGATGGTTAGAAAGTATGATATTGTCGTAAGGTTTGGAGGGGAAGAGTTCGTGGTTATATCCCCGGGCCTGGACAAGCAGGAGGCATTAATTCTCTCGCAGAAAATCCTTGAGGCTTTAAACCTGTATAACTTCGGCGATAAGAAACATCAGGTTAAGTTGAAAATAAGTATGGGTGTCGTCTCTTATCCTAAAGATCACGCGCTTAAAGGTATGGATTTGATTAATCTTGTTGAGAAGATTTTAAATAAAGTTAAAGAAGCAGGCGGGAACAGGGTTTATTCATTGTCTGATATAAGGGGAGAAGGCGATCCCGCTCCCAACAACCATAATAAGTCTCTTGATATTAGGCTCTTAAAGAGCAAGATTGATAAACTTAATAAGAAGGCTAATCAGAGTTTAACTGAAGCAATCTTTGCCTTTGCCAAGACAATTGAATTAAAAGATCATTATACCGGAGAGCATGTAGAGATTACCGGGCATTACACCAATTTAATTGCTAATAAACTAGGCTTGCCTAAATATGAGACCGAGTTCATTCATCAGGCATCAATGCTCCATGACTTAGGTAAGATAGGTATCAGCGAAAAAATTCTGCTTAAGAAATCTAAACTTACGGAAAAAGAGTTTGAGGAAATTAAAAAACACCCGCAGATCGGGGCGGATATATTAAGGCCCGTACATTTTTTACATGATTTAATACCACTTATCTTTTATCATCACGAAAGATGGGATGGTTTGGGTTATCCTGGCGGGATTAAGGGAGAAGAAATCCCGATAGGCGCAAGGATTATAGCGCTTGCCGATGTTTATCAAGCCTTAACCAGCGATAGGCCATACCGCAAAGCATATTCCAAAGCCAAGGCCTTGAAGATTATTAAAGACGGCTCCGGTACACAGTTTGACCCCAAGATTACAAACATATTCCTTAAAATTCTTCAGGAAGAAAAGTAAGAATACTTCTAAAATTAGCTAATTTTAAGGATTGGTCAATTAAATATCTTGAATTTTATTATAAATATGTTAAAATTAGAAAGATAATAAAAAATGAGAGATGTTACTAAGATTTTCAAAAAATACCAGAACAAATGGATTGCACTTACGGATAATGATAGGGTTATCTGTGTAGGTAGGACTCTGGATGAAATAATGCAAAAGGCAAAAAAAGAGGTTATAGCGAGCCTGTTACAATGAAAGTACCTGATTCACGTTTTGAGTTTGTTATGTATGTCCAGCCCAATTAAATTTTCTTACTCTCGTACTTCAATATTTAACCTACAGCTCTTTTATAAATTTAAGAATCTTGCTTTAATAAGAGGTCTCTGAAAAACTCCCCAAAATGACATTAGAGACCTCTGATTACACAGATTAAATTAGATTACACAGATTTTTATCATCGAGCTCTAATCTGTGTAATCTGCTTTTACAATCTGTGTAATCATAAATAAAGACTTTTTCAGAGATTTCATAAAAAACACTTGACAACCTTGATTTTTTATGTAAAAAAAGTTATACTTAAATTGCCAAGATTGTAGATCAACCAACCTTGTATCAGTCGATACAAGGTCTCCGGAGCCGCGAGGTTCCGGTTTTTTTATGGGGATGGTTCAGGAGGGATCCACTTATATTGGTCTGCTAAGCTTTTTGTAATATTTTTAAAGGAACTACAGTGTCCGCGAAGGCCATAGGAATTCCTATTTCTTGTGTCAAAATAAACATTCATTACTCTCTTTCCTTGTTTTACCACGATATCTATAGCAGGAGCTAAGTCACTATCCCAGATACAACATAGGCAATATTAAACTCGTCCTTGTAGCATAGATCTACCATATCTGTTGCCAAGTATACGTCCGATAATTTTTCTGTAGGCGGTCTTGTTCTTGGATTAAAGTATCCTCTACGGAAAATTAACCCCTTAATTTTTCTTATATAGGAGAAGTAGGTTTGCTGTTTATCATAGTTATCAGGGCCTTGTTCACGGATAAAATTAGCATCGGCATAATATATGGCTACAAGATCCCTATCCTGAACTAAGTTAGCACAGAAAGGCCCCAGGTTTAAACGTTCAATTCCATAACAATCTTTTGAGCCTCTATAGAGATTATTACCATCAACAAATACAATAGCCCTTTCTTTACTCATGGTTATAAAGTAGCACTTAACTCAATAAAGTCAATTAAATTTTCCCGTTAGATTTTTCAATTTCCTGCATTTATTAATAGGTTATAGCCCTGTTTTTTATTGTAAAAGAATTCCCTTTGTATACTAAAAAAAATATGCTATAATTTCTTTTCTTAAGGTCGGTCAAATATTGTAGTGAAAATGTAGTGAATTCTTAAGAAAATGAACTAATTTTTTACACTTTAAAGCTAAAAGTTGGATACAAATAGTAGTACAGGTGACCGACGATAAAGTGTCATTTTCGTAACTCATTAGGGCCCATAGCTCAGCTGGTCAGAGCAGGTGACTCATAATCACTTGGTCGGGGGTCCGAATCCTCCTGGGCCCAGTGTATAAAATTAATAGGCACAGTCGGTGAGAACCGACGACCAAAAAGAGGCATAACGGGCGCATGGCTCAGCTGGTTAGAGCGCCACATTCACATTGTGGAGGCCGAGGGTCCGAATCCTTCTGCGCCCACCACGTAAAATAAATTTGCCGTTTGTTAATTAACTAGGCAAATTTATCACGTGGTTAGGCTCGTGGCCGCGAAGCGGCTTTACGAGCCCATCATTAAAAAGAGGAGTTAAAGTTGCTCGCGATTGACCTTAAATCACAATTAGGAAATTTAATCAGGTTACAGACAATAGACAGTGAGATATATGGTTTGCGTTCTGAAAAATCCTCTAAGCCCATGGAGATCAAAATAATTGAGAGTTCTTTTGAGGCTAAAAAGGCGCATCTGGCAGAATTAGAGGAGAACTCTTTAGGCCTTACCAAGCAAATAAAGGATAAAGAATTAGAGTTGGCCTCAAAAGAGGCAGCGACTACTAAATTACAGAGCCAGCTTTATTCGCTTAAGACAAACAAAGAATACCAGATAATGTTGCAACAAATACAGGATTCTAGAGCTGATGCCTCGATTATTGAAGATAAGGTACTGGAATTATTTGAGCAAATAGATAACCTAAAGATTGAGATAGATAAAGAAAGGATTAAGATTAAAGATGAAGAAAGGGTATTTTTGGCAGAAAAAAATAAAATTGAGGTTATAATTAAGGAGATAGATGATCGATTGAGTCAGCTTGAGGCTATAAGAAAGCAGGTTACGCCGGATATTAACCCTAATATTTTAGCGCAGTACGAAAAGATACTTTTAAACCGTGACGGGTTAGCTATAGTTACGGTGAAAGGAAATTCCTGCGGAGGATGCAATATGTTTGTTCCGCCTCAGGTAATAAATCTAATTAAAATGTATGAGCATATAATTACCTGTGAGGTTTGCAATAGGATGCTATATATCAATGAACCCCGCGCCTTCTAGAAGATTCATGATTTAACATTTTTAGGGAAGCGGGATAATAGATGAAGGAAGGCGCGGGGTGAAGAAGTTAGAAATTTATATTGATGGGGCATCTAAAGGTAATCCCGGTCCAAGCGGTATAGGGGTAGTTATCTGTTCTGGAGGCGGAATAGTCAGGAATATGTCAAATTATATTGGCAATGCTACAAATAATGTCGCCGAGTATATGGCATTGATTTACGCATTACAGGAGGCGCTGATTTTAAAGGCGGAGTGTATAAAAGTAAAGACAGATAGCCAACTCCTTGCCCGGCAGTTAAATAAAATATATAAAGTTAAAAATGCTAATATAGTTGGGCTTTATAATCAGGCAGTGCATTTATTATCAGGATTTAAAGATGTTTCTATTGATAACATTTCCCGCGAGGAAAACCAAGGCGCGGATAAGTTAGCAACGCAGGCAATAAAGAAGGAATTAAGGAAAAGAGTTCTTTTGAAATAGGACAGGCCCCGTTAGATGGGGCATGTCCCGTTAGGCTAAAAGTTCATCTAACAGGGCAGGTGGAATGTGGCCACCCTTGACATCAAAAATGTCAAGGGAGGAAAGTCCGGGCTCCGAAGGATAACGTAGTAGGATAATCTCCTACCCGTCTGGCGTAAGCTGGATGAGGATATCCGCCACAAGGCGTGGCGGATCCCGCCAAGTATTTTGGCGGGAGAGCCACAGAGACGAGCACAGGCGAATGGTTATGAGAAGATCCTTCGCCCCGCCTTGGCGGGGCTCAGGATCATCTCGTAGCCTTCGGCTACGAGATGAAACGCGGCAATCTCTACGCGGAGCAAGGCGAATAGTCCCGCCTATTTTATTCTTGGGGTATAGGGAAGTATAAACTACCCACTACGAAAATCGCAGTAAGTTATTGTCGAAGGCGATTTTCTTGATAAAAGGATAAAAATAAGGGTGATCCGTCCGAATACGGCGGGAGGGTATTAAGCTGCTAGAGCCCCAGCGTTACGCCGGGGTCGAGAGGAATGGCCACAACCACGGATTTCACGGATATAACACAGATTCCACTAATTAAAGAAATTATCCGTGTAGTTTGTGGTTACAGAACCCGGCTTATTCCGCCTGTCTTTTTAAATGTTTAAGTTGTTTTGTTGTTTTGGGGACGCTCCCGAAAGGGACACTCCCCAGTGAATTTTGGCTGAAAATTAGCAAAAAATAGAAAAAATAGTTATTTTTTAAAAGTAGAGTGGTACCTTGGGGAGCGTCCCCAATAGAGGAGGTAACAGATGTCTGGTCATTCTAAGTGGAAGACGAATAAGGGTAAGAAGGGTATAGCTGATGTCAAGAGGGGCGCAACCTTCACGAAAATTATTAAGGAAATTACGATTATCGCCCGTGAAGGCGGTAATCCCGATACCAATCCCCGCCTGCGCGCAATAATGCAGAAGGCTAAGGAAGCAAATATGCCTTCGGATAATGTGAAGATGGCGATTAAGCGCGGGACAGGCGAAATACCCGGAGTAGTTTACGAGACGGCGATGTATGAAGGCTATGGCCCGGGTGGAGTAGCGATGATGATTGAGGTGCTTACGGATAATAAAAACCGCACCAGCGCTGAGATTCGTAATATTATGTCTAAGAAGGGTGGTAGTTTTGCCGGGACGGGCGCTGTGAGTTGGATGTTCACCATGAAAGGTTATTTTCTGATTGAAAAGTCTCAAGCTAAAGAGGATGAGCTTATGAATACTGTTTTAGATTCCGGGGCTGAGGATATGAAATCGGATGAAAAGAATTATGAAGTTTTTTGCGCCCCGCAGAATTTTGAGAAAGTAAAGCAGGCAATTGAAGCCAAGGGGATTAAGGTTCAGGATGCCGAAGTTACCATGGTTCCTTCTTCAACAATAAAAGTAACCGGCAGCGATGCCAAGCAGCTTTTGAGTTTAATTGATGCCCTGGAAGGGCATGATGATGTGCAGCAGGTGTATGCCAATTTTGACATACCTGATGAGATAATGGAAAAAATAGCCGCGGAAAACGAATGAGCCCCATTACAAACTATTGTGTAACGGGATAAATTAGGAGGTTTGTAACGGGGTGAAGATATTAGGGGTTGACCCGGCTTTAACTATCACCGGCTACGGCGTAATTTACGCTAAAGATAATAAATTTTCTTTGATTGAGGCAGGGATAATTTCTACAAAGGCCGAAGATGCTATAAACAGTCGTTTAAAGAAAATATATACCGGGATAATCAAGCTAATATCTGACACTAACCCGGATGTCTTGGTATTGGAGAAAATATACGCGCATTATCGTCATCCTACGACGGCCTATATTTTGGGACAGGCGCGTGGGGTAATATGCTTGGCTTCTGCTATCAAAAATATACCATTAGTTGAATACGCAGCCACACGGGTTAAAAAGGCAGTGACTGGGCAGGGTTTGGCTTCTAAACTTCAGGTCAAGAGGATGGTAGCGGGGATATTTAAGCTTAATAATTTGCCTAAATATACAGACGTAACCGATGCCTTGGCTTTAGCTATAGCGCATAGCTATATAGCGAGGATTAAGAGATGATCTCAGGGATTTCTGGTAAGTTAGTTGAAAAAGGAAGTAATTATTTAATATTGGATGTTAATGGTATATCCTATCAGGTTTTAATTCCCGCAACCGTTATGCAGCGTATAGACGAGGCGATAGGGGCAGATGGGAAAATTAGCCTTAAGACATTTCATTATCTTCAGTCTGATTCCGCCAAGAGCATACCGGTTCTAATAGGTTTCTTAAATGATATTGAGAAGGGTTTCTTTGAGATTTTTATTACTGTATCGGGTATCGGGCCGCGCGCGGCATTAAGGGCGTTGAATAAACCAATATCCGAGATTGCCCGGGCGATAGACGAGGGAGATTTGGTTTACCTAAAATCGCTTCCCGGTATCGGAGAGCAGAGGGCGCGTGAAATTATTGCCAAGCTGCAGAATAAAATAGGCAGGTTTGGCTTGATTCAGGATAGCTTAAGGCAAAAAGAAAGTTCGGTTAAGGCTAAGGGTATAAGTGAAGAAGCCTTGGCCGTGCTTGTGCAATTAGAGTATAAGAAACACGAGGCTTTAAGCATGATTAAAAGGGCGCTAGATTTATCTCCCGATATACAGACTACGGAAGAATTGTTAAATTTAGTGTATAAGCAGAAAAAAGTTAAATAATGGAAGACAATCGTAAATCCGTAATGGAGGCTTTGCTTTTCGCAAGCGAGAAGCCTTTGACTTTGGAAAAGATAAGGGATATTTTGGATAATCTTTCAGCGCAAGAGGCCTCAAGGCTCATTGAAGAGCTAAAGGTAGAATATGAGCAGGCTAATCGGGGCATGCGTATTATTGAGATTGCCGGAGGCTTCCAGATGATTACCGCGTCAAGTTTTGCTCCATTCCTAAAGAAACTCTTTAAAGACCGTAACATCGAAAGATTATCTAAGCCGGCTTTAGAGACTTTAGCAATTATTGCGTATAAACAGCCTTTAACCAGATCAGAAATAGAATTATTAAGAAACGTTAATGTTGATGGTATAATGAAGAACTTGCTGGGTAAGAATTTAGTCCGTATCTGCGGTAGAAAAAAAACCCCCGGCAATCCGTATGTCTATGGGACAACTCGGCAGTTTCTCGAGTATTTTGGGCTTAAGTCGCTGCAAGATTTGCCCCGAATTAAGGAGTTTTCTGCCTTAGCAGAGAAAAAAGAATTAGTTGATCTGGTATCGGAGGAACAAAATTTAGCGGAGGGAGATAATGGGCCTAAAAACATTACGCGATAAAATAGATGCCTTAGATAGAAAAATAGTAAAATTATTAAATAGCCGGACTCGGATTATTTTAAACATCGCTAAGGAAAAACGCAAAAGCGGAAAGAATATTTATGTTCCTGAGCGGGAAAGCCAGATATTAAGGAGGATTTCTTCGTTTACTCATGGGCCCCTGAATAAGGAGGCGCTTAAAGAAATATACCGCCAGATAATGTCAAGCAGCCTTCAATTGGAGAAATCCTTAAGGATTGCCTATATGGGGCCAGAGGCATCCTTTAGCAATTTAGCCGCTTTGAAAAAATTCGGTTCGCAAGTTGGATATGCCTCCTGCGCAAGCATTGCCGATGTTTTCTTAGAAGTAGAAAGAGGGTCAGCGGATTATGGTGTTGTGCCTATAGAGAATTCGATTGAAGGCGCTGTAACTTATACTTTAGACGTACTCGTAGACTCGGACTTAAAGATTTGTTCCCAAATAATTCTGGAGGTAACACATAATCTTTTGAGCAATTGCGCTAAGGGTAAAATTAAAAAGATTTACTCTAATCCGAATGTTTTTGGCCAGTGCCGCGGATGGCTTAAGGAAAATTTTCCATCCGCCGAGCAGGTTGAAGTTTCTAGCACTACCCGCGCAGCCGAGGCAGCCTCAAAAGAAAAAAACAGCGCTTGTATTGCCTCGCTCTTAGCGGCAGAGGCCTACAAATTAAGAGTAGCCGCCAGTCATATTGAAGACTCGCCGAATAATATTACCCGTTTCTTTGTTATCGGCAAGATTAGCGCCGGAAAGACCGGGCATGATAAGACATCAATTTTATTCTCAATCAAGGATAGGGTTGGCGCCCTGCATGATATGCTTATGCCTTTTAAAAAGAATAAGATTAACTTGACCAAGATTGAGTCCCGGCCTTCAAAAAAGAAGGCGTGGGATTATTATTTCTTTGTTGACTTGAAAGGACATAAAGATGAACCTGGGGTAGCCAAGGCACTTCTAGAATTAGAGAATAAATGCAAATTTTTAAAGATATTGGGGTCATACCCGATAGAAGAATAAAGATATGAGCTTAGTAAGAAAACACCTGTTAAAGATTAATCCTTATGAAGCAGGCTGTCCGATAGAAGAGATTAAACGCAAGTTAGGCCTTAAGGAAGTGATAAAGATTGCTTCAAATGAGAACCCCTTAGGCCCAAGCCCCAAGGCGATTGAGGCAGTGCGTAAAAGCCTCTCATCCGTAAACCGCTATCCGGATTCTAACGGGTTTTATTTAAAGAAAAAACTTGCTAAGTTTTTTAATCTCAAGCCGTTAAACATCGCGTTAGGCAATGGTTCGGATGAATTGATAGAGATAATTATAAAGGCCTTCGTGGAAGATGACGAGCATGTTATTACCGCTGATTCTACTTTTTTAGAGTATAAGATTATATCGTCTGTTAAGAATCGCGCGGTGGTTACTGTTCCTTTAAGATACTTTAAATATGACCTTGGCGCGATTAAGGGAAAAATTAATGAAAGGACTAAGTTGGTTTTTATCGCTAATCCCAATAATCCTACAGGCACTTATGTTACAAAGTATGAGATGGAAGAGTTCTTTAAGGGGCTGCCGGAAGGTTTCTTGGTAGTTTTAGATGAGGCATATGATGCGTTTGTTGATGTTGATGATTTTCCTAATAGCTTAAGTTATATTAAGAGGAGAAATGTGTTAGTCCTTAAAACCTTCTCTAAGGCTTATGGCTTGGCAGGCCTAAGGATAGGGTATGCCTTAGGTAACCCCGAACTTATATCTTATTTAGAGAGGGCAAGACAGCCATTCAATGTTAATTCTTTGGCGCAGGCCGCAGCCGCAGCCGCGCTTGACGATAAGAAATTCTTTAATAAGACCCGCAGGCTCATTTTGGACGGCAAAAAGTATCTTTATGAAAGCCTTGGCCAATTAGGCATAGCCTATATTCCTTCCGTCGCTAATTTTATACTTATTGATGTTAATAGGGATTGTGTTTCTGTATTTAAGGAGATGCTTAATGATGGAGTAATTGTGCGTGATATGCGCCAGTATGGCTTAAAGAATTTTATACGTGTTACCATAGGAACAAAAAAAGAAAATGAAAGATTCATTAAGGTTCTAAGAAAGGTGTTAGGCGTTAGGTCATAGGTGTTAGGTAAATTTAACCTATAACCTATAACCTGAGACCTAAAATCAAACAGGAGCATATTATGATAATAGTACTAAGGCCGGATGCAACTGAAGAGCAAATAAATCACATAGTTGATAAAGTAAAAAAACTGGGGCTTAATCCGTATGTATCTAAGGGGACCGAGCGGACTATCATTGGCGTTATCGGGCCTGAAGATGTTTTGCGTGTTACGCCTCTTGAAGTATTTCCCGGGGTAGAGAAGGTTATACCAGTCTTAGCTCCTTATAAACTCGTATCGCGCGAGTTTAAGAAGGAGAATTCGGTTATTGATTTAGGCCATGGTGTTAAAATCGGAGGAAAGAAAGTAGTAGTTATGGCCGGGCCTTGCGCGATTGAGAGCGAAGGTATTTTACGCGCGATTGGCCTTTCGGTTAAGAAGGCAGGCGCTCTCGTTTTACGCGGCGGGGCATTTAAGCCGCGCACTTCTCCTTATAGCTTTCAGGGCCTAGGCGAAGCGGGGCTTAAGATTTTAAAAAAAGTAGGCGCGGAGCTGGGTTTAGTTACGGTGAGTGAAGTTATGGATACTAGGGACGTAGAGATAGTAACTAACTATGTTGATGTTGTGCAGATTGGCGCGCGCAATATGCAGAATTTTAATTTATTAAAAGAAGTCGGGCTGACTAAGAAACCGGTGGTTTTAAAGAGGGGGCCGGCCGCTACGGTTAAGGAATTGTTAATGTCGGCAGAATATATATTATCGGGGGGTAATTTTAACGTAATTCTTTGCGAGCGCGGTATCAGGACGTTTGAGGATTCAACGCGCAATACCTTAGATATTAGCGCGGTTCCGGTTATAAAACAGCTTTCGCATTTACCGGTTATCGTTGACCCGTCTCACGCCGCCGGCAAATGGGGATTAGTCGGCCCATTGGCAAAGGCAGGCGTTGCCATCGGGGCAGATGGTTTGCTCATTGAAGTGCATACTTCCCCAGAGGATGCACTCTCTGACGGAGCTCAGTCGCTCATACCTTCTAATTTCGCTAATCTTATGTATGAATTAAAAGGGCTGGCTAAATCAGTAGAGAGAGAGATTTGATGCCTTTATTTAATAAAGTTGCTGTTATTGGCACGGGTTTAATCGGCGGATCTATTGCCTTAGGTATAAAGAAAAAAAAGCTTGCTCGTGAAGTTGTAGGAGTAAGCCGGCATAAAAAAAGCGTCTTTTTAGCTCTCAAAATGAAGGTTATAGATCAAGGGTCTGTTTCTTTTAAAATTATTAAAGGCGCGGATCTTCTGATTATAGCGATACCCGTGGATGCTATCCTTACCCTAAAAAAAAGGATCCTTAAATACATAGATAAAGGCTGCATTGTTACTGATGTGGGAAGCACTAAAGAAAAAATTGTTAATTGTTTAGAAAAAACATTTATCAACTATATAGGGTCTCATCCCTTAGCCGGATTGGAAAAGCGGGGTATTGTTAATGCCCGTCCGTGTCTTTTTGAAGATTCTTTATGCATACTTACCCCTGCCAAAGAGACATCTTTTCTGGCTCTTAAAAAGATGAGAGAACTATGGAAGGGGTTGGGGGCTAAAACTATTATCTTAACTCCTAAAATTCACGATAGCATTCTCTCTTTTGTCAGCCATCTTCCGCATATAATCGCCTCTGTGCTCATCAATAGTATTCCCCGTGATTCTTTGAGGTTTGCCTCAGGCGGCCTAAAAGATACAACGCGTATTGCCGCATCAGATGCGCTGCTCTGGAGAGGTATCTTCTTAACCAATAGAAAAAATGTATTGAAAGCGATTGAGTCGTTTGAAAATAATTTAGCAAAGATAAAATCCGCAATAAAAAATAGTAACGCCAAGGCGTTAGAGAAAATTCTTTTACAATCCAAGAAAATAAGAGAAGCCTTAGAATGATTATTGCCATTGACGGCCCGGCCGGCGCGGGTAAAAGCACTGTCGCTAAGTTAGTTGCCAAGAGCTTAGGTTATCTTTATCTTGATACCGGCGCGATGTATCGGGCGTTGACTTTTAAGGTATTAGAAGAGGGCATAGATATAGCTGACACCAAAAAGATTACTGATTTGGCTTCTAAAAGTATAATCAGCTTTATAAATAATCCTGATGGGCAGATAAAAATATTATTGGACGGAATTGATGTCAGCTTAGATATTCGTCAATCCCGTATTACAAAATTAGTCTCAGATGTAGCCAAGATTAAGGGCGTGCGTCAGGTTATGCTTAAGCTCCAGAGAGAACTTGGAATCAAGGGAAAGGTTGTTTTAGATGGCAGGGATATAGGAACGGTAGTTTTTCCCGATGCCGAGAAGAAATTCTATATTGATGCCGGCTTAAAGGAACGGGTCAAGCGCCGTTATAAGGAATTAAAGGGATTAGGCCAGAATGTAACTGTAGACGCGGTAGAGGATGACCTATCTAACCGGGATAAGATTGATTCAAACCGCGAATTCGCTCCTTTAAAAAAAGCGGATGATGCTATTTATGTAGATACAACGGATATGACTATAGAAGAAGTAGTTAGTAAAATACTGGATTCGCTATAAAGTTAGAATAACCTTAATGGATAAATCCTTAATCCGCAATTTTTCTATCATTGCGCATATAGACCACGGAAAATCTACCCTTGCTGACCGCATATTGGAGTTGACCGGCGCGGTGGATAAGAGGCATAAGGGCAGTCAGCTTCTTGATGATATGGACTTAGAGCGCGAGCGTGGGATTACTATCAAAGCTTCTATGGTAAGGTTGGCTTATCATGCCAAAGACGGTAAAGATTATCTCTTAAACTTAATCGATACTCCGGGCCATGTTGATTTTACTTATGAAGTATCTAAGTCCCTGGCTGCCTGCGAAGGGGCAGTATTATTGATAGATGCCGGGCAGGGGATAGAGGCCCAGACAGTAGCAAACTATTATCTGGCTATGGAGAATGATTTAGAGATCATACCGGTAATTAATAAAGTTGATTTAACCGCCATAGATTTACCAAAGGTTAAAAAACAAATTGTCAGTGTTTTAGGTTTTAAGGAAGAAGATATAATTTTAGCTTCGGCAAAAGAAGGCATAGGGATTAAGGATATCCTAGAGAGGGTAATCCAGGTTATTCCCGCGCCAAGCGGTGAAATTACTAATCCCTTAAAGGCGCTTGTTTTTGATTGTCGTTTTGATCCTTATAAGGGAGTTGTGATTTTTTGCAAGGTAGTTGATGGCAGTATAACTGTTAATACCCAACTTAAGATGATGCACTCAGGCGCAATTTATAAGATTGAGGAGTTGGGGGTGTTTAAGGATTTGAAATACTCCGTGGTAAATTCTTTGTCTTGCGGCGAGGTAGGGTATTTTACCGCTAACATCCGCGAACCAAGGGGGATAATTATCGGAGATACCATAACCGATGTAAAAAATCCCTGCGTAGATGTTTTCCCCGGATATCGCCAGCCAAGGCCTCTGGTCTTCTGCGGTATATACCCGGTTAACCCCGGGGATTTTACTAACTTACGCGACGCTATAGATAAATTAAGGCTGTCTGACGCATCATTTGTCTTTGAGCCGGAGAACTCGCAATCATTTGGGTCGGGTTTTCGCTGTGGATTCTTAGGGCTCCTGCATATGGAAATAATAGAGGAGCGATTAGAACGCGAATATAATTTAAACCTGATTCTTACTGTCCCCAATGTTGTTTATCGGGTTATAAAGAAAGACGGCGAGATTATTGAGGTAGATACTCCGGTTAAGCTGCCCGAATCTTCAGATATAGAGGAGGCCCAAGAGCCTTACGTAAGCCTATTGATGATTATCCCGGTTGAGGCAATTGAGGTAGTCTGTGATTTTACAAAATCCAGGAGAGGGGTATTTCAATCTAAGGAGTATTTAAGCGAGGATAAGGTAAAACTCACCTTTCAGATTCCGCTTTCTGAAATTATCGTGGATTTTTATGACCGTATAAAATCGCTCACCCGTGGGTATGGCTCTTTAGATTATGAATTTAAGGATTATCTGCCTACAAAGTTAGTAAAGTTAGATATCATTTTAAATAGCCAGTTATGTGATGCTTTTTCCTCGTTAATGTATAAAGAAAAAGCTTATGCCCGCGCGCGCACACTTGTATCTAAGTTAAAAGAGCTAATTCCTCGGCAGTTATTTGAGATATCTATACAAGCAGCAGTAGGAAATCAGATTTTAGCTTCTGAAAAAGTGCGGCCTATGGGCAAACATGCCACGAGCAAATGTTCCGGAGGCGATATTACTCGCAAACGCAAGCTTTGGGATATTCAGAAAAGGGGGAAGAAAAGACTCAAGCAATTCGGAAAAGTAGAAATCCCACAAGAAGCATTTTTGGAGGTATTAAAGATATGAAAGGGGCAAAATTTAAGTCAGCCATTAGAGAATGGATTGAGGCAGCGGCCTTCGCGGCATTTTTGGCCTTTTGTATTATCAGGCCATTTGTGATTCAGGCATTCAAGATTCCTTCCGGTTCAATGCGGCCGACACTATTGGAGGGGGATTTAATATTGGTAAGCAAATTTATCTATGGGGCTAAGGTCCCTTTTACCAACTTTAGGCTTCCGGCTTTAAGGAAACCAAAACGGGGGGATGTTATTGTCTTTATTTATCCCGAAGATATAAAAAAGGATTTTATTAAAAGGTTAGTCGGCCTTCCGGGTGATACAGTTGAAATTGAAAGCGGAACCATATATGTAAATAACAAACCTTTATTAGGCCCGGTTTTTAATCAGCGCTATTATTATAACCGGGGTGATTTTGCCAAAGAGGGTGAAAAAATAGTTGTGCCGGAGAATAGTTTTTTTGTTTTAGGGGATAATTCCGGTTCATCTAAAGACAGCCGTTATTGGGGATTTGTCCCTAAGGATAACATTTTAGGCGAAGCAGTAGTTATCTATTGGCCGCCTCAGCGCATAAGGATAATCAAGTGAATCCTGTTACAAACTATTGTGTAACGGGATAAATTAGGAGGTTTGTAACAGGATGAACATCGCGAATAAAATCTCCACCTTTAGAATATTAAGCGTGCCATTTTTTATAGCCAGCATGGCGTATTACTCGCAGGAAAGGAATTTTTTAAGGTTTTGGGCTCTCAGTATTTTTATCTTAGCTGCCGTCTCTGATGCCGCAGATGGCTATATGGCCAGAAAATCCAAGCAACAGTCTAAGGCAGGTTTGGTTTTAGATCCCTTGGGAGATAAATTACTTTTGATGAGCGCTTTTATTTGTTTAACTATTAATAATGCCTTAACATTTAAGTTTCCTCTTTGGGTTACTTTAGTCGTGATTAGCCGTGACGTGCTTATTATATTGGGAACGATAGTAATTTATATAGTAAAACAAAATATTAATATAGTTTCTATTAAGTGGGGCAAGTTTTCTACTGCCTTTCAGATGTTGGCGGTTATCGCGGTGCTTTTGCAATTGAAGTATGCTTTTATATTCTGGTGGCCAGCGGTCATTTTTACAGTTCTCTCAGGAGTGATTTATATAAATAGGGGGTTTAAGGTCTTGTATGCTTTGGATAATTCTCGCAATAATTATTAGTTATTTTATCGGTTCAATTCCTACTGCCTATATTTTTGGCTGGGTTATAAAAGGCGCAGATATTCGTAAGTTTGGCTCAGGTAATGTCGGGGCCACCAATGCCTTAAGGCTTTTAGGCAAGGGATGGGGAATGGCTATTTTAGTCTTAGATATATTAAAGGGTTTTCTTCCGGTAATTCTTCTTGGTGATTTTTTAGTAAAGCAGTTTAGTTTAACGCAGGCGCAAAACCTGTTTATTATCATAGGGTTAAGTTGTATATGCGGGCATAATTGGACGATATTCTTAAAGTTCAAAGGTGGTAAGGGAGTAGCTACGACTTTAGGCGTACTCTTAGGCCTTACTCTTAAAATACCCGGATTAAATATTGTTTTAGGTTTTACTGCATTAGTCTGGTTTGCAAGCTTTCTTGCGCTAAGGATTATTTCTTTGTCTTCAATATTAGCCGCACTAAGTTTCCCTTTATTTACAATACTATTCCGGCAATCTGCTATGGTAGTATTAGCGGGTATCTTGTTATCCATATTCATTATTCTGCGCCACAAATCCAACATCAAAAGGCTCCTTGAAGGCAAGGAGAACCGCATTAGCTTTAGGAAATAAAGCAACCGCTTTCTTTTTAAGGCGTTATTGCCTTGAAACCTCTCTTTTTCTAATCTATACTTTATCTTGAGCATGAGAAAAATATTTTTCCCCACCAGCCACAGGGGGTAGCCGGATTATCCGGATCAATGTAAATAAAAGGAACCATTGGGGTAATCCGGCTTAGACTTGAGGTTTTTTAAAATGCGCGATTTATTGTTTAAGAATCTAACATCTAACGACCGCAGAAGAAAGGTAATTGCCAGCTCTGAAATTACCGATAAGGAAGGAATACGCAGTATTATTCGCCGGCATTTTGTCTGTATGGCCAAGGAAGTTAAAAACGAGAGAATAGATAAACCCGCGCCCAGCCTGTATGTTCTTAAGGAGCATAATTCAAAAGAACAGAAGGAGCGGTTTTTCTGCAAGATTAAAGGAAGCATCTGCGCTGTCAATCAAGGCAGGCTTTTTTTGATTGTTTTTATGCACTCCTTAAGGATTGATTTGCTAAGTGTCCCGCAAAGCGTGGCTTAACTTACCTAACATAAGCATTCCCAATAGGTTATATCTGATATCTCATTTGCCATAATCTCGAATAATTTTATTGACAAGGGACAAAACTCATATATAATTAAAAATAATTATGAGTAAAAGATATTTTATCTTTATACTGCTGTCCCTCGTCGTTTTTTTACCATTTTCCACAGAATTTTCTTTCGCCGCTTCCCAGGCAACGGAATATTTGTGTGAGTTAGGTGTTACCTTATATAACCTTGGTAAATACGACGACGCGCTTTCTGAGTTTAACAAGGCATTGCTTGTTGAGCCGGATAATAAAAGGGCCAAAGAGTATGTGGATAAGATATTCCGGCAGTCTATACCAGAAGATAACCGCATTAATCCCTTAGCGTTAAACGAAGAATCAAATCCTTCTTTAAACGTAGAAGCCATTAATACAGTACCCACCCCTAAGCTTACCAAAGAGCAGGCGATGAATCAGGCAATAGATAAGCTTAAATGCAGTGAAGATAGGAAAGAAAAAGAAAGCGAAAGGGGAATTAAGCTTGGGCCATTAAAGATAACCGGAGAGACACAGCTTAGTTTTGGAATTGCGCCCGATGATTTTATCTGGAAGAGGGCTAACTTTGATTTGAATGAAAAATATAAAAGCTGGCGTCTGACTTCCTTTGACGGTTTTAATCGCGGGTTTAATACATATGATCCCAGGATTTATGATTCTTTAAGGGTAAATGTGGATACTGAAAACAAGGATGGGTTTAATTTTCATACCAATGTTACAGTTGATCCTTGGAGCTTTACCGGAAAAAGTAATAAAATTACAGTTTTGAAGGGCACTGATTCTGCTGACCTACAGTTGTATTATTGGTCTAATACTGAGTATACATTAAACCATACTGTTTACTCAGCATCAGGCGCTACTATAAATTTACCCGAACTAAAGGTAGAAGATGGTAAAACTAATCCTGCGACTATAAATGGTTTTAATATTCCGGCAATGAAGATCTACCGTGAATTCCAGCCTTTACGTGAGTTATGGTTAGATTATACTAATGACCAGATTAAGTTCCGGGTTTTTCCTTTTGGCTATCAGGATCAGGCTTATTCTTCTGATGACCCAATGGGTATAACTAACCACCATATCTGGTGGCAAGATAGCCCGTGGCTGCGAAGATACCTGCCGGGGACCTATCGTTCTGCTGGTACGCCCGCACCAAGTTTTACCAAAGGTTACTGGGATGATTCGCTTTCTTTTCTTTCTAAAGATAGTAGCGGAGCGTATTTGACCGCATTGAGAGGTTTTTCTTTTAATTTCTCACCGCAGGAAGAGACCTCATTTGATACCACAGTTGCTACCCCTAAGCATCTCTGGCAAGATTATGGCGAGCTAGATAACGTTATTGCCGCCAGCCGGCTCAAACATTATTTTACGGAGAATTTTATGCTCGGAGGTACATTTACTAGCCGTTTCGGATTTAAAATTGACCCGCAAAAATTAGATAGCCAAAATTTTGTTGGCGGATTAGATTTAGGCTATGAGATTGTCGACGGTTTAAAAGCACAGGCAGAAGTTTTAACTTCTAAATCTTTTTACGATATGAATAACTCTGACTATGAAACAAAGTCTCGGGGTAATGCCTATTATTTTTCTTTTATTTCGCGCTATCCGCAAAAAAGTATCATGGATTTAAAATACGGTTACGATGATATTAAGCCGGATAATGACGAGTCATTTCTTATAAAGACAAGGTTTTTCGGCGCGCATATGGACAGCGGTTTTGATTCCGCGCTTTCTAACTTTCATAATACCCGTCAGGATACATTCTGGTCAAGGCATATACATTTTCGTAGGCCGGCGGAATATTATTATGTCGGACTTACCAAGCCTACTACAAAATGGGATGAGCTTTATGCCACGCGTATCGGAGACGGTATTGATGTAGGCAGAAATACCTTAGGTTTTCGTTTCGAGGCATTTTTAAATGATAGGCTCTATAATATTTTTGATATGCGCAATGTGCACAATGTAAACGGAAAATTTATTGAAAATGAGGTGCGTGATGAGTTTTCGGTAAGAGTTACGGATAAATTAACCGCTAAACTGTTAGGTCTTTATCAAAAACTTCCTCATACCGTAGGGGGGATAGACCCGTTTATTTTTGATGGTAATACCGGTGATTTCTGGTTAAACAGTGTAGTTAAGGACGGCGAAGACATTACGATAAAAACCGGATCAATTGGCTTAAATTATGATTTTTTTGACTGGTTAAGCTTAAACGGTATCTATGAGCGCACCAATGATTATTCCTTGGGCTACGCTGATTTCCCGCGTAATGTCTTGAAAAATGATACTACCTTAAATGGAACTTATTACCAAAACGATGATATTTACCGCTATGTCAATACATCTCTCTGTAGCCAGGGTAATTTTCCTCAAGCTCCCTATGAATTTTATAATATTTTCAAAGGCGGCTTACGTGTTTCGCTATTAGAAAATATGGAGATTTATTTTGATTATACGCGTAATGAGTTTGAGGCAGCAAGTTTAAACTCGGATAATATGAATCATATCGGCATGGAGCTGACTTATATGCCTACGCCAAAATTCGGTATGGTCTTTAAATACATATATTCACGTTGCCAGGACGTTGACCGCTTGACCCAGGGGATTACTGAGCCCGTAGGGCATCATAATTTCTCCAGTGAGTTTAGATATCTGCCTTCTAAGGACGATGAGTTTATCTTGCAATATGGCGAAGGAAATTATAGCCCTATAGGGAATATAGTCATGGATCCTTATGGCGGCAGCATGCTTACCTTAGATACTCAGCACATTATCCGCGCTTATTACCGCCGCAGATTTTAATGAGCGCATAACTTACGGAGCGAAGCGAACGTAAGTTATTTGCGCGAATTAATCCCGAGCTTACGCAGAAAATTTCGAAGAAATTTTCAAGTGTTTAAGCGGGGGATCTTTCCGGTTAACCTACTCCAGATAGATGTCGATTTCTTTGATTTGGCGCGAGCGTATCTGGTTAGCGTAGGGAGAGCCGATAGTATCTGAGGGGATTTCAACCGCTGAGCCGTTCTTATCGTTAAAAGTTATCTTCATTATTTTCGCCGCATGCTTACCAAAAGTATCTCTTCTTTTAGGGTTATGGTAAGTTACCTTAATTCTGCTTAGAAAATTAAAACTATAGCAGCCCTCTTTGTCAAAAAGCCAACCTTTTAATATAGGGTTAAAACGCAAATTTAATTCTCCGGAACCATTTAAGAAGAACGGTTTAATTCCCAAGTTCATCTTTAGCCATATCTCTAAGAATTCTGTGGTTGAGCCTGATAAGCGGGCAACAAATCCGTTTCCATACAGTTTCTTATCTGGGAAAGCACTGCTTACCAAAAATGATGAATTCTCCAGAATGCTGCGTCCGTATCTTTGAGGGTTCTGGAATGGAATAAGCGTATTCTTGAAATCCGCGTAGAATTCTTCATAGAGCCCTGATTTTAGAAACTCGAGCAGATATTTATATTCCATATGCAGCCAGATAGATTCATTTTCTAACCACCCCGGAGTAAAAATCCTGCACCTCCCGATTTCTTCAGGCATGGAATTAAGCGGAGCAGTTACTTTATACATCTTTAATTTTTTGTCAAAGAGCGCGCTCTTTTTTACCCCTCGATATAAAGCCTTAGCTCCATCTTGATTATCCATAAGGCGCATGGCGTGCATCTGGGCCTCTAAAAAGAGGGGAAGGCGTATTTGTTTGAATACAAGCGGCTTTATAAAGTGGCCATTCAGGTTGTTGTATTCTATAACTTTGTGAATAAAATACCCGTAGTAGACAGCCGAATTTTTATCCCAGGCCTTTGATATTCCGCATTCGATTTTCTTGAGCATCAGATCTATTATTTCTAATAAACGGATAGATGACATTTCTTGCTCAATGCCGTTGACTCCCATCTTAGTCTTCTGGCGGTACTCCTCTTTTAAGGAATGGGTTTTATCCCACCAAAGATAATCATCGGTTGATTTATTCAGGTTTTCACCGGTTAGGCCTCCGAGTTTCTCTAGAAATGAAGCTATCTCTTCTGTAACAACTATTTTTTCTAAGCCAGATTCTTTAAGCGAATCCTTTATGAAAAGGCCTAAACGTTTTAGTTCAAAGGTTTCACAAACTGATGAGCCAAAGAGCGCGGGTAGGCCGTTTAGGGCATCAAACCAATTAGGCTTGTTAGCTTCCATTTCTATACCTACGCCAAAAGGATCGAGCGAGGCAAATTTATTCGCCAAAAGGCAGAAAAGTTTATTAATCAAGGTTGTTTGGTAAATATCTCCATAGCCGTATTTGCTGCGTACTATATGGGGCAGCGTCTTTCTTTTATGGATAAGCTCTTTTTTAGCGCTATCTAAGGCAACTGCGTGTAATTGGCGGGGTAAGCCGTTATAGATAAGGTATTTTTCACTGCGCGGCTTTACTACCTCAGCATTATCAAAGAAAGTAAAATTATTATTTTCAAATAGAATATTTTTTAATCTCTCCGGATATACGGCTAAGTAGCTTCCTATAATGTCAAGATTATAATGCCAGTGGTCGCTCCAGAATCCTTCTCCGTGCTCTGCTTCGTTTGCCTTAGATGATAGGGATAGCACGGTATCTAAGAATTCGTCATAAGAAATATTTAATTTTATATTATTATCTTCAAGGAAATGGATTAGTTCTCCCGGTGAAAATTGTTTTTCTAGGAAAGCAGCGAGTATCTTGTTGAACCCTTCTTCAGAACAAGCATTTTTTAGGCTAGCCTTAATTTTATCCCCATCTTTAATTACAAAACTTGAACCTTTTATTACTAATGGGTTAAATCCATCTAACTGAATGAAGTTAAGGAGGTTCGTAACATTCTCTTCTTTAATTTCAGGATTAAACCATATATCGTTTCTTCGGTTTTGGTTTAGATCGCGGTAGTTGCCGTTGCCTTGAGAAAGGTAGGTAGAGGCAATCTGGAATTTATTATAGTCGCGCTCCGGGTCTCCGTGTTTGCGGGAATAAAGGTAGAAGGTTGTCCCGGATTTTCCCGCCTCTGGCGGGATCCCGCCAAGGGTATTAAAAGACGAGCGGGAAAAAGTAAACGGGTATCCTCCGCGCAGAAGGTTATCTAAGTAGGTTTGTTGAGCGTAGAGATTGAATTCTTTAGAACTTGATTTAGTCGCCACATCTTCTAAAAGCTCATTTATGACTTCTGTATTTTCCAGCATTTTGCTTTTTAAATATCCGGGTTTGGTAATTTTTGGAATAGAAGAGTTAAGCTCTTTAAGGCCGTGCATATAACCGCAAACAGAATAAATTCTTTTTTCTTCATTCTTTTTAAGGTTAAAGTCAGACAGTAAAAAAGCAGACGGAGTTTTGCTATGTATGTTTTCATTTTTAGGCGCGGAGAATTTATCGTTTAAGAATAAACGGGGGCAGGAGAAATCAGTAACCGGGCCGAATATATTTTCCGGGTCAATAATCGGTTTGATAATTTTAGGCTTGCCTTTTTCATAAGAAAACCCTAAATAGAAATTGCCTTCCCGTATATGGACTACTTCAGGCCTGTCTGTTGGATCGACAAAAAGACGATAAAAAGGCACTCCCTTACCCATATTTTCCACATTCATCCAGGCCTCAATAGTCCGGGACATTTTTTTAAGGAAGTAGTTACTGGTTCCAAAGGGAACAATTTGGGGTAGGCCGTCTAATAATTGTGTTTTTCTCAGATTGTCCTTAAGGTTCTTTATGGTAATTATCCTGACTAATCCTGCGTAATTATCATTGGGGATATTAAAATACTTAATAGCCACCTTAAGGCCTAAAGAGGCATTTTCTTCCTCTAAGGTTAATTCTGCCGGGGATATAAGCATTCTATTGCTTATCTCATAGCTTAAATTGGTAAAGCCATTGTGGAATGGCTCGTAAAGAAAAGTGCTTTTCCCTAAAGTTATTTTGATGAAGGTGCGGAAACCGTGAGTGGAAACAAGCTGCCAGGCTTTATTCGCCGGAAGGAATTCCAATATGGCATGGTCTTTATCTTTTACCCCGAAGCTGGATATGCATTGTCCGCGGTTGACATAGAATGTCCACATCGGGATACCGTAGCGGCCGGCTATCCCGGGGAAGAAGTTGCAGAAAGGCTTGGAGAAATTATAATTCTCTATAACGAACTCGCCTTTTTCGTTAAGATAGTATTTGGGTTTTTTATCGGTTATCTTTACCATAATTAACATATTTTATCTAATTTAGCGCTTTTGTCCATAGAATTATTATAAGTTTTATTATTTAGCTTTTACGTTTTCGCTTTCGGCGCTGAAAATTTTCGCCGTGCAAATTGTTAAACGACACTGCCGTGTTTCTCGCTTAGGTCGTGCTTTTCGCAGAGGCGAAAAGTACGACATTCGCTCGAAATCACGTCAGTGTCGTTTAATGTAGATTACTTTTAGCGGGTGACAAGGCTTGATTCGAGCAGCATGTTGGAAATTCGAGCGGGCACGGTTGCCCCGCTAAATAGAAACTCTGGCAGAGCGAGAATTTACACCAAGCGCAGCGAGCCACGCTGGGGCGAGCAAGCGGTGCTGCGAGAACAAGCCTTGGCAGCCCGCTAAAAACTAAGATTGTTTGACTTTTAAGGCTAAGGATGGTATTATAAAAAACTAAACAATAGGGAGAGATAGGGTTATGATAGATCAGAAAATAGTAGAGCATGTGGCGCATTTGGCGCGGATAGATTTAGAGCCTAAGGAATTGGAAAAGTTATCCATGCAGCTTGAGCATATAATTGGTTTTATTGATAAGCTAAAGCAAGCTAATGTGGATAATGTATTGCCTATAAGCCACGCTATCGCCGCAAGTAATGTTTTAAGGGAGGATGTCCTTAAGAAATCTTTGTCTCAGGATAAAGCCTTGGCCAATGCCCCCTCTAAAAAGGGAAGTTTTTTCGTTGTCCCTAAGGTGATTGAATAAATATTGTTCTAAAGTTCCCTGGTTCTAAAGTTCGCAAGTTAAAGACATGGAAGAATTGAATAGACTGACCGCGCACGAATTAATTGAAAAAACAAGGAATAAAGAAGCCCTTTCTGAAGAGATTTCGGCCAGTCTTTACAAAAGAATAAATGAAATTGATTCTAAGGTTAAAGCGTATGTCCGATTAGGCAATACAAAAGAACCCGCGTACCCGCGAACCCGCGAACCAAGGGGCGTGCCTGTAACCATTAAGGATAATATCTGCACTGAAGGATATAATACTGAATGTTGTTCTAAGATTCTAAAAGGGTTTATTCCGCCATATGATGCTACAGTAATCAAGAATATAAGAGAAGCAGGCCACAGCTACCTTGGGCAGAAGGCGAATATGGATGAATTCGCCTTTGGTTCATCTACGGAGAATTCTTTTTTTGGCCCGACGCATAATCCCTGGAATCTGGATTGTGTCCCGGGCGGTTCTTCCGGAGGCTGCGCTGCGGCAGTGGCTAGTGATGAAGCAATTTGGGCATTGGGTTCAGATACCGGTGGTTCAATAAGGCAGCCAGCTTCTTTTTGCGGGATAGTAGGATTAAAACCTACCTACGGAAGGGTTTCGCGTTACGGACTTATTGCCTTTGCCTCCAGCCTTGATCAAATAGGCCCGCTAACTAAAGATGTCCGCGACTCCGCGTTCCTAATGAATATAATTTCCGGGTATGACCCCGATGATTCTACTTCGGTTAATACCCCGGTTCCGGATTATACTAAGGCTTTGGTTAGTGACGTTAAAGGCCTTAAGATAGGAATTCCCAAAGAATATTTTGTTGAAGGCTTAGGTCTTGAGGTTAAGGCAGCTGTTGAAGAGGCAATAGATAAATTAAAAAAACTCGGGGCAAGTTTCAAAGAAATATCCTTGACGCATACAGAATACGCTGTGCCGGTATATTATATTATCGCTACAGCTGAGGCTAGTTCAAATTTGGCACGGTTTGATGGCGTGCAATACGGTTTTAGGGCAAAAGTTGATAACTTGATGGATATGTATAAGAAGACCCGCGGCCAAGGTTTTGGCCAAGAGGCCAAGCGCAGAATCATCTTAGGCACATTTGCCCTTTCACACGGTTATTATGATGCTTATTATCTGCGCGCTTTAAAGGTGCGTACTCTCATAAAACAAGATTTTGACGCGGTCTTTAAAGATTTTGACTGCGTTATTACTCCTACTTCGCCTACGCCGGCATTTAGAATAGGCGAGAAGATGACAGATCCTTTAAGGATGTATCTTTCGGATATATACACCATATCTGCTAACTTGGCAGGTATTCCCGCAATATCTGTTCCTTGTGGATTTACTAAAAAAGGGCTGCCAGTAGGCTTACAGATTATGGCCAAGCATTTTGATGAAGAGAAACTTTTTCGCGTCGCTTACTCTTATGAGCAAAACACTGAATGGCATAAGATGAAAACAAAATTATAATTGCTAAACTGTTAAACTGCTAAATGGCTAAATTGTCGGACAATATAAGAGATTGCTGAAATATTCTAAAAATAGGCAGCAATCTCTGATTAAAAGATTAAAAGCAGATTACACAGATGCGTGCCAAGTTAAGCTCTTTCTTAGTCTAACCGATGTGAGTTCGGGACATAGCAATTGTCTGTTTGGCTATGTAGTGAGGGATACAGGGTTAAGGGGTAACCCTTAATCTTGAA
>Ga0210056_1000556_pt1 | contig 31356 bp, 26 predicted proteins | sample CryGeyCG2014_080_2_FD_183965 | JGI IMG/M metagenome (GOLD analysis project Ga0210056, IMG submission 183965) | Groundwater microbial communities from aquifer - Crystal Geyser CG07_land_8/20/14_0.80 (SPAdes) (version 2) | ecosystem: Environmental > Aquatic > Deep subsurface > Groundwater | place...
AAGAATCCCAATTTTTACCGTTTCTTCCGCAAAAGAGAAAAGCGAAATAGTTAAAATACATACTAATACAAATACAAAACTCATTAAAATTACTTTTTTCATTTTTTTCCTCCTTTGAAAATTTTCTAACAAAACCTTAAAAATTTCTCATATTAAAATATTTCTTATCCTATCAACCTCCCCCCTTCTACAAAAATAGTTTGTCCGGTAATATAGCTTGCAAATTCTGATGCTAAAAATAGAGCTGCCTTTGCTACATCCTGAGTAGTGCCCAATCTTCCTGCAGGAATTTCGCTTAAAATATTATCATATTTTTGCTTATTGTTCAATAAATCTTTAGTTAATTCAGTCAATATATAGCCTGGGCCAATAGAATTGACATTTATATTATATTTCGCCCATTCTTTAGCTAATACTTTAGTAAAAGCAACAATTCCGGCTTTACTCGCTGAATAGATAGATAAAGTAGAATGCCCTATTTCTGCATCATCAGAAGAAATATTGATAATCTTACCATGGTTTTGTTTAATCATCTGCTTACCTACTTCTTGAGACACAAAGAAAGCTCCTTTTAAATTTACATTAATAATTTTATCCCAATCATTTTCAGTAAAATTTTCAGCGGGTTTTCGAACATTTACACCTGCACTATTTAACAATATATCAATTTTGCCACAATATTCCATTGTTTTTTTAACCATATTTTTAATGCTTTCAATTTCACTAACATCTACCTGTATGGGGAAAGAAATCCCTCCATTTTCATTCACTTCATTTGCAACTGCCTGAGCTCTTTCTTTAAAAATATCTCCAATTACCACTTCTCCTCCACATTCGGAAAATGCGTTTGCTAATTCTTTTCCAATCCCACTACCTCCACCTGTAATTAATATAGTTTTTCTACTAAAATCAAAAGCATTTTTATATATTACTTTATTATCTTTAATAATTTGCCACCATCCTTTCTTTTTATATTTATATTATGTTTTATCCCTTTCATCTAAAACTGCTGAGACTAAATCTACCACCTGTAGAGGACTTTCAGCTACCGGAATAGAAAACTTCTGAAAAGTCTTTATCTTTTCTTCGGCTGTACCTGTTCCTCCAGAGATTATTGCTCCTGCATGCCCCATTCTTTTTCCTGGCGGAGCTGTTTTCCCTGCAATTAAAGCAATAACCGGCTTTCTCATTTTTGAATGGATAAATTTTGCTGCTTCTTCCTCATCCGTTCCCCCAATTTCGCCAATTAAAATAATAGCTTTAGTTTGAGAATCTTCTTCAAAAAGTTCAAGAATATCCATGAAAGAAGAACCGATTACCGGATCCCCTCCAATACTTACACAGGTTGACTGGCCAAAATCATTTTTAGTCAAATTATAAACTACCTCATAAGTAAGAGTGCCACTTCTGGAGACTACCCCTAAATTTCCCTCTTTATGGATAGAACCGGGCATAATCCCTACTTTTGTCTTCCCCGGGCTAATTACTCCAGCACAATTAGGGCCAATTAACTTTGAACCCTTTTGCTTCACGTAATAACAGGCTTTAACCATATCCAAAGTAGGGATACCTTCGGTAATACAAACTATAAGTTTTATTCCGGCATCTGTTGCTTCATAGATAGCCTCAGTAGCAAATCGAGCAGGAACATAAATAATGGAAGTATTTGCCGCTGTGTCTCCAAGCGCTTCTTTAACTGTATCGTAAACCGGAACCCCTTCTACTTGTTGTCCTCCTTTGCCTGGAGTTACCCCTGCAATTACCTTTGTTCCATAATCTAACATCTGCCGCGTATGAAAACTTCCCTCTCTACCGGTTATGCCTTGAACTAATAAACGCGTATTAGAATCAACCAGTATACTCAACTTTTCACCACCTCCATCGCTTTTTTTGCTGCCTCATTCATAGTGTCTGCTAAAAAGATTCCTTTTATACCCCTCAGCTTTTTTCGACCTTCTTCTTCATTAGTTCCAGTAAGCCTAATAATTAAAGGTAAGTTCATCTCTCTCTTAGAGAGAGCTTGAATAAGGCCTTCGGCAACAATATCACATCTGGTGATTCCACCAAATATATTAACCAGAACAGCCCTCACCTGCTCATCGGATAAAACAATATCCAACGCCTTACCTACCTGCTGTGAACTTGCCCCTCCTCCTACATCTAAAAAATTAGCTGGCTCGGCTCCGTAATGTTTTACCAAATCCATAGTAGCCATAGCTAAACCGGCTCCATTTACTATACAACCAATATTCCCCTCAAGTCTAACATAGCTAATCCCCACTTCTTTTGCTCTCACCTCCAGAGGGTCTTCTACCTCTAAATCCCTTAAGCTACTTATTTCTGGGTGTCTGTAGAGGGCATTATCATCAAATATAATCTTGGCATCAAGGGCAAAGAGAGATCCTTCTTTGGTAATTACTAAAGGGTTTACCTCTACCAAAGAAGAGTCCATTTCGTCAAAAATACGGTAAAGAGCGGAAAGGATTTTAGCTATCCCTTGAACTAAGTTTTTATCTTTAGTGAGAGCTGAAGCAAGTTCGTTGGCCTGGTGACTTTTAAATCCAAGTAAGGGGTGGACATAAAATTTAAATATTTTCTCGGGATTGGTTCTGGCTACCTCTTCTATATCTATTCCGCCAGCAGGACTTACCATAACCACCACCCTTTTTTGAGCTCTATCTACGGTTACTCCTAAATAATACTCCTCTTTAATAGATACAGATTCCTTGACAAACACTCTTTTAACTAAAATACCCTTAAGTTTAGAGTTTAAAATCCTCTCAGCTGCCTGGTAAGCTTCCTCTGGAGTAGAAGCAAGCTTTATACCTCCCGCCTTTCCTCTTCCTCCTACCAGCACTTGCGCTTTTACGACTACCGGTCTACCCAGCTTTTCAGCTATTTTTTTAACTTCTTCACTGGTTTTAGCCACCTCACCCCAAGGAGAAGGTATTCCCCTCTTAATAAAAATCTCATAAGCCTGGAATTCGTAAATCTTCATTTTTCACCCCCCTCCATTAAAATCGAGAGATATTCAGAAATATTATAGATCTTAATATTTTGCTTTCTTTTCTTAGCGTTCTTGAAATTATGTAAACAGGAAAAGCATTCAGTAAGAAGAACATCGGCTTTCTTATCTAGCGCTTCTTTCAATCTGTCTTTGGCCATATCAATGGAAAGCCTGGTAAAGCTTCCCCTTACCCCTCCACCGGCACCACAGCAGCGAGCATTCTCGCGGTTTTTTTCCATTTCTACGAAATGAGGAGCAAACTTTTTAATAATTTCTCTGGGCTCTTCATATATCCCCGAATGTCTTCCTAAATCACAAGGGTCATGGTAGGTAACTATCTCCTCGGTCTTCACCTGGATATTAAGTTTATTTAAAAGCTGGGTAATATGAACCACCTCTAATCCTAAATCACTATATTCTGGATTATTTTTAAAGGTCTTATAGCACATCGGACAGATAGTTAACAATTTCTTTGCTCCTGTTTTTTTAATCTCCTCTTTATTATGCTGGACATTCTCCTGATAATTTTCAAAACCTAGATCAGGAAAGACCCCGCCACAACATAGCTCATCAAATCTAGTAAAAGATACTCCCAGCTTCTTTAAAAGCTTGATGGTCCTGTTTACGCTTTCTTCTTCTCGGTAGGTTCCTACGCAGCCGACAAAGAGAGCATATTCCGCGCTTTTTTGGATTATTTCTTTCTCCTTTTTTTCCTCTCCATATACATTACCGCTTTTCTTTACCGCTTCTTGCATTAATTGATGAGGGGGGAAATAGTGACCATTTTCTACCAGGTCTTTTCTGCTTGCCTTTACCACTTCAAGAATTTTTACTTTAGCCGGACAATTTACCTCACATTGTCCACAGGTAGTGCACTGAAAGAACTTCTCTAAAATAGAATCCGAACATTCAATATCTTTAGTTAAAAGACCGTAGGAAAGAATCATTCTTGCTCTGGCGCCTGCGCTCTCCCAACCAATCTGGTTATAGACCGGACAATTTTCCAGGCAGTAGGCACACCTGATACAAACCAGCATCTCCTTTTTCCATTTCTTTAGGTTTTTTGTTTCCATATTTTACTCCTTTATCGCATATCTAAGCTGGGTGGCGGTAAAAAAATCATCAGGGGCATCCATCAGCTTGTGAGGGTTTAAAATATTATGGGGATCCAAAGCTTTTTTTATCTTCCTCATCATCTCCAGGGATTCACTTCTTTCTTTCTTAAAATAAGGAGCCTTGGTAATTCCTATTCCATGTTCACCCGAGGTAGTTCCCCTTAAACTTTGAGTGAGGGCAAAAGCCTCAGCAACCGCCTTTTTTGCTCTCTCCCATTGCTGTGATGATTCTGGATCGATCAGAAAGGAGGTATGAATTAATCCCTCACCGGCATGACCATAGGTACAGATAATAATACCATTTTCGGAAGCTATCCTATGAAAGTTAACAATCAACTCGGAAAGCTTGGATATCGGAACGGTGACATCTTCCGCTAAGGTGACCCGGGCCAGATCTTCCTGGTATCTACTGGTAGCCGGAAAAGCTGCGTTTCTAGCTTCCCATATCTTTTCCATCTCCTTAGGGTCATTACTTATATCGATACGGAAAGAGTTAAACTCCTGACAGACTTTTTTTATTTTATCCATCTCATCATCAATAGAGACCTTGTTCCCGTCGCACTCAAAAAGAACTATCGCTTCAATTTCCGGTAGGCCAGAATGGAAGGCCGCATTAATCGACTTGATCACTATCTCATCTAAAAACTCCAGGGCAGAAGGGGTTAAACCTCTAGCCACTATAGCAGAGATTGCTTTACCCGCTTCCTCCAATTTATAAAACATAGCTCTTCCCACCGCTCTTTTTTCGGGAAGAGGTTTAAGACGAAGCGTTGCCTCCACAATAACTCCCAGGGTCCCCTCGCTACCCACCATCAGCCTCTCCAACTGATAACCAGAGGAATGAATAATGGTCTGCGTCCCTAAGGAGACCAGCTCTCCTTGCGGCAGAACCACCTTTAACCCCAAAACAAAATCCCTGGTAGCTCCGTATTTTACCGCCCTCATCCCCGAAGCATTATTAGCAATCATTCCTCCTATGGTGCATACTTTTCCGCTTCCCGGGGTGGGAGGAAAGAAAAACCCAAACTTTTTAAGCTCTTTATTAAGCTCATCATTAACTACTCCTGGTTCAACCCTACAGAGTAAATCTCCTATGCGAATCTCCTTTATTTTATTCATTCTTTTTAGGTCAAGAACAATACCCCCATCGATAGGAACAGCACCACCCACTTCTCCTGTCCCTGCCCCTCGAGGAGTTACCGGAATTTTTTCCTTATTGGCATACCTTAAAATTTCTTGCACTTCTTCTGTATTTCCTGGTCTTAATATCACGGAAGGTAAACTCTGATAAATAGAAGCATCTGAGGAATAGATATATCTCTCCGTCAGACTATCAGAAAAATTTTCTCCTCCCACTATATCTTTTAGTTCTTCAAACATAATCTCCTCCCCCTAGATTTCCTGCAGAGTCAAATAACATCTCCTTTAACTCACCAATAATTTCCAGGTCCTCTCTCTTTTCGGCTTCTTTTAAAAGAACTTCCGAAATATAAAACTTGAGGAACCATTTCCCTTAAGCCAGGTGAACCAAAGGAATGCACCAGGCAAGCGCCGGCATGTTTACCCAGGCCGATGGAGAGCATCTTCATTAATCCGCTTTCTACCGCTCCCCTAAAAGAGGTATGGGGTTTAATCCGATTAACCGCTATGATAGCATCGGCATTAAAGGCTATCTTATCCATTAAAACCGGCACACCTTCCCTTATCTCCCCTATCTTCACTACCTCCATAGAAGAACGTATAGGAGCACCTATAGAGCTTTCCGTAATTCCGTAACTTTTTAATACCGCTATCTGCCCCTCTGCAGTAGCTCCACCGTGACTACCCATAGCCGGAACTATAAAAGGGTTTCCTCCTAAATCTTTTACTTCTTTTACTAGAGCAGCTATAATTTCTGCAATATGAGAGATGCCCCTACTTCCGGCAGTAATTGCTACGCTATCTCCCGGTTTTATTCTCTCCTTTAATTTAGATTTAGCTACTTCTTTGGAGAGTTCACCCTTAAGGTCTTTAATAACGGGAGCTTCAAATTTTTGTCTAATTTTTACCATTTTAGGAAAATTTATCTCGGGCATATTAACCTCCCTATCAAACTTAATATCCTAAATCCTCTCCCAACAAAAAAGCGGTAATTCAGGGCAGAGAGGGCTTTTTTTCTACCTGAACAGCACATACCTTGTATTCCGGAATTTTCGCTACCGGGTCAAAAGCTGAATTAGTTAGTGCATTAGCAGGACTTTCTGCAAAATGGAAAGGAATGAAAATTACCCCCTCGGGAACTTTTCTGGTTACCTGCACTTTAACCTCAATCTTACCTCTACGACTTTTCACCGAAACTATTTCTCCCTCAAAAATATTTAATTTTTCTGCATCCTTAAAATTAATTTCCACATACCCGGTGGGAACCTCTCTATTTAGTGCTTCCGTCCTTCTGGTCATTGTTCCGGTATGATAATGAAAGATAGTTCTTCCGGTAGTTAATATAAACGGATAATCAGCATCGGGAAGCTCTGCGGCCTCTTTGAATTCTATTCCAAAAAACTTACCCTTGCCCCGACTAAACTTTCCTTGATGTAAATAAGGCGTCCCTGGATGTTCTTTGGAGGGGCAGGGCCACTGCAATCCAATATCTTCAATTCGCTCATACCCTATTCCTCCATAAATAGGAGTTACTGAGGCTATTTCATCCATAATTTCAGCCGGTGAAGAATATTCAAATCCTTTAGATCCCATCTTTCTTGCTAAGGCGCAGATTATCTGCCAATCGGGTTTACTTTCACCCCTAGGCTCAATCGCTTTTCTTATTCTTTGAACTCTACGGTCTGTAGCGGTGAAGGTGCCATCTCTTTCTGCATAGGAGGTACCGGGAAGCACCAGATCAGCCAGTTGAGCCGTTTCGGTAAGGAATATATCCTGAACCACAAGAAATTCAAGATTCTCTAACGCTTTCTTAACCTGGTGGATATCCGGATCGGAGAGCATCGGATTCTCGCCCATAATATATATGGCTTTAAGATTACCTTTGGCTGCCTCATTCATCATTTCCACCACCGTCAGCCCTGGCTGGGAAGGAAGTTCGGTATCCCAGGCTTTTTCAAACTTGGCATGGGTATTTTCATCAGCTACACTTTGATATCCAGAGTAGACGTTGGGTAAAGCCCCTACATCGCATGCCCCCTGAACATTCGACTGCCCTCTTAAAGGATTAACCCCGGTGCTTGGCCGGCCAACATTACCGGTTAGCAGGGCAAGATTTGAACAGGAGACCACATTATCTACCCCGGTGGTATGCTGCGTTATACCCATGGAATAAACCAGGGAGGCAGATTTAGCCTGGGCATATATTCTGGCTGCTTCCATAATAAGTTCTTTAGGTATGCCGGTTATCTTTTCTACATATTCCGGGGTATACTTTTTAACCACTTCTTTTAATTCTGCAAACCCTTCGGTGCGCTCATTAATGAACTTTTTATCCTCCCAACCTTCCTTTAAAATTACATTCATCAATCCATTAAGTAAAGCAACATCTGTTCCTGGTCTTTGCCGGAGATGATAATCAGCAAATTGAGTTAAAGGAATAAGCCTGGGATCAGCAACTATAAGTTTTGCTCCTTTTGCTCTTGCTCTCATAATGTATCGTGCTATAAGTGGATGCTGTTCTGTGGTGTTTGAGCCGATAACAAAAATACAATCAGCATCTTCGAGCTCTCCTATGGAGTTGGTCATTGCTCCACTACCAAAAGTTTTCCCTAAACCCACCACCGTGGAGGCATGGCATAATCGAGCACAGTGGTCAACACTATTGGTCTTAAGAACCGCTCGAGCAAATTTCATCATTAAATAGTTCTCTTCATTGGTGCATTTCGCTGAGGAGAGAACAGCAACAGCATCAGGGCTATACTGTTTAAGTTTTTCGGTAACTACCTTCAAAGCTTCATCCCAGGATATCTCCACAAATTTTCCATTTTTTTTCATTAAGGGCTTAGTTAATCGGTCTTTACTAATTACAAAATCGGCCGCATTCCACCCTTTAATACAAAGCTTTCCCTGACTAACTAGATGCGATTTACAGGGGAGGATACCCACCAACTCCCCATCCAGAACCTGTAGATAGAAATTACACCCACAACCGCAATACGGACATACGGTTAGCACATTCTTATATTCTATCATTCATTAGCTCCTTCCTTCATTGGCATCTCATCCAAGGTAGTTAACAACGGTGATTCTTGCTTCACATCTAAACCAGATTCATAATTAAATAATTCTTTAACATCTTTCCTTACCTGTTTAGAAATAGTTAGTAAAGGAATATCCATAGGACAGGCTTTCTCACATTCGCCACATTCAATACATCTATCGGCAAGGTGATAAAATCTTATAAAATGGAACATAGGAATTTCAGGAGGAATTTCTCCTATCTTCGACCACAACTCCTGCTCCATAGCACAATCCTGACAGAAACACAAGGGGCAAGCGTTTCTACAGCCATAACATTTTATACATTTACTTAGTTGAGATTGCCAAAAAGCTAACCGTTCTGACCAACCTTTATTTAAAAGGCCTTCAATGTTTTTATCTTCAAAAACCCCTTCCACTTTCTCTCCTAGAAGGGGATGATTAGGATAAGGTCTGGGGCATTTGCACTCTACTGCTTCTTCTCTGCTGCAAGCAACACCTAAAATCTCAATATTTTTCATCTCTATTTGGTTTCTTTTAGCCAGCTCAATTAAAGCCCTCTCCTCACACCCTTTAACTATAACTCCAATCTTTATATCTGGATATTTTTCCTCTATCAACCGGATAATATTCTTTTTGCTTGGTCTACAAGTATAGAAAAGTGGATATTGAGGGGAGACTACTAAACTATCTAATTCCTCTACTTTGGTAAAAATATGTGGGGCTAGATGGTTATCCTTTTCCCTCAGTCCAAATATCACTTCCACTTTTCCGCTGACAAGATACTCTTTAGCTAATTTTTTCAATTTCTCTATCATGCCTCAAACTTCCTCTTTAATGGATTCGGACCTAACCTCTTAATTTCAGCCACAAAATCGGTGACTACTTCCGCAAATTTTTGGCCCTCTGCAGCAGAAACCCACTCCAACCTCACTCTCCGAGGGTCAATCCCTAAATAGCTCAATATCTTTTTAAGAATGGCCACTCTCTTTTTGGTTCGATGGTTGCCGGTTTGATAGTGGCAATCTCCAATATGACAACCTCCAATAAATATTCCATCTGCCCCTTTTTGAAAAGCCTCCATTACAAACAGAGGGTCAATCGTTCCCGAACACATCACTCTAATCATCCTGAAATCGGGAGGCATTTGAAGTCTGCTTACTCCGGCTAAATCTGCACCTGCGTAGGTACACCAGTTGCAACAAAATCCAATAATTTTCGGTTCGAATTCTTTCATCTTATACCTCCAATGCGGCCTTAGTCATAGCTAAAATCTGCTCTCTCTTAAATCCTCTTTGGTTGATAGCTCCCGAGAAACAAGCACCAGTGCAGGTACCACAACCTTTACAAAGAGTTTCATTCACCTTGGCCACTCTCTTTTCCTGATCTATTTCTATAGCATTATAAATACAAACTGCTTCACAGATTCCACATCCATTACACCTATCCTCATTTACACTAACCACTGTTCCCTCTGCTAAAATTTTGTCTTTAGCCAGAATAGTACATGCTCTGGAGATCGCAGCATTTGCTTGGGAAATACTTTCTTCAATAAACTTGGGAGAATGAGCTAATCCACAAAGAAAGATGCCCTCGGTAGCAAAATCTACCGGACGAAGCTTTACATGAGCTTCAAGAAAAAAACCATCTTCATTTAAGGGAACTTTCAGCATCTGAGCAAGCTCTTCACCATCTTCAGAAGCAATAACCCCGGTACTTAAAACTACCAGGTCAGCATTAATCAATAAATTTTCTTTTAAGATAAGGTCTTTTACCAGAACCTCAAGTTTTTCTTTACCTTTTCTTACTTCAGGTTCTTGTCCTTCCTCATAGCGAATAAAGATGACGCCTTCCTCTCGGGCCCTTTGATAATAATCTTCCTTGAAACCGTAGGTTCTCATATCTCGATAAAGAATGTAAATATTAGCTTTTTTGTTTAGCTGTTTAATCTTAAGGGCATTCTTTATCGCCTCTGAACAGCAGATACGGCTACAATAAGGATGTTGATCATTTCTGGAACCAACACACTGAATCATCACCATAGAATTTTGAGTATTAACCTCCAATTTCCCACTGACCATCAATTTTTCCAACTCTCTTTGGGTAACAACTCCTCTCTCTTTACCATAAAGGTATTCCGTAGGCTGATACTCTTTTGCTCCCGTAGCTACAATGATAATCCCATGCTCAAGTTCTTTTAGAGAAGAATCTATCTTAACCGTCGTCTTAAAATTTCCTACAAATCCTTCGATATTTTCAATCTTAGCCCCGCTGAAAAGACGAATTCTATCATTTAATTGGACCTTAGCTATAAGTTCCCCTAAAAACTTTTGAACATCTTCACCTTCAAGGGTATAATGAATATCTTTTGCCTGACCACCAAGTTCTCTCTCTTTTTCTACCAAATATACTTCATATCCTTCCTCAGCAAGTCTTAAAGCAGAAGTCATTCCTGATACTCCTCCACCGATAACCAGACCTCGAGGAATTACTTCCAAAGGAAGTCTCTTTAACGGCTCAATTAACCTTGCTTTAGCCACAGCCATCCTTACTAAATCTTTTGCTTTCCTGGTTGCTTTTTCTGGCTCTCTCATATGAATCCAGGAACATTGGTCCCGAATATTTGCCATTTCAAAAAGATACCTATTCAAACCTGCTTCCCTTATGGTCTCCTGGAAAAGAGGTTCATGTGTTCTGGGAGTGCAGGAGGCAACTACTATTCTGTTTAATTGGTGTTCTTTAATGGCCCCTTTTATTCTCTTCTGGGTATCCTGAGAGCAGGTATAAAGATTACCTTCAGCATAAACTACGCCGGGTAAAGTCTTGACCCATTCCACAATAGAGGGAACATCAACCACTCCTCCAATGTTGATACCGCAGTGACAGACAAATACACCTATCCTGGGAGCTTCTCCGCTCACCTCTATTTCTGGAGGATACTCTTTTTCGGTTACCAAAGAACCCCTTGCCTCTGACAGGATACTCGATGCTTCTGCAGCAACGCCGCTTGCTTGAGCTACAGTCTCTGGAACGTCCTTGGGTCCAGAGAAGGCACCGCCAACAAAGATACCTGGCCGAGAAGTGTGGAGAGGTTCAAAGGTACTCGTCTTAGCAAAGTTATAACTGTTTAGTTGGATATTAAATTTTTCTGCTATCTCCTTGGCACTCTTTGGAGCTTCCAGTCCCACAGATAAAACCACCATCTCAAATTCTTCGCTGGCGAGCTTCCCATCATCGGTCTCATATTTTATCTTTAAATTATGAGTTTTAAGATCTTCTTCTACTTCTGAAATCTTTGAGCGTACATACCTCACCCCATATTCAGATTCTGCCCTTTTAATATATTTATCAAAATCCTTCCCGTAAGCCCTCATATCCATATAAAAGATAGAGGTCTCCGTATCTGGAGCATGCTCTTTGGTAATTAAAGCTTCTTTGGTAGAATACATACAGCAAACTGAGGAACAGTAACCTCTTTTAATTTTAGAGTCTCTGGAGCCAACACACTGAATCCAGGCAATACTCTTGGGATGTTTATCATCCGACCTCCTGGTTACCTGACCTTGATAAGGACCTGAGGCAGATAAAATTCTCTCCAACTCAATACTGGATACCACATTAGGAAATCTCTTGTAACCATACTCTTCTTTTAACTGAGGATTAAATTCATCAAATCCGAGAAAAAGAATTACCGAGCCAACCTTTATCTCCCTATCCTCTTCGAGCATATCATGAAGGACTGCTTCTGCCTTACAAGCTTCTACACACTGCATACATTCAGAGCATCCTCCACAAGCAAGACATCTTTTTGCTTCTTTAATTGCCTCTTCTTCGCTAAAACCTAAAACAACTTCTTTAAAATTTCCCTTCCTTTCACTTAGGGGAAGAGTAGCTACTTCTGTCCTCTTTTTAGGTTCTACTCCTTCAGTATCTACTTCAATCTCGCTCTCTTGACTTCCCTCTCCTTCACGACCTACTCGCATATCTTCACCATTAAGATAACGGTCAATAGAGATAGCTGCTTTTCTACCGGCAGCCATTGCTTCAATAACTGTATCGGGCCCCGTAACTGTATCACCACCAGCAAAAATGCCTTTTAGGTTCGTTTCTAAAGTTAAAGGGTCTACCTCAAACCCTCTTCCCCGAATCAGCTTAAACCTATCTGCCTGTGCGTGCCTGCACCTGTCTGCCGTCTGCCTGTGCGTGTACGCACGCAGACAGGTGCCGGCAAAGGCAGGCGCAGACAGGTGATGAGAGCCTAAGAAGGATAAATCTGAAGACTGACCAAGAGCGGGAATTATCATATCTGCATCAATAATAAATTCTGAGCCCTCTAGAGGAATAGGTCTTCTTCTTCCTGAGGTATCAGGCTCGCCTAATCTCATCCGAAGGCATTGGACCTGATTAACTTTACCCTCTTTACCTAAAATCCTGGTAGGAGCAGCTAAATAAAATATCTTAATTCCCTCTTTTTCTGCTTCTTCTATCTCCTCTTTATTAGCCGGCATCTCCGCTCTTGACCTTCGATAAACAATGGTAACTTCTTTTGTTCCCAGGCGATAAACTGTTCTTGCGGCATCAATGGCAGCATTTCCGCCTCCCACCACCACCACTTTTTCTCCTACTTCTACTTTCTCGCCCAAATTTACTCTTCTTAAAAACTCTACACTATGATATACACCTTTTAAATCCTCCCCGGGGATTTCTAATTTCAGGCTTAGATGAGCTCCAACAGCAATAAATATAGCCTCATAGCCATTATTTTTAAGGTCCTCTATGGTTAAATTCTCACCGAGAGGAGTATTTAATTTTATTTCAATACCAAGATCTTCTAAAATACTAATTTCTTTTCTTAAAATATCTTTAGGAAGGCGATAATCAGGAATGCCAACGGCCAGCATCCCCCCGGCAACTGAAAGAGCTTCAAATATAGTAACCTTATAGCCCCTTTTTCTTAAATCATAGGCTGAAGTTAAACCAGCTGGACCAGAACCAATTATAGCAATCCTATTCTCTTTTTCCGGCTCAATTTTTAACTCAAAATCTACCTTTTTTTCGTAATCAGCTACAAACCTCTTTAATAAATCAATAGCAATAGGCTCATCTACATTTTGCCTCGAACATTCTCCTTCGCAGGGATGAGTGCACACTCGGCCGCATATTCCTGGGAGTGGATTCTTTTCGCGAACCAGAGTTAGAGCTTCCTTAAATTTCCCTTGAGAAATCAAAGCAATATAACCCTGAACATTAACATGGAGAGGGCAAGCAGCTCTACAGGGAGGAATTCCTCTTTTTTCAATGCCAAATGCACTGGGGGTTGCCTGGGTAAAGGGTCTATATATGGCTTTTCTATTTACCAAGTTTTCTTCATATTCACTGGGAATCTCTACCGGGCAAACTTCAGCGCAATCTCCACAACCGGTACACTTAGCTAAATCAACAAAGCGGGGATGTTTTTTTACTCTTACTTTAAAATTACCTACTTCTCCTTCAATACTTTCCACTTCTGAGTTAGTAAGCATCTCCACATTTCTATGTCTTCCACAATCAACAAGTTTTGGGGAAAGAATACACATCGCACAATCGTTGGTGGGAAAAGTTTTATCCAGTTGAGCCATTACTCCACCAATACTCAGGCTTTTTTCCACCAGATAGACTTTAAAACCAGATTCTGCTAAATCTAAAGAGGCTTGAACACCACCAATACCACCTCCCACTACCATCACCGCCCCAACTTTATCTTTCTTTAAGTTCACCTTTCCCCCTCCTTTGCTTTATTATAATTTTGCCAACATTTCTCTTGGTTTTATTCGGTTTAACTTAAAACCCAATTCTTCGGGAGAAATACCTAAGGCCAGACCAAGAATTTGAGGATAATATAAAACAGGTAGATTATACTCTACTTCAAATTGCTTTTCTATCTTTTTTTGACTCCCTTCATACATAATGCTGCAAAAAGGACAAATCAAACAGATAGCATCTGCCTTAGTAGATTTTATATGGTCAAGTTTATTTTTGGCTACTTTCAGTGCGGTCATTTCATTTATACCCAAAATACCTCCACCACAACAACTCTTTTTATCTTCATAAAGAACAGACTTTGCTCCGGTTACCTCAATTAACTCATCCAGTGTTTTTGGATTTTCAACATCATCAAAATCTTCATATATTCCTGAGGGTTTTAAGTAATGGCAACCATAGTGAGCAGCAAAACTAAATTTAGATAAATCAACCTTTAAATTTTCTCTTATCTTCTCCAGTCCCACATCTTCATATAAAACTCGGGTAAAATGCTTTACTTTTATTTTTCCTTCATATTTTCTCCCTAAAACTGAAAGCTTATTATTTATCTTTTTCCGCAAACTTTCCTCTTCCTTTAACTCCTTATTTGCTTCGGTTAAAATAGAAGTACAAGCACTACAAAGAGAAACTAGATCTAAATCTTTCTCTTCCGCCAAACTTAAGTTTTTAGCAGCCATTAAAAGAAAAGTATCTCTATCCACCGATTTAACCGGGAAACCACAACAACTAAAATCATTTATATCCACAAGCTCTATACCTAATTTATGGGCTACTTTTCTGGCGGAAAGCTCATAATTTAATGCCCTCACTGGAACAGTACATCCTAAAAATAAAGCGTATCTCATTCTTCCCCCTCCTTAGCTACCTGAAGGAGTTTATCCACACCTTTCTGTTTAAATAGCTTTTTGGTATCCTCGGCGTTCTCCTCTATTTGAGGAAGACCAAGTTTTGTTCGCTTTTCATTATCAAACTCCCCAATTTCATAAAGCCTACCATGAGAGTTTAAGGCTTCCATTTGAGCTACAAAAGAGGGATGAATATATCCTTCTCTTACCGCGATATTTTTTATGACATTCATTAGGTCAGTAATCTTTACCTCCTGAGGACACCTTTCCGCACAGGTATAACAACTGGAACAAAGCCAGATAAAATCACTGGAAAGAACCCTCTCTTTCATCCCCAACAGAGCCATTCTAATAATCTTTCGAGGGTTAAACTGATCATTTACCTCTCTAATAGGACATCCAGCAGTACAGGTGCCACAAGCAAAACAGCGAGTAATATTCTCGCCTCCTGGTTCTGCTTGAATCTCATACTTAAAATTGGGTTCTAATTCATTTACTTTAATAATCTTTTCTTCATTTTCACTCATTTTACTCCTCCCCTACACTGCGAAGTTCATCTTCTTTAAAAGTAGTAAGCGGTAAAGGTTCTTCTAAATCTCTGCCCGGAACATATTTAAAAATCTGTTGCACCTTATAGCTTACCATCTTAAATATTTTAAGAAGTGGAATATTACTTGGACAAGCTTGCTCACAAAGCCCGCATCCTACACAAGAAGTAGCCATATGACTCATTCTCCCTAAATGGAAAAGAATGGTATCCCGGGGCATTTTAATAGAGCCTTTTCTTTTAGCCCACAGGAGGTATTTTTCTGAACCAAATTCAAAAGTAGGCGACTCAAAGAAACACTCTCTGCAATAGCAAAGGGGACAGACCCTCATACAATTATGACAGTTAATACAGGTGGAAAATACCGAAAGTAAATTCTCCCAGCCACCACTTGTCTCTTCCTTCATCTCAGAAAAAAGAGCATCTCTTTTCTCTATTTTTTTACTAAGGTACTTAGAAACAGACTCTTCTCTTTTTGATTGGTTAAATTCGGGACCTGTCTGCGTGCAGGCACGCACAGGCAGAAAAGAGAAATTTTCTAAAATTTTTTCTCCTTTCTCAGTACCAGATTTAAGCAGAATATTCTTTTCAAAATCTACTCCTATTAAGCCGATAACTAAATCGGCATTAGAGGGAATAGGATACTCACACACCTGGCAAGCTTTCCTTAATTTAGTATCCTCTCCTCCTTCCTTAAATTTCCTTAAGAGTTCATCTGAGGGTGAATTACCTTGTTTACAGAGATTCTGATAATCACTAACTGAATAGGTCCCTAAGCAATCTACCCCAATAATAAGCAGGTTATCTAAAGAAGCCTGCTTCAATTTAACCAGTTCTATTAATGCTCTTATTTCGCAGGACCTAAGAACAACTCCCACCGGATTCTTATAGGAACTGAGTCTGGTCATCTCGGAGATAATTCTTGCCGAACTAACCGGGAGAACGGGAGAGATAACGTTTACCTCTTTTAGTCCGTTAGAATTAGTCATCAAACTTTGAACTACATTATCTTTTGAGGGGACTTCTCGAGGAACTAAAAGTGCACTCACCAGATTTTTTTCCAGAAGGCTCTCCAAAAAGGAATTAATCGCTTCCTTTACCCTGGCATCCTTTACCTCAATAACTACCTCTTTTTTCATCTATTTCACCTCTATAAAGACCAATATTTACTTACCGGGTTGGGACCTAATCTTTTTAAATGGGAGGTCATTTCAGATATACTATCCGCATATCTTTTACCTTCGCTGGCGCTTACCCACCTAATCCAGACCCGACCATCATCTAACCCCAAACTTTTTAAAATACTTTTTAAAACAGTAATCCTTCTCCTCTCCTTATAGTTCCCACTCACATAATGGCAATCTCCCGGATGACATCCGCCAATAAAGACTCCATCCGCTCCTTCCAATAAAGCCCGAAGAATATAAACAGAATCAACCGACCCCGAACACATTACCCTGATAGGCCTAATATTTGGCGGATATTGTATCCTGGAAGTACCCGCAAGGTCTGCTCCCGCATAAGTACACCAGTTACATAAGAAACCAACTATCTTGGGCTCAAAATTAGCCATTAATTACCTCCTTCTTATCTTAAAAAAATCTCTTTTTCGCACTTGATCGTCACAGGATTTATCCTACCTTCCATCTTCATATTGCCGCATCAATAACGGAGAGAATTTGTTTATCCTCATATCCTTTTAATTTAGCCGCCCCATTAGGACAAACTGCCGCACAAGTCCCACATCCCCGGCAAAGAGTTGATATCACTTTTACCACTCTCTTTTGCTCATCTATCACCCGCGCTTTATAAGGGCAAGAAGAGATGCAAACTTCACAACCACTGCACCATCTCTCATTTACTTCGGCAATACACCTTCTGGATAGCATTCTCTCCTGAAATAATAATATTACCGTTTTAGTAGCTGCCGCGGTAGCCTGGGTTAGCGATTCCTTGACAGAACGAGGAGAATGAGCCAAACCGCAAACAAATATTCCATCCCTGAGAAACTCTACAGGACGAAACTTAACATTGGCTTCCTCGAAGAAACCATCATTATCTAAGGTAACCTCCAAAATTTTAGCTAAAGAATGATTATCTTCGGGTATCATCCCAACACTCAATACAACAAAATCAGGATTTATAACCAATTCTTCATTCAACACAAAGTCAGTAACTCTTACTTTTAATTTACCTCCTTCAATTTTAAGTTGAGGTTTATTATCCACATTATATCTAATAAAAGCTATTCCCATCTCCCTTGCTTTGGTATAATACTCTTCTTTAAACTCATAAGTCATTATGTCTCGATAAAGAATATAGATATTTGCCTTAGGATTTTCCTCTTTTATTTTTAAAGCATTCTTTATAGCTTGAGAGCAACACACCCTGCTACAATAAAGATGTGGCTCTTCTCGGGAACCCACACATTGAATCATAACTATCGAATTTTGAGAATTAACCTCTATTTCTTTGTTAGCAATCAATCTTTCCATCTCTTTTTGAGTAATTATTCTTTTATCTTCACCATAAGAATACTCTTTAAGAGACTGATTTTCCTTTGCTCCAGTTGCCACAATAATAGCTCCATAAGAAATAACTTTAGACTCCGATTGGTTTATTATAAGCCTTGCTTGGAAATTCCCAGCATAACCAGTAACTTCTTCAAGCTCTGTGTTTTTATATATGTGAATTAAACGGTTATTTTCAATTTCTTCTATTCTTTTTTTAAGAAAATCTTGAACATTTAATCCTTCCAGAGTCATATAGATTTCTCTTGCATTACCCCCAAGCTCAGAAGTTTTCTCTATTAAATCAACTTCGAATTCCTCTTCAGCAACATAAAGAGCTGCAGTCATACCAGATAAACCTGCGCCAACAACCAATGCTCTTTTAACGACAGAATCTGTTATTAAAGGCAAAGGCTGCTGTAATACAGCTTTCTCTACTGCCATAGAAAGAAATTTCTCTGCTTTCTCTGTAGCTAACTTTTTATCTTTATGCACCCAGGATATCTGTTCTCGGAAGTTCACTATTTGCAAGAGAGAAGGGTTAAATCCTACTTGACGAAGACCCTGTTTAAATAAAACTTCATATTTATAAGAAGTACAGGCAGCAAAGATTACTCTATTTACCTTCGAATCAACTATTTTTTCTTTAGCTTCATTTAAATCAGGTTTAAAGCAGAGATATTTAAAATCTTCAACTAAACAGACGTTAGGAAGTTTACTTGCAAATTCCTTTACTTCCTTTATATTAATTATACTGCTAATTTCTTGACCACAATGACATATAAAAATACCTATTTTGGGATCCTCATTAGTTACATCGATCTCTTGGGGATAATTACCTTCCCCGAAAAATTTTCCTCGAGAAGATAACATTGCCATAGAAGCTTTTAGAGCACCTGCACTTGCCTCAGTAACAGTCTCTGAAATATCCTTAGGTCCCGAAAAAGAACCGCAAGCAAATATGCCTTCTTTCTCTGCCATATTAGAAAAATCGATTGTTTTGCAAAATCCATACTTATTTAATTTTAATCCCAAAATCTCACTTATATTTTTAGCTTTATCAGGAGGCGATTGCCCAACAGACAGAACAACTAAATTAAATTCATCTTTAACATAATCTCCTTTTTCTGTCTCGTAAATAATTTTTAAATTTTTTGTATCTGGGAACTCTTCTATGGCAGGGACTCTATATCTTATAAATTTTATACCTTCTTCTTTTGCTTTTTCATAATACCTACAATACCCTTTACCAAAAGTTCTTATATCCATAAAAAAGATTTGAACATCAATGGTTGGATCTATCTTTTTTATAAGCATAGCGTCTTTTAAAGCAATCATACAGCAGGCAGAGGAACAATAATCTTTTTCCTTATCTCTTGAACCAATACACTGCAGAAAAGCAATTTTTCGAGGCATTTTTCCATCTGAGGGACGAATAAATTTTCCGTTATAAGGACCCATCTCACTAAACATTCTTTCCAGCTCTGTGCTAGTAACAACATTTAGACACTTCTCATAACCATACTGGCTTAAATCATGGGGATCAAATTCTTCAAAGCCTAAAGAAAGGATAATAGCTCCCACTTCTAATTCAAGAATTTCATCCTTTTGAGAAAGATCGATAGCCTTGGTAGGACATATCTTTACGCATTCTCCACATCGATTACAAGATTCTATATCAATAGTATACAAATTGGGAATTGCTTGAGGGTACTTAATATAAATTGCTTTACGAGAAGCCAAACCTTCATTGAACTCATCTTTTACCTTAATTGGGCAAATCTCTGTGCATAATCCACATCCAATACACTTATCCTCTTTTATATACCTTGCCTTTTTCTGGAGAGAAACTTTAAAATCTCCTACAGAGCCTTCTACTTTTTCTACTTCTGTATTAGTCATAATCTGGATATTGGGATGAGTTAAATCTCGACGAAGACAAAATTCAGAGGCCTCCTCTCTCTTAAAAATTGGCAGCATTTGGCACATACCACAATCATTGGTAGTAAACTGCCGATCTAATTGAGAAAGCGTTCCTCCTATATTTGAACTTTTATCTATTAAATAAACTTTCAATCCTAATTCCGCTAAATCTAAGGAAGCCTGAATTCCGCCAATGCCGGCACCAACCACCATTACCGCGCCAATATTTTTCTCCATCTTAAAACCCTCCCCTATCTTAAAGTTCCTTCATAATGAGCGGTAAGTTGACGAGCTCTCACTTCAGGTGTAGTATAATTAGGTAATAGCATAGGAGAAATTTTATCGGTATGAATATCCGCTTCTTGAAGTTCTCTTTCATATCTTTTTATATGCTTCAAAGTGAGTTTGCCCAGCTTTACCTCTTTAGCATTTAAAGCAGCAGCTATACCTGCCCTCCTACCAAAAACATTGTAATCTAAAACAGAATTTCCCATCAGTCTATTTCTTCCATGGACTCCACCTGAGACTTCGCCAGCGGCATAAAGGTTAGGTATCTTGGTCTCACACTGATCATTTATCTCCAGCCCTCCATTTTGATAATGCAGAGTGGGAAAAACAAGCATAGGTTCTTTAGTAATATCAATATCGAATCGGTTGTATTGTCTATACATAGCAGGAAGCTGCTTTTGGATAGCTCCCTCACCATTTATAAGCTCGATAAGTGGCGAGTCAAGCCATATCCCCACTCTTCCGGTATGAGTAATAATACCCTTTCCCCTCTCGGTGCATTCCCTTATAAAGGAAGATGATTCAACATCTCTTGGCTCAAGAGGGAAAACAAATAATTCTCCGAATTTATTTACCGGTTGAGCACCCATGGTCCTCACCTTCTCGGTAATAAGAAAACCTAATATCTGCTCCGGATAAACCGCCCCGGTAGGATGATATTGGACCGAATCCATATACAAAAGGTTTGCCCCTGCTCTATATCCAAGAACTAACCCATCAGCTGTAGCCCCATAATGGTTAGTAGTAGCAAATTCTTTTATATGTAACCTCCCAAATCCACCAGTAGCAATAATAGTAGATTTTGCCCTAACCATAATGTATTCTTCTGTCTCCAGGTTATAAAGAATTGCTCCAGCCACCTGCCCTCCCTCATCCATCAAAAGCTCAATGGCAGGAGAAAACTCGATTACTTGAATATCTTCGGGATGATTTTTTACCTCATCTCTTAAAACTCTCATAATAGCAGCACCGGTATAGTCTCTTGCCGAATGCATTCTCTTTCTGGAGCACCCTCCCCCCAGCATAGTCACCATATTTCCATTGGAATCCTTATCAAACATTACCCCGAGCTCTTCAAGCCACTTTATTACTAAAGGAGCATCCATTACCAGAGCTCTTACCAGATCGGGCTTGTTATCAAAGTGTCCTCCCCCTAAGGCATCTAAATAGTGTATAGCAGGAGAATCGTTGGGATTCACTGATGCTTGAATCCCCCCTTGAGACATCATTGAATTCGCATCTCCGATACGCAGTTTTGTAGCTATAATAACCTTGGCTCCATTCTCTCTGGCTAAAAGAGCTGCTCCGGCACCACCACCACCACCACCAATAACCAGAACATCGGTATCATAATCTACTCTGGAAAGGTCGAAATCATCAGGATTTATACGAGAATGGGATTCTAAAAGATCAGCAACTTCTAAGGTAATATTCTCACCTCTATTAGGACCGATCCTTATTTTTCGCCTGGCATCTGCTTGATAATCGGGATGGAACTTAGTTAAGACTTCACCTCTTTCTGCATCCGTCATAGGAGTAAAAACCTTTTCTCCGGATAATGATTTTTTAAGCCTCTCTGGTCTTGTTTTCTCCACTAACTTTAAAGATTCTTGCATATATTCTGGATACATTTATTTTCACCCTCTTTACATTTTTTCTATATCTCTGACATAATACTTCTTTTTAATAGACTCCTTATCCATATGCATAAACTCTTCTATCTCCTTATCGTATTTATGCTCCTTTATCTCCTTTAGTCTGCTCTCCAGATATTCACCCTTTTTAGATAAGTATTTTCCGTAAAGTCTTCTGGCCAGTACCGCTACATTATACTGGACTATTTCCGCAGGACAACGAGCAGCACATAAACCGCACATTATACAATCAAAAGATAAATCCGCTGCTTGAGCAATATCACCACGTATTAGCGCCTGAATATAATCCATTACTTCTAAATCTTGAGGACAAGCTTTAGTGCAAGTATTGCAACTTACACAACGGAAAAGTTCCGGATAAATTTCCTGAAAAGTAGAAATAGAAGGCTCTAATTCATCTAGATCATATAAAGCTTTATTTGCCGGGAAAAAAGGAATTTGAGCAAGGTACATATTGGGCTCAACTACAGTTTGACAAGCTAATCCGGTCTTTATTTTATAGTCATCGGTAGTCCGATAAACAGTAGCGCAAGCGCCACAAAATCCCTCTCGACAACCACAGCCTCGTTTCAATTGATATCCGGCATATTCTAAAGCCCCCATAATAGTTGATCCTTCGGGCACTTCATACCTCTTACCCATAATATATAGAGATATCATTTTCGCCTTTGGAGATGGAGTTTTTTCTTCCATTTTTTCACCCCCTACTTTAAACCGTAAAAATATTTACCATTTCAAAGATTTGTCTTTTGCTAAAATTATTCTGCTGCATTGCTCCCGAAGGGCAGGCAGCACTACAAGCACCGCATCCCTCACAAATAACTGGATTAACCCTGGCTTTTTTTGTTTTTAAATCAAGTTCAACGGCATCGTAAGCACAAATATTTACACAATTACCACATCCCACACAGACTTCCTCATCAACATTGGCGATAATTGGTTCATGGTATAACTCATCCTTAGAGAAAAGGCTGTCTACCTTACTTGCTGCTCCGGATGCCTGAGCAACAGTTTCAGGAATATCTTTTGGTGCCTGAGCAGCGCCAGCAAGGAAATAGCCGGCGGTAAGACTTTCCACTGGACGAAGTTTAGGGTGAGCTTCGGTTAAGAAGCCATAATCATCTGTTGCCAGCCTTAATTTTTCAGCTAACTTTTTTGCCCCCTTACTGGGAATTATAGCCATAGCCAGAACCACCAGGTCTGCCGAAATCTCAATCTTTCTTCCGGTTAGCGTATCCGCTCCCCAGACTTTGATTTTATCACCATCTTTAAATATTTTAGAGACTCTGCCTCTTAAATAAAGAATACGATCTTCTTCTATTCCTCTCTGAAGAAATTCTTCATACCCTTTTCCATTACATCGAATATCCATATAAAATACATAAGCCTGACCATCAGGAACAGCATGTTTATAAAGCATAGCCTGCTTCACAGTATACATACAACATATCTTGGAACAGTAGGGATAATAATGCTCTGGGTCTCGAGAGCCCACACATTGAATGAATACCACTTCTTTAGGAATCTTACCATCAGATGGTCTATAAGGTATACCTTCTGTAGGACCAGCAGGGGCAAGAAGCCTTTCTAACTGCATGCCATCAATAACATCCTTATATTTTCCGTATCCATATTCACCAACTTCTGCTTTATTCATAAGGTCATAACCGGTAGCTACAATAATTGCTCCTACCTTTTCTTCCACCAAAGAATCCTTTTGCTCAAAATTAATAGCTTTTAGAGAGCAATTCTTCTCACAGACCCTACACTTTCCTTTGGTGAAATAAAGGCAATTATTACTATCAATCACCGGTTTATTAGGAACAGCCTGGGGGAATAAAGTATAAATAGCTTTTCTTTTAGACAAAAACTCATTAAATTCCGAAGGAACTCTCACCGGACATTTTTCCATACAGAGACCACAGCCGGTGCATTTATCCCAGTCAACAAAAGAGGCTTTTCTTCTAATTTTCACTTGGAAATTTCCCACATAACCGGAGACTTCTTCTACTTCCGAAAAAGCGAGAAGCTTTATCTTTGGATGCTGACCAACCTGTACCATCTTTGGAGTAGCAATACATTGTGGACAATCAAGGGTAGGAAAAGTCTCTGATAGTTGAAGCATATGCCCTCCAATTGACTGGTTTTTCTCTACCAGGATAACTTCATACCCACTATCAGCAATATCTAAGGAGGCTTGAATGCCAGCTATTCCCCCTCCGATAACCAGTGCCCTTTTAGTAACGGGAACACTTAGAGGGATTAGAGGCATATCTAACTTCAATTTTTCTATAGTAGCTTCAATAATCTTTACGGCTTTTTCTGTAGCTATCTCCTTATGGTTCTGGTGTACCCAGCTACATTGTTCTCTTATATTGGCAATCTCACCTCTATAAGGATTTAATCCCACGGAAGCTATGGCATTACGGAAGGTCGTCTCATGCATGGTGGGTGAGCAGGCAGCTACCACTACACCATCCAGTTTCTTCTCTTTAACCATTTCCTTTATCATATCCTGACCGGGGTCAGAACACATATACATATAATCAGTAGCATAAACAACCTCTGGATAATCACTTACCAGCTTAACTACTTTTTCTACCTCTATCGTACCGGCAATATTTAAACCACAGTGGCAAATAAAAACACCTATTCTGCTCATTTTATACTCCACCTATGAAATGTTTACTCTTTAACAAAGGACGGGGGTCAATAAAATTTAATTCAAAGCGACAAACTTTTTCATCAAGACCCAAAGAAAGGGCTAGAAGCTGAGTAAAATAGAATACTGGTATACTTTTAAAATCGGGAAACTTCTCTTTTATCTCTTTTTGCCGATGATCTAAATTAAAGCCACATAAAGGGCAGCTTAAAACAATCGCTTCTGCCTTCTGACTAATAGCGAAGCTTAAAATATCGTGAGCCCGTTCCACCACCAGATTTACATTTACCACAGTATGATAGGAGCCGCAACACTCTGTTTCATAAGGAAAATCAATTGCTTCCGCACCCACAGACTCCAATAAATCCTTTAAAATAGTAGGACTTTCAGGATCATCTAACCCCACCTCCGCAGGGCGTAAAAGCAAACAACCATAATATGGGGCTACCTTTAATCCTTTAAGAGGCATCTTTACTTTCTTGGAAACCTGGTCAAAACCTACTTCATTTTTTAAAATCTCTAAAAGATGCAAAACTTCAACTTCTCCATTATATTTCACATCTTCTCGGTACATAAGATTATTAAGCTTATCCAATTTTTCTTGATCTTCTTTTACTAATTTATTTGCTCTTTTTAAAGTATGATAACACATAGAACAGAGAGCCACCACCCGGGTATCTCTCGCTTCTTTAACCCGAATGAGATTACGAATAGGAGCTACCTGATGAATTAAATCATCAGAAGTTAAGGAATAGACTGTTCCACAACAATTCCATCGTGGGAGCTCCACCATCTCTATCCCCAAAAAAGATAAAGAAGCTATTGCCGAATCTTCAAAATTTTTGGCCATTGTTTTCAGGGTACATCCTGGGAAATAAGAGATTTTCATCTTTGCCCCTTTCATAAAATAAACTTAAATCAAGCACTAAATTTACGGAGACAGCTAACCAAAGCTATTTGAGGAACTTGAGAGAGCACTTCCTTAGGAATAGACCATGGACTAACATAATCAACATTTTTCCTGAGAGTAATCTGCCGGAGAGCTTCCATAACTTTTGCTAAATCTACTCCTTTAGGGCAGCGGGTAACACAAGTAAAGCAGGAAGCACAAATCCAGATGGTTTTAGAATCTAAAACTTCCTTTTCCTGACCCAGTTGAACCAGACGAATAATCTCACCGGGAGATATATCCATCTCTGATATACTGGGACATCCGGCAGAACATTTCCCGCACTGATAACAAGCATAAAGGTTCTCTTCGCTTAATTCTTCTACCTTGTCTAAAAATTTACTTTTGATATTCTTAATAGAAATTTCCGTCTTCATCTCTACTCCTCCACTTTCATTGCTTTTAAAAAATCTTCTGAATTAATACCGGGAGATTGAACTTTCTCCTGATCATAGAACTCATCTATTTTAGAGTTTAACCAACTTTTTTTACGGATCTCCCCTTTTAATTTTCCCTCTAATTCTTCCAGGCAATCTTTGGGATAAAGTGTAAAATCACCTGAAAGACTGATCTCCTTTATCCTCTCTTTTTTTACTTCTTGAATAGCTCTTATCAATCCACCTTTTGCCTTGTGTATCCCGTAAATAATCTCCACTCCTTCCCTTATCTTTACACCCTTTGGTATCCTTGGTGTCTTTTTAAAAAGAAAAGCCGGGGAAGTAAACTCTTTTTCCAACTTTTCCATTTCTTTAATCATGGGGGGGGTAAGATTCGCCGGCTCCAGCTTTCCAAAAAGTTTCTCAAATTTCTCAATTAAAACAGATTTAATCTCTTCTCGAGGAGGGATCTCCCCCAGCTCTTTCTTCATAGTAGTTAAATTTTCTTGCATACTTTTATATATTTTATCTCTAAATTTTTCCTCCGGCACTTTTAATACTCTACTCATTACCTGGTAATCAAAATCTAAGAGAATTCCTCCCACCCAAACAAAACAATCTCCAATATCTCCACTTCCTTCCCCAGTAATCTTTTTTCCCTCTTTAGTAAGAATATCGTTTACCGGACGAAAACTGGTCTCAATTCCAAACTCTCTATAAGTCTCTACTACTGGCAAAGAAAATCTCTCATAATTTTCACTTATCTTTCGAGAGAATAGGGGATGGTCTCTCCTGATGATTACTTGATGAAATATCTGGTTTTCATCCAGATAGGTAGAGCCTCCTCCTACTTCTCTCCTCATCACCGGAATATTTGCCTTTTTGCAAAATTGGAGGTCTGCTTCTTCTTCCGCATTTTGAAAATATCCTATGCTGGCTAAAGGAATTTTCGGAGAAACCAACACTAAAGCTTCTATTCCCATCCGGGCCAGAAGATGGAAAAAAAGCATAGATTGCTGCCCGGGAAGTTGATCTAAATTAAATAGATACATTACTTATTTTTTCTCCTTGGCATGTTTGGCTATTTCTCCCTTTAACCACTCCACCGCTTTTTCTCCCTTCATTAAATTAGCCAGCTCGGCAGAGTCGCTCATCTTCATCTCAAAAATCCATCCCTCACCATAAGGGTCCTTATTGATCAGGGTAGGGTCATCCTCAGCGTCTTCATTGATACTGATTACCTCACCAGAAACGGGGGCATATATCTTGCCTAACCATTTTCCGGTCTCATACCTACCCACCACTTTATCCTGATTTACCTGGCCTCCTTCTTCAGGCATTTCAATATAACTTATCTCCCCGGCAAGTTTCTGAGAAAAATCGCTTAAACCCACTTTAACTTTATCTCCTTCCACTTTTGCCCACATATGTTCTTGGTGATAATAGAGCTCCTCAGGCATATCATAATCTTCTACTTTAGTCATTTTTTCCTCCTTATTGTAATAGTTCCTAATAGTTAGTTTTTCTAAAAGTCCCTTTTCCCCCCTCTAATCCTAGGTTTTTGTTTTTTTTCTTTCAGGGAAGATTACCTATTGCTCCTTATTAGACTATTTTACAAATTTATTTAGCGTACTTGGGCGGTTCCGTCTCATAAAAATTATTTCCTGCCGCATCTATCACTACAATTACTGGAAAATCTTCCACGTAGTAACGGTGAATAGCCTCTGCACCTAAATCTTCATAAGCTACAACCTCTGATTTTTTTATGCTTTTAGCAATGAGAGCTGCCGCCCCACCAACAGCGTGAAAATAAACTGCGTTATTCTTTTTCATACTCTCAATTACTTCCTTAGAACGAAGTCCTTTACCAATCATCCCCTTAAGTCCTTTATCGAGGAGTGCTGGAGTATAGGGATCCATGCGATAACTGGTAGTTGGACCGGCAGAACCGCAAGCATAACCAGGCTTAGCAGGAGCTGGACCAACATAGTAAATAATCTGATTCTTAATCTCCAGGGGTAACTTCTCTCCTTTCTGTAGAAGAGAGAATAACCGTTTATGTGCTGCATCTCTACCGGTGTAGATATACCCGGTAATACTTACCCTATCCCCCGCTTTTAAATTAGAAACCACCTCATCCGTTAACGGAGTAACAATCTTTACAATTTTTGCCATTTCTCATCCTCCTTTACAAAATCCCTTCTGCATGACGAGCTGCGTGACAGCAAACATTCACCGCTACCGGCATACCAGCAATGTGTGTAGGAGTATATTCAATATTTACTGCCAAGGCTGTAGTTCTTCCGCCTAATCCCGCAGGTCCAATTCCTAAATTGTTTATTTGTTCTAAAATCTCCTTTTCCATCTGGGCGTATCGTTCATCCTGATGGTATTCTCCAATTTTACGAAAAAGTGCCTTTTTAGCGATAACCAAAGCCTTATCTGCAGTCCCCCCAATACCTACACCTACGATAGTGGGTGGGCAAGGGTTAGGACCAGCCTTCTTTATAGTATCTACTACAAATTTTTTAATTCCTTCTGGTCCATCAGCAGGTTTCATCATAGCTAAGGCACTCATATTCTCACTGCCAAATCCCTTAGGAGTAACCATAAATTTAATCTTATCTCCAGGAACAATATCGGTATATATAATCGCTGGGGTATTCGTTCCCGTATTTTTTCGGGCAAATACCGGGTCATCTACCATAGATTTCCTTAAATATCCTTCCCTATAAGCTTCCTTAACTCCTTCATTAACTGCCTCCCGGAAATTTCCCCCCAGGATATAAACCTCCTGACCTAGCTCCACATATAAAACAGCCAAACCGGTATCCTGGCAGATAGCAATCTCTTCCTCGGAAGCTATTTTGTAATTCTCGATTAACATATCCAGCACTGAACAACCAATCTCTGAAACCTCCCTTTCTCGTGCTTCTTTTAGCGCGGTTAAAACATCTTCTCCGATATGGTAATTTGCTCTTAAAAATAGCTCCTTAACCTTCTTTTTAATTCTTTCGGTCTCTATCTTACGCATTTATCTATCTCCTTTTCCCCATTGGACAGTTTTTTATTCTGGAGGAAGCTGAATAAAACCTTTTTCCATATGAAGTTTAGTAATCCCCTGGGACTTTTTTATAGCTGAAGAAGCAAGTTCTCTTAACTCCTCCTTACTCCTCTTTATTCTGGCTACTCCCTGCTCTATAGCCTTCAAGCCTACGGCTACCGCTTCCTGAATAAACATCTCTGTTTCTCCCATAGTGGGGATTATATATTCTTCATTCAATCCCCTTCCTTCTGCATAATTAGATATAGCCCTTGCGGCAGTAATACACATTTCATCGGTTATACTTCTTGCGCCCACATCCAAAGCGCCCCTAAACATAGCAGGAAATCCAAGAGAATTATTCACCTGATTAGGAAAATCGGAACGACCGGTAGCTACAATTCTTGCTCCGGCTTCTTTTGCTTCCCAGGGCCATATTTCAGGAATAGGATTAGCACAGACAAAAACAATGGCATCCTTAGCCATACCAGCAATTTCCTCTTTCTTTATTGTACCGGGACCAGACTTGGATAAAGCAATACAAACATCAGCTTTTTTAAGAGCTTCTTTCATATCACCCGTCCTTCCCTCCTTATTCGTCTTCTCACATATATTCCATTTGGTAGGCTCTTTCTTTAATTCTATTCTCCCCTGGTGAAGAATCCCTTTACTATCTACCATGATCATTTTTTCTGGATTCGCTCCAGCTAACATTATGTACTTGGAGTTGTTCATATTTGCTGCCCCTGCGCCAATGAAAGTAATGGAGACATCTTCTATCTTTTTATCCACCACCTTCAAGGCACTAATTAACCCGGCTAAGGTAACCAGAGCTGTTCCTTGCTGATCATCATGCCAGACCGGAATATCTAACTCTTTCTGTAATCTCTCCAGAATATAAAAACATTTTGGCTTAGCAATATCTTCCAGGTTTATAGCTCCAAAGGTGGGAGCAAGCCATTTAACTGCAGTAATTATCTCCTCAGGGTCTTTAGTATCTAAACAGATGGGAAATGCATCTACTCCCCCCAAATATTTAAATAGCATCCCTTTACCTTCCATTACCGGAAGAGCTGCTTCAGGCCCTATATCCCCCAAACCAAGGACTCTTGTCCCATCGGTAACCACAGCCACAAAATTTCCTTTATTGGTGTGTTCATATACCTTATTTTTATTTTTTTGAATGTCCAGGCAGGGTTCTGCTACACCAGGAGTATACCAGATCGCAAAATCTTGGTAACTTCTCACCGGGGCTTTAATCTCTATACCTATTTTACCCCGATAAAACGGATGATACTTCATGGCGAACATCTTCGGTTCATTAGCCTTTGCCAAAAGCTCCTCTTTAGTTAATTTTTTATTCATCATACTCTCCTTCTCTCCTTTAAAAATTTATTTGTTTACTGGGGTCAAATCTTTATTCTTGACAGGTGTCTTTCTAAAGATTTGACCCCATGTCTTTCTACTTTTAAAGATTTGACCCCATGTCCATTCCTTTCACTTACTCCAAGATTTAACCTCTATAAGCGAAGACTCTTTAGCTCTTTCTAAATGTAAAAGTAAAGCTTTAGTAATAAGTTTTTTGTCGTTTCCCTTTAAAGCTTCTATGATAGCCAGATGCTCTCTTACTGATCCGGAAAAAGTAGTTCTCTTAAGAGAGATATTCCTTAACCAATGTATCTGTTCCTGAAGGTTAGCCAGTAATTCGATAAGTTTTTTATTACCGCAATTTTGGCTAAGAAGATCATGAAATTTTTTATCCAGAACTAAATACTGAATACGATTTTCAGCGTTTTCAGATTTATTAATAAATTCTTTAAAATTATCCCCAACTTTTTCTAATTCATCTATAAATATTTTCCCTAAAGATTTTTTAACCGCCAATGTTTCGAGGGTTTCTCTGATTTCAAAGATATCTTCTATTATTTCAGTGGTAACATTAGAAACTGCTGCCCCTTTTCGGGGAATGGTAGTAACAAATCCTTCTTTTTCCAACTTATTAAAAGCTTCTCTGATGGGAGCCCGGCTTATACTCATGGCTTTAGCTAATTCTTCTTCCAGTAAACGTGTACCCGGTCTTAAATTACCTCTTATAATCTGAAATTTTATATTCTGGTAGGCTCGATCTTTAAGGGATAAATAGTTTCCTAAATCTTCAAAATACTCTTTCATAGTTTTTACCTTCTCTTTAAAGATTTAACTATTCTAGGTTTTTTATTTTACCTTGTCGACTGTATTTTGTCAACAAAATAATTTGCATTGCCACAAGTTCTTGACGCCAACCCATTTTTAAATAAACTTGTAAAATTATAGATATTAATATATACTGGTTATTTCCCAAAAAGCCAAAAATATTTTCAACAGACTTCGTCTCGTATCGCGTATCGCGTATCGCGTTGGAAATAAGATTAGTTATAATTATGTTGTAGGGGTTCGATTTATCGAACCCGTAAA
>Ga0210056_1000557_pt1 | contig 31292 bp, 31 predicted proteins | sample CryGeyCG2014_080_2_FD_183965 | JGI IMG/M metagenome (GOLD analysis project Ga0210056, IMG submission 183965) | Groundwater microbial communities from aquifer - Crystal Geyser CG07_land_8/20/14_0.80 (SPAdes) (version 2) | ecosystem: Environmental > Aquatic > Deep subsurface > Groundwater | place...
ACATTACATTCACCCCCCTTTTGCACTGATCAATTAGCAGTGCAAAATTAGCATTTAAGAAGATTTTTTTTCATTGCTAATTTTTCATTGCTAACTTTGCAATTTGCATTGTTCTTTTAAATTTCGATGCCTTTCCGGGCCGGCACCCCTCTATCGTAATAGTGTTTTCTATCTACCATTTCCGTCACCAAATCGGCTCTCTCCAGAATTTCGCGCCTCACATTTCGACCAGTGAGAATGAGTTCTACTGTCTCTGGTTTGGAATCCATGAGTTGGAGAAGATCTTTTACGGGAATCAGACCATAATCAATAGCCAGATTGATCTCATCAAGGATGACAATATCATATTCTTTGTCTTGGATCGCTTTTTTTGCCATCAAGAATCCCTCTTGAGCCAACTGCAAGTCCTTTGGATCGGGATTAGATTTTGAGATAAACGTTTCTCGACCCACCTGCTTTATTATTAGACAAGGGGAGAGTTTCTTTGCAGACTCCAGTTCCCCATATTGATTTCCCTTCATGAACTGGATCATTAACACCTTCATCCCATGGCCGACCGCCCTGAGCGCAAGCCCTAAGGCAGCGGTGGTTTTACCTTTTCCATTTCCCGTATAAACTTGAACTAATCCTCTTTCCATCTCCTAATATCTCCTAAAGAATTTCGTTAATCAATTTGGATAGGATGGTAATCAATTATCGTAAACCGACCTTTTTAATAACTAATCAGATTCTTTTGCCCTTCTTCCTAACATCCCCAACTTCTCCATTTGCTCATTGACCACTCTGAAAAATAATTTCCGGTCTTGCAGGATAGTACGTCGTCGCATTCGCTCTTCCAACCATTTATCTAAAGAATCGAATGGCCCTTCTTCGGAGAGTATTTTCCTTTCCTTCCATATTTTTAAGACTTTCATTCCATAATCCAGTTCCTTATCGCGGGCTATATCAAGATCCAACCATTGCCCATCCATTAGGACCTGCAGAATAATATGGTCACGGCTAAGAGGGAGTGAAAAAATAGCTTGTATGACCCTTTCTCTATCCTCCGATGAAAGATAGGGGAACTGCCCTTCCTGCAATTGCCGTTTTATAAAATTAAAGAGACCTTCTTTTCCCAGTACCTTCAGTACTTTGAACCGAGCAGGTATGCCCATAGCGAGGTGCAGCTCTGCTGCCAGAAGAGCCTTCCCAGCACACATACCTCTTTTCCTCTTTAAAACCTCAATCGGTTTTACGTTCCATTCATCAAGGGAGTAATAAATTTGGTCACGTACAAAATTACTGATACGTTCCGATATCTCTCGGCTTGAGCAAGCCCCATAGGCTAACGTCTCTGCTTTCTGTCTAATAGCAAGATCCATTTATTCTTAGCTAGTTGATCCATCCCTATCTTAAGAATTTAATAATCTCCATTTTACTTTTTCACCTAAAAGGTAAATAGATCGATCCCACCCCCCACCATCAACACCTGCCCTGTGATGTATTTGGCTTCCTCAGAGACCAAAAAAGCGATGGCCTGGGCCACATCCATAGGCTCTCCGGGGAAACCCATGGCTGTCCTTTTGCTGATCCGTTCTCTCATCTTCTCCGGGACGGCGAAGAAAGCATCTGTTTTAACGACCCCTGGCGCCACTACATTGCAGGTAATACCTGCCCGGGCTCCTTCCAAAGCCACTGTTTTAGCCAACCCAATGACGCCAGCCTTACAGGAAGCGTAGCCACACTGACCGAATCCCCCGAGAATACCTGCAACGGAAGAGATATTAATAATCCTCCCCCATTTTCTCTCAGCCATTGAATCGAAGACCTGCTTGATACAACAGAACACTCCGGAGAGATTGATACTGATCTCCCTGTCCCAATCCTTCTTCTCCATCTTGCTGATGGTTGCCACATTGGTGGTGAGAGCGGCATTGTTCACCAGAATATCGATTGGACCCAACTCAGAAATGACCCTGGCGAATCCTTCTTCCACCTGGGCATAATCAGAGACATCCATCTTCAGGGCGATTGATCTTCGACCTAAAACCTTGATCTCTTCAGAGGTCGCCTTTGCCTGATCCAAAAGGATATCCGGAATCGCCACATCCGCTCCTCTTTTTGCCAAGGTTAATGCAGTTTCACGTCCCAAGCCTCTTGCAGAACCAGTAATCAACGCAACCTTACCTTCAAGTGACATCTTTTGTTCTCCTCTCTATTTTTAATGATGATGATCTCGTAAAAATTCTAAAAAGGCTATTTTCTGTCATTCCTGCCCCGTATCAAGTACGGGGTAAACTCCAGCAGGAATCCAGTCTTTTCAAGTATTTAGAATTCTCTGGATTCCCGTTTTCACGGGAATGACGACTTTTTACGAAACCATCAATGATTGTTTTGGAGGTTTATGCCTGGGATTAGCAATTATTCCTACCGACCCTCAAAATGAGGTGTTCGCTTCTCAAGAAAGGCCTTCACTCCTTCTCGCATATCATAGGTTTCAAAAAGTTCGCCGAATAATCTTGCCTCCAGTTTTAGCCCCTCCTTCAATTTCATCTCAAGCCCTTCATGGATGGCTTTTTTGGCCATGGAGATGGCGATCGGCCCCTTGCTCAGGATCTTCTTCGCCATCTTCTTTGCTTCTTCCATCAAAGACTCCAGAGGAACTACAAGGTTGACCAATCCAATGGCTTTTGCCTCCTCGGCGCTGATCATATCCCCGGTGAAGACAAGTTCCATGGCTTTACCTTTCCCAACAAGTCGAGGAAGCCTCTGAGTTCCTCCCGCACCGGGTATCACTCCCAGATTCACCTCTGGTTGACCAAACTTCGCCTTCTCTGATGCAATTCGTATGTCGCAGGCCATAGCCACTTCACATCCCCCTCCTAGGGCATGTCCATTAATAGCACAGATAACCACCTTCTGGGATTCTTCGATTTTAAAAAGAACCGATTGAATTGAAAGTACAAACTTTTCGGCACTCACCTTATTTAAATCAGAAAACACAGGAATATCCGCTCCAGCAATAAATGCTTTGTCGCCCGCCCCTGTCAAAATGATGATCTTTGCGTCGGGTTTTACCTCCAATTCATCAACTACCTGTTCCAATTCCAAAACCATCTTTCTATCAATGGCATTAACCGGGGGATGGTTAATCGTCACAATAGCCATCCCTTCCTCTATTAAGTAATTGACATAGTTTCGAGACATTAACCCCTCCTTTTCTAAGAAACTGAGCTTATTTATTTCTGCCAATTAAATAATTCGGAATCGTATTCTTCTGAATTTCCCTGGTCCCTTCATAGATCTCAGTGATCCGTGCATCCCGGTAGAATCGCTTTACTTCATATTAGGGATGAGGGCGTTCTGAAAATCTTTTAAGAACCCATATTCCCCTAAAACTTTAAGGGCATTTCTCAAACCTTTTTACTATAGTCATACACTCCTCGCCCTGTCTTTCTTCCCAGCCTTCTGGCTTTGACCAATTTAATGAGCAGTGGGGCAGGTCGATATTTCTCGCCCAATTCCTTGTGAAGGGTATTCATACTGGCGAGGAGGATATCAAGCCCAAAGGCGTCGGCTGCAGCCAGAGGTCCTAATGGGAAGTTAAGGCCTCTCACACAGGAGCGGTCAATCTCCTCGGCGCTTGCAAGAGAATTTTCCAGGATGAAGAAGGCTTCGTTAACAAGCGGGAGATAAAGTCTATTTATGACAAAACCCGGAGAATCTACTACCGTAACTATCTCCTTACCACATCTGGTGAGAAAATCGATAACCCTCTTATGAGTATCATCTGATGTTTCTATACCACGTACCACTTCAATAAGTGGAGTAAGGGCCGCTGGGATCAAGAAATGTGTTCCGATACACTTTTCAGGTCGTGAAGTGTTTGCACCCAATTCGGAGATGCTAAGCGTGGAGGTATTGCTGGCCAAGATAGTCTCTTCTGGACAGAGAGAGTCCAATCTTTTAAATATATTCCTTTTCACTTCAATATTCTCAAATACGGCCTCAATGACCAGATTCACATTTGAGAGAGTTTTCAAATCTATGGTAGTGGTGATACGGGAGAGGATTTCCTCTGCGTCCTCTTGGACCATTTTGCCCTTCTTTACCTGGTTGCTTAAAAAATATCTGATGTTATTTAATCCCTTCTCCGCCTGTTCCTGAGAGAGATCAACCATGGTGGTCTGAAAACCTCCTTTGGCACAGACGATTCCGATCTGACTCCCCATCGTTCCCATACCGACTACGCCAACTCTTTTGATTTCCACTTTAACTCCTCCTAAACTGACTTAAAAGATCGATCCCCCTATTTCATATCCTCAGTTGGATTTTCTCGGGGGCTACTCAATATCCTTCCTGATATCATATCTTTTAATTCTTCCTCTGTTCCCAATTGTACCTCGATCGCCCAGGCATCTCGGAAATAATGTTCAATTGCCGTTTCTGCAATATAACCGTAGCCCCCAAAAATCTGCACGGCCTCATCAACTACGGTCACCAATCTCCTTCCGGCCTCCAATTGGGTAATGAAGAGGAACCCAGGATCGATCTTTTCGTGGTCGTACTCTGTAGCCGCCTTATAGGTGAGCCAACGGGCCACCTCAATACTGACAGCCATATCGGCCAGCTTATGCCGGATGACTTGAAATTGTGAAAGTTTTCTGCCAAATTGCTCTCTCTGTTTAGCATATTGCATGGCCCGATCAAAAGCCCCTTGGGCTGTCCCTAATGCCTGAGCAACGCCTCTGAGTTCCATCGCCTGATGGCAGTGGTGAACATGGACCATCCCTTCATCTTCACCTCCCACCCGACTCTCAAGAGGCACCCGAACCTCTTTGAAGTGAAGATCTCCAAATGGAATCATCCTCAACCCCATCTTCTCAATAGGATGGACTTCCATCCCACCATTTTCTCTCCTTACAATCAAAGTGGTTAACCCTTCTTCTGGTTCCTTGCAAAGGATGATGAAGGCATCTGATAAAGAAACATTGAGCACAAACCTTTTTCTCCCATGGATGAGGTACCCCTCACCCCTTCTCTCTGCAACAGTGGAGACGGAGGAGAGGTCTTTCCCATCTTCCGATTCGGCAAAGGCAACGCTCAACCTTTTCTCTCCTTTTGCCAAGGGAAAAAGGAAATCTTTTTTCTGTTCATGGGAACCGAATTTTAGAATGACCTCTGAGCCCAAATCTACCGTGCTCAGAGCACTCCCGATCCCTGAGTCGACCCTACAGAAGGCTTCAATGACCAGTAGGTTCTCAAAAAGACCCAATCCTTGACCTCCAAACTCTTCAGGATAATGAAGTCCAATGAAACCCAGCTTACAGGCCTTCTTCCATATCAATTCTGGGAACTGCCCGTTCCGATCCAGTTCCAGGGCAAGATCCGGATCGAACTCCCCTTTGGCAAACTGAGTGGCTGCCCTTTGAATGTCCTTCTGCTCCTCAGTCAGTTCAAAATCCATCCTCTTCCCCCTAAAGTCCCAACTCCCTTGAGATCACTAAATGTTGAATTTCAGAAGTCCCCTCTGGAATTTTAAACAGCCTCGCATCCCGCAGAAATCTCTGAACAGGATTCTCCACCATCAGACCTATATTCTTTTGAATGGCCATCGCCTTCTGAACGATCCTCTGGAGGGATTCAGTGCAGAAGAGTTTTACGATCGCAGCATCTTTCATCGATGCAATGCCCCTGTCGAAGAGCCATGCCCCTCGATAGGTCACATACCGCATCACCTCGATCGACATCGCCATCTCCGCCAAGATGAAACGAATCGCCTGTGACCTTCTCAGGGGTTCACCCTGCCTCTGGGTCTTTTGGATATAAGGGAGGATGGCATCAAATGTCGCCTGGCCCACTCCTGTGCTCCTCGCCCCATAGGTAATTCTCCCCGATTTGAGGGTCTCCTCCAATTGTTCCAGCCCTCCGCCTTCCTGCTCTCCAAGCATCCTTTCTTTTGGAACAAAACAGTCATCAAAAGCCAGTTCAGCCGTATCAGAGGAATGGTTGCCTAACTTCTCCAACTTTTTGACCACAGAAAATCCAGGATCTTCCCGATTGACGACGAAGAGGTTAATGCCCGTGCCTCTCTTTGCAGGATCCGTATAGGCAGCCACGGTCACAAAATCACAGATCGTTCCATTCGTGATAAAAGTCTTTGAACCATTGATACGGTAACCTTCCCCGTGTTTCAAGGCGGTCGTCCGAATTCCAGAAGCATCCGATCCTGCATCGGGCTCCGTCAGTGCAAAGGCGCCGATCTTCTCCCCCTGAACTGCAGGAGTTAAATATTTTTGTTTAAGATTTTCGGAGCCAAATCTAAGAATTGGGTCTGTGGCCAAACCTCCATGAACCATAATGCCTGCACCGATGCCCGCACAGATTCGATTCAACTCCTCCATCGAGATACATTCAGAAATCTTTTCCAAACCAGCCCCGCCATATTTCTCGGGACATCGCAGGCAGAGAAGATGCTCTTCTCCCAGTCTCTTGAAGAGGTGAACAGGGAAGGCCTCCTTTCTTTCATACTCCTCCACCAGGGGAGAGACCTCCCTTTCATAGATCTCCCTCACCTTTCTCTGGAATGTCTTCTGTTCTTCATTCAACTCGAATAACATGACCTGACACCTCTCCTTAACTTCTTTCGAAGATGGCAGCAATGCCCAATCCTCCGCCGCCGCAGATGGTCTCAAGGCCAAACCTCACCCCTCTTCTCCTCATCTCGTTGAGCAGGGTGACCAGTACCCTTGTGCCTGTACAGGCAATGGGATGGCCTAAGGAGATGCCTGAACCATTTACATTTATCTTAGGATAATCCTTTTTTGTCATACCCATTTCCTTTAAATCAGCCAGCACCTGTGCGGCAAATGCCTCCTGAATCTCAATGAGGTCCATCTGATCAAGGGTAAGACTAGCCTTTTGAAGCGCTTTGCTGACTGCCTTCGGTATGGTTTTATATGTCCGCCTGGGATCGTCCCCGACCACAGCAAAGGATCTCAACTTGCCGAGTGGCTCAAGGCCGAGTTCTTTTGCCTTCTCCTTCGATGTCACAACCACTGCAGCCGCTCCATCGTTTTCGGATGATGAATTCCCCGCCGTGCAGACCCCTCCTAACACAGGTTTAAGCTGAGATAGTTTTTCCAATGAAGTATCTGGCCTGGGGCCTTCATCTTGATCCACGATCACAACATCCCCTTTGCCCCGGGAAACTGGAACGGGAACAATCTCTTCTTTGAATTTGCCAGCCTTAATGGCTGCGCAGGCTTTTTGGTGGCTCGCCAGAGACCATTGGTCACACTTTTCTCGTGAGATCCCCTCCTCCTTTGCAGCCGTCTCTGCCCAAGACATCATGGAAGGGAGAACCCCATACCGCTCTTCAGGCTGGGACATGACCCGGGCTCTCTGAATTCGATCGTAAAAGGGTATGCCCCAGAGAGAGAGGTCTCCGTGTCCTCTCGGCATCCCCCTTTTACCTCCGATCCCCCATTTGATATCTCCGGGGACATAAAATTCAGCCGTGCTCATGCTCTCAACGCCCCCAGCCACAACAATATCCGTATTTCCGGATTGGATCTTCATCGCAGCAAAACAGACAACATCCAGTCCGGTGCAACAGCGTCGATCCATGACCACACCAGGAATGGAATCGGGCCACCCAGCCTTCAATAGTGCCATGCGGGCAATATTGACATACTCACCATTCTGATAGGACTGGCCTAAAATGACCTCATCCACATCAGCTGGATTCACTCTTGCTTTCTTCACCGCTTCATTCAAAACGAGAGCTGCCAGATCATAGGCCGGGACTTCTTTAAAAGCTCCCATGTAACTCCCTACAGGGGTACGGATTGCACTAATAATGACTGCATCTTTCAATGCCTTTCTCCTTATCGATTTCTATATTCTGGTTTTCTCTTCTCGATAAAGGCGAGGGCGCCCTCTTTCATATCTTCTGTGGCTGTTAGATTGGCCCAGAGTTCAGACTCAAGTTCCAGTCCATGTTGAAGTGAGAGGTCTCTGCCCCGATTGATCACTTTCTTAGCCGCTGCCACGGCCAAAGGACCTTTCTCCATAATCTTGGCGGCACGCTCCACGGCAGCGACCATCACCTGCCCCGGTGGAACAACCTTTTCCACCAAACCGAGCCTGAATGCCTCCATCGCATCGATCATCTCGCCGCTGTAAACCAATTCCTTCAATTTCCCCAGAGGGATATGATACATAGAGCGCCATATCCCTCCGTTTCCCGGAAAAACGGATAGATTGACTTCAGGAAAACCTAATTTGGCAGTCTCTTCCACGTAACGGATATCGCAACAGAGTGCCAGTTCCAGACCCCCACCTAAACAAAAACCATGGATCGCAGCGATCACAGGCCACTCAAAATTTTCTACCATGGAATAAATTTGATGGGTACGGGAAATACGTCTCTTTGCCGTGTCGGGTTTTAATTCCAAAAATGTCTTGATATCAGCCCCTGCGGCAAACGCTTTCTCTCCTGCCCCGTGTAATATGACTGCTCTGATTTCTTGTCTCCGGTCATCAAGCTCCTTGAATACATCGCCGATGGCCTCTTTCGTGGCCGCATCCAAGGCATTCATGGGAGGATGATCGATGGTGACAATAGCGATTTGATCCCTAATCTCATAATATGCAAGTTTCTGCTCCATCTACTTCTCCTTCTTGCTTCCATTCGGGTTATACTCATACCAACCTCGACCGGTCTTACGGCCAAGCTCTCCAGCCTTGACTTTGCGTTTTAAAAGCTGGGGAGGATAGTATCTTATATCCTTAGACTCCTCATAGATGGCTGTGAGCGCTCCAAGGGAGACATCCAGCCCCACAAGATCTCCTGTCTCAAAAGGCCCCATTCTCCTGCCAAAAGCCAGCCGGACCCCTTTATCAATATCCTCCACCGTCCCTATGCCTTCCTCAAGGAGGCGAATGGCCTCCACATAACCAATGAGATTGATCCGATTCAGCAGAAAACCCGGGACATCTCTTTCGACTCGGATTGGTTCTTTGCCAATGCTCCTGACGAACTCTATGCCTAACTGGATGGTTTCTTCCAATGTCTTCATCCCTTTGATCACCTCCACGACCTCCATCATGGGGACAGGATTGAAGAAATGGAGACCGAGGACCCTCTCTGGCCGCTGGGTTACCGTTGCAATTTCTGTAATGGGAATGGCAGAGGTGTTGCTGGCAAAGAGGGTTTCTGGCCGACCGAATTGATCCAGCTTTTTGAAGATCTCCTGTTTCAGTTCGAGCTTTTCAAAGACCGCTTCGATGGCCAGGTCCACTTGAGAGGTCCGGTTAAAATCGGTTAACGGAGAAATTCGTGCCATGATCGTCTCCAGATCCTCTTTCAATTTCCCTTTCTCAATCAATTTCCCCACTGACCAGCGGATCCCCTTCAAGGCCTGGTTCAAAATCTCCTGATTGACATCGTTCATGAAGACCTGGATTCCGGCCTGAGCACAGACCTGAGCAATGCCGCTCCCCATTAATCCACACCCAACGATAAATACTTTCTTGATGGCCATTCTATCCTCCCCCTTGCAACGAGATACCTTGGAGCCTATGCAGGCTTTATGTTCCAGATGCTTTTTTGTTTAATCTTTTCGAAAAGTTCCGGAGCAAATTCTATTATATCATCGACAACACCATACCTGGCTATATATAAAATTGGAGCTCGAGGATCTTTATTCACAACCGAACATACCAACACACTAATTGTATATGCTTCTCCAATTAGAGTCTAATCTATGGGTTGAACACGGGTTGTCGTTTCTCCTTGAATGCCCTCATACCCTCCTTCGCCTCTTCAGTCCCCCAGAAAAAGGTCAACATTTCCACGCCGATCGCCACACTTGAGGAAAACAAATCGTAGTACAGATTGTGCATCTTTTTGGCCAAGGTAATGGCAGTGGGGCTCTTCGCCACGATCTCTTTGGCCCAGCTTTCTGCTTCCTTATCCAGTTCCTCGGGTGGTACCACCTTGTTAATCCAGCCCATAGCCTCTGCCTCTCGTGCGGTATAGAGCTTACAGAGGTAGGTAATTTCACGGGAACGCTTCTCACCCACAAGAATTTGTAGATTCTGAGGCACGCCGAAAGCTGGCACGGAACCTACCCTAGGGCCTGCTTGACCGAAGTTCGCCTTTTCCGAGGCAATGGTTAAATCGCAGGCAATGTTCAGTTCATTTCCGCCACCTACGCAGGCCCCTTGTATCGCCGCGATCACCGGTTTGGAAATACCTCTCACCGTATCGATCATAGCCTTAAACTCAAGTAAGTAGGCGCGCCTCTCACTCACACTCCCCTCGGTAAGCTTCAGCAATTCTTCCAGGTCACCACCGGCACACCATGCCTTCCCCGCACCCTTTAGAATGATTACACGCACCTCTGTATCTGACTCTGCACGTTTTAAGGCAGCGATGAGATCCCGAACCATCTGCAGATTTAACGCATTGAATACATCCGGACGATTCAGCGTCAGGTAACAAATCCTATCCCTTGATTCATAAATAACCGTTGATTCCATTAGAGTCTCCTCCTCTAAAAAGATCAAAGTTCAGCACTTGTAACTCCTGCTGGGTTGATGGTCCTATTTGGAAACATGTCCAAACAGATTTATAAACCGGGCAAAAAGTCAAGAACGCTTATCATGAGCTTTTCAGGACAGCAGGCTCCTTGCTACAATAACCCGTTGGATCTGATTTGTCCCATCAAAAATCTGAATCATCTTCGCATCCCGCATCATCCTTTCCACCGGATAATCTTTTATGACACCATAACCACCCAGAATCTGTACGGCATCTGTCGTCACTCTCATGGCTACATCCGAGGCAAAACATTTGGTTGATGAGACAAGGCGGCTTCGAAACTTTTTGTCTTCAGAATTAGAATCCAAAAAGGCCGTGGATCGATAAAGAAGAGAGCGAGCTGCCTCTATTTGTATAGCCATATCGGCCAACATGAATCGAATAGCCTGATGGTCACTAATGGGAACGCCAAACTGAATTCTCTCCTTAGAATATTTTATTGTATAATCTAATGCTCCTTGAGCCAAACCAACAGCCATCGCTCCAGGGCCATAGGCCCTCATATCGGCTCCACTGCCCGTAAGGATATCCCAACCTTTTCCCGGTCCACCAAGCAGGTTTTCCTTAGGCACCTTAGCATCGTTAAAGACCAGTTCAGATAAATCCGCGCCCCGTAATCCCATCTTTTCCTCATGTTTACCCACTGAAAATCCAGGTGTATCATCCTTTTCGACAATAAGCGCAGATAATCCCTTATGTCTTCTTCCTTCTCCGGTGCGGACAAAAACTAAGATAAAGTCTGCGATACTCCCATTGGTCACAAAGATCTTATTACCATTGATGACATAATAATCTCCATCCAATACTGCCTTTGTTTGAATGGATGCCGATTCAGACCCAAAATTCGGCTCTGTTAATGAAAAGGCATTAATCTTATTGCCAGAGGACATCTTACTGAAGAAGTAGTCTTTTTGCGCTTCGCTTCCCCAATCCTTAAGGATAAAGATTAATGATTCCGTTACAAAAAGGATCATGGCTGTAGAGGCGTCAAACCTCGCCATTTCTTCAACCACAAGGGCGACAGTCGTATAATTAGCTTCTGTCCCACCGTATTTCTCCGGCAATGCCATCTTCAAGAGTCCATTTTTAGCTAAACATCCAATGATTTCAGGAGAAGGATGGCCGTCCGTATCTGCCTTGCTGGATAAAGACTCAATCTTTTCTCGAGCCAATTTCCCTACCATCTCTTTGATCATTTTTTGTTCACTGGTAAGCTCCATGGTTTTAAATCCTCTCTCAATCCCGCTAAGTAATACAAACGCATTAAACCTCATTACACCCAAATGACATTTTTGCTATGGCTTAAAGGCCAGAATGGTTTTTTTGTCTGAATCTTCTCCTCTTTTAAGAAACTCTGCCTTCGATTTCCTTAGGATCAAACCCTTTATCTACCGATTCCCTAAGGTCGGTGAAGGCTTCAACAAAGAAATCCTTACAATTACGATCTTTGAAAAGACCAAGTTTTGTTAAACCTCCACCGACAATTGCTACCCCTCTTAAAAGTTTTCTTCTTCTTGACATCCAATCACTCCCCCCTCCCTTCTTCACCCTTTTCTTCTAAAATCACAATTCCTTCCTCAGTCCAGAAACGGGAATCAGACAGCACACGAAAAGGCAGCAGAGGCATAACAACGCTACACTTATCCAAGCGTAGAAGTATCCAGAATGGTCCACTAATCCTCCAAAGATAATCGGACCTAAGACAAGACCTGCCCAGGAAACCGTCGAGGCCAATCCAACGGCAGTCGCTGTCGCGTCCACAGAACTGATCTCTGACACTAAGACGAAGGTAATGCCGTTCCAGCCCACACTGGATAGACCTATCCCGATGACTACCGAGAGAAATAACCAATGAGGCCAACTACGAACCCAGAAGGCCAAAGCGCTCACACTGAGGACTGCCAAAATGGATATGAGGATCATGACCGGTTTTCGTCTCCCATTGAATAGACGATCACTTACTACTCCCCAGAAAATACGACCTATCGCTCCACTGATCATGACAAGGCTTAATAGAGAACCGGAGATGAGGAGGGAGTAGTTTAATCTCTCATTGGCATAGAGAAGGAAGAACGTCATGATGACGGCTTGGGTAAATCCCAACATACCCGCGATCGCCGATATAATGAGAAATGACCTGTTGGCGATGAGACCCCTGATTCTCAATCCGATTGACCGTTTATCAAGACTGGCCAGAGAGGGAGAAGCCCCATCAGGATTATGGTAGAAAAAAAAGACAGGTATCATCATGACCATGATCATAAGGCTGGCTGTTCGAATGGCCATAAAGGGTCCGTTTCTTTGGGAAAGATAGACCAGGAAGATGCCTGCCACTGCTCCACCAATAGTTACAGCTGATTGCCTCAGCCCAAATGCTGTTCCTCTTGTTCTTTGATCAAACCATATGAACAAGCCCTTCGAGGCAACGGGGTTACCCATTCCATACCCAAGTCCTGCAATTGCCACCATCGGTAGTAAAAGTTGGTAGCGGTCTTGAAAGAAACTCAATAAGAGCAGAGGAATACTGGTAAGGCCCAGCCAGGAGAGAAATCCACTTTTTACCCCATAACGATCAAAGACCATCCCCGCAGGGAAAGCAGAGAGAGAGGCAGCAAAAAAGAAAGTCGAACTGATTGTGCCGATCTGGGTACTGTTTAGGGACATCCATTTCTTCAAGAAGGGAGCAAGAGGGCCCCATCCAAATCCTGCAATGGAGAGAACGATCTGAGAGCCAACGAATAGTATCAGAATGACCCAGCGGTATCTCATCCTATCTCCTGAAGCCATCAGTCATCATTTCTCTAATATTTCAACCACTGGCATTGCCATGGCGGCGGAGTCAATACCCGATTTATTTCATCTGCTTTTCCGTCCTTGTGTTTGAACTCGAAGTCCGCCTATTCTACCTCAGAGTATAGCTTTGCCCCGGCTCAAGAACCACAATCTCAACCTCTGGCGCCACTTCCTTAGCCAACCTCTGAAACTCCTTAGCGTTTGGCTCCAATATAGGAAAGGTTGCAAAGTGCATGGGAATCACCTTTTTGGGTTTAAGGAGCTTCAGGGCACGGGCCGCCTGGTATGGATCCATCGTATAGACGCCACCGATGGGTATTAAGGCCATGTCTAAAGGGTAAAGCTCACCCAGGACTTCCATGCTGAAAAAGATACCGGTATCTCCGGCATGATAGATCGTTCCACCATCAGGGAATTTTACGACATAACCTGTAGCCGCTCCGGTCTCTGAGGTATGAAAAGCCTGGGTCATCACAATAGTTATGTCGTCTAATATCACCTTGCCACCAATATTCATCCCTGTCTCATATACTGTCTGTTCCTTGGGTACTCCTTGGCTGATGAACTTAGCTGTGGTTTCGGGAGTAGCCACCACTTTGGCCCCTGTTTTGGTAGCTATGGCCACTACATCGCCACTATGGTCGAAATGGTCATGGGTGACTAAAATCAGATCTGCTCTTTTTATATCGTCCAATGTGATGTGGCAGGAAGGGTTACCTTTTATCCAGGGATCGATAAGGATAGTAAGACCTTTCCCCGAGTTAATCGAAAAAAAGGCATGTCCTAACCAAGTTAAAACTGAACTGGCCATAATATTCCCCCTTTCTTTACCCCGTTAGAAAGCCCCGCTGCTTGCCCCGTTTGAAGCTTCGCTTCTATCCGGGCTTGCAGCGGGGACGGAGATAAAATTCCCTTTGGAGTGAGCATTGGATTTAAAGCCCCTTGTGAGCCATCCCGCCTTACAGGGTATAAATTTGAATTTGAGGAGATGAAAATCGAGGTAGGTCAAAGGTTTCAAAATCTCCTAGCTCTTGTTTTAGGTCCAAAAAATTTTCCTTTAGAATTTTTAATTCCTCAATTTTAGACTCAATTTTTTCCAACGTTCCTTCCAATAGACTACAGAGTTTTAACATCTCTTTCTCACTTTTCATTCGAGAAATTTCGCCCACTCTCGCAAACTTTTTGATCTCAGAGTAGGATAAACCCACACATTTTAAGTCCTTCAGGAAATTTAAGAGAGCGAGATCACTCTCACCGTAGATGCGTCTACCTCTCTTTTTTGTCCCCTTCAAAAGACCGAATTCTTCATAATATCTTAAGGTTCTCTCATCGATGCCAAGAAGTTTGATGAATTCATCTCTTTGATAAGTTTTTATCCCCATCTTCCGCATCTCTTCATTCCGAATTTTTACCCCGTTAGAAATAATGCAGCGCTGGAATTTCTAACGGGGTTTATTGAATCAAAGTTTTTAAACTTTCGATCACTCTTGGTAGCACCTCTTTATAATCAGCCGCGACACCCAGATTGGAGACCTTGAAGATATTTGCGTCAGGGTCCTTATTAATGGCTATAATATATTTCGAACCGAGTATACCCGTCACATGTTGGGTGGCGCCTGAGATTCCTACTGCAACATAAAGATCAGGGCTCACAATTTTACCTGTCTGCCCTATCTCTAAACTATGGGGAACCCATCCTTCATCCACAGGGACCCGGGTCGTCCCGACCGCCCCTCCCAGAAGTTGGGCCAGCTCTTTGATCCTTTCAAACCCTTCCCTGTTTCCTATCCCGCCGCCTCCAGCTACAATGACCTTCGCCTTCTCCAGGTCGATCCCTTCACTTTCCTGCCTTCTTTGATTGACCAACTTCGCTCTGATCATGGGAGGATCGATTTCATTGGTGAGATCCACTATTTCCCCTTTGCGATCAACCGAGGGTGAAATGGGACTCATGGACTTTCTTCTAACCGTATCGATCTGAATATTTCCAGGAAGAGAGGTTATTTCTGCCATGGCCTTGCCACCAAAGACGGGTCTGGTTTGAACAAAAGACTGTTTACTCGAATCCACTCTGAGCTCAACACAGTCCATACAAATGCCTGCTCCCAATCTCGCCGAAACCCTCGGAGCCGCCTCTCTTCCCAGATCCGTATGACCCATGAGGCATAAACGGGGGTTTGCTTTTTTACATACTCCACAGATTAAATGGGCATAGGAATCAGGGTTATAATCTCGATAGAGTGGGCTCTCAACAATAAAAATCTTATCCGCCCCAAAGGAAATACCTTCTTGAGCAACGGGCGCTAATTCTTCGCCCATGAGAAGAAGGCTCGCCTCCTCTTCAATTATCTTGACTAACTCTCTTGCTCCTCCTAAGAGCTCATGGGTGATAGGGTTAAGCTTTCCTCCTTCTGTCTCACCTACTACGAGGATCCCTCTTAAATTATTCATGGATTCTCCTTTCCATTAACTTAGAGGTCAGTTTGGCGGAAATCTCATGGAGGTCTTCTCCCGTAATGAATTCACACCTTCGTTCATAGGATGGAATAATGAGTCTCATGAGCTGATTCCGAGAGGCCTTTTTCCCAACTTTCGAAATATCGGTTTCAATCTCTTTCCCACTCCAGATTGGAATCTCCTTACTGGCTGCCTTAATGATTCCCCATCCTGAAGGGAGCCGAGCCTGTCCCAGCTCGCTACTGACGGTGATCAGCGCCGGAAGTTCTAATTCAAAAGTTTCAAAACCATCTGTGGTCACTCGCTCCACATTCACTCTTCCGTTGACCACTTTAACATCCTTCGCCCGTGTCACTATAGGGATCCCCAGATATTCAGCAACCACAGATCCTACCACCCCATTGTCCCAATCTGCTGCCTGCCGTCCACAGAGGATCAAATCGTATCTACCGATCTTCTTAATGCCCTGGGCAAGAATGTAACCCACGGCAAAACTATCTGATTCCTCAAAGATTGTATCAGAAATGATCAAGCCTTCGTCGGCGCCCATTGCCAGAGCTTTCCTCACAATATCCTCGGTAGATTTATCCCCAATTGTAATGACAGTGATTTTCCCTCCCTTTTCATCTTTTATTTTTAGAGCAGCCTCTACGGCTAAGGCATCATAGGGGTTTATGACGAAGGGGATCCCTTCGGGTGGAATTACTTTATTCCTCTCTTTGTCGACCATGAACTTTGCCGGTGGCAAATCCGGATCGAGAATCTGTTTGATGCAGACGATGATCTCCATCTCTCCTCCTTTACCCCGTTAGAAATTCCAGCGGGGCATTATTTCTAACGGGGTTTATCCATATTGATAACAGACGCCAAAACCTCCTCTGGGATAGGTCCAGCTAATGGCGCCTTTAGCGCAGGCTATTTGGCAACTCCCGCATTCCAAGCATCCCTCATAAGAGAAGGTGATGTGATCCTCCCTCAATACAAAACAATCTGCTGGACAGGCATAGAGGCAGGGTTTCAGCTCACAATCCCTGCACCCCTCTTCATTCACAGTAATATGAACTTCCTTATCGACATCAAATTTGTTTAAGGCCAGTTTCTCTTCAACCTTCAAATTGCCTTCCTCGCTTTCATGACGTCTGAGAATAATTGCCAGATTGAGATCCTTCCTTTCAGGACCTCTCTCACCATCCGAAAAGTCCCTTTTCGAGGCTCTCCATTGTTTCGAAAGATCTTTTCGGCCATCTCAACGATGAGTTCTGGATAAAGATGGTAGATCCTCGCATTTTTTAAGAACTTAGGCGCCTTTTTGAAGGTTTCTAAATCTTGTAGAACGAAACTCTCCTTCAGAATCTGTTGGTAATGGGAGAGGGTTCTCTGGGAAAAATCCTCCCTTTCTTTAGCCATCTTCACCGTTTCTGCAGCAGCCATCCCTGAAGCGATGGCAAAATTTGCTCCTTCAAGAATTAAACCTGTCCCGAGCAATAAAGCGCCTGCATCGCCGGTCACGAGCAGACCGTCCCTATATAGGCGGGGGATCATTCCCAAACCAGCCACTGGAATGAGATGGGCCGAATATTCTACCGTTTGACCTCCCTCGATCAGCTTACCAATCTCAGGATGTGTCTTAAATTCTTCTAAAAGGTCTAAGGTTTTTACACGGTTCTTTATGAGATCACTCAATTGAGCCACCACTCCGAGGGAGAGACTTTCCTTGTTCGTATATAGAAACCCTCCCCCTGGTAATCCCCTGGTGCAGAGACCCACGAACTCCATGGCCACCCCTTCATTGCCCTTCAGATTGAACCGTTCCTCAATGGTCTTTCGGGACAATTGGATGACTTCTTTAACTCCTTGCTTTATATCCTCTGAGGAAAACTCTTTCCGAAGCCCTGCTTTTTGAGTCAAAAGGGAGTTTGCCCCCTCGGCCAGAATGACCACATCGGAGTGAAATTCCTCTTTACCTATTTTGACTCCTTTCACCTTTTCCCCTTCAACCAGGAGGTCATCTACCTTAAGACCTGTAGCCAGAATGGCGCCGGCTTTTTCGACCTGTTTTGCCATCCAAAGATCAAACTTGGCCCTGAGGAGGATGAAACCATTGTAAGGGGGAATCCCAAAATCAGTAGATTTGAAGTCAACAGAAACGGAACCTTTTCCGGTTAAAAATGAGATGACATGGCGGGTTACAAGCCTTTCAACCGGAGCCTCTTCCCAGAAGTTTGGAAAAAGGTAATTGATTTGAGGGCCGAAGAAAGCGCCGCCCCACATATTCTTCGCCCCCACATATTTGCCGCGTTCAAAAACGAGGACCTTCAGACCCGCTTTGGCCATCACCAGCGCTGAAGCACAACCGGCAGGGCCAGCTCCCACCACGATCGCATCGAATCTGTCCATCACCTATCCCTGTCTATATCATGAGGCGAATGCTTTGATTCCTGTGGCAAAGCTGCCAATGGTTAGCTTCTGGATGTTTGAAGTTCCTCCAAAGATGAGGGGGGAGATCATATCCCGGTAATATCTCTCCACCGGGAAATCGTCTGTATAACCATAGGCCCCGTGAAGCTCCACGGCTGTCCGGGCAGCTCGAACGGCCGCCTCGGTACAGAAGTACTTGGTGATCGCCGTCTCTCTCGAATGGGGAACTCCTTTGTCTTTCAAATAGGCAAGGCGGTAGGCCAACCCCCTCCCAGCTTCACAGTCCACCACCATCTCCGCAATCCTCTCCTGAATGAGTTGAAAGTTCCCGATCGGTTTTCCAAATTGTGATCGCTCCTGGCAGTATTTGACGCAGGCATCGATACAGGCCTGCAAGACACCTACTGCACTGATCGCTATTCCGAAGCGGGTATGCTCTATGGCGCCAAGGGCAACACGCATTCCCATCCCGACTTGTCCAAGTCTATTGGAATCTGGAATACGGCAATCTCGGAAAAACAATTGCCCGGTATCTGTGGAGCGAATCCCTAACTTGTTTTTGATTTTAACCGTTGAAAACCCTGGGGTATCCCGATCAATGATAAACGTGGTAATACCTTTGGTTCCTTTTTCCTTATCGGTTTGAACCAATACGATAGCGAAATCGGCTAACGTGGCATTAGTAATCCAGGTCTTATTTCCATTGATGATCCATTGCTCTCCATCTCTTACTGCTCTGGTCTCTATGGCGGTTGCATCGCTCCCTGCATTTGGCTCTACCGCCGCATGACAACCCGCTTTTTCTCCTTTGACAATGGCTGGAACATACTTTTCCTTCTGTCGATCATCCCCGTGCGTCAAGATGGGCATGGCTTGAAGGGTCGTCTGGGTCAAGAATGATAGCCCTACAGAGAAATCAAAATAGCTAATCTGTTCCATCACCAGTCCAAAGGTCAGCCAGTCCAAACCCAACCCTCCATATTCTCGGGGGATCTTTATACCCATCAGGCCTTGGGCAGCCATCTTCTTCATGATCTCATGGGGAAATCTCTCCTCTCGGTCCCTCTCCCTTGTCGAGGGGAGGACCTCCCTGAGACCAAATTCCTTCGCCATATCTCGGAACATGCTTTGCTCTTTGGTTAACTCAAAATCCACTTTCTCCTCCTTTTCCATACTTAACGTTTAATCTTAAAATATGCCGCCAGAGGCGCTGTGATTTCACGCACAAAGGAGTATGGTTCCTTTTCCATGGCAACAATCTTTTCAATGGCTTCATCGAAGGAAGGATTGTTTTTTATTATTTCGTGAATATATCCTGCGATCTCCAGCTCGATGAGATCGATCACTTCCTCTCGAATCCGTTGACTCCTCTTCTTTGTAAGGATACCGCTTTCCTGAAGGTGACCTTTATGGGCCAAGACCTTCTCCGTAAGCTCCCTTGCTCCTTCCCCGGTGGTCGCAATCGTTTCCAGGATAGGAGGTCTCCAGGAGCCCCCCCTGCACGAAAGATCGACCATCATCTGCAGTTCCATGACAAGACGATCTGCTCCCTCTCTATCGGCCTTATTCACAACGAAGATATCACCGATCTCCATAACGCCCGCCTTCATCACCTGAATTTCATCTCCTAACCCTGGAACGGAAAGGAGGATAACCGTATCCGCCGTCTTTACGATTTCAACTTCGTCCTGACCAACACCCACCGTTTCAATAAGGATAATGTCCTTACCGAAGGCATCCACGATTTTAATGACGTCGGCCGTTGCCCTGGACAAACCTCCAAGCGCTCCGCGAGTGGCCATGGAGCGTATAAATACCCCTGGATCGTTGGAGACCTCCTGCATCCTCAATCGATCCCCGAGCATTGCCCCTCTGGTGAAAGGGCTGGTGGGATCGATGGCAAGGATGCCTACGGTCAGACCCTGCTTTCGGAGCTCCTTTACAACCTTTTCTGTCAAAGTGCTCTTTCCTGAACCTGGAAGGCCCGTAATCCCCACCACATAGGCATGGCCGGTCTTCGGATAAAGAGTCTTCATCACCTCATTAGCTTCTTTCGCTCTATTTTCCACGAGCGTAATGATCTTTGCAAGGGCATTGATTGAACCCTTCATAAAATCCAGTAGCAATTTTTCCAGATCGATCTCCATTTCCTCTCATTCCTTCTTGAGGCGATAGATCATCTCACAACGATCATCATTCACGGCCAGGGTTTTGATGATCTTCAAATCGATTTCTTTTCCAGTCGCCGCCTCAAATATTCCTCTGTCCATGGCCATCAATGCCCAACAAAGCTCACGGCTTGTTCCTTTGAGCCCAAGATTACAACGATAGGCTTTAAGATGAAACCTCTGATCGGTCAGTTCAAGAATATCGACGGGGTTCTTTCGGCGTTTTGCACCCTCGGCAAATGCTGTCGCCACGGTTTTCAAATCGTAGGAGAGGAGCTCCTTTTTTATCTCTTCACCCATGGAGCGTCCTAATTGATAGCAGACTTCCTCAATCAAGGGGAGGACATCAGCGCCAAATCTCTCATAAACCCTTCGGCTCAATAAAGCCAATGCATCTCTGGCGCTTTTGACCTTAAATTCTCCTTCACACTCGATGACAATCACCTCCCAGTGAACTTGGGTTTTCGTTTTTCCATAATGGCACTGAGTCCCTCACGAGCATCTTCGCTCTGGTTGACCCTTTCTACGATGGCCTTCAGCTCAGCCTCAATCTCCGGATCGATCTTCTGGAGCGTAAAGAGCTTATGGATTAACTCCTTTGTCCCTTTGATGGCTAAAGGAGCATCCCCTTCAGCCAATTCCCTGGCCAGTGAATAAGTCTTGGGGATGAGCTGTTCTCTCGGCATCACTTCATTGACTAAGCCTATTTCCTTTGCCCTCTGTGCGTCAATTAACCTTCCAGTCAAAAGAAGCTCTTTCGTTGAACCGAGTCCCACCAAACCGAGCATCCTTTCAATGGCGGTATAGTAATAAACCCTGCCCAACTTCACTAAATTTGCCCCGAAACGAGCAGTTTCAGAGGCTATGCGAAAGTCAGAGATAATCGCTATATCGAGACCGGCGCCAATGGCAGGGCCAAAAATCATCGCAATAATGGGCAGAGGACATTTTATTAAGCTATCCAGACAATGATTGAGACCTTTTAAGGTGTGGGCGACGCCTGTTTCGTTCAAACCCATGAGGTCTACTCCAGCAGAAAATGCCTCTTCTCCTACGCCTCGGATTATGACTACCCTGATATTCTCTTGATCACGTAGATTATTAAGAGTATCACCCAGCAGGAAAAGGGCCTCTGCATTCAGGGCATTCCTTCTTCTAGGACGGTTGATAGAAAGGGTGCAGATATAACCCTTCTCATCCTTTAAAATTTCTTCCATGACACATTTTCCTTTTAGAACTCAATACCCATTTGAGCCTTCGTCCCTTTATGAAACGGATGTTTGATCTCTTCCATATGGGTTACCAGGTCTGCTATTTCCACAATCTTTGTGTCAGCATCCCTACCGGTGAGGATGAGATGAAGACTTTTGGGTTTTGATCTCAAAACTTCCAGAACCTCCTCCACGGGAAGTAGATGATAACTGATCACATAATTGATCTCATCGAGGATGATCATATCATACTTCCCAGAAGCTATCTTTTTACGAGAAAATTTCCAGGCATCGGCTATTGCCTGGAGATCTTCTGGATCTATCTCCCCTTTACGTAGGCTTAAAAATCCATTACCCATAGGGACGATTTCAAAATAGGGATTGAGTTTTTTAACAGCCTCCAGTTCTCCATAATGCCAGCTTCCCTTGATAAACTGGATCATCAGCGTCTTTAAACGGTGGCCGGTTGCCCTAAGGGCCATGCCCATAGCTGCGGTGGTTTTCCCTTTCCCATTGCCTGTAAAGACGATAATCAAGCCTTTTGCCTTTGCGTCTTTAATATTCATTTCTCCTCACTGTTCAGAATCAAATAGTCCTTCCCACCTCCGCCCCTTCCCGAATGGCTTCCATAGCATCCCTTGGCTCTACGCAATCGCCAATGGCATGGATTTCGAGTTCGGGAAAAATCACTCTAAGCTTCTCAAAAAGCTCTCTTTTGGGAGAGAACCCTACTGCCAATACCACAGTGTCTGCCGGAAGAAACAGGAGGTCCCGTCCATTCATCACATAGACTCCATCCTCATGGATTTCTTCTAACGGTGAAAGAGGATAGAGATAAACCCCTTTTTCAACGAGTCTATCTCTTAAGGTCACCGCAGTATATCGCTCAACCCCACGTCCCAATTCTCTTCTGGTGCAAAGGGATACGTGTCTCCTCTCTTCAGCCAGCATCAGCGCAGTCTCCATGCCAAGAGCCCGGCCCCCTATAACAACCACCTTCTCACCTACTCTGGCGTTGCCACTTATCATGTCAACTGCCTGGACAACATTTTTCCCTTGGCCACCTGGAACGTTTGGAATTCGAGGCACTGCCCCCGTAGCCGCCACAATCACTTGAGGTTGAACCTCACGGATAAATTCGACAGTTACCTCCCTGCCCAGAAGTACCTCTACTCCTGCTTCTTCAAGGCTTTGCGCCATTTGCTCAGTAAGTCGTGCGTAGTCTTCCTTACCTTTGATTTTGCAAGCAATGTTCCATTGTCCGCCTAACCGCTCGTTCTTCTCCCAGAGAATGGTTTTATGACCCCGCTGGGCAAGTATATGGGCTGCTTCCATACCGGCTAACCCTCCCCCTGCTATTAAAACCTTCTTTGGAAGATTAGTCGGCTTTATCTCAAATTCCTTCTCCCGAAGTATGGCAGGGTTCACTGTACAGCGAATTCCACGTCCCTTAAAGTCCTGTCGCTCCATCACACTCCAGCAGTTATTACAGAAAAGGCAGCGCCTTATCTGTTCAAACTCACCTGCCATGGCTTTTTTAGGCAGCTCAGGATCAGCCAATAGGGGTCGTCCCATCACAACAAAATCAGCCTTGCCTTCTTTTAGAATTTGCTCGGCAAGCATTGGGTTGCCGATTTTACCTACTACCATTACCGGAATTGAGACAACTCCCTTAATGGCCGCTGCCAGATCAGCAAAAGGGGCATCGTAGTGAAGATAGCAAGGGTTGGTGATATGGGCCGTCTCGACCACCCCTCCTGATACCTCAAGGGCATCGGAACCTACTTTCTCAAATAATGGCGCTTGAATTAGAGAATCTTCTAAGGTAATTCCACCCTTGATAAATTCGCTTGCACTCATGCGGAAGATGATCGGAAAGTCATTACCCACCCTTCTCTTAATAGCGGTAATGATCTCACAGGCAAAACGGGCTCGATTTTCGGCATTGCCTCCATATTCATCTGTCCGATGGTTAGTCCTTGGAGAGAGAAACTGTCCGATTCCATATCCGTGAGCGCCATTTACCTCAACGGCGTCAAATCCTGCATCGTGAATACGCCGCGCTGCTTCAGCAAAGCCATCAACAAGGTGTTTGATATCCTCCTTGCTTGCTTCTCTCGGGACTTCCTTTTTAAGCCCCCACGGTATAGCCGAAGGCGCTACCGGGTCTATTTCGTCAGGATGCTCCATTCCCTTTCGGTGAGCTGTGAGCAATTTGCCATGGTGAAGGACCTGGAAGGCAGCTTTCGCACCGTATTTGTGAATGGCCTCGGAAATCTTTCTCAGTCCGGGGATGAATTTTTCATCCCAGGCGCCAGGTCTACCCGGGGCCCGGGATTCGAAGAGGATTGAGGAAGATTGGCAGATAATTAAAGCCACCCCACCTCGGGCCCGTTCTGTATAGAAGTCTACAGTTCGAGGCAGGATAAAACCCTCCTTATCATGAGACATCGTCCCCATTGGGGCCATAACCAGACGATTTTTGAGCTCAAGCTTGCCTACGGAGCCAGGGAAAAACAACTTGGTTAGTTTAGTCATTTCATTAGCTCCATCATGTACCCCGTTAGAAAGCCCCGCCGCTCGCCCCGTGTGAAGCTTCACTTCTATCGGGGCTCGCAGCGGGGATGATGGCTTTTTCTTTTTCAGCGAACACGGGGCTACTTTTCAATGTCTGATCGCCTTTCTCAAACGCCTTCCACTTTCAGTCGACTCACATCTTCCTTAATCATCTTCTTATCACCCCTATAACTTATCGAAGAAGCAGCCTAACTGCCAACCGCAACCTTCAAGCCGGAACATTCAATCCGTTTAACGATGTCTGCTAAATGTTCTTCGATGGGTAGGCTGGTCCCTGCTAGTTGATACACTCTCCCCAACTTAGCATACTTGGATACCCCCCACTCGTGGTAGGGGAGTATGGATACTTTCTCAACATTGAGCTCAGAAACAAACTTCGTAACTTCCTCTATTTCCCAATCTGAGTCATTGAATTTGGGAATAAGGGGAATCCGAATCCATATCCTGCATAAGGAGGCAGTTTTCTTCAAGTTGCTCAGGATAAGCTCATTACCCACCTCTGTACCTTCCTTATGTTTCATGCTATCCATATGTTTGATGTCAAAGAGTACCAGATCAACATATCTCAGAACCTTTTCCATCACAATCCAAGATCCATAGCCAGATGTGTCCAGTGTGATGTGAATACCTTCCTCTTTGCCTTGTTTACAGAGTTCCGTAACAAACTCCCCTTGAAGTAAAGGCTCACCCCCAGATATCGTCAACCCTCCACCTGAATTCTGATAAAATATTTTATCAGCTAAAACCTGTCCAAGTACCTCTTCCACAGTCATCCAATTGCCAACACGCTCAATTGCCCGTGAGGGACATACCTCAACACATTTCATGCAAAGATCACACTTTTCCCGATCAACTTCAATTCCGCTACCCTGCGTTGTAAACGAGATAGCATCGGATGGACATGTCTCTAAACATTTGCGGCATCCAGCAATGCATTTTATATTGTGAACCATGATTTCTGGATACGTTTCCCACGACTCAGGATTGCTACACCAGCGACAACGTAAGGGACACCCCTTCATAAAAACTGTCGTCCCCAGACCAGGGCCATCGTGTATTGCAAACCTCTGTATATTAAATATTAAACCCTCACTCTTCGAGTTCACAAGTCGCCACGTCACCTGCTTCCAAGAGCTAATCCCTCACCAACCCTTATCAAAAGCTTTGCTCGTTTCTATCAATAATGTTGTCCTGGATCCCTTTACTCAGGTCAATAAAGTAAGCGCTGTAACCGGCAACCCTGACTATTAAGTTGGTATACTTCTCAGGGCGCTTTTGAGCGTCACGCAAGGTAGCTGAATCCACAACGTTGAATTGGACGTGCGGTACCCCTAAATCACACCACGATCTGAGATAGCTAACAAATTTCTCCTTGTTTTCACCCTTGAGAAATTGAGGCAAGAACCTCTGATTCAGTAGTTGGTTATAGGCTTGAACTGCATCTATCTTGGAGCAAGATTTTAGCACGGCGGTTGGCCCCTTGGTATCCCCACCTATCATCGGTGACAGACTTGCATCGGCAAGTGGGGCACCGTCCTTTCTGCCGTCTGGAGTTGCCGGGCAGTCAAGCCCAACGCTGTAGGCAAACGAAACCGCACTCCCATCGAAGTGCCAGCGGGCTCCAAATCTGTCCGTCATTTTCTCTATTATCTCCTCTATCTTAAGATGAACATCCCTGGCTATCAGATCAACATAATCATCATCACTCCCAAACTTGGGGGCCCGATTCAAGATCCTCTGGCGCAGATCCTCTCTCCCCTCCCAATTTCTATCAAGAACCTCAATTAGCTCTCGCATGGATATTTCCTTCTCATCAAAGACAAACTTCTTTATAGCAGATAGGGAATCGGCAACATTGGTCTGACCAACTCCTATTACAAAATTGGAGATTCCATCATTGGGGTCCTTAAACTTTTCAATATCCAGACCACGCTCAATACAACCGTTTATCAGAGCAGAAGTAAACGGCCGTGGCAAATATTGTTCATATACTAAGCGAGTGACGTGCTCTAAGTTTAACGACTTATGGAGGAAAAAGCGGACTTGCTCCAGGAAAGCCTGCATCACATCTTCAATAGAGGTAAAGGTGGTCGGGTCGGGTGTAGGTGCTCCATATTGTTCCCCAGTTTTGGGATTAACTCCCCTGTGCAAGGCCCACCACAGGCATTTGGCAAGGGAAAAGTAACTTGAAACGCGTCGAATCGAGTTCTTTCCCGGAATCTCAATATAGACACAACCGCTCATGCTATAATCCCTAGCCTCTTCCAGAGAAGCTCCCCATCTTTGGAGCAAGGGAATAAGAGCCTCATCGTTAAAGAGCGACGGGTAACCGATCCCGGTGCTTATAACATCCGTGGCTCTCTGGAAAAGCTCTGCCGGAGTCCCTTTATGGATCCTTAAGGCAAGACTTGGTTGGATGCCCCTCATTTTTCCAGCCGTCTCCAGAACGAGGTAGGTCACTTCATTGGTCACATCGTTTCCATCCTTATCTATGCCACCTATAGTCATGGAATCAACGAGCTGACTCCCTGCGTAAATCGCAGATGCCGTCGAAATACGGAGTTTGGCAACTCCTTCGAAGTTGGTCCAAAGACGCATCAGGAGATCAAGGGCATCGTCCCTGGTAATCCTTCCCTCCTCAATGTCCTTTTTGTAGAACGGGTATGTGAGCAAATCAAACCTTATTCCGATCCCCGAGGAAGCCAATTCAATACACCTGGTAATGATGTAGCAAAACCAGAACGACTGCACGGCTTCCTGAAAGGTTCTCGGTGGGCTGCCTGGTACCCAGTCACAAGTGACCGCGATCTCCTCCAGTTGCTTCTTTCTTTCCGGGTTCTTTTCATCCTGAGCAAGCTCTCTTGCCTTTTCCGCAAATCTATGACCCCATGCTATAACCACTTTTAAAGTGATAATAACTGCCTCAAGAAAATTTTTCTCCTCCAGGTAATCAAACGGAACAGTCTTCCTGACCTCTTCTAACCTTGTTTCTGCCTCTGCTTTTATGCCATTTAGACCGATCCGGAACAATTTCTCATAATTTAGTATTCCTAAGCCATACCAGTGTGTCCATAAGAAAGTCCCTTCATATTTCCAATATTTCTCTAACTCCTTACAGCCTTTAAAAGCCCTGCCTTGCTGCTCACGCAGCGTTTTCCCGTCCCAATACTTGCATATCTCTCTAAACTCTGCCCTGCTCTCATCATCCAAGAGACTTTGGGCATCCCCTACAGTCACCATTCTCTCATATGCTTTCCAGTTCGACTCAATTGCCAGCATTATCGCAGCGGGACTCTCAGCATAATTCCCTACAATACGTTCATGGTTTTGGATATATATGGTCATGTTAGATAAAATATGTTCCAATGCCTTTGCCCGGCGTATCACCATGGGTTCGTCCTCTGTCATTTTATAGGACTCGGTCAGAAGACGTGATCTTTCCATACCCAGCCTGACCTCTGGTCTATACATCCCTCTGTGACCCTCTTCGTCCGTCAAACCTCTCCGAACATTGCGCTGTCCCTTGAAAATAATTTTCTCTCTCAGAACTTCTGGTGTAATCATTTTTTACCTTTCCTTTCATCCCATGTCATATGTTTGATATAATCAGGAACATCGACACCGCTGAATCTACCTGTGAAGCGGGGCTCCCTCTTTTCCATGAATGACTTTACTCCTTCTTTCACATCTTCTTCAGCCTGATAGCAGATAAGTTGATAATAGGTTTCATAATCAAGTGTTTCCTCCAGACTCATCAGGAGACCTTTATGAATAATACGCTTGGTTAATTGAAGGGCGACAGGAGACCACTTCGTAAACCTACCAGCAAACTGAAGGGTGGCCTCCATCAGTTCTGATTGCGGCACAACCTTACTGAACAAACCTATCCGCTCCCCCTCTCTGGCATCGATAATATCGCCTGAGAGAGAGATCTCTAAGGCTTTCGTGAGTCCCACAAGACGGGGTAGAAAGTAAGCCACCCCGGTATCCACAACCAGTCCTCTTCTTATGAAGGCGGTGCTGAGCCGTGCATTTTCGGAGGCAATTCTGAAGTCACAGGAAAGGGCTAATCCAGAACCTCCTCCTGCTGCCAAACCATTGACCGCAGCGATCGTCACCTTTCCCAACTCATATATCCATCGAGCTATCCACCCCAGAGGGTCAAGGCGGTATTTCTCCCCCAACCCAATTTCGGCAGGGTTTTGGGAAGCCTTCAAACTCCAATCATATCCAGGACAGAATCCTCGGTCTCCCGCTCCAGTAATAATCAGTACTCTTATCTCACTATCATTTGCCGTATCCTCGATTGCTCTGACAATGCCCACCCTCATCTCAGGGCTATAGGCATTGAGCCGTTCCGGACGATTTAATGTGATGATGGCAATCCTTTCCTTTTTTTCGTATAAAATATCCTTATACTCCATAAAATCCTCCTTCATTTTAGCGTCGCATATCTTACAGGCGGGTTTAACACTGCCGAAAGGACCGCGCTGAGGAGCCAGAAACCTGCTGCTATAAAAAAGGCGATCCTATAACTTCCGCTAATATCAAATATCCAGCCTCCAATAATAGGGCCAATGGAAGCAAAAGCCATTGATAAGCCGTGAATAGTTCCTGTAATCTCTGCGAGAGATCGGTTTCCAAAGAAGCTCCCTATTAGACCGGGAAGTAACGGAGTCTTACCACCATAAAAGAGACCATAGAGAACTACAAACATATAGAGCATCCAGAGTTTTCTTGTTATGGTCAACCAGAGGAGCATTATAGTGCAGCCACAACAGGTCAGAATAAGTCCTCTCCTCCATCCTATCCTGTCCGCCAGGGCAGGTATTCCTATTCTTCCGGCAACACTGAAGGCCCCCACCAACCCAAAGGCACTGGCAGCTATCGCTCTGTCAATTCCGATATCCAAAACATAAGGAACAAGATGAACAGCTATTAGATGGATAGGAAATAAGGTGGAAAAATAAAGAAAGGTGACCCCAAAGAAGGTCTTTGTTCTGACCGCTTCATTTATGGTCCAACCATCGACTTCGAAAAGGGGGTTGTATTTCTCGACCTCTCTTTCGGAATTTTCAGCTCCGTATGGAGTCAATCCCATCTTCTCGGGGCTTGAAGCAACAGGCAGAGCCACGAAGAGAAGCATTAAGGCAGTCCCGGAACCTAAAATGATATAGGCCGTCCGCCAACCATAAAGTTGAATAACATAATTGCTTAGAGGCGCATAGATTAATGTTCCTAACCCTACTCCTGCAGCCACCAATCCCAGAGCAAGTCCCTTTTGCCTGGCAAACCAGCGCTGGGCTGTTGCTGTGGTGGGCGCCCAGATAATACCGCTTCCCAGGCTGGCGATGCCATAGAACAAATAGAGTCCTCCAATAGTTTGAACCTGGCTGCATAGGGAAAACCCAACTCCAAGAAGAATCGCGCTCGTGAAAATGGCCAGTCGCAGCCCGTATCTGTCAGTCAATCTGCCCATAAGCACAGAAGAAATGGCAAAGATAATCAGATGCACTGAATGAATTGAAGAGGTCAGACTCCGGCTCCAGCCAAACTCGGTCTGAAGGGATTTGAAAAAGACTCCAAAGGAATAGAATAAACCATAACTTGCTGAAACGAAAAAGCAACAAACAACCACTAGAAAATGGTAATGGATATGAAGCCTCATGCTGAGGTATAACTTTCTCCTTTCTCAGTTACATAGAGTAGGGAGGACTTCACTCGCCCCTCCCTTACTGCTCCCACATTACTGATGAGTTCTTTCTGAATGGTATTCCCAACACTCTATATTTAACGTGTGGCCTCAGCCCTATCAAAGAGCTTCTTTGATAGATCGGGAGAAAGTTTCATCAGATATTCCTTAAGGACAGGCGCTACCTTGTCTCTCCATTTTGTGAATTCCGCCTTTGGGACGGTATATACCTCAAGCCCCCACTTCTCCTTTAGAGGTCCCTCCAGTTGCTTCCAATATCCTTGCTCATCTTTCTGGCAAGCCTCCCTGGCCCATAGTTCGCTATGCCGGGCTGCCTCACCAACCTTTGCTTGAATGTCCGCCGGCATACTCTTCCATAGGTCAAGATTCATGAGAAAAACGAATATGGCAAGGGTAAGGGGTTCCTTTAGAGGGTACTTAGCTCCCTCATATAGCTTCCTAAGCACAAAAGTTGATGGACCGGTCATAACCCCATCGACAACACCCTTCATAAGGGCATCGTACTACTCCGCAGAACTGATGACGGTGGGCCTGGCTCCCAGAGCCATTACGCCTTTGGCAAAGATCTCCCCAGCAGCACGAAGTTTTGTCCCTTTCCAATCATCCACGGTGAGAAATTTCTTTTTGGCAATTACAGTGCTGGTGCCATAATCCATAAGGCCGAGAAATTTGCAGTTAAACCTCTTAAACGTCGCATCGAGGGCTGCTCTCACCTCCTGGTTATTGGACCACCTCCAGCAGTGCTCCCAGCCATCAAAAAGAAATGAATTACCTGTTAACAGTCCCAGGGCAGCATCTCTGCCGGTCCAGACATCCGAGTTACACATCCCCATATCGCAGGCGCCAGTAGGAATGACTTCGGGCAAGTCCTTATCCTTATAAAGCTGACCGGCCGGGTAGACGGTAACCAAAACCCTGCCCTCGGTCTTTTCCTTAACAACTTTGGCAAACTCATAACAGGCCCTTTCCAGGTGATGGCCTAAGGGCAGAGTGCTGGCTAAATTTATCTTGAAGACCTTCTGTGCTGGTTTGGCGTAAGCCAATCCCACTCCCAACAAAAAAACTCCACAAATCACCGCAGAAAAAAACTTCGCTCCCTTCATTATTGCTACTCCCTCCTCGTATAATGTATTTGTGAGTTTGTTTGAATCTCAGCCTTCTTTCCACTCGGGCCAAAGCAAGGGAAATAAAAATTGGCTTTATTCGAAAAGAGCTTGATACACCCTTTTTTCGATCCCGCAAACCCCCCTACCTTATTATCTTCATTGAGGAGGGAAGCCAGAGGGCAATCTCAGGAAAGAAACAAAGAAGGATAATCCCAATGACAAGAAGGGAAAAGAAAGGCCAAGTCCCTTTAACAATATTTT
>Ga0210056_1000562_pt1 | contig 31191 bp, 28 predicted proteins | sample CryGeyCG2014_080_2_FD_183965 | JGI IMG/M metagenome (GOLD analysis project Ga0210056, IMG submission 183965) | Groundwater microbial communities from aquifer - Crystal Geyser CG07_land_8/20/14_0.80 (SPAdes) (version 2) | ecosystem: Environmental > Aquatic > Deep subsurface > Groundwater | place...
TCGACCGGCGTGACCAGCCGCGTGGCCGAGATCCGGAAGGCGATCGACCGCACCAGCCATCCGGCGCTCTTCATGGTCGATACGATCTCCTCCCTCGGCTCCATTGATTACCGCCATGACGTGTGGGGAGTCGATGTCACGGTGGGTTGTTCCCAAAAGGGGCTGATGCTCCCGCCGGGTCTCGGCTTCAACGCGATCAGCGCCAAGGCGCTGGCCGCGGCGAAAACCGCGAAACTACCCAAGTCCTACTGGGGATGGGAGGAGATGCTGAAGGCGAACCAGGGCGGCTTCTTCCCCAGCTCTCCGGCGACCAACCTGCTCTATGGCCTGCGGGAATCCCTCCATCTGCTGGCGGCGGAGGGGCTCGACAACGTCTTCACCCGCCACAAGCGCCTTGCCGAGGCCACGCGCCGGGCGGTCCGGACCTGGGGACTGGAGATCCTCTGCCTCGATCCGGAGGAGTACAGCCCGGTCCTGACGACGGTCGTGATGCCGGGGTGGAGGGGTGCCGACGCCTATCGCGCGGCGGTGCTCGACAAGTTCAACATGTCGCTGGGGAGCGGTTTGGGAAAACTGAAGGATCAGGTGTTCCGGATTGGCCATCTGGGCGACATGAACGACCTGATGCTTGTCGGAACCCTCGGCGGCGTCGAAATGGGATTTTCCCTGACCGGCGTTCCGTGCAAACAGGGCGGCGTCATGGCGGCGATGGATTACCTTGCCGCCCATTGAAGAACCGTGGTATGAATGTGTCAGCGGCACGGCAGACTCTCCCCAGCGAAGGGAAGTCCCGTGGAATCAGGCAATAAAAAAAGGGATTTCAACAACAAAGAAAGGGGAATGTTATGAAGAAGAATCGAATGTTTATCGTTTCACTGGCGACGATCTTGTTGCTGTGCTTTGCCGCTTCCGGCTGGACGGCGGCGCCGCCGAAACCCAAGGGATACCCGGAGCGGCCCATCGAGGTCGTTTGCCAGTATGGCGCGGGCGGCGGTAGCGACATCTTTGTCCGGAGTCTTTTCAACGCGGCCCGCAAGGATATCGGCGTGGCGGTCAACGTGACGAACATGACCGGCGCGGCGGGTGTGAAGGCCTCCAATTACGTTCTCGCCCAGCCTGCCGACGGCTACACGATCTACAACTTCAGCCCCGAACAGTTGATCAACACGGTCATGGGGCGCGAGGACTACAAGGCATTCGCCCCCCTTGCCAACGTGCAGATGGACGAGAGCATCTTCTATGTCCGGGCGAAAGCCCCTTCAAGACCATTCAGGATGTGATCAAATACGCCAAGGCGAATCCCGGCAAGGTCCAGTTCACGGGGACGACGCCGCAGAGCCCCGACGAGATCATCATCATGCAGTTCGCCAAGATGGCGGGGATCAAAATCAAGTACATCCCCTTCGACAAGGCCCCCGAATCCCACGCGGCGGTCCTGGGCGGCCACATGGACGTCCTGCATGAGGAGCCGGGAGTCATCATGTCCCTCATCGAGGCCAAGAAGCTTCGCCCCCTGGTCGTCTTCACCGAGAAGCGCCTGCCTGTCAGTTGGGGGGCCGACGTCCCCACCGCACGGGAACTCGGCTACGATATCACCATGGGCCGCTGGCGGGGTCTTGCCGTGAAGAAGGGCACACCGCCGGAGATCGTCAACTGGCTCGCCTTCGTCCTGGAGAAGGCGATGAAAGATCCGGCGTATGGTGAGATCGCCAAGAAGTCCCTTCTGGACCTCCGTCCAGGCTGGAAGGGGCCGGTTGAGTACGGGAAGTTCTGGGAAGAGGAGTTCAAGGCGTACAAGGAAATCCTGGATGACCTGGGCTACACGAAGAAGAAATAGCCATTGGAGCATCTAAAAGTTCCAACGCCGGGCATGGCCGGAGACGCATGGTCTCCCACATGTCCGGCATTTTCGAGACACTTGTGGTGGGTGAACCTTGACCGACCATGGGAGAAACAATGAAGGAGCAAAGCCGTGCTGAAAGGTGAATTGATATTCAGTCTCCTGATCTTCGTGGGTTCCCTGCTGCTTTACTGGGTGACAGGGAGCTTCGCGACGGCATCCGTCCTACAAGGCGGCCAGATGGGTCCTGCATTCTGGCCCAGGTTTATCCTGGGGTCGATCATCCTTCTGAGCGGGATCGTCTCTGTGGGAATGATCCACAAGATCGTAAAAGAGAAAGCCTGGGGCGAATCGCTCCTGACGATGGACCGGGGCAAGGTCCGGTTTTTCGCCGCAATCGGCCTCTGCGTTGCGTATTTGGCTCTTTTGCCGGTCTTGGGTTTTATCGCAGTTACCCCGCTCTTCATGATCGCTTTCATGCTGCTTCTCGGGGAAAAGAGCAAAGGATGGATTATTGGCGTCTCGATCGCAATGACAGGGATCATCGTCGTTCTGTTCACGAAGGCCATGTATGTTCCCCTCCCCAGGGGGGTATGGCTGTTCCGCGAATTCAGCCTGCTTTTCTATTGATGGGAGGGAACGAGCAATGGATATCTGGTTAAGCGCACTGCAGACGGTCTTTTCACCGACGACGCTTTTTTTCATCGCCTTCGGCGTTCTTCTGGGAACGATCCTGGGGGCGATTCCGGGGCTCAATTCCACGATGGGAACGGCCCTGTTGATCCCCTTCACATTCGCGATGGAACCGGCCAACGGCCTGGCCATGCTGGCCGCGGTCTATTGCGGCGGAACCTTCGGAGGGTCCATCTCGGCGATCCTTTTTAATGTCCCCGGGGCGCCCGAAGCGGCGGCGACGGGATTCGACGGCTACCCGATGGCCCAGAAGGGGCAGGCGGGCGAGGCGCTCGGGTATGCGATCATGTCCTCCGTCCTCGGGGGGCTCTTCAGCGTCCTCGTCCTGAATCTGGTTGCCCCGCAACTCGCCGAAGTAGGGCTCACCTTTTCGCAGCCGGAGTACTTCGCCCTGGCGGTAGCGGCGCTGACACTGATCGCCTCGCTCGGCGGGGCCGGGATGGCGAAGGCGTTCATCGCGGGTCTGATCGGGCTTCTCCTGGCCACCGTGGGGATCGACGAACTGACCGCCGATCCGCGGTTCACCTTCGGGACCAAGGCGCTCATGGGGGGGATCAATTTCATCCCCGCGATCATCGGGGCCTTCGCCGTCGGCGAGATCCTGGCCAAGGCGGAGGAGGGATCGGGGTTGAGCGGGGAGCACCTCACCATGAAGGTCTCCACAAAACTTCCGCGCCTCAAGGAGCTCCTGCGCCTGAAATGGACGATGCTGCGCTCCGCCGTGATCGGGACCGCAATCGGGATTCTCCCCGGCGTCGGCGCAACAACGGCGGCCTTCATCGGCTACTCCGAGGCGGTCCGCTGGTCGAAGCACCCGGAGAAGTTCGGGACGGGCGTCCCCGAGGGGATCTGCGGTCCCGAGACGGCCAACAACGCCGCTACCGGCGGGGCGATGGTGCCGCTGCTGACCTTGGGGATTCCCGGCAGCGCGACGACGGCCGTGATGATCGGCGGTTTTCTGGTCCACGGCCTCCAGCCCGGGCCGATGCTTTTCATGAACCAGCCGAAGCTCATGTACTCGATCTTCATCGCGATGTACGTGGCCAACATCTTTATGCTCTTCGCTGGGTTAGGGGTGGCGAAGGTCTTCGCCAACTTCCGGAAGGTCCGCTACTCCATCCTCGGCCCCGTCATCTTCATCTTCGCGGCGATCGGTTCCTTCGGAATCCGCAACGACATGACGGACCTCTGGATCATGTTCGTCTGCGGGATCGTGGGCTATTTCTTCAAGAAGTTCAAGTATCCGATCGCGCCGATGATCATCGGCCTCGTCCTGGGGCCCCTGACGGAAGTCTCGCTGCGGAAAGGGATGTTCATGACGGACTACGAGCTCTACCCATTCCTGATGCGGCCGATCTCCGGTACGATCCTGGTGATCGCCGTCGGCTCGGTTCTGTGGAACCTCTACACCGTCTTCATTAAAAAAAAGAAGGCGTCGCTGGAGGAGATCGAATAGTTTTATTGTTCGCGGTCCAGGCGATCCCCTTGGGGAAGACGCCCGCAAGACATTAAAGGCTTCCCGCCCGTGGGCGGGGAGCCTTTGCTTTCGTGGTTTTGCGCGCCACCGGATTTTGGCGTAGCCGGCCGAAATCGGAATCCACTCCAGGACGAAATGATCCGCCCTGCGTATGCATCGTCAGGCGGCAGCCATTTTTAGACGCCCCAGACAAATAGCGTCGCGTGTCGTGACATCCTATCCTCAGATCCCCTCGAAAAGTGCTGTGGAGAGGTACCGTTCCGCGGCGTCCGGCAGGATGACCACGATCATCTTGCCGGTGAACTCGTCCAACTTGGAGAGTCTTATCGCCGCGGCCATGGCCGCGCCGGAGGAGATGCCCGCCAACTGCCCTTCATCCTTGGCCAGACGCCTGGCGAATTCGATGGCCTCGCCGCTTTCCACCTGCTCCACCCGGTCCACGATGGACAGATCGAGCGTGTCGGGGATGAAGCCGGCGCCGATGCCCTGGATCTTGTGGGGGCCTGGCTTGAGCTCCAGGCCGGCCAGTTTCTGGCTGATTACCGGACTCTCCTTGGGCTCCACGGCCACGGAGATGATCTTCTTGCCCCGGGTGTTCTTGATGTAACGGGAGATCCCGGTAATGGTCCCGCCGGTGCCGACGCCGGCGATCAGGACGTCGATGGCGCCGTCCGTGTCGTCCCAGATTTCCGGGCCGGTCGTCCGTTCATGGATCTCCGGGTTGGCCGGGTTCTTGAACTGCTGGGGGAGGAAGTACCTCTGCGGAGCGGAGGCCGCGATCGCTTCGGCGCGGCTGATCGCCCCCTTCATCCCCTCGGGGCCGGGGGTCAGGATCAGGTTGGCGCCCAGGGCGGCCACGATCTTCCGGCGTTCGATGCTCATCGTCTCGGGCATGGTCAGGGTCAGTTTGTACCCCCGCGCGGCCGCGACATAGGCCAGGGAGATGCCGGTGTTGCCGCTGGTCGGCTCGATGATCTCCATGCCGGGTTTCAGGACGCCGCGCTTTTCGGCGTCCCAGATCATGTTGGCGCCGATGCGGCACTTGACCGAATAGGCCGGATTGCGCCCCTCGATTTTCGCAAGCACCGTTCCTTTAAATCCTCCCGCAAGATGGTTGATGCGGACCAGCGGCGTATTGCCGATGCTCAGACTGTTATCCTCGTAGATTTTTGCCATGATTCCTCTCCTTTCAATAAAACTACTCATGCGCCGCCTTGAGCGCCTGATCCAGATCAGCCGTGATGTCGTTTATGTCCTCCAGCCCTACGGAAATGCGGACGGCATCCATTTCAGTCCCGGATTTCTTCAGTTCAGCGGGCGTCAGTTGCGAATGCGTCGTGCTGGCCGAGTGAATCACGAGCGTCTTGGCATCCAGGACATTGGCCAGGTGCGAGGCCAGCTTCACGTTGTTGATGAACCTCTTGGCGGCTTCGAACCCGCCTTTTAAGCCAAAGGTGAAAATCGCCCCCGGACCCAACGGCAAAAGCTTCCGGGCGCGCGCGTAATCCTTGTGGGTTTTTAACCCCGCATACTCCACCCGGGAGACCAATGGATGATCGGCCAGATACTCCGCCACCTTCTGCGCGTTTTCGACATGACGCCGGGCCCGGAGCGGCAGCGTCTCGAGCCCCTGGAGGAGCAAAAACGAGTTGAACGGAGAGATCGTCGCCCCGGTGTCCCTGAGCAGACCCGTCCGGATCTTGAGCACATACGCGAGTCCGGGCGCGACGGCTTTTCCATGGTTGCCAAACGCATCCCAGAAATTGACGCCATGGTAGGCGGCGTCCGGTTCGGTGATCTCCGGGAATTTTCCGGGACCCTTCCAGTCGAAGTCGCCCTTCTCCACAATGGCGCCTCCCATGGATGTTCCATGGCCGCCAATGATCTTGGTCAGCGAATAAACCACGATGTCCACCCCATGTTCAAAGGGGTAAAAAAGCGGCGGCGGGGAGACCGTGGTGTCCAGAATGAACGGGATCTTGTGCCGGTGGGCAATCTCGGCGATCGCGTCGATGTCGTCCACATTGCATTTGGGATTTCCGATGGATTCTGAAAAGACGAGGCGCGTGTTCCCGTCAATCGCTTTTTCAAAATTTTCGGGGTCGGAGGAGTCCACGAATCGCACTTCGATGCCGAACCGTTTCAAATCCACGGTGAAGAGCGTGTAGGTTCCGCCATAGAGCTTGTCGCCCGTGACAATATTCTGTCCCGCCTGGGTGATGGCGCATATGGAATAGAAGATCGCCGCCTGGCCGGTCGCCGTCGCCACGGCGCCCGTGCCGCCTGTAATAGCGGCCAGCCGTTTTTCCAGAACGTCCGTGGTGGGGTTCATCAGGCGGGTGTAGATGTTGCCGAAGGCCCGGAGCGCGAATAAATCCGCTGCATGGTCGGCGTCTTTGAACGCATAACTGGTGGTTTGGTAAATCGGGACGGCCCGTGATCCCGTGGTCGGGTCCGGAACTTGTCCCGCGTGCAATGCCAATGTGTCGATTCCCTGATTTTGCTGGCCCATGTTGATTTCCTCCTCATATCTAAATATCGAATCAATTTAAAGAAATTAAATACTGAAATCCATGACGCGTTTCCGTCCCATGGCCACATGGCGTTCCACCATGTCCGCAAAGGTGGTCTTGTCAACCACGTCGTTGATCAGGTGCGTGATCTCCCCGAAGACCTCCCGAAACGCGCACCGGTTTTCGAAATCGCATTTTCCCCGGCCGGCCGAGTTCACACAGGCGATCGGCGCGGTCGGCCCCTCGATGAGCCGGATGATCTCCCCGAGGGTGATCTTTGCCGGCGCCTTGGCCAAGGCGATCCCCCCCTTTGGCCCGCGGACGGTTCGGATGTATTTCGCGCCTTTGAGGATCACAACGATCTGCTCCAAAAACTTCTTCGGGATATCCTGGCGTCTGGCGATCTCCTTCATCTGGACGAGGGGGCCCCCATACTCCAGGGAGAGATCCAGCATGATCTTTAATGCGTAGTCCCCTTTAAACGTGATCTTCATCGGCTCGATCCGTGCATCGCCTGTTATTGTGGGGATACTATACTTAAACAATAGTATTTGTCAAGTATAATTTTAAAAAATATTTTCACGAAAAATTTTACGCCCGATAGCCGCGCTGAAACGGTTGCCGGACGGGCCCGCGCACGTTGGAAGGGCCGGAATTACCGCCCCTCCGCCGATGGGTAGGTGAACGCACCACGCCCCTCGACCGCGGCGGTTGCGATTACAGAATGACAGACAAGGTAAGGTAAAGTTACGTTAAAGATTACCTGTGTATTGGTGACACAAGTCATTGGTCTTCGATTTGACAACCCTTATCCCTGCTCGGATATTTACAGATAAACGATATTCTCCTTGTGATAGAGGGAGAGAAACAACAGCATATAATCCCGCAGATGACGGGTGATCAGAAAGTTGTTTCTGACATGCTCGCGGCCGTTTTCCCCGATCTTCCGGGCATATTCCGGGCTGGACAGAAACTGTTTTACGGCAAAGGCCGCCCCTTCGGCGGAATAACACAATAATCCGGAATGCTTATGTTTTATCTGCAACGGGATCCCGCCGACGTTGGATGCGACGACCGGTTTGGACTTCCAGAGAGCCTCCGAAACCGTCAGGCCGAATCCTTCCTTCAGCGATTTCTGAATGATCACCGTCGATGCCCGCTGCAGGGCATTGATCTCCAGATCGTTCTGGGACATCGACAGGATATGGATATCGGGATCCCCGTTGGCGGATTCCATGACCTCCTCGAAGACCTTCTGTCCTTCCGGATCATCCGTTGCCGTTCCGCCAGCCAATAAAAGACGGCAGTCGATGTGTTTTTTCACCAGTCGGTAGGTCGCGATGACGCCCACCGGGTCTTTCGAGCGATCAAAACGGGAGATCTGGGTGATGATCGGTTTATCCTTCGGGATGCCGTACTTGCTGAGGACCCCGTCGATGACCTCCCGCTGCAGTTCCCGGTTCTTGTCGCTCAGCGGATCGATGGACGGGGCGATCAGGAATTGCCTGATGGGCAGTTTCGGGGAGAAGGCCGGCGCCGAAAAAACGGCGGCATCGTACTGCACGACGAAATCCTTCAGAAATCTCCAGACCTTCTGTTTGGGGTCGGAAATATCGATATGGCAGCGCCAGATCCATTTGTTGTTCGTTCTTTTCTGCACCAGGACGATCGGCTGGGGGTCGTGGATGAAAACGATATCGCTGGAGGTATCCATATCCTCTAAGTTTTTCCGGCTTGTCTCCATGAATATCTCCAAATCCTTCTCGCCGATATCGACCCGTCCGCCTTGCAGGGCGTTGTGGAATTTCTTCGTGACCTCGAAGAACTCTTCTCCCCCCCTGATCACGTCCCAGCGCACATCCAATCCCAACTCCCGAAGCAGGGGAACCATCCGGTTGAGAATCTCCGCCACGCCGCCGCCAACGGCCGTGGAGTTGACATTCAGTATCCGCTTTCCCCTCAGATGCAAGGCGATGAGCCTCAGGTCCTCCACGACGGATTCCCCGACGATCGGGATATAGTCATCGATCTTTGCCATAGCTACCGTATCTCCCTTTCGATCAAATCGATAATGGTACGCCGCAAATCCTCCATGGTGTAAACGTAGGGGTCGAGGTGGGCGATGCTGAGCGCCAATGCCTCGTTCCCGATGGAGTTTTGGATCCAGTTCGAGAAGTCGTTCGTCTTTTTTTCCAGCCTGAGCCTTGCCTCGAAGATGTGAAAATAGATGGAATCGATGGTGATCCGTTTCAGGATCTCGACGAATTCGCGCAAGTCATGGCTGATATGTTGTGTGGGCAGGATAAAGCTGACTGCCTTTTTGAAGTGAAGCTCCCCTCCCTCCTGGGCAAATCTGATCTTCGCTTCGGGTCGCTGTTCCAGGTACTCCTCGATGGTCTCAATGATCCTTTCCCGGAGGTTTCTGATGGTCGAGTACTGGATGATATCGATGCTGGCCAGACGTTCCCCCAGCTCTTCCTCGCCGAGGATCTCCCGGACCCAGTAGGCGAAATCGTTCGGCGGTTCGGGGGAGAGGTACTGATGCTGCTGCAGGAAACGATGGGTATGGTAATAGATGCTGCCGCCCGGTACGGATTTCAACAACCGCACCAGTTGGACCAGATTGGCGGCCTTCAGGCCGGTCAGTTCCGTCAGATGCAGGCGTGCATAGAACCGGAAGGGTTCCGCCGCCCTTGTCAATTCCGCCATGTCGTCACCCCTTTCTGATCCTTGCGAGCCTCCCGAGAAACACCGCCACCTCCCCGACGTTTCTAAGATAATAGCTGGCCCTTGTTTGCCGGGGCGCCCCCACGAACACCGTCATTCCTCGCTCTCGGATTACCCGGAAAGCGTCTTCATCCGTCCGGTCGTCGCCCAGGCAGATCGGCCATGGCGCCTCTCCGACAGCGCCTTCGGCCTTTTCCAGAAGCCAAAGGACAGTTTTCCCTTTATCCCATTCGACGGACGGTCGTATATCGAAGGCCTCCTTGCCCGGACGCACTACGATCTCTCCGCGCATCCGGTAAGGCCGGGCAGTCTCCAAAACGGCCTGCATCGCGGCGGGAAGCGCCCCGCGCTTCACCCTCCTGAGATGAACAGCCAGCGTCAAGCCTTTGTCCTCCATGAACGCCCCCGGGACGAGAAGGAGGGCCTTCCCCAACTGCCCGCGCAGCTCGTCGAGGGCGCACCTCGTTTTCTCGGGGACGGGATACCGGAACTTTACCTCCGGGCCCTCTATCTCCAGGCCGTGATTGCCCCCGTACGTGATCCCGGCGATCCCGACCCGGTCCCGGATATCCGATAAAGCTCTGCCGCTGATCACCGCGATCCGGCGCCGGCCGGCCCGCACCAATTTCTCCAGCCGCCCCTTCATGCGGAGGGAGAGAATCGCCCGGCCGGGATCGCGGACGATGGGCGACAGGGTGCCGTCAAAATCGAGAAACAAGTAGAGAGATCTGCATGCAAGATCCGTCTTCAGCTCATCCCAGTATCCCAGAAGATGCCGTACCTCCACTCATCCCCTCTTTTCCTGCTCGTAGTTGAGGGCTCTGATCGGATAGGGGATTACGATGCCCTCTTTGGCAAAGCGCTCGTGAATCCGCTTGATGAATTCATGTTTGACGATATACTGGTCCACGAACGTCTGCACCCGCAGGATCGTTGTAAAGTTGATGCTGGAATCCCCGAAGGTGTGGTAACGGATGAAGGGGGTGAAATCGGGAACGCCCCCCGGCACCTCTCTCATCACCGCCGCCGCCACCTCGCAGGTCACCCGTTCGACCTTCTTGAGATCGCTGCCGTAATGAACGCCCATGCCGACGAGGACCGCCATGTCCTTCTCCTTGAGGGTGTAGTTCGTCACGATCATCTCGGTCAATTTCGCGTTGGGGATGAGGACAAGATTGCCCGGCAGCGTCTTGATCTGCGTGGTCCGCCAGCCGATGTCGTTGACATAACCCTCCTCGCCGGATTCAAGCTTCAGGTAATCGCCCACCCGGATCTGCCCGTTCACAATGATATGAAAGCCCGCGAAAAAGTTCGAAAGGGTGTCTTTGAGCGCAAGGGCGACGGCCAGCCCGCCCACACCGAGGGCGGCCAGGATCGGCGCGATGGAGATTCCGAGACCGTTGAGGATGACCAGAACCCCAACCCCATAGACGATGATGCGGATGATGTTCTCCGTGAGGCTCGTTACCGGCATGATCGATTCGATCCTCTCGGCGCGTATCCGGGCGAATCCGCACAGAATGTTCGCTGCGAGCATGGTCACCGCGATCGTGGCGAGGATGGACAGCCCTCGGTCCGCCTTTGCGACCATGGTTTGGGGCAATTCTGAAAACTCCAGGGCCACGTAGATCGCGAGCATGAACCACAGTACGAGGAAAGGCGCCCGGACGGCGGAGAGGATCATATCTCCGGTGCGGGAATCCATTTTCCGCGCCCATCGGGAAAGCCGCGCAAGGACGTATTTTCTCAGGCCGTATCCCGCCAGCATGACGACGATGAATATTCCGAGGGGAAAAAGGAGTTCCTGGGAGTTCTGAATCGCTTCGTAGAAGAGTGGTTTCATACGACCGTTATGACTCCTTTCGCAGGGGCTGCAAGCTTTGCACCGCCGTCAGTTCGGTGATGATGTTCGCAGCCCAGAAATAGACATTGTTCTTGCTGACGATCTCCCGCATCCGCATCATCCGGCGCCGCTTTTCCTCCGCCGGCATTTCGATCGCCCCCCGGATGCTGTCGGCAAACTCTTCGATCGCGTAGGGATTGATCGGGACGGCGTCGGTCAATTCCCGGGACGCCCCCGTGAAGCGGCTCAGCAGGAGGATCCCCGACAAATCGTTTTTCGCCGCGATGAATTCCTTCGCCACCAGGTTCATTCCGTCGTGGAGCGAGCTGACGATGCACAGATCGGCCAGTTGGTAGTAAGGGCTGATTTCCTCATGGGTAAACTGCCGTTTGAGGTAGATGATGGGGCTCCAGTCCTCCTCGACATATTTCCAGTTCTTCCGTTCGACCAGCTCATCAATCTCCCCGATGAGATCGTGATAGCGTTTTATGTGGGTGCGGCTGGGCGCCGCGATCTGGATGAAGACGAACCGCTTTTTGAATTCCGGATACTTCTCCAGGAACCGGTCGATCGCCAGGAGCCTCTCGACGATCCCTTTCGTGTAATCGATCCTCTCGACGCTTACCGCCACGATCTTGCCGGCCAGATTCAATTCCTCGCGGATCTTCTCCTTCTGCTTCAGGATGTTCTCCGTCGGCGTCCCGAAAACGCTTCCGTCCACGCTGATGGGAAAGGCCCGGACGAGGGTCTCCCGGCCGTTCCTCACGACGCTGAATTTTTCCGTATCGACCCGGGATTCCATCAGACGGTTGGCCGTGTCCAGGAAGTTGTTGCAGTGGTTCTGGACGTGAAACCCAATCAGATCGCAGCCCAGCATCCCTTCCAGGATCTCCTCCTGGTAGGGGCAGATCGAAAAGACCTCCGGATTGGGCCAGGGGATGTGCCAGAACAGGGCGATGGTCGCATCGGGACGCTTTTTCTTGATCATCTGCGGCAAGAGCGTGAAGTGATAATCCTGGATGAAGACGAACGGCTTGTCAGCCGGCAGCTCTTCGAGAAGGCTTTCGGCGAATTTTTCGTTGACCTTCCGGTACATCTGCCAGTCGGTCTCCCGGAAGATCGGCCGCGTGTGGGTGACATGACACAGAGGCCACAATCCCTCGTTGGCAAACCCGTAGTAATACCCTTCCTCTTCCTCCTTGGTCAGCCAGACCCGCTTGAGGATGTACCGCTCATCCCCGGGCGGGACCCCGAGTTTGTTCCGGGAGTTGACGAACCTCCTGTCGGCGTTTCCGCTGCCGTGCGCCACCCAGGTCCCTCCGCAGGCCCGCATGATGGGATCGATCGCCGTCACCACCCCGCTTGCCGGGAACATCATCCTGGTCTCGTTCCGTTCCGCATCGAAAACATGAAGGTAGGGTTCCCGATTGGATACGACGAAGAGCGAATTCTCGCCGAGCTTCGCCACGACCAGATCCCGGAGACGTTTCTCCGTCCAGAGATCCTCCTTTTCCACTCGTACTTGGGCATCTACAATCATGGACTGGCGGGCGACCCGCAGGCTCAGGGCCACCTGTTCCACCTCCTCGGCGAGCTTGCCCAACTCCCCGGCATCGCGGATGGGGGGTTTTGCGTCGGTGTTCCCCCGTTGAAAGTGCGCGAACCATTCCGTCAGACGCCGGACGGGCAACACGAAAAGCTGGTGAAGCGTCAGCAGCGAGATGAGCAGGATGGAGATAACCAGGACGATCAGGGTGATGCTGATCCGTTTCCAGAGCCCGATCAAGCGCGTGGATACATAGGAGGTATCGTAGATGACCTCCACGAGGCCGAGGATTTGGTCGTCGTCGTCGCGGACCGGATGGACATAACTGTAAACGGAATAATCCCCGAATTTCGCCAGCTCGCCGTGGGGTTTCTTCTGCGAGATGACCTCTTCAATATAGGGTTTCGGTTGATCCTTCCACGCCGAGAATCGCTTCGTGATGACAAAGAGCTTTCCTTCTTGGTCATAGAGGACGCACCCCTGCAGCCGTTCCCGCGTCTCGAATCTCTCGATCAACCGCTGGGCCTTTCGGAGGTCTCTCGTCGCAAGGATCTGCCCCGCGGAGAGTTCCATGCTCTCGGCGACGGCCTTTGCCTTGCGCTTGACCTCGTCGATGAGCCTCTCCTGAGTGGAACGCGCCTGGAAAAAACCGAAGAAGGCGAAGACGACGGAGACGATGATCAAAATCGGCAAACTGAAAAGCAGCAATCGTTTCATTTTATACACTTCCTTCTTCAGCGGAGGACTTCGGTGGGTTCATGGAACGGATATTCGTCTTTACCCCCGACTCGCCAGACTGCTTTTCCAATGAAAAAAACGCGACCAGTCCACTCACTCACCTTATCAATGTAACACAGCGGGCGAAGTTAATTCTTCGGCGGCGTGAAAATGACGAAATGAGTCCTTCTGTTTTTCGCCCATGCCGTCTCGTCATGTCCCTTGTCCAGAGGCATCTCCTTGCCGTAGCTGATCGTCTTGATTCTTTCCCTCTCGATGCCCAGGTCCACAAGGTACTTCGCGGCTTCGGCCGCCCGCTTATCGCTGAGCGCCAGGTTGTATTCCGCGGTGCCGCGCTCGTCAGGCGTGCCCTTCCACCACGAGTTTGTATTCCCTGTACTTCAGGTAAGCCGGGACGCCCGCTTTCAAGATCGCCTGGGCCTCCGGTTTCAGATCGTACTTGTCAAAATCGAAATGGACAGCCGGTTTCTGCTCCCGGGTCACCGCGGCTTCTTCCTTCAAAGCCGCCTTCTTCGTACAACCGGCAAGAAATGCAACCGATAGAAATAAAACCATAGCGGCCAACCCAATCCACAGCAGTTTTTTCCCATCATCTTGCTCCCTCTATAAATTGTCGTCATTCAGGTATAATGGATTGTCTGATACCGTTTTGAGATGTTCTGCAAAACCCGGATGCTGCCATGAGATTTGAATCGTGCCGTTGTCTTTTTCGTAACTTCATGATTGGGTGCAATTCAGGCTGGCTGTAATATAATAAAGAAATCATTTCTTGTCTAATCATTTCTACATTAATGATTTGCATAGAAATAAATAATATGCTAAGAATAAGTCATATTAAATAGTTACGGTGGCGTTATGGTCAGGAAAACCGTGGTTGTTGCGGAAGCCAAGGCATTGCCGGTTTATCGATTCAACCCATCTTTGCAAGATGATCAGGCGTCCAGGCTGAAGGCGGCATTTGTCCAATGCCGAGCCCTTTTAGGGTTGAACCCAACCCCAGCACCACGGAAAAAAATTGATGCGTTTCTTCTATGAAAAAGCCAAAAAAGAGGCAGCGGAGGCAGGGAGGGAAGTTCAAGAAGATCAATTCCGTTACTCCGGCCCCAAACCTCAAACGAAAGCGGCAGCCATTCTGATGTTGGCCGACGGCATAGAAGCCGCCGCGCGAACACTCAACGACCATACCCAGGATAAACTTCTCGATCTTATCCGAAAAATAATCACCGATACGACGGAAGACGGACAATTTTCGGAATGCGACATCACACTGTCGGAAATTAACCGCATCACCTATAGCTTTTTGGAAACCCTTTCCAGTCACTACCACGGTCGCATCGCATACCCGGGGTTTGACTTCAACCAGGCCCTCCATGCCAATGGAAATGGACAGGGGTGATCTGCATAACGGCCCATGACGACAGAACCCATTACATTACCTCACGATTCAGCGAAAATTGCTTGGCAGTATATTTTCTGTTCAGTTCGAATTCTATTATCATTTATGTTATCCACAATCAGATGTCAGGAAAGCGAAGACAAACAAGATCATGATGCAAATGGCACATGTTTTTTTAGGCATGATCACTTTTATCGATTATTTTCCGCAATCAGGTTTTTGGCGGTCATTTCCTCCGGGATATCCAGGCCCAGCAGGTAAAGAACCGTTGGAGCGATGTCGGAAAGTTTCCCGCGCTTGACAAGCCGCTTGCCCGGCGAATCACCGGCGGCATAAATCAACTCGACAGGATTGAGGCTATGGCTGGTCTTGGTCACTCCGGTCTGAGGGTCGATCATTTCTTCTGAATTCCCGTGATCCGCCGTGATGAGGATATGCGCATCCAGTTCGAGCAGGCGACTTACAATCCGGCCCTGGCATTCGTCCACGATCTCAATGGCCCGTATGGCAGCGCCCATGTCTCCCGTGTGCCCAACCATATCGCCGTTCGCGAAATTCACGGCAATGAAATGATAGGGGTTGTCATCGAGACGTTTCATGATTTCGTCCGTCACATTGTCGGCCTCCATCTCCGGATGACTGGCAAAGGTGGCTGGATCAAAACGGCTTGGGACCTCAACCTGATCCTCGTTTTTGTAAGGAGTGGTGCTCTTGCCGTTAAAAAAGCTCGTGACGTGCCTGAACTTCTGTGTTTCGGCAATGCGCAACTGCCGCAGACCGCTCTGGGAGATAACCTCGCCAAGGAGGTGGTTCATCGCTCCGCCGGCGTCGATGGCGCCTAACAGGTATTCGGTGAACTCATCCCAGTACCGCGTCAGCCCAACGTAAGTTACGGTCGGCTTCGTCCAAAGGTTCCCGGGATACTTCGGATCGACAAACGCCATGGAGAGTTGAATGGCACGGTCCTGCCGGTAATTGGTATGCAAGATACAATCGCCATCCTGGACACCTTTATAGTTGCCGATCACATGCGGGTGGATGTATTCGTCGCCCATCTCCACGCCAGCAGGGGTCCTGTCCGCCGCATACGATTTTCTCACTGCGGTCTCGGCATCGACCGCGTTACGACCCTCGCAGGCAACAATGCAATGATAGGCCATGTCCGTCAGTTGCCAATTCCGGGAACGGTCCATGCCGTAGTACCGGCCCATAACGGTCCCGATCGCGCACCCTCCGACCGCTTCCATCTCTCGGGTAAGTTTTGCCAGATATTCAAGACAACTTCGAGGCGGCGTATCGCGGCCGTCCAGGAAAGGATGGATGATGATGCGCCCCTCGGGATATTCCAGCCGCGCCTGCCGCATGATCTTGAATAGATGTTCCTGATGGGCATGCACCCCCTCATCCTGGAGCAGGCCAAGGAGATGCAGACGGCTCCGGTGTTTTTTCCAATTATCGACCAGCTTTCCCCATGTCTCCCCGTTAAAGAGTTCCCCGGAGCTCAATCCATCGTCAATGCGCTTGAGTTCTTGAGTGACGATTCTCCCGGCTCCCATGTTGAGATGCCCCACCTCAGACGAACCCTGATATCCATCCGGAAGTCCGACCGGTTTACCGGCACAGTCCAGAAGCGTCCATGGATACTTGGCCCGGTACACGTCGTTATTGGGTGTCCGGGCTGCGAGCACGGCATTGCCTTCCGAAATTTCACTGTATCCCCATCCATCACGAATTATTAAGCATACGGGTCGCATGGTTGTTCTCACCTTTCCACTATCCGTTTCTGCCGTAAAGTGTCGTCATGTTCAGAAGCCTTCGGGCAAGGCGGGAAGTCAAATGATCCTCCATGAGCCTCCATGTCCAGTTTCCTTTTCCGGTCCCCGTTCGATTCATCCGCGCTTCTTCACCTCTGCCCAGGATATCTTGCATGGGGATGATGGCGATACAGGCTACAGACATCATCGCCAGCCTGATGACATCCCAGTGCAATTCTCGTAGAGAGATTGTCTTGCCAAGATACCGGGCCAGCCTTATCCCGGCCCTGGATGTCAAATCCTCCGTATACCACCCCTTGATGGTATTATTATCGTGTGTCCCCGTATAGACAACGCAGTTGGCTGGGTAGTGATGCGGGGCATGGGGATTGTTCGGCAGATCTTTGCCAAACGCAAATTGCAGCACCTTCATGCCGGGAAAACCAAAATGATTCATCACCTCCCGGAAATCAGGTGGACTGGCGCCCAAATCCTCACAGATGATGGGTAAGGACGGAACCCTTGCAGCAAGGTGTGTAAAGAAGTCGTACGCCGGTGCAGCAACCCATCTTCCCTGGATCGCGTTTTTTTCTGTGGCAGGCACCTCCCAGTAATTCACGAATCCACGAAAATGATCAATCCTCAGATAATCGTACAATGAGGATACCTCGGTCATGACAATACTTCTTCAGTAACCGCCACTGGTCAAAAAAAAGAAACTGATGGAACTGTTCCCTTCTTATTTCGTCTGAAAGCTCTTTTTTCGCAGCGCGTAGGGCCTCGTACCGCCTGTCGCGAAGCTCCCGCGGCCACTCACTCCAGCTTATATTTTGAAAACGCAATTGGAGGGCACGGAACAGAGAAAAGTCATCGAGCCAGAAACCGTTCTCCATGCAGAATTTTTCCCACCGGGAGAAGAGATCCTTTTTTGCGCGTCCCTTGAATCGCCGCCAGGCAACCGTCAATATCTTTTCTTTGTAGGCGGTTGCCCGCAGATAATCGACGGCCCCCTGTGAAAAAGGAGGCACGCCTCCGATCTCACGCTCTTTCAACAGCCCTTCTTGTATGAGAAGAACAGGACTGATGAACAACGGGTTCCCCGCGAAGGCAGATATGCCCATGTAGGGTGAATTATCGTTATATGGGGCCGTAAGATGTACAGGGAGTATCTGCCAAAAACATTGCCCGGCTGCAGCAAGAAAATCGACAAACCGGTATGCACCTTCGCCCATGTCTCCAATGCCGAACGGTGAAGGCAGGGATGAAATATGAAGAAGTATTCCGCTTCCACGCCTCTTAAGCACCGCTCCCCCCATCAATCACTCAGTAAATGGGCGGCGTCTACTATAATTGAAGCCGCACCTTCGATGCTGAGATTGTTGGTATTGATGACGATGTCATAGTTTATGGGGTCCGCAATGTTTGCCTTGAAGTATCTCTTGACGAACTCACGGCTGCCGTCGTCAAAACGGGCTATTTCCTTCCGGGCACCCTCCTCATTGAGCTTCAGGCTCTCCATAACGCGCTTCACTCGCACCTCGATTGGCGCCACGATCAGTACATGAAAAGCACCGGGAAAATCTTTCAGGATAAACTGGCTGCCCCGTCCCCGAATGACGATCGACTTCCACGATCCGGTCGGATCCCCCTTGGCCGTGTCCAGGCCGAGACAGACGACCAGGTAGCGAGGACGGAAGTGGCCAATGTGGGAGAGTGCCCTCGACAGGGTCTCCAGATAGGTTTTTGCATCTATCTGCTCCGTCAATGGATAGTTCACGTTGAATCCCGCACCGTTTCCTTCGCCCCGCTCATGGGCGAACCTTCTGACTTTTCCGGAAGCTTGGATCTCGGTGACGTAGAGAATGGAGCGGAAATCGTACTTGAATGGGTTCCGGAGCAGATCCGGAATTTTGGCGATGTTTGCCTGGCTGAGTCCTCTGAACCTGGATCGCAGGATCTCCTGGATCTGCTCCAGGGCATGGCGGTTTCTCGGCAGGATGTCGTCGAAGATCCGTCTGATTTGAAACATGGATACAACCATCCTTATTTGTGTATCCCCCAGGGGCATCAATTGACGGTATGGGATTCCGATATTTTCTTGTAGCATCCCGGGATGGGTATTGCAAGGAGTTCGCCATTTCCCTTCTTGCAGAATGTGCGGATGTCAGGTACGGATACAGAAGGAGAAGTCAATGACAAATCAACCCTATTCCATAGTAATAGTCAGTTCGGAGTTCTCCCCTTTTGCCAAGACAGGGGGGCTGGGTGACATGGTAGCGGCTCTTGCTGCCGGCTTCAGGCGAAAAGGGCATGACGTGCGTGTTGCACTCCCTCTGTACCGTCAAATCAGGGAAAGCCCGATAGAGCTCGATACCGCCCTACCGTCCATGTGCGTAACCATGGGAATCGGTGAAGTGTGGTGCGCCGTTCGTGATGCCGTGACAAGTGAAAAGATCCCTCTCTACTTTATCGAGCACGAGGATTTTTTTCACCGGACAGGCTTCTATCATGATCATATGAACGTCTTATCGAAATGGCTATTCAATCTCCGCCATTCTCGTGATGATCCCCTTCAAGTCCATTCGGCTTCCTGAATAAAGCCTTTCCGTGCAGCGCCACCAAAACAATGGCAATAACGCCCAGGGTGATGAAGATCGTGGTGAAACCGATGGTTACGATACCGTTGGCAACATCCAGTTCAACAAGGGCCATCGCTGTGAAGAGAACGACCAGGACGATCCTCGCATAAAGGGCAATTGCCGTCGCTCTTTTAATATTTTCGCGAAGCAAAACCCCCACCAGACCGTTTGCCGCCCAAAGGGCAAGGAACCAGCCGATCCCCAGGATGATCGCTGCCGCTACTATTCGCGGGAACAGTGAAATCGCCTCGCCGAGGAGGTCGGAGAGAAACTTCAGGTCCCATGCAATGAAAGTTAGATCGATGAAGGCCAGAAGGAGGAAGAAGTAAAATATGTTCCCTATGAAATTATAGAATCCATGTCGCACATCGGCCTTCGAAAAGGCTTTTCCCCAACTGAGTTTGATCAGGAATCTTTCCAGTCGGAGCGCAATCGACAACTGGATGACGAGACGTTTCACAAACCATGCCACCAGCAGCCCGAGGAACAGCAGCGCCATACCGGCGAGCAGCTTGGGGATGAACCCGACAAACTTGTTCGCCAGATCGAGAAACAGCGTCGGTAATTTATTCTCCATGGATCGGTTCTCCTTTTTTGGGTGATCTCAGCATTTCGGCCCAGAATGATTTTCTTTCCTCATACTCCTTTACCCACAGCACCGGACAAGATACCTGCTCGGTGATCTCCTGGGTCAGCGACTTGGCAAAAAGAAGGTCTATAAAATCACCGGACCTGCCGCCCATCAGTATGAGATCAGCCCCTTTCGATACATTGACGATCCCCTGCAGGACATCGCTTTCCCGGATGACGACGAGCGACGCCGAAAGCGAGTACTCCCGGATCATCTCCCGAACCTGACGGGCCTTCTCATCCCTCTCCGTCTTGGATGCGCCTCTTTCAAAGACAAGGGCCACTTTCAGCGTCGCATGGCAATAAGCGGCGAGGGCCGGGGCGATTTCCATGGCGAGCCGCGTGTGGATGTTTGCCCCGAATGGAATCAGGATCGTGCGGATATTATCCACCTCTACCGTCCCATGTAAAACGGCGACCTCCGTCGGCGCTTTCTGAATCACCGTATCGATGAGGGATGAAAAGACCCTGTCCATAAAGTCGGGATTCTTCTGCCGGCCCATGACGATGAAATTACAGTTCTCCTCGGCGGCCATGTCGATGATTCCCTGGGAAATGCGATGCGTGACCTTGATCACGGTACGCGCCGATACCTCGGCCTTTTCGGACATAAACTCAAGTTGAGAGATATTTTGCCGTTCAAGTTCCGCTTCATCAAGACCGGACATAAGTTTCCGGCCTTCCCGCACTTCGACCAAATGGAGGAAGATGAGCTCTGCGTCGTTCTTTTTTGCAATCGCAAGCGCAATTTGCGTCAGACTGGTCATCGTCCTGGGACTCGCCAGGCAGACCAGGATTCTGTAATCCTGCCTCTCGATCCTTTCCAGGGCCTTGATCTTTTGAACATGGACCACTTCCCGTTGAGCGGCATATACTTTATAGGTGAGCAACCCGCCCCCGATCCATATGGCCGTTACAATCCATGCGACGACACTGTAATTGAACATATATATGGCAAGGAACAGCAGCATCAGGATGCCCAGGATGGAAAGAACAGGGAACAGCGGTACGGAGAAACCCCGGTTCAGGTCGGGCCGTTTCTTCCGCAACTGAATCATCGCGATGTTGACCTGCAGGAAAAGCAGCAGAAACATGATATCGGCGGCGCTCGCCACGTCCTCGATCGGCAGGGAGAGCACCATGAAAACGACGATCGCCAGCGACATCAGAATCGACCAATGGGGCGTAAAATTCTTTGAATGGACCTTGCCAAAAAAGGCAGGGAAGTTGCGGTCGCGGCCCATCGCAAAGGCAACACGGGAAGAGGAATAGATCGTGGCATTAAGGGCCGACATCGTGGAGATCAGGCCACCGAACAGGATCATGACCCCGCCGCCCGAAAAGAAATTCCGCGCCACCTCCACCAGGGCGAGCTCTTTGTGCGCCGCCAGATAATCCCAGGGGGTCATCCCGGAGGGGGGATTCACCGTCGCGAGGGCCGTTACGGCAATCAGGAGGTAAAGCGGAACCACGATCAGCAGAGAGATGAAGACGGCCCGAGGAATATTCTTCTCTGGGTTCTTGATCTCCTCGGAACTCTGCGCGATGACCTCGAAGCCCTGGAAGGCGATGAACGTAAGGCCCATGGCCTTGAAGACGCCTCCCATTCCATTGGCCAGGAAGGGGCTGAAGCGTCCAATCCAGTCGCCCTGGCTGAACATCATCTCCAGACCGAATCCGATGAAGATCAGGAGGATGATGATCTTCCCCATCGTCACCAGATTTCCGATTTTGCCAGTTTCAGAGGCGCCCCGGAAATTGATGTAGGCAAAGAGGACGGCGATGCCGGCGGCCAGCAGCTTCTCCGGCGAAACGAATCCCCAGTGCGGGACCGTAAAACCGATCTCATGCAGGACGTGCCCGAAATATGCGCCGAAACCCAGTGCATAAAGGCTGCAGGCCACCGCATGGGCAAACCAGCTCATCCATCCGGAAAGGAAGCCGTTCCATTTGGGCAGACCTTCCTTGACCCAGAGATAACCGCCGCCAGCGTCGTGAAAGCAGGAACCCAGTTCGGCATAAGACATGGCCGTCAGAAGGGCCACCAGGCCGTTGAGGGCAAAGGCAAGAATCAGTGCAGGACCGGCAACGCCGGCGGCAATACCGATCAAAACGAAGATCCCCGCCCCGATCATCGCCCCGACGCCGATCATTGTGGCGTCCATGAGGCCCATCTCCCGGCTCAGGCGTACTTCGGTTTCAAATTTCTTCATGATTCCTGTCCACTTTTTTCAGCGAAGGTCAGCGCGTATCGGCTTCAAGATACAACTCCCCCCTCAGGATCGCAGCCGGAGAATCCTTCGAACGATGCGGACCTCTATGGTTTCCTCTTCGCCGCGGAGGACAGCCACGAAAGGCGCTCTGTGTCTAAGCGGAATGATAACATAATAAAGTAATAAACATAACTATTTGCAGTGTCACCCCGTCCGGGGTCTTTTATACAACGTGCTCAGAACTTCGGTCAAGGCATGCATGTCTTTATCCCCGTGCCCGATTTGTCGGTTCATGGGCCTCCGGGGATTTTCCAACCAACAAGGAAAGCATGCTGACAAGTGTAAAAATGGTTACGGGGATCACGAGAAAAATGGCGATCAACACCGGCAAATCCAAAACCTTAATGCCCACCAGCGCGGCGACGCTGAGAAAAATTGAAAACACCAAGCCTATGGCTCCTTGCACGGATGCCTCTTTACGCCAATTTTCAGATGTGTGAGCCTTTTCGAAGATCTCGGCGGCTTGTTATATGCCGGTATCTTATTTCGCCTCTGGTTCTTTGGGTTGTATTCTGGCCATGCTGTAAACGGCAAGAAAAACCACGGGAACAATAATCGCTGCCTTTAGCCAGATGCCCAGACCCAGAGTACTTACGAGCATAATTGTTGCGGCGGCGCCGAATACGCAAATAATCGCAATGATGATATCCATGTGTACACCCCCTGCTTCAGAATATATAAGTGAGCGTTCACATAAATCATAGTGAATGCTCACTTACATGTCAAGCGGAAATGTTTTCGGAATAACATCCCATGCCCGGGTTGGGCGCAACGGAGGATGAAAATCACCCCCACCCCTCCCTTCCCCGTCGAGGGGGAGGGATAAAGGGAGGAGGCATTTTCATATAAAAGAAAAGTGCATTTCTGAAGGCGAAACCGGCGGGGGCTTCAGCGTCGGGCAACGGCTTCGCGGTAGATTTTCCAGAGAGATGTGTACTTCTCGATCAGTTTGAAGCTGCCGTTGCTGAGGGACCAGATGTTCACCAGACCTTGGATAAGACCGAAGAGCAGCGAGGCCGCGGCTTCTAAGTCGATGTCCGCGCGAACCGAACCGTGCCGGACCCCCTCGGCGAGGAGTTCCTTCAGGCGGGAGACGTATTTGTCGATCGTCTGCGATGCCTGCTTATTCAATTTCCGGTCGCCGAGGCTGATGATTTCGGCGATAACCTGGAAGGAGATTCCCTTGCGCTGGTCGATTGCGGAGAAGTGATTCCGGATGATTTTCTCGATGGTGTCGAGCGTAACCGGTTCGGCGCCCGCGCTCGTCGGCGAGATGTCGGCGAGCAGGACGTCTTCGATGTGACTCAACAGGAAGGCGAGGATGCTCTTCTTGCTTGTAAAATGGCGGTAGATGGCCGCTTCGGAGATGCCGACCTCCGCGGCGATCCTCTTGACCGTCAGGTATTCACTGCCGTATTTAAAGATCAGAATCCGGGCGGCATCGATGATCTGCTGTTGCCTTACCTCCGTATTTTCCCTTTTCGTGACCATTGCCCTTCTCCCGTAAAAATATGCCGGTTGTTGTCCGGAAAACGACGGGTGAAAAATGTTCCCGCGACGATGGCGTATCCTTAACTTGTGCAGAATCGCTCGGGGCATCCAAGCCCACCCTTGAATATATAACCGGCGGCGGGGAGAAAATCAAGCTAAACGCCACTGGATCGTGATTGAGGAGCAGATGTTTTTTACAACTTGGAATCATCAGCTTTCCCTGACTCAGTCTGATTGTGGAAGAAAACGTTTTAAACAGGTACGCGTAAAGTGGATGAATCACATTTGTCATCATCCACTTTTCCTGTTTTCCCCCGATTGCTGAAAAAAGGGCGCATAACAACCGGGCGACATTACCCTTTAGACATTCGCTATCAGGGTCGCATGGGGTTCCGCTTGGGGATTCGGGATCTGATAATCAAAACAGCCGTTTTTTTCATCCCAGGCGAAATCCTCACATCCCAGTTCAAGGAACCTCTCGTGAATCATTCGGTCGTAATAGGCCCGGATGGATCTTACATGTCGAAGGATCTCCTTGTTTCTTTCCCGCTGGGCCGTGTTGCCGATGTGCTGCAGGTAGCACAACCTGGGAACCCTGACCATCCGGGTCTTCAGAAAAGTCCGGACCATGATCTCAAAATCGTCGGCAACATGGAGCTCCCGGTTATGCCCCCCTATCGATTCGTAAAAAGATTTTCTCCACGCCCGTATATGGTTGGGGGTTGATGCAATATGCCGAATCGTCTTGGAATTGATGTTGACGGCGCTCCCCGACTTATACCGCCTGCCGCGATATTCGACATCGGTGTAGGAACCGTAACCAAAGGCCCAGCCATCCCGGTAAGTGCTGCTTGTACCGTCTTCATAAATCTCTGCGTTGTCTGTATAGAGAAACCCGGCCTCCGGAAACTGTTCAAAACCCCGAACAACGCAATCCAGCGCATAATCGGTCAGTTCATCATCATGGTCCAGTTCCACGAGGATATCGCCCCTTGCGAGGCTGCAGGCCCAGTTCTTGACCCTCCCGATGATGCCTGAGTGCTCCCACGGTTTAAAGACCTCGATCCGATGATCCTGCCTGGCAAGGGCGCCGAGCATTTTAAAGGTCTTCCCGTCGTCATCCGAATCATCCACGATGACCCATTCCCAGTTGGCATAGGTCTGCTCCCGAAGAGAATGGAACGCCCGTTGGATTTTTCCCCCGCTCTTGTAGGCGGGGGTAAAAACGGTAACAAGCGGTTTTCTTTCCGCTTCGCCGCCGTCAAACATGTTTTTCAGGTAACGGTCGTAGGCCGATATGCCGAGACGGTCCAGGTCCGGCAGGGTATCATAATGGAGCCATCGCCGCTGGATATCGAAAGGGGCCTGGAGCAGATTCGGGTAGGACGATCGGTTCCCGACCGTTATGATGACATGCGGCTTGTCCTGTACGAGAACCCGTTCGAGGCCGGAATCGGAGGCATAACATCGGCAATCCAGCCTCTTCTCTTCATCCCCATTCTCCGCGGGGGTGATCAATTCAACGTCCTTGCAGCCGAACATACAGATTACCGGCAGCTTATCGCCCCTTGCCTTGAATAATTTACCCGCAAACGTCATCAGGTTCATCGGCCCGTTCCTCTCATGGAGGCAACCCCTTATGATCAACGGGAAGGGCATGACGGCGCGCATCCGTAAAGCGCCGTCATGCCCTGAAAATCCCGGAGATGGTCTGCCGTGAGAGCGCGCTATTCATAAGAGGTAGGGCCGCGCGTGCCGCATTTCGTACATTGGACCATCAATTCATCATCGGGTGAGAAGGTATGTGGATACAGCATGGCAAAGCTGACACAGAAGACGATGATTTGCCATGTGCGGAGTGCAATCTGTAAGGGTCTGGGATACACCGATACATGGACCGTTTCTTCGTTGCATTTAGTGCAATGACGACGATAGGTCTTGCTTGAGCTCATTATGGTTTCCTCCCGGACGAAAACGGTACGTTTTATAGAAGGTTTGACCTCGAACGAAATTCCACCCGTCAAAGCGATAACGTAAATACAACCCTTTCGGGGTATCCCGAACGATTTCTGTGAGGATGTAAGGAATCCGAACAGCGGTCAATTAAGACCGGGAGGGAGGCGCCCTGAAGCCGTAGGGCAACAGATGCAAAAATGAGATTTCAACCGATAACTTCCGGTGAACGGAGCAAAACAGCACAACCGGTTTCAGCACGAAGTCGGCGTTGCTTGTTATCCCGGTTGTGACATTGTTGTCTAAGCTGCTGACGGGGCAGGAGAGGATGTGAAGCTCTTCGCGAAGATCGAAGACGTCCGCCGTGAAGGCGGAAAAAGCGATGAAAAGGATAACGAGAAACAGTGTTTTCCTTTTATGAAGCGAAGCCGAAGCCGTCATGAACGATTCTCTTCCCGCATTTTCGGCAAGGGTAACAGAATCAAGGGCCTTGTCAAGGGTTATTCATGATCGGTAACCGTTTGATAAAAAACGCTTCCATTCTTTGAGGGGGTACAGGGATACCCCCGGATGGCGGGGGCCGGGTATGCTATGGCCGGGTTTTCGACAGCGCCTCGATCACTTCCACGAGTTGGGAAGAATCCCGGTTGCCGCCGCCGCGGCCGATCAGGGCATTGAACATCTGCGCGACCAGGGCGGTCCCGGGGAGCGCCATGCCGAGGACATGGGCTTGCCGTTCAGAGTTTAGGCTATCGGATCAATTATCGACTTATGCATTCACGGAATTGGCTATTCGTCCCCCAACCCATCCCCCTGTCCATTGCCATTCAGATCCGGGGCGCAGACCGAGGCAGGTTGTGGCGCCTGACCTTTCGGAGAGGGCACCGGAATCAGATGCCGAGGCAGGAATGCCAGGGTTGCGATCACCGTAGGAACCACCGCGCTGGCAATCACCGCAGCAACGAGAAACGAGTATTGCTCACGAGACACGATGCCGTGGGATAATCCGTAAAGCGCCGAGATCGTCTCGAAGGTGAGCCCCGTGGACATGAGCACCGTGTAATACCAGGAGCACCCATTTCACCCGAACGCGGCCGTGCGGTAAGCGTCCCGGCGAGTGATCAAGTTTGTCAGGAAGAGACGGAACCCGATTACGACCGCGCAGACACCGCCGAAAATGAGGGTTTTATGGTTCGTCCGATTCTTGCATACTTGCGAAAACTTTCTTTCTTCCTCCGCCGGTATGATTACAGTTTATTAATAATATCTTTTTCGTCGGGTGCCTGATCGTCTAAGAGAGGTTCTTCGAGCAAATGACTCGGCAGGAAAAACTTGTTCGCAATAAGCGTGGGAATTACCGCGCTGGCAATAACGGCGCCGACAATATAAGAATATTGAGCCTGCGAAATGATATTGTGCGACAACCCGAACAGTGCGGAAATGGTGCCAAAAGTCAACCCGGTGGACATGAGCAGTGTATAATACCATTTTTCATCTTTACGATTTCTGAAACTACAAATCGCCGGATACAATCCAAAAATTTTGGTAATTACCTTTCCCGAAAAAAGCACAAGAAAAGCAACTGGCGCGGCAATAAGCGCGGGTATTGATACCAGAGCTCCGGCTCTGAGAAAATATAAAGGCGTTAAAAAACCGATCGTCAATGTCCTCAATCTTCGAACAAAATGGCCGTCCTTTTCCATAGTTTTTGCCAAAAGCATTCCTATTACATAAGCTGGCAGAACCGGTTCGCTATCCGACCATAAAGCAAGCACTCCCATGGCCAGCAAGACGAAAAGTATCCATTTCGCACGAATTGCCGCCGTCTTATAAGCGAAATGCTTTATCAGAAAATCAGTAACCACGGGCAAAATGAAAATTAAAGCAATCGTTACAGCAATAAATATGATTGTTCTGTAGGTAAATGGGGCGAATATCAATCCCAAGCCGATGACTGTGCCCAAATCGTTAACAAAGCATGCTCCCAAAAGTCCTTTGCCGAAGTCAGTTTTATTCAACCCGTATTCCAGCATGACGGCATAAACGACGGCCATGGATGTGGTGGAAAGAGCAATGCCGCATAACAAACTCGCCTGCAAACTCCAGCCTATCAGATAATATGCTACTAAGGAGCAACCGGCAAAGGGGGCAACAAATCCGATCAACCCGATAATGGAAACTTCTTTGATCTTTGATTTCATTACATCAGGATTTAATTCGGCGCCCGCCAGAAAGGTCAGCATAATAGCGCCGACTCCGGCGCAGAATTTTAGCCAGTCAGCATTCAAGGGCAGTTGCTCGGTCAAACCGAGTTGAAAAGCCGCATAGCCGATAGCCGCGCCAACAATAATTTCCATTAAAGCCATGGAGATTTTCAGGAGGTTGGCCAGGATGGTGGATAAGACAGCGGCCAGAAACAAAAAAGCGGCAAGGAAATAGATACTGTTCATAAAATAACTCCCGTAAAAGTTTCAGTCATAACATTCTCCTTTGTCTGTGGTGTTGAGCATAAAAAAACCCGCCGCACGGCGGGATGCAGAAACAAAAAAGCCGATAATCCGCCGCACGGGATCCCGTGAGCAGGAGTCATCAGCTTTATTAGAAAGCGTTTTTCGGCGGGGAACTCCATCCCCATCAGTTGGGGGTGTAACTACATCATTTCTTTGCCAGCGTCAAGTAAAAATGTGAAGCTTCGTGTATGAATCGCGTTCCTCACTTTTGGCATTCCCTTTTTGCATTCCCCTTGACAGGGCAGATGAAATATGGTTTTTGAAGCGAAAAGGCGATGGAGTTCACCGTAACCGCCGCGGGGCTGATAACTCCTATCAGAAAAGTTCTGTTAGGGGTTTTTTATGGCGGAAAGCACAGACAACAAATCCTTCCTTCCGGCGCGGGACCTTCTTTCCGGCGTCTGCGACGCCTGCGATCGGCTGCATATCGCCTCCCTGAAACGCCGGATCGACATCTGCGCGGCGCTCCTCGAAGAGAATCCGCCGATCGACGTGGCAATCATAGGGCAGTTCAAGGCCGGTAAAAGCTCGTTCATCAACAGCTTCCTGGGAAAACCCATCCTCCCCACCGGCGTCGTCCCCGTCACGACCGTGATCACCCGCCTCCAGTACGGACCTGTGGAGCGGGCGACCGTGACCCATTTCGATGGGTCGCGGGTCGAAATCCCCCTGAAAAAGCTGGCCGACTTCACTTCCGAGGCCGGGAATCCAGGCAACATCAAGAATGTGGAGGTAGTGGACGTCGATATCCCCGCCATGGCGGATTATCCGGGATTGAGGCTGGTCGACACCCCGGGGATGGGAAGCGTCTTCAAAACCCACATGAAGATCGCGCAGGACTGGCTTCCCGAGGTCGGCGCCGCGATCGTGGCCGTAAGTTCGGACCGCCCCCTCTCCGATAACGACCTCGAACTCATCCGCGAGCTGACGCGTCATACGCCGAACGTCATCCTGCTGCTGACCAAGGTGGATCTCCTGCTTCCCGACCAGCGGACGGAGGTCGTTCAATTCCTAGAAAAAACCCTGGAGAAGGAACTGGGCAGGAAACTGCCGATTTTCAGTTTCTCGACGCGGGTCGACATGGAGAAGTACAGCCGGCGCATCGAGATGGAAATAATGCTCAAACTCTCGATAAACCGTGACCTCGAGTTCCGAAACATCCTGCGGCACAAGGCGAGATCCCTCGCATCCGTCTGCATCAACTACCTGGAGATTGCCTTGAAGAGCGCCTTGCAGGCCGACCGGGAGCGGGACGAAATCCGGCGGCGGATTCTCGACGAACGGCTGAGCCTGACCGCGATCCAGGAAGATCTGATGCTGATCACCCGGGAAAACTCCCGGCAGACCCGGACCTTCATCATGCAGCATCTCGGCCGTCTTGAGCAACCTCTACGAGAGAAACTCACGGAAGACCTGCGCGGGGAGCTTCCCCGATGGAAGGGAAACCTCTGGCGGCTGACCCGGCGATACGAGGAATGGCTGACGGAAAACATGACGGCGGCCTTGGAGAACATCTCCAGAACGGAAAACCGCTATTTCTTGGGAACCCTCAAGAAATCCCGCGCCGCTTTTGACCGGGCCCTCTCTTCCTTCCGAGCCCTTTTGGGCCAAAACATCGAAAACGTCCTGGGGGTGAAACTCGCGGAGGCCGACTGGCGGATCGACGTCGGCGAACCCGGCCACCCGGATGTCGGGATCACCCGGGTCTTCGATTTTCATTTCGACCTGCTGTGGTTCCTGATTCCCATGTTCCTTTTCCGCAAACTCTTTGAAAGACACTTCCTCGCCCTGATTCGGCGGGCGGTGGAGATGAATCTCTCGCGCCTTGGCGCCCAGTGGGAAAACCGGATCAACACAACGATCGAGGAGATGCGCAAACAGGCGGCAGGATATGTGAAGGACGAGCTCGCCACGATCGAGGCCCTGTTGGCGGAAAGCCCCTGTAGAACAGCGGAAATTGAAAAGTTGATTGAGGACCTAAAAATGAGACTGGCCGACGTGGGCCAGGAAGGAGGGAAACCATGATCGAGATCGATATCCCCGGTTTCGGACCTGTTCGCCTCGAACACCTGGTGTCCGATTTTACGGGGACCCTTTCCTGCGACGGAATACTCCTGGACGGAGTCCGAGAGAAGCTCCAGGAAATCTCCAAACATCTGGCCGTGGACATTCTTACGGCCGATACGTTCTGCACGGCATGGTCGGAGATGGAGGGACTGCTCTGCACGACTCATCTTCTTTCCGGTTCGGGCCTCGATGACCGAAAAGAAAAATTTGTCCTGGAACTGGGTCCGGAAGGGGTGGTCGCCGTCGGCAACGGTTCAAACGACCGGAAGATGCTGAAAGCGGCCCGCCTCGGGATCGCCGTGTCCGGGGCGGAGGGGTGCGCCACCGACGCCCTGATGGCGTCCGACATCCACGTATCCCGGGTGATCGACGCTTTCGACCTGTTGCTTAAACCGAAACGCTGCAAGGCTACCCTGCGGTTTTGACCTGGAGAGAAGGAGAATCCGTGTGAAAAAAATTAGCGGTTATTTCGGCTTGGGAAGAAACGTCTTTGCCGCCGGGCTCGTCAGCTTCTTCATGGACGTCAGTTCCGAAATGGTCTATCCGCTCGTACCGTTGTTTCTGGCAAACGTACTCGGGGTCAACAAATCGGTCATCGGTCTTATTGAGGGGATCGCGGAATCCACCGCCAGTCTGCTCAAGGTTTTTTCCGGCTGGTTCTCCGATAGGATAGGCAGACGCAAGGGGCTGATGGGAGTCGGATATGCGGTATCCGTCCTGAGCAGGCCGCTTATCGCCCTGGCCGTCGCCTGGCAGCACATCCTTGCCTCCCGATTCATCGACAGGCTCGGCAAGGGCATACGCACCGCACCTCGGGATGCCATCATTGCAGAGTCATCAGACCCCGGGGTGATGGGTCGGGCTTTCGGTTTCCACCGCGCAATGGATACGTTAGGCGCCGTCATTGGCCCTGCCCTTGCCTTTTTCCTGCTAAGCGCATTTGCGGGGGATTTCAGGAAGGTGTTCTGGGTGTCCATGATACCGGGGATAATCGCCGTTCTTCTGATCATCTTTTTGATTAAGGAAAGGAAGAAGGTTTTGCCGGAGAGGCATGAACGACCGAAACTGACCCTTGCTCATTTCGACTGGAGGTTTAAATTC
>Ga0210056_1000563_pt1 | contig 31167 bp, 25 predicted proteins | sample CryGeyCG2014_080_2_FD_183965 | JGI IMG/M metagenome (GOLD analysis project Ga0210056, IMG submission 183965) | Groundwater microbial communities from aquifer - Crystal Geyser CG07_land_8/20/14_0.80 (SPAdes) (version 2) | ecosystem: Environmental > Aquatic > Deep subsurface > Groundwater | place...
GGGTGCTTCTAATAATTGGCTATGTTGGTTCTGTCGGAATTGCCACAATTAGTGATTCTATTATTCCTTACATAGGAGAATCGCTTCTTGAAATGCCAAACAGAGATTTTCATTTAGGTTTTATTGAAAAATGGTGGTTAATCAATCCTCTGGCAGTGATAGGTATTGTCATAGCTTATTTTAAGCCAACAACTAAATTTCCCCACAGCATGCATGTTTTAGTAAGTACCTGGGCTTCTTTGTTTCATATTATTATGGCTTCAGGTCTAAGTTTGAACTGGCTGACTTACATTGTTATTTTTTTCTTTTTGTTTATTGCTGTTTGGATACCATGCTGTGTAAGTGATATAGTATTTCCTCTTTTGTTTGTGCAAAATTCAAAAGATAGGTGATTTTAAATGGAACTCAAATGATAAGAGGATAACAAAAGTGGAAGGAACTATGCGAGGAAAAAATTTGAAATATATTTATGGGCCAGTGCCTTCATGGAGACTGGGTGCTTCTTTAGGAATAGACCCTATATCTGAAAAAGAAAAAATTTGCACATTTGATTGTGTGTATTGTCAACTCGGTAAAACAATTAAGTTTACAGACGAAAGAAGAATATACGTCCCTGTAGATAAAATAATAGATGAAATAAGCTCTTTGCCTCCTGTTAAGATTGATTATATAACATTTTCTGGCAGAGGCGAGCCAACATTAACCGAAAATTTAGGTAAGATGATTAAGGCTATTAAGGCACTACGAAAAGAAAAGATAGCAGTTTTAACTAATTCATCTTTAATGTTCAGGGAAGATGTTAAAAAAGATTTATTATTAGGAGATTTTGTAATAGCCAAACTGGATGCTTATTCTCAACGGTCTCTGGAAGCAATAAATAAACCTGTAAATGGAATAACTTTTGATATGATTTTAGAAGGTATAAAACAATTCAGGTCTGAATATAAAGGAAAGTTTGCATTGCAGATTATGTTTATAGATGAAAATAAAAATAACGCCAGAGAATTAGCTCATCTTGCCAGGGAGATTGAACCTGATGAAGTCCAGGTGAATACTCCTCTAAGACCCTGTGGCGTGAAACCATTATCAAAAGAAGAAGTTTCCCAAATAAAAGAATATTTTAAAGGCATAAACGCCATTTCTGTGTACGAAAGTAAAAAAAAGCAAGTGATGCCAATTAGCAGTGAAGATACATTGAAAAGAAGAGGCAAAATCTAATGAGTAAAGATAATAAAGAAAATGAATTGAAACGCTTGGAAACACTATTAGTTAGAAATATGGCACAAATCAATGCCAAGATTTTAGTTCTCAGTAATAAAGGTGGAGTTGGTAAAAGTTTTGTAGCAGTAAACATTGCTGTCTGTTTGAGCCGAAAAGGAGCGAATGTCGGCTTATTGGATGCTGATATGCATGGACCTTCAATAGCAAAAATGCTTGGTTTTGAAGGTAAAATACTGTCTGCGGGACAAAATGGCATTTCTCCTTACCCGGTCAACCCGAATCTGGGTGCAATCTCCATGGCTTCTTTCCTTGAAAGCGTAGATACTGCGGTAATCTGGCGAGGACCTTTAAAAATGAATGTATTGAGACAGTTCTTAGCAGAAGCGGATTGGGGAAAACGAGATTATTTAATTGTTGATTCTCCACCTGGCACAGGAGATGAACCTTTATCTATATGCCAGATGATTAGTGATTTAACCGGAGCGATTATAGTAACTACGCCCCAGGACGTTGCTTTGTTAGATTCAAGAAAATGTGTCAGTTTTCTTCGTCAACTTTCTACACCTATTCTCGGTATATTAGAAAATATGAGCGGTTTAATTTGCCCGCATTGTGGCACCAAAATTGATATATTCAAATCTGGCGGTGGAGAAAAAGCAGCCAAAGAATTGAATGTCCCATTTTTGGGGCGAATTCCATTTGACCCTCATATAGCCGATGTTTGTCATGAAACGGGCGTTTTTGGCCATTTTTTAGGCAGTTATCCTCTATAAACTTTCTGGAAAGTTGATTGTCGTGGTGTCAAATAATTTAAGTTAGTTGCATTTTTTACTTGACATTTCTCTCGAAATATGCTATAATAATATGCAAAAAGATGGAGGTGTCAAGTGTTTAAGAGAATCACACGGTTTAAAGTAGGCAATAAGGTCTATGAATATGTGCGCATTGTAGAAAATTACCGAGAGAAAGGAAAGAGGCATCAGAGAGTAATTGCAAACCTTGGTACGGTAGATTCCCTTCCAGGTAAGATAGATAAACTGGTTGATGGTCTTCGTGAACACTGCCTGCAAAAATTTGTAAAGCCCGGAGAGATTAAAGGAGAAGAATCACCAACATGGGGTACAGTTCTGGTAGCAAGGAAGTTATGGAATGATCTGGGATTGGGAGAAATAATCAGAAGGAATTGCAGAAAAAAGAGGGATATAATAGAAATAGAGGAAACGGCTTTTGTATTGGTAGCAAGTAGTTTTGTCCATCCTTCCAGTGAGCATGGCCTGAGCTGGTGGCTGGATAATAGCTTTGTCTGTGACCGCCAGGGAAAGCGTTTTCTTCCCCAATGGAAAAATAATGTAACTAAAGAAAGACGTGTAAGGGTGGAATGGAGGCAGCTGGATGTGTGGTATCGAACTCTGGATAGACTCTTGCTGGCAAAGGAAAAAATAGAGAAGGATATTTACCTGCGATTAAGAGATTTATTCGGGCTAAAGGTAGATATTGTTTTCTATGATATCACCAGCCTGTATTTTGAAGGAGAGGGTCCTGAAGGATTTGCTGAATTCGGAAAATCAAAAGATGGAAAGAACAGAAATAAGCAGATATTATTGGGAGTAGTAATGGCAAGTGGCTGGCCTGTTGCCCATCATGTTTTTTCTGGAAATACCAGTGAGAAAACTACCCTCTATGGAATAATAGATGACCTGAAACAGAGATTTGAAATTGAAAGGCTTGTGTTTGTTAGCGATAGCGGATTTGTCAGTGAGGAAAATCTAAAATATATCACCGATAATGAATACAAATATCTGGTAGCAATGAAGCGGCGCCGTAGTAAAGAAGTAGAAAAGGTACTAAAAGAAGTAAAAGAGACTGGATGGCAAGACTGCGGAAATCAAACAGAAGTGCAGGAAATAGAAATTAAAAAAGGTCCAAGGTATTTTGTTGCCAGAAGTGAGGAAAGAAAGCAATATGAGCAGGCAATAAGAATAACCAATATGAAAACTACCAGGGAAGATCTTGAGGCACTTAAAAAAAGAGCCGAGAAAGGAAAAATAAAGACACCAGAAAAAATAGGATACAGTGCCTCCAGTATTTTGAACAAAGTTAAAGGATATCGATATTTCAGCTGGAGAATAACAAAGGAAGAGAAGTTTGATTACTGGGAAGATCCCGAAAAGATGAAAAAGGAAAAACTGATTGAAGGTACTTACCTACTTAAAAGTAATGAGGAAACAATAAAGCCGGTAGAGGCAGTGAAGGCCTATAAACAACTATCAGATGTAGAGGGAGCATTTCGGGAATTTAAAGATGTTTTGGAGGGCCGGCCAATCTGGCATCAGACTCCCAATCGAGTAAAAGCACATACATTTGTCCGGGCACTGGGCTATCTTCTGGACACTGCTCTACGTAAGGCACTGAAAAGAAATAATGTCTATCTTACTGTAGAGGAAGCGATTAATGCTCTTAAACAAATAACCATAGCAAACCTAAGATTAAAAGGAGAGACTCATCAAATAGTAATGGGAATAAATAAGCGATATGCAAGAAGTGTTCTTAATGCGGCGGTGGGATTAGATAATAGATATCTTCTGCCATCACAGGTAGGTTCATATACAGGAAATAATAGGGTAAATTAGGCAATGTGGTGACAAAAATAAAATGGCTCCCGTCGATAAACGGTTGTTTCATGACAAACATCGGATAGTAGAAACAACTGATAATGGAAAATCTTTTATAGAAACCTATCCTGATTCTGAAGCAGCAAAGATTCTGGACAGAATTTGTAGTTCGATTGATGGAAAAATCAGAAAGTCATGAGGAGGGAAAATGGGATTTGGAGATTTTATCGGGAATTTTGTAAAGAGACAGACGGTCAAGGAGATAGTGAAGAAGTTGCCAAATGCTTCAAAGGAAAATCTTGTAGGTCTTGCAAGAATGGCGGAGAAAATTGCTGCTCTTCCAGAAGATAAGGCAAAAGCAAGGATAGTTGGAGAGATGTTTCAAAATGACCACCCCAGTCTGATTTATTCCAAGAAGGTCCTGGGAAAACTGCATCCGAATTGCAGGGATAAATTCGCTGTTAATCTTGTAACTAACCATCTTCTTATAAATAATGGAATAAGAGAAAATTTCAGGAGGAAAGAAGGATTCCAGCCACCCACAACAATTCTAATAAGCCCCTCCATGAAATGCAATCTTCGCTGCCAGGGATGCTATGCTGCAGAATATGAGAAAGAAGAGGGCTTGAGTCCGGAAATAATAGACAAAATAATTAAGGAAGGTAAAGAAATCGGCTGTTCGTTCTTTACTATCCTTGGCGGAGAACCCTTTATATATCCGCATCTATTTGAAATGCTTGAAAAGCATAAAGACTGCTATTTCCAGATTTACACAAACGGGACATTGTTGACTGATGAAGCAATAAAGAAATTAGCAAAATTTGGGAATGCTGCTCTTATGTTCAGTCTTGAAGGATTTAAAAAAGATACTGATGAGAGACGCGCTCCAGGTGTTTATGAAAAAGTAATGACTGCAATGGACAAGGTAAGAGAAGCAGGGATATTGTTCGGTTATTCCTGCTATGCTACAAAGCATAATGTCGAAACCATCGTAAGCGATGAATTTATTGACCTGATGGTGCAAAAAGGTGCCTTTATTGGCTGGTATTTCCTGTGTATGCCGGTAGGAAAAAATCCGACGACAGAATTTATGCCTACTCCACAACAAAGGTTGTATTTGAAATTAAGGAGAGATTACATCAGAGACAATAAACCACTTTTCATTATAGACTTCTGGAACGACGCTCCGTTTGTCAGGGGATGTATTGCAGGAAGGCAATTTATCCACATAAATTCAAGGGGCGATATAGAGCCATGCATATTCATACATTATGCATCACACAATATAAAAACTTCTACTATAAAAGACGCTGTTAAGTCTAATTTTTTTAAATATATCAAGAATCTCCAGCCATACGATGAGAATCTATACCTTCCCTGCACTATAATTGACAACCCATGGGTTTTAAGAGATGCTGTTGAAAAAACAAAGGCATATCCAACACACGAAGGTATAAAAGCTCTTGTTGAAGATAAAAAAATAATGGGGGAACTTGATAAATATGCAAGTGAGGTAAGAGCACTTTACAAAAAAGTGTGGGAAGAGGATGTTGAAAAAGGACTGTGGGCGTTTATGAGGGAAGAGACAAGAAAAAAGAGAACAGGTGAAGTAGTTGATTAAAATACCACTGGATTTTTATTACCAGGAAATCGTAGCAGAACGAAAATAATAAGGGAATTATGATAATATCAGTCGCAAGCGGGAAAGGTGGGACAGGAAAAACTACGGTTGCTACAAATTTGGCTCTTTCTATGGACCGCACTGTCCAGTTTTTAGATTGCGATGTGGAAGAACCAAACGCCCATATATTTTTGAAGCCACAGATTGAGCAAAGAAAATCTGTAGGCATTCCCGTCCCTGAAGTCAATGAGGAAAAATGTACCCATTGTGGTAAATGCCAGGAGATTTGTGCCTTTAATGCAATTGCTGTAATAAAAAACAAGGTTTTAATCTTCCCTGAACTCTGCCATGGATGCGGAGGATGCAGTTTACTCTGTCCAGAGAAAGCAATTAGAGAAGTAGACAAAGAAATAGGAATAATACAAATCGGCAAGGTTGGACCAATTGAGTTTATCAATGGAAAACTTAATGTAGGCGAAGCAATGTCCCCTCCACTTATCAGGACAGTTAAGAAAAGTATCGCCAATGGTAAGATTGCCATCATTGACGCTCCTCCAGGAACTTCCTGCCCTGTTATAGAATCAATCAAGAATAGTGATTTTTGTATTTTAGTCACCGAGTCTACTCCATTTGGCCTCAATGATTTGATTCTGGCAGTTGAGGTAGTAAAAAAATTAGAAATTCCATTTGGGGTGATTATAAATCGCTTTGATATTGGTGACGATAAAGTAGATTTATACTGCAAAGAGAATGAAATTCCGATATTGATGCTTATACCATTTGATATGGAAATTGCATCTTTGTATTCACGGGGCATACCGATGGTTCAGGAAAAGAAAGAATATACTACAAAGTTTCTTGATATGTTTAAGTTGATAGAAAATTTGCGCCAACAGAAAGCGAAGGAAAAATAAAGTGAAACAAATGGTTGTAATCAGCGGAAAAGGTGGAACTGGAAAAACCGTGTTAACAGCGTCATTTGCTGCTATGACAAAAAATGCAGTCATTGCAGACTGCGATGTGGACGCTGCGGACTTGTATATCCTTCTTCACCCAGAAGTAAAAGAGAGGCATAATTTTAGCGGTGGAAAGACCGCAGTAGTCAACATGGATAAATGCAGCCAGTGCGCCAAATGTATTGAAGTATGCAGATTTAATGCCATAAGGAAAAATGGAAAAGGAGTTATAATTGACCCGATTTCCTGTGAGGGTTGTGCAGTTTGCTTTTATGTTTGTCCTGAAGGTGCAATCAGGATGGAGGAAAATCTTTCAGGAGAATGGTTTATATCAGACACTAAATATGGGCCATTTGTTCATGCAAAACTTGGTGTAGCTTCCGAAAATTCAGGAAAACTCGTCACCATAGTAAGGCAAAGTGCAAAATTAATAGCAGAAAAAGAAAACCGCGAGATGATTATCATTGATGGTCCACCAGGGATAGGTTGTCCGGTTATCTCTTCAATCACTGGAACAGATGCTGTTTTAGTAGTAACTGAACCGACTCTTTCTGGTGTCCACGATATGGTAAGGGTAATAGAGTTGGCAGGGCATTTCAAAATAAGAACTTTTGTAGTTATAAACAAATATGACCTGAATACTGAAATGACTGAGAAAATAGAGGATTATTGTCAAAAAAATGGAATTGATTTAGCAGGTAAAATTATGTACGATGTTAGAGTAACTAAAGCAATAGTAAACAGGAAAATTGTCGTAGAGTGTTCAGATGGAGAAATTACACAGCAGATTAAAAGTGTCTGGGAGGTTCTGCAGAATGAACTCAAATAGTCTTAAAGAAAAGATATTAGAAGCAAGGAGATAAAGTGGCAAAAATATTTTTTCCCCAGTATAAAAAAGGAAAAGACGGAATTGAAATGACCGAGGGCAAAAGCATTCTTGATTATGTCCAAACTGCTGACATTGAAATAGCTTCTGAATGCGGAGGTCTGGGTAAATGCGGCCAATGTATAGTCAGAATTGATGGAAGTATGGAATGTCTTAATGAAAAAACAGAACAGGAAAAGAAACATTCGTTAGATAGAAATGAGAGATTAGCCTGTCAGGCAAAAATTGTTGACCCACATACTGACCTCTATGTTTTTATAAAAGATTTTGGCAAATATTCCATTCTAACCCAGACCATGCAGACAAAAGTCCACTTAGACCCTTTTGTCAGGCGGAAAAACGACAGGGTAATTCACTGTTCCGGCGAAGACCTGGGAAAGTATTCAGGAGAAATATTCGGCTTAGCCATTGATATAGGTACAACTACCCTGGTAATGGAACTGGTTGACCTTGAAGACGGTCGTATAGTTGATGCAGCTTCACGAAAAAATCCTCAAATTGCTTACGGGAATGATGTGATTTCCAGAATAGATTATACTATGCGTAACAAAGATGGCTTAGAGAGATTGCAAAAATGTATTATAGAATCTATAAATGATAGCCTTGAACAAATGGAAAAGAAGAAGGGAGAAATTAGAAAATATATTTATGACATAGTTGCAGTTGGTAACCCTACTATGCGAAATCTCTTTTTCGGTTTACCTGTAGATACGTTAGGAGTAATTCCTTTTGAGCCACCCCATCCCAAAGCCATATGCAAAAAAGCTGTAGATGTGGGATTGATAGTTAATCCAAAGTGCAATGCATACGGACCCCCGTTGATTGGAGGACATGCTGGCGCTGATGCCTTAGCAAATATTTTAGCCTGCGAGATGTACGAAAGCGAAAATGTAATTATGGTTATTGATATCGGTACAAATGGTGAAATTGTGATTGGAAATAAAGATAAGATGATGAGCGCTTCCTGCGCTGCCGGGGGTGCTTATGAAGGAGCATCTACCAAATGTGGAGTAGGTGCTGTTGAAGGCGCGATAAGCAATGTCTGGATAAGTGACGGGAAAATAAATTTTCAGACAATAGGTGGCAAACCAGCGGTGGGAATTTGTGGTTCGGGTCTGATTGATTTGCTTGCAGAGATGCTTCGCAATGGAATTATGGATAAAAAAGCAAAAATAAAAGAAGAATTCTTTATTAACGAAAAGATAAGCATCACTCAACAGGATATTTATCAACTCATAACCGCTAAGGCTGGTTTAAGGGCCGACCAGGACCTTTTGATAAAATATTACGGAATAACGCTTGATAAAGTAAAAAGAATTTATTTATCGGGCGGGTTTGGGAACTTCATAAATCCAGAAAATGCTATTGCTATCGGACTTATTCCTCCAGTGCCAGAAAAAATAGTTAAAATTGGCAATGGTGCTTTAGCTGGCGCAAAAGAATTGCTCCTTTCACTGGAGATTGGAACAAAAGCAAAAGAAATAATCACTAAAATAGAGCATATAAAACCAAACGAAAGGGAAAAAGATTTTGCTTATTTGGTGGCAGAGAAAATGTACTTTTGACTTGTGACAGTCGTAGGAGAGGTATTTTTTTACATATGGAAATTATAGAAATTCCGACAGGATGAGATAATTTTAAAATGGACCCATTAAAAATTAAAAAATATCCGAATAGAATTTTAAGGAAAAAATGTTTAGAAAGTTCATTTATAAAAATTCTATAAAATGTGAGGTTGAAGTCATTCCTGGAATAAAAACAGGAGCATAAAATGGATATATTTAATGTTTATGCAAAGAGATACGACGATTGGTATGAAAAAAATAAATTTGCCTATCTATCAGAATTAAAGGTTCTGAAATATGTCATTCCTCAAAAGGGTAAAGGATTAGAGATTGGTGTTGGCACAGGAAGGTTTGCAGAACCTTTAGGCATAAAGGTTGGCATAGACCCGTCAAAAAAGATGCTTAAGTTTGCTTTCAGGCGCAACATAAAAACATTTGTTGGTAAAGGGGAACACCTGCCTTTTAAGAATGGAGAATTTGATTTTATTTTGATTGTCATCACCTTATGTTTTGTGGACAATCCAGAAAAGGTTATTGCTGAGTCAAAAAGAGTCCTCAGGGATAAAGGAAAATTAATCATCGGCATTATTGACAAAAATAGTAAATTAGGGAAGTTTTATCAAAAGAAAAAGAGTGTATTTTACAGGGTGGCTAATTTTTTCTCTCCTGAAGAAGTAATAAATCTACTGAAAAATAATGGTTTCAAAAGCATTGTCACTTTTCAAACTATTTTTGATTTACCAGAAAATATAAAAAAAGTTGAAAAACACAAAAGGGGATACGGAAAGGGTGGATTCGTGGTTGTTTTGGGAAAGAAAAGGAGGAATCATGCAGATTAAAGCCCTGTTTGATAGTCAAGCCTTGCAGAAAAAATTTTCAATAGGATGGGGTGTTTCTTTTCTGGTTAATGGACACACTATGTTTGACACTGGTGAAAAACCCGAACCGCTGTTAAAGAATATGGAAAATATGGGTGTGGCAGTCTCAGGTATAAGAAATGTAGTTATTTCGCACGACCACTGGGACCATACTGGAGGACTATGGGAAATATTAAAGAAAAATCCAGCGATAAGGGTTTATGCCTGCCCTGGTTTTAGTCAGAATTTCAAAGATAAAATCAAATCTTTTGGTAATGAGTTAATTGAATCGGCGAGGGTCCTTAAAGTTTCTGAAAATATTTACATTACTGGCGAAATTCCTGGAGAATATGAAGGTGAATTTATGCCAGAACAAGCACTTATAGCGAGAACTTCCGAGGGACTGGTTATTATGACCGGTTGTGCTCATCCAGGAATAATTGAAATTATTCAGAAAGTTGAAAGACAATTTTCTAATGAACGGATATATATGGTTTTTGGTGGATTTCATTTAATGGACCATGACGAAAGATTAATTGAAATCATTGCTAAAGAATTTAAAAAGATTGGGGTAAAGAAAGTTGGACCCTGCCATTGCAGTGGAAAAGAAGCAGAAAGGATTTTTAAGAAAGAGTACAAGAACGACTTTTTGTCCATTAAGGTCGGTTTGGTCATACTCTCTAAATTATTACTATTCATACTATTTTAGTAGACATTATAGTAAAAATATAATGTGTTAAATATTTTAGTTCAGAACTTTATTAAATTTTGCTAAGCACCTCGAGGAGATGATTTTCGATTCACGAGAAACTTTTGGTATAGTTCGTAGTTCTGTTTAATCTGACCTGCTCCTTAATCTTCATTCGCCTTTTTCCTTTGTTTTATTTATAGGCAACTCCCTTCAGTTTTTCCACATACTGCTGGCTGGAAAATGCTGCCGTTGCCCCCTCGCCACAGGCAGTTACAACCTGGCGTAATATTTTCTTTCGGCAATCACCGCAGGCAAAAACGCCCTCACGGGAAGTGCTCATATTCTCATCGGTAATTATATAACCGGATTCATCCATGCTTAATATTCCCCCGAGAAAAGCGGTATTGGGCAGGTACCCTGCAAAAATAAATACCCCCTGGCAGGGGATACGCTTCTCTTTTTTCGTTTTGGCATTTTCCACCCGTATTCCTTCTACCATTCCCCTGCCCAGGATCTCTTTTGCAAGCGAATCCCAGGAAAACTCTATCTTTTCGTTTGCCATTATTCTTTCCTGCAGGATTTTTGTTGCCCGCAGTCGGCTGCGCCGGTGAACAAGGATTACCCTTGAGGCAAATTTCGCCAAATACAACGCCTCCTGCACTGCCGTATCTCCCCCTCCCAAAACCGCAACATCCTTCCCCTTAAAAAAAGTGGCGTCACAAATAGCACAATAGGAAACACCTTTGCCGGTCAATCTTTCTTCTCCGGGAAGCCCCAGCTTTTTTGGTCCTGCACCGGTTGCCACGATTAACGAGAGGGCATGATATACCTTATTATCAACGGTAGTTTTCCACACCCTTGCCAAATTCCCTTCCTGTTTTTCTTCCTGCTCGATTTTTTCCACTTTCCCTGGTGCAAATTCCAAACCGACATTGCTTGCCTGCTCCTTAAATTTCTCCATCAGCGGTATACTGGATACTCCCTCAGGAAAACCGGGATAATTTTCAATTCTTTCGGTAAGCAGAACCTGTGACGCAAGGGAAATATCTTCCAACAAAAGTGATTTCATCCTTGCCCGCGCACAATATATACCGGCAGTCAGCCCTGCCGGTCCTCCTCCGATAATTATCACCTCGTATATTTGACTCATTCAATAATCACCAAAAAGATTGCTCCCGTTCTAAAAACGAAAGAACCCCGCGAGCATGCCCATCCCTATAATGACAAGTAGCAACCCACTCACAACTGAAATCAGCCTGAAATATTTTCTTATCCTGGAGAATTCCCCCAGTATCCACCCCACGAATATGCTGGTAACCACAAAAGGTATCGCAAGCCCCAGTGAATAGAAACTTAGAAGCAGTATCCCCTCGCCCACCGTGCTTTTCGTAGCAGCCATTGTGTAGATACCCCCCAAGATGGGACCCAGACACGGGGTCCAGCCGAACGCAAAAACCGCCCCGATGACAAAAGACCCCATTCTTCCGCCGGGCCTGCTCTTCAAGTGCACCTTTTTCTCAACCTGCAGAAATTTTATATTGAATACGCCGGCGAGGTGCAGGCCGAAGATGATTACTATTATTCCTCCAATTGTTTTTATAAGGTTACGATTCGTAAAGATGAGGTTGCTAAAATAGGTGGCCGAAGCACCCAGGGAAATGAAAATGAAGGAAAAACCCAGGATGAATAGAATGGTCTCAGGAAGTACCTTCTTCCAGTTACCGGAAACCCCTTTTCCACTGCTATCCTCCTGCAGCCTGTCAACGGACATGCCCGTTATGAAAGACAGGTATGCAGGAATTAACGGCAGGATGCAGGGAGAGAAGAAGGACAGGATACCCGCTCCCAGCGCGAGAAAAACGGAAATGTCATTCACCTTCGTTCTCCATCACAGCAATTCCCTCACATCTTTCTCAAAAACTTCCAGCGGCCTGAAACCAACATACTTCTTAACAATATTTCCCTTCCTGTCAATTATGAAAGTCGTGGGAATTCCGCGTATACCCCCATATTTGTCCGTGACTTCCTGTCTGCCGAATACAATAATATAGTTTATACCTATCTTGCCGGCGAACTGGCCAACCTTTCGCTCCCCATCTTTGTCTAGCGATACCCCGACAATCTCCAGTCCTTTTCCCCCGTACTTCTTTTTGAGATCTATGAAATCGGGAATCTCTGTGCGGCAGGGAGAACACCACGTAGCCCAGAAGTTAAGTATGATAACCTTTCCGCTCAGAGAAGACAACTTAAATTTGTCCCCTCCCAACTTCGGCAGGACGAAATCCGGAGCATCACCCCATTTTGTTATCTTGCCGGAGGAAACCTTCTCCACTTTAACCGTAGTGGCAGTTTTTTCACCAGCATCACCTTTCCTCAAACCAGCATTGGGACACCACGCCAGTATGCCAATCATTAGCACGCAAAGGACAATCACCTTTGAAATTAAGGGTTCTTTCATTCTTGAAATTCCGAGCTCGTTATCCATTTCTTTTTGCCTCTTCCAGATCATCAGGTCTTGCTATTTTCCTTCCTTAGCTAATTCTCCGTTTTGATAACTCATCACTATGAAGCTCGCCACTAATAGCCATTAATCCTTTTTCTACATCAACTACCACCTTCACCATACTGCCGTATATATTCCCAGCCCTCTCTTTAAGTTCAAATAATTTAATTTTATCTCGAATAATTTCCATATTTATGTGTAACACTCATCCTATGAATATATTATAGGATACCATATATTTTCACTTAAGTTAAAATAAAGAACCAATGCCGCACAGAAACTGTAAAGATTTTGTACTTACGCTGTCATTCTCATTTTTTATGTCTCTGTCAAAAGAAACTTCATTAATCTGGTATCTTCCTTCCACAAAAATACTTGTGTTATTCCCCAGGTGAATCCTTAATCCGAAAGGAAAACGAACTCCAAACCCGAGTTCCATCTCATATGTAGGAGCTGAAAATGTACTGGATTTAGTATATCCTTTCAGAGTCGGACCATCAATAAAATTCAGAGAAAAACCAAAACCCGCCCCGAAATAAGGTTCAACCACGTCCAGAGGAGCTCTTATCAGTAAATCTATCCATATCGGAATAGATTTTACTGTCAGATAATCAGATGTAGTAAAATTAAATGTCCAGTTCGGATTACCATCTACCGTGCATTTTACACTCTGCGGGACGATATTATGAGATTCATAAGAAAATTCAACATCCGCTCCCAGAACACTATTGAAGAATCCTCCTATTCTTAAACCAAATGGTATAGTCCCACTGGTTTTCAAATTCTTCCAGCTTATTGACCCAAGAACATAATTGGCATTGTTATTTAATGTAATACCAATCCAATGAGCGTACATATTGGTGCTCCTTTTAAATTTAAGGTCCATAGTAGTAGATAAAGAATAACCAACTAAAACATCAATAAAACTATAATTTTTCCCAGCAGGAGCTGAAACTTGAAGGTATTGTTTTGGAGGAGTGTATGTGTATGCTGGTGGAGGAGGTGGTGCTGGTGCTGGAGCAGGCTTCGGTGCCTCAGCAACTTTTGGTATCGGCTGAGTTGGCAGACCTATCATTTTATTTACAAGATTACGCACCCCCGCTAACAACTGGTTCTCGCTTTCACACTCTTCTGTCTCGGCGCGCTCAATTCTTCCGGATTGCACATCTACTATTTTCAGGTTAACAAGATAGGTTGACCCCACCTTGCCCAGAGAACCGACAAAAACTTTATTCACGCCAAGTAATTTACCTGCCTGTGCTACATCTTTTTCAGTAAAACCTGTCATCTGAAATTTCTGTTCTTTAAGAATACTTTCCACGTTCTCCCGGTTAACAAGATTAAATTTTCCCGAATTAACCAATTGTGTTCGCAGGTAATCTGAAAGTGTCATAGCAGTTCCCTTGCTCACACCCTCTCCTGCTTCAAAATCCAGAACAGCCGCAGTCATTTTTTCCTCTACAGCACACAAAGAATTGCTAAAACTAAAAATAACCATAACCATCAAAATAGTCCGATTTAACATCGAACCGCTACAATAATTTTTCATCTTTCCTCCTCGTAACCAAGAACTTCATCTCCTGGTTTTAATTTTACAATTGAAATGGGCTTTCCACCGGGTTTTGTCAGGCGGATTGTCTCAGCATTCTGCATAACCAATGATATCGGGTGTTTTTCAATTGACCCACTTTCAGCGGGTACCCCCTCAATTAAAATCATCGGGCGTTTTTCAACTTTAATCCTGCCAACAATTCCAACCTGTGTATTATCCTTATGGTCTACAATTAAAATCCCATCACCACTTTTTAAATCTGAAAGATATTTGGTCTTGCCATCAGGAATGCGGGTAAATGCATGAACACCTCCTGCATTTACTCTGAAAGGACGAGAAGCAACATACGGATTCTCTACGCTTTCAGAATGGACAAGAAACATACCACTTGAAGTATTGCCAATTAACATCCCCTGTCCTATTTTCATATTGGTGCAGGTATCAATACATACCCTGTCTCCCATGCCCACTTGTCTGATGTTAATAATTTTTGCCCTGCACAGAATAAGTTTTTCCATTCCCTCCTTGATAATTCTGGAAGTTCTTTTTATCTCATTTACATCCCTGGTATCCATAAGAATCCCGTCCACACCTTTCTCAAGAATTCCCAGAGCAAGTTTTGCTTCCTGTGCATTCTTAACAAGTGCAATCAAGCCTCTGCGCTGTGCAACTAAATTTTCGAGTGGAATAACTTTCCAGTTGCCTGTCTGAATTATTAGAAATTTATCCCTGTTTAATTTCGCTGCTCTTTCCTCATCTTCTTTGCTATTAATGACAATTTCAATAACATCCCCGCCTAATTTCAGATCTCCATCGCCGGCAATAGTAGCAATCAATCCTAATTCCTTAACCTTTTTCGTGCAGCCGGATGGAATTAACACTGCATCTGCTCCGCTCTCGAGCGCAGTGGTCACCAGATTCTTATTATATGGAATAATTTTCACCCAGAACTTTTTCATTTTAAGATTTTAAGAACTTCTTCAATGGTAACATTCTTATGGACAACTGAAGAAATTACTTTTACTATTGCCACAGGGTCTTTATGCTGGAATGCATTTCTTCCAATAGAAACACCTGCAGCACCTGCTTTCATTGCACCCTCAATCATCTCAAGGATTTCCCTGTCAGTTTCCATCTTTTCTCCACCTGCGATGACCACAGGAACAGGGCAGGTACTGGTTACTTCCTTAAAACTTTCTGCGCTTCCTGTATAATTGACTTTCACTATATCTGCACCGAGTTCTGCGCCAACTCTCGCAGCATGCTTTACAACAGCAACATCAAATTGATTCTTAATTTTTGCTCCCCGTGTATAAATCATCGCAAACAATGGCATTCCCCATTCCACACATTTTTTAGAAATCGCTCCTAAATCATGCAGCATCTCACTTTCATCTTCTGCACCGAGATTCACATGTATTGATACAGCATCTGCTCCTAATTGAATTGCCTCTTCAACTGTGCATACAAGAACCTTGAAGTTAGGGTCAGGTGCTAAACTTGTGCTTCCTGAGAGATGAATAATTAAACCAACATCTTTTCCCTTTCCGCGATGTCCGCCGCGCACAAGTCCCTTATGCAAAACAATTGCGTTGGCACCTCCATTTACTACATCATCAATTGTCTTCTTCATATTCTCCAGTCCCTTAATTGGTCCAACCGTAACACCGTGGTCCATAGGAATAATTACAGTGCGTCCGGTATTGCGATTTATAATTCTTTCAATCCTTATCTCTTTGCCTATCATATGGAACTCCTTTCCTTGAAAGTTTAGTTGTGAGATGTTGAGGTCTGACCCTCAACTACTCGGTTTTTGCCTTCTTCTTTCCCTCGATAAAGAGCGCGGTCTGCTTCTTTAATTAAATCTCGAACTGATTTTGCATCTAATGGGTAATTTGCTACTCCAAAAGTAATGGTTAGTTTTCCAGTTGGCTGCGATTTTTCTTCAAAAGGAAATTTACTCTCTTCTATTTTTTTTCTAAGATTTTCCGCAACTATTAATGCATTTTCTTTGGTTGTATTTGGAAGTATGATAACAAATTCTTCTCCTCCATATCTTGCTACTGTATCGCTTCCTTTTGTATTCCTTTTTAAAATTTGGGCAATTTCACGTAAAACTTTATCTCCCTCCGGATGCCCATTAGTATCGTTATAATTTTTAAAATTATCAATATCACCCATAATTAAAGAAAGAGGAAAATTAGCCTTTTCTGTTTTTTCAATTTCTTTTCTAATGCATTCCTGAAAATGACGATGGTTATAAATTTCGGTTAAACCATCAGTGATAGAGAGCAACTTTGTTTTCTCCAAAAGATGAGCATTTTCTACAATAAGGCCGGCTTCAGCAGAAATAATGGTAAGAATGTCTAATTTTTGACTGGTAAATTCTCCTTCTTTTTCACTTAAAGCAGCAATTAATCCAATTATTCTGTTTCTTCTTCTTAAAGGAGCAACAATAAAGGAACGAAAGCCCTGTTCATATAGTACCTTATAATAAGGAAAAGAAATAAGATTATTTATTAAGTGGGACCTTCCTTCTTCAATCACGTCTTCCTTAAGAATCCGGTCAGCCAGCTCTATTTCTTTTCTTCCTTTTAAAACACGCATAAAAAATTTTCTTTCTTCATCGCTGTAAAGTTGCAAAATAACATTTTCTACTTTTAATAAATCAGAAACCATTTCCGCAAATTTATTAAGAACCACTTCCAGATCTGGCTCTTCTCCGAGAACATCAACTATTTTTCTTAAATATTCAAGAATAGTAGTAGATTCTTCTTCATCACTTAAGCGTAATTCCTCCTTTTCATAGTTTATTTCAAGAATTCTAATTTTACTTTTAAAACTTCGCATATACACATAAAAAGAAACAATCAAAAAACCAGCAAATATATTAAAAATAAAAATAATATTCCAAGAATCTGGAATTATCTTCTGACGAATCACTAAATTTAACAAAAAAAGAATTAATAAAAGAAACCATATCATTAGCCTGCTTGCTCTCCTTCTACTGTACCTACCTCTAATTGAACATCCGCTCTTCTCTCAATTCTTTCAACTTTCCCATCTCTAATCCAGAAAATTCGATCAGAGACATCAATCATTTTTAAATCATGGGTAGCAGAAATTATAGTTACTCCCTTTTCCTTATTTAATTCTTTCAATAAACCTATAATTTCTTTTCCTGTTTTTAAATCAAGGTTTCCTGTTGGTTCATCAGCCAGAATAATTGCGGGGTCGTTTGCGAATGCTCTGGCAATGGCTACTCTTTGCTGCTGACCTCCAGAAAGTTCATTGGGCTTATGATGGACTCGTTCTCCCAATCCTACTGATTTAAGAAGTTCTACTCCTTTATCCCTGGCGTCGTCCTCACTTAATCCGGCAAAAATCATTGGTAAAGTTATGTTTTCTAAAGCGGTCATTACCGGAATTAAATTAAATGTCTGAAATATATACCCTATCTTCCTGCATCTAAGCCATGCAAGTTCATAAGCATCCAGCTGTGCAACATCCACCTCGTCTATGTAAACTCTTCCTTCAGTGGGCTTGTCTAAACCTCCTATCACATTAAAAAGAGTAGTTTTTCCAGAACCAGAAGGTCCCATAATTGAAATATACTCACCTTTGGCAATCTCTAAATCAATCCCGCGCAGAGCTTCTACAGTTACTTTCCCAAGATCAAATGCTTTTTTAACTCCTCTTGTCCTTACCACGTTTTGTTCAGCCATTATCCACCTCCTATTAGGTGTCAGGTCTTGACATGTAACTCAGGACTTTAGTCCTGATATAACTCAGGACTTTAGTCCTGATATTTGTCATTTGTCAAGACCTGACACCTCTTTACATTTCCTGACGCATTGCATCAGCAGGAACCATTTGCGTTGCCCGATAAGCAGGGTAAATTGCTCCAGCAATAGATAATACAAGCCCAATAACAATAGTGATTGCTCCATATTTCAAAATTTCCAGCCATGGCAAAACTTCAATTACCTGTGTTCCATATTTTCCAATATTAACAAATAAAGGAAAAAGAAACCCTAAAATTGCTCCTCCAATTGAACCAATCAATCCCTGAAAAGTTGACTCTAATAAAAAAAGTTCAACGATAAAGCGATCTAATGCTCCCAGGCATTTCCAGGTTCCAATCTCCCTGTACCTTTCTGTAACTGAGGTTAACATTGCATTCATTATCCCGATTATGCAAACTAATAAAGAAAGAGAAATAAGCCAGACTTGTCTTGCCTGTACTTCTTGAGCCATTGGTTGTAATAAAAATTTTACTTCGTCTGTTCCACTGGCAAGAAGAGATTGGGCAATTACATTATTAGTAAAAGTTGACATTAAAAAAGTTAAAGAAAAAAATATCCCTCCAATTGTAATAAAAGAACGGCCAAATCTTACTCTTATATTTTTAAAGGCAGTGGAAACTGCTTTTAAAAAAGGAAGGTTAATCTGTCTGCCAATCCCTTTCTTAAATACATTTTCATCAAATATTTCTTGCATTTTTTTCCTCCTTTGTCATCATTAAACCAATTAACCTTTTTTCTGCTAATTTTTTAAAATAGGCGAAAATGGAAACCTCTGCTTCCCTCAAGTTTAATTTATACTCTTTACAAAAAAAACTGATTATTTCTTCAACTGTTTTTTCTCCATCACACATTTCCCATACTTTTGAACCTATTTCATCTAAAATAATTGTTTTCTTCCCGCTCTCACTAAATATAAAAGAAAACAGATGTGTCCACGCTGTTTTTCTGCGGGGAATATAAATAAGAACATTTCCCTTTTCGTCTTTTTCCCATAAAAGCTTTTGATTTCTTACCGGCTTTGCTTTTAAAGAATCTTCACGAGTTAATTTCATTTAAAATTTGGTCTAAAATTTTTGAATTTTTTTCTTTACTTAATAACCTTAAAACAAAAATTTTATTTTTATAAGGAGAATGGATTAAAACTATTTCATTATTTAAAGTTCTAAAAAATATTTTTTTCATCCCCTCTATTTTTATTACGTCATACCCCCGACGTTTATCTTGCGAGTAACAAGGTTCTTCGCCAAAATTATATTTAAAACCCTTCAAGTAACCTCTGCACAATTCTGGTGAAAGTTCCCTTAAATCTTTATTTCTAAGAAGTATGCTGGCTAAACTTATACATCGGACATTTAAAAAATCTTTTTTTCTCTTAAAAGAAAGCTCAACATTTCCCGTTTTAAAAGAGTAGTCAAATAAATAGAACTCTTTTGGTATTTTAACACATAAATCATAAACTGACCATAAATTTTTTTCTAAAGAATATGTCCGAAGTGTTTTATAAATCCTCTTTACTTTTTCTTCTATATCTTCTTTTAGGTTTGCAAGAACTCTTAAAAAAATAAGGTAACTGCTTCTGAAACAATAAGATATCAGGTTGTAGGATTGATAATCAGCCTTCCAGTAGAAAAATTCTCCTACTTTTTCTTTAAGAGGAGTAATTTTCAGATCTCTTTTTATCTCTAATTCTAATCCGGTTCTCTTCGCTTTCTTTCTAAGTGTTTCAATATATCTATTAACTATTTTTTCTAAAGAAAAAACCTGGCGTTCTTTTCTCCATTCAAGCTCAAGCCTTGTAATCTTCAAGTCATTAAATCTTAAAGAGCCTTTTTCTTCAGAATCTTGAATGGCTCCCAGTTCCCAATTTTGAGGAATTTCAAAGCTGATTCCTCTCCACCCAAAAACTTTATAGTTTTCTTCCATCATTTAAAAAATCAGACCTGAAGGTCTGAGTTACGTAACTCAGGACTTTAGTCCTGAAGGTTGTGGAAGACCTGAAGGTCAGACCTGAAGGTCTGAGTTACGTATAATTTCCTTAGCTATTAAAATATCAGCTGGGAGATAGATTTCCCGATTAAAGCAATGGCAATGGAAGCCATGGCAACCAGTCCCATTCCACATCCGTAACCAGCAAGAAGAATTGGGGTATAAGATCTCCACATTTTCCCGTATTTCCTACTAAAAATATATCTTCCCATTAAAGCTCCAATAAACATCGCCGGAGCATTGAAAGGTAAACCTCCTATCCCTCCTAAAATTCCATAAAAAATTAAGGTTGGAGCTCCAAATAAATTTAACAAGAAATAAATAAGTGCTCCAATTGCTCCTCCACATATAATAACCCCTGGCTTTATTGCCTGAAGCATCCATTTTGCTCCTCCTTCCATTGTAGCCGAGGTCCATAAACATTTAAAAGTCGCTTCATAGGGCCAAATCTTCTGCACATAAGGATACATTGCTGAAGGAATAGAACCTAATTTCCAGGTTATTCCCCAGAAAATAAAACTACAAAAAGCAGTAACAACAAATCCTAAAATGGATGCTTTGATGATGCTCTTAAATTTAACCCGCACCAGGTCAGCCATCTTCCATCCCTGCACTGTCCAGGCATGGTTATAATATGGAACAGGGGCAAACCAGATTGCCGCTCCTCTATAACCACTTAAAATAAAAGAACCTTCTTTCAGGTAAGGAAAATTTATACCTGCAACACTTCCAAGGCCTAACATTCTAGCTGAAATATAAGTCAAAAGAGGGGTTAAAATAAATCCAAAGATAATGATAATCCATAATGGAAAATCGGGAACAAGAATATTGCATAAGATAATATAAAGAAGAGTGGAAATTGCCCAGATAATAAGAGCAAAAGAAATAGAAATATCTCCTCTTCCTTTTGGAACTTCAATTTTACTAAAACTTAATTTTTTTTCTTTAAAAATAGAAAATATTTTTCTAATCCCAACAGCTGCTACAATCACTGACATTCCTATACTAACACTGAGCCACAAATCAAGGCTGTTAGAAAGCGATGTAGGAAGAACCCCCATTCCTGGTTTCCAATGAGTAAGAATTCCTGCTTTATAAAATGCAGGGTTCAGAGCAAAATTAGTGACTACTCCACCCATAAATATTCCGGCGACCATCCAGAAAGGGATAATCATTCCGGTTAATAATGCTCCCAGATCAGTACTTACAGCAAAAGCTACTGCCGGAAGGAAATTACTTAAACCGGGTGTAAAATCAATAAAAGGAATTGGTAAAATTGTTAAAGGTTTTGCCATCATTAAACCAGTAATTGTAGGAATAGTGACATAAATTGCACCAAAAACTAATCCAATCATTCCACCTATGCTGAACATTTCCCATCTCCAGGTTTCCTTTTTTTCTGTTGTTTCTGCTAATGCAGTTGCACCACCAGCAGCTACATAAGCCATCGGGAATGATAATTTTTCAATATCACTGGTAACCCGGAAAAAAGCATATCCTAAACTCATAGAATTCACCATGAATAAGAATTGATGGAGAACGAGAATGATTACCGGAACAAACCAATCCTGATGAAAAAATGTTCTTTTTGCCAATGCTTCTGAACCAAGTGCAGGAACGACCCAATTAGGGATAAGTTTTGTAAGACCAAATGCTTCTGCCTGCGGCGATTGTCTTAAAAACTGATTCCAGATGTTCTGGCTGAAAAATCCTCCGTGAAGAACAAGAGTTGCTGCTCCCAAAACTACTCCAGGAGCAATCAATCCTCCAGCGATACTATAAATAACATAGATTTCCTGCCTGGACATTTTACCCAGAGAACGTTTAGTAATTTCAATAAAAAGAATAATAGTTACCCATTCAGCTGCTCCGGCTAAAGATTGACCTGTGAGAAGCCCTAAATATATTGCTCCAGGAAGAATAATAAAACCAATAAATAGAGCAGCAAATACTGTTTTTAAATTAAAACCATCCTTATAAGGTTCTTCCTCATACCCTATTTTTATCTCTTCTTCAATTTCTTTCATCTGGTATTCTCCTTAAATAAAAATTTTCTTCCTTCTTCCCTGTATTCTTCTTTTGTTTGTTCAGCAATTGTTCTCCATACTAAGAATTGTTTACGCAGGCAATTAAGAAAATGACGATTTAATCTTTTCCAGTCTTCTCCTTCTCCACTCATTCTATTAATAAAAACAACAATCAAATAAATCCCTTTATCTTCAGTAGGAGTGGCTCTTAATTCTATCTTTTGACTTACACCTAAGTCGAATGGAGCAATCCAGACATTCATTTTTATTAAATATCCTTTTTCTTCCCTTCCCTCTAATTCAAAAGTTTCAAAATGAGTATCTTCAGTATAAAAATCTCCGATTGATTCTTCTGTATAGGAAGCAAAATAATTTCTTAAAAAAACAAATAACCCTAAAACTTCTTTTTCACTTACTGTAAATGGAAAATCAAATCTCCAGTCATCACCAACTGGAGCAGGAATTTTCCATTTTCTGGTCACATCAGGAACAGCCATTTTTGAAGCCTTGTTTGCAGGATAAATTGTTGAAAGAAAAACAACTGCCATTACCATTAAAGTAGAGGAAACTGCAGAAAGAGAAGAATAATTTAAGGTTAATCCGGAAAGTGTTCCGGTCACTGTAAAGATTTTAGCGATTATCTGCCCCAATAAATATCCGCATATTCCTCCCACAATTGCATAAACACATGCCTCGGCAATAAAAAGCATAGAAATATGTGTGGGAGCTAGCCCCAAAGCTGAATAAGTTCCAACTTCCCTGAATCTTTCATATACCGAACCCATCATTGTGTTTAACACGATTAAAGCAACAACAATAATTGGAATAAGAAGGTTTGTTAAACCGCTAAAAGAAGTTCCGGAAAGAGAGGAATAAACAATAGAATTATTGCCTATTCCTGCAAAAACAGTTAATGCTAATCGAGAAACAAAATTTTCTATTTTTTCCTTTAAATCTTTCTCATCAATAAATTTTATAGCAATTGATTGAATGGTTCCCCCTGAATTTACTACTTGCTGATAAGGAAGTATAATAATATTTGCTCCATCGGTATGGAGAAAAGATTCTATCTTTGCTTTTTCTGCCTGGTATCCACCACCTCTTTTCTCCTGAAGTGTTTTTCCATGCATTTCTTCCATTGTTCCCATAAACTCTGCCGGAGTGAGTGCTTCGTCATCAATATCTTTAAATTGATTGAATTTCTTAGAATCAAAAACTCCAATAATTAAAAACTCTTCTCCAAACAATTTAATTTTTGCTTTCCCTGCTTCTTCTAAATTTATCTTTAATAACTTTGCCATCTCCTCGGGAATAATACAAACATTCTCTTCCCCTTGTTCAAACCATCTCCCCCTTATTAAACTTTTATCAACTCCTGTAATTTCTCTTTCAGCCGGCTCTAATCCTACTAAACCCGAAGCATAAAAAGAATTATCTTGATACCTTATCTTAAAATTAGTTTTTTCTCCTTTAGTCCTCACAATAAACCAGGAACGCGAAGAAATAATTGTATTTTCCTTTGAAAAATCTTCTTTTAGATATTCACATGTCTTTTCTTCTAAAGGAAACCAGACACGGTCCCTGATGAGCATTCCCTGATAAGGAGGAACATTTGAACGATATATTTGATAAAATTTTAAATAGGCTCGAACTGAAGTAAAAGAAAGAACAGTAAAAGTCAAAAGAATTAAAGTTAGAGCAGTGAGAAAAGTACGCATTTTTCTCCTTTTCATATTAGAAACACCCAGAGAAAAAGCACGGGAAAGAACACTTGCTCTGGATATTTCTGCTTCCTCTACTTTTAATGTCTCTCTTTTCCTCTTTTTCATTAATTCTTCAAATTTCCCAGAAACAAATGAAATAACAAGCAATGACAAAGCCAGAAGAATAAAGGCTAAAAGTATGATTTCTGCGGCAAAAGTAAGAGAAAAAGCAGGATGAACCAGTCTTAAAACTAAATAGGTTGCTAAAAATATTCCAAAAACAGCAACTATTTGTTTTCTAATGTCAGAAAAGCCAAAAACAAGACGCTCAAACAAAAAGGAAAAAGGCAGTATTAAAAACATATAAAATATTACACCGGAAATTACATCGTTCATTGTTCCCTTTACATCTGGATATGCTCTGGATTCAAGTCCGGCACTGCGACGAGAATATCTGACAAAATCATCCCATCTTTTTTCTTCTTTTGCTTTTTCTGATTCTTTTAAAAATTTTGCAGATTCCTGATGTAATTCTAAAAGCCGGGCATTAGAAATTCCATACTTATACAACTGCGTTATTCTAAATTCATCGAGGTTATACATATCTTTTGCTGCCTGGAAAGGAGTATTTGCAATATTTTTTACAGTAGGTTCAAAACCCACCCCTTCTGACAAAGATTTCTTTTTACTTCCTGGAGAATTAAGAAGTAACTGGCGCATTCCCAATGCCCCTGTTCCGAAAGCAATTTTTATTTTTTCCTGTGGATGAGTAAAAATAACTGCAACCGGCTCGCTAAGAGAAGTCGCCCCTATCCATACCGGGATTTTCTGGTCAATAAAAGTATAACCGTAAGCATAGGGAAGACTGTTATTAATATTAAAAATATCGATGCGGTTCATTGAAGTTAAATATCTGGGGTCAATTAATTCAAAAATATCGATGGGAACACATGGAAAAAGAACTGTAATTTGTGCTTTTTCCCACCAATCAATCCAAGCTTTCATCGGGTAATTTTCAGCCCCATTAACTCCACGATCTGGAGCATAAACAATATTCCCGTCTTTATCTAAGACATATGCATGAATTTCCACAGCAGTCACTGTAGGAAATAATTCAAAATAGCGTCCTTTTTCATCAGTTATATTGAAATAAGTAGTTCTTACTCCAGCAACTGCTTTCTCCTGTGACATAATAATTTCTGTAACTGCTCCTTTAATAGGCTTATCAGGAACAAAACTTTCCCTCGGGTCAAAAGATACAATTTCTCCTCTCAGCCCCCTGAGCAAATCTCTTAATTCCATTGCTAATTTTGGAAAAATTTCTTCTTCATCTATAGCTTTCTTTAGAAGACAGGAAAGAAACTTAATTTGTTTTTCTAAATTTCCATAATTAATGTATTCAGCTTTATCCAGAGGAGTATCAACAAGCATGCGTGCATCATGGGCAGTGATAATAGATATTGACGGATTTCCGGCTTTTAATGGCACTTCCCCATCAGCCATAATTTTCACAGGAATCAGGCTTGAAAAACTGATTCCTTTTTCTGCTGTAATTCCATTGGAAAAAGTATTAGATATTTTATATCCCAGAGAGTTACATATTTCTTGCGCATAATCAATAAACTTTTTACCCAGAGGAGCAAGATATCTCTGATGGTAAAAATCTTCACTGTTATGCCAGACAACTAATTCATCGCTATGGCTGGAAAGGTCAAGCCCAATAAATAAACTAATTTTTATTGGATTTTTAATTTTATCTTTGAAATATTTATCTGTTCTGGCAAATTCATTAATAAAAGCAAAGATTCCCTTCCTTGTAATAAAATGAGCAGAATTAGCTAAAAAGATTACATTTCTTTTTGGTGGATTATTTTTTAGAATTCTTGCTATTTCCAATAGAGCTGAAATTCCTGTAGAATTTTCTGCTCCAGGAGCAATAGAGGGCACTACAGAAATTGCATCGTAAAAAGATTGAATAACTACTGTTTCATCCTTAAGTTTTTTATCTCTTCCGGGAAGTGTGGCAAAAATATTCTTTGATTGGACTTTCTCCCATTCCATTCTTGCTTTTAAATGAACAGGAATTTCTTTTTCTTTGTTTTTATTAATTTCAGAAATTAAAATTTTTGCTTCGTTGCTTTTAATATAAAACCTTGGCACATTGACAGGAACAGTCGTAAAAGTTTTTCCTGCTTCTGTACGATTGGTTTTCTGAGGCTGGATAAAAACAATTGCTTTTGCTCCTAACATTGCTAAATTTAACCAATTTGCTCCAGAATTGAAATTTAACAATACAATACTGCCTTTTATTTCTTTTCCGTTTAAATTTTCAAGATTTCCATTTCCACCATAAATAAGGAGCCCATCCAGTCCTTCCTCTGGCAAAGTAGAGGTTCGGACACCATTTGGCCATAGAGAATGCAGGGTGAGTATCCTGTTTGAAGAGATAACTTTTAAACTTGCTCCTTTATCTTTTGGAACTACCACATCAAATTCCTGAACCCTGACTTCTAAACCTAAATTTTTCAATTCACTTATGATGTATTCAGCGGCTTTTCTTTCTCCTTCATAACCACAAACTCTCGAACCTAAATTAGAAAAATATTCAACATTATTTTTTACCCTCGAAATATCTACCTGTCCAGCAATATTCCAGTAATTGAAAGAAAAAGCATTGGTAGCAATCATAAAAATAAAGCAGAGAATAATATTTTTTTTCATCTCTTTCCTCCTGACCTTTACTAAATCCAGAAAAGCACATTTCCCTGTCCACCAGCAATCCAGTCAATAATTAACCATACTCCAGCAACAGTAAACTGACCAATAATTAATCCAAAGAATAAAGGTTTTAAATCCTTATACAGTTTTGGTCCACCGTATCTTAAAACAACTGTTTTTACCAGCCATGCAACAAATATACTAATCCATGTCCCTTGAACCAGAAAAATAGTAGCTGAAGGAAAACCTAATGGATGTAATGGCCACCATAAAAAACGATGGTGCATAAACATTAAAGACCACATTACTGCCCCGCCAATTATTGTCCACAGCCATCCACCTGGGTGTGGACCGGTTGGATTTAAAATTTTCTTTGCTGTAAAATCAAATGGCCACCAGGCTCCTGCACCAAAAAACCAGGAATTAAGGTTTATTCCTCCATACTGATAAGAAAGTTTTAATGTAATCACTACAGAACTTACCATCGCAATTATAACCGCAAGCATTATCGCCCAGAATAAAGGACGATTCTTATTTCTTCCTTCACTGATTTTTAAACTATTTGCCGCAGAACCCATCACAAATGTTCTTGTATCAGCAGCATAAATCCAGGTGAAAGCCATAGAGGCAAGACCAATTGGTCCTAAGATTGATGTTCCAAATCCAGAGATGACAAAAAAAGAGGCTATGCTTGGAGCACGCACATAAGGAACTCCTCCTTCACTGAGAATTCTTGTTGCTCCCAGGAAAAAAACAAATAAGGCAAATAAAAATATAGGAATTGCCAGCCCTGGAGTTCCAGAAAGGTAAAGCCAGATTGCCATAAAAATAAGACCAGCAATCATTCCCCAGAACGCAACAGGATAGGAAAGTGCTTCTTGTGAATCATCAATATCTTTTCTCTTGCCAATTGCTTTCAAGAAAACATCTTTCAAGTGGGCTCTTGCAAGCCATAAGCACATTAAAACCAGAACAATAATTGCTCCTATTCCTTGATGGCCTATAATAGGATTACCACAGGATTGAGTATATCCATCAACAATTTCATTGATGCTATAACCAGTAATATTGATAATCCCTCTTTGGACAAAATTTAATAAAGCGAAAAACCACAAACTAAAGGAAAGATTTGTGGGAATGAGATAAGTAAAACCCATCATTGGAAAACTTAAACGAAAGGGTAAAGATACTGTGTTTCTAAAAATTGGAATAGAAGAAACCACCTGAATAGAAGGAAAGAAATGAAAATAATGATGAAGACCATTAATTGTTCCAATGATAAAGGTGACAATAAACCCAATCCACATCAGTTTATTCTTAAAAAGTGTGGGAAGAAACTCCTGCTTTTCCTGTTTTGCCATCTCTACAGGAATTTGCACCAGAGGAAAAATCAGCCTTTCTTTTTCTACCCATTGTTTTCTTAAGATAACCATCATACAGGTCATAACAAAATATAAAGAAACTAAGAACAAACCCCAGAAGAAAAGAGGCATAATCCAGGCATTCCAGGGAACTCCTGTTCCTCTGGGTGCTCCTTCATAAAAGTATTTTAAGACTAAAGGGTCTTTTGGAGTAAGCCATCCTTTGATATGTGGAAGTAAAATTTCAGCCCATTTATTTTCAGGAGTAGCATAATAAAAGGCAGCAGGCATCATTGGAAGCCAGTAAAATGTAAGTCCCATTGTTGGAATTGTGCAGGCGATAATCATCATAATGTATACAGTTAAAAGTTCATAAAAATTTAATCCATAGTTTTTATTAATTAATTTCAACAAAACATTTATCCCGCCAACTAAGACAAAAAATAGAAATATTGCTGCTCCAGTAGTAAAATCAATTGCCATATAAGACCCTTTGAGATAACCCTCACTGAAAGGAACCCACAGGCCTATAACAAGAGAACAAATTGCCCCGATAATAATTGCTCTTTTTGTATATCCGGAACTATTCATTTTTTCGCTCCTTTAATTTGACCCGCCCACGACTTCACTCACGAGAAACAAGGTTCTCGGGGGTACCCGCTTGCGGGTCCGCGAGGTCCTTAATTTTTCTCCAGGCAGAAACACAACTTGGATTCATATTAATTTCCGCAACAAATTCCTTATATGCAAGATTATCCAATCCCTTTTTTTCGTAAATAAGTCCTTTTAGATAATGTGCCTCTGGGTAGTGTTCATTAAAATAAAGAGCTTTATCTAAATTCTTTAAAGAAGAAAAATAATCATTTCTTAAAAATTGAGAAAAGGCAAGTGCATAATAAAGATCAGAATTTTTATCGTCTAATTTTAACCCTTTTTCATAAATATCAATTGCTTCCACAATCTGGTTATTTCTTACATACGCTACCCCGATTTTCTGATAAATTTCTAAATTCTGTGGATTTGCCTCTAATACTTTTTCCCAGCAAGAAATTGCTTTTTCAAAGTCATTTTCTTTAAAATAATCTTCTCCTTTTATATTTATTTCCTGAAGAGCTGAATTTTCCTCTTTAGAAAAAATATTTTTAATTACATAAACAGCAATAAAAATTGCAAAGATTAAACTTAAAGAAAAAAATATTTTTAAATTTTTATTTTTCAAATCTACCTTTAAGTATTCTACTTTTGCTTTAGATGCCTAAGTTTTACCTGTTTAATATTATACACAGGTTCTTAAAAATGTCAAATAATTTTATGGAAAATTCATTAAAATCAAAAAAAAATTGCTTTTTTCGGTCAAATATGGTATATTTCTATTAAGCAAGGGACAAAAATGAAGGAATTGGTTTCACTCATCAAAAAAACAGATGCGTTTAGAAATCTCATTGAAAGGTTGAAGCAGCCTGGTGACATCTGGGTCTCCAACCTGTGGGGAAGTGCCTTTTCCTGTCTTATCGCCGGGCTTTACAGGGACGGATTGCAGGGCAAGCCCCACCAACATGAAAAGCAGAGTAAACTCTGCCACTACATAATAGTTGTGCCCGAGGAAGAGATTGAAGAAATTCGGGAAGACCTGGTTGCACTGGAAGTTAAGGAAATCCTTGTTTTCTCACAAAGGGAATCATTGGAAGGAGAAGAATTATCTTCATATTCTGAATTATTTAGCCATCGGATTTCTACACTGCTTAGCCTGATAGAAACAAAAGGGGACAGTCCCCTCCGCCCAGGCGGATTGGGACAGTCCCCAATAATCATTACCTCCCCGCCTGCACTTTCTGAAAAACTTCCTTCACCTGCTTTATTCAAAAAACAAATAAAAAAAATAAAATTAGGCGATAGAATTGACCGTGAAAAATTTGTGCATTATCTTACGGAATGTGGATATATTAGGAGTGACCAGGTGGCACTAAAAGGAGATTTCAGCATTCGGGGAGGAATTATTGACATATATACTCCTGTTTCCATTGACCCTGTCAGGATTGAATTACTTGGCAATAAAATTGCTTCCATCAGAGAATTTGACCCCCAGAGCCAGATTTCCACCAGCCAGATTAATGAAACAGTGATAATGTCGGCTAAGGAATTTTCTGGGCAGGTCGGCAAAGAGGCGACCCTTCTTGATTATCTTCCTGCAGAAAATCTCGTTTTGCTGCGTGAACCATTCCAGACGAATTCTATTGAAACTAAGTCATTTGAAACCAGGACAGCTGGACAAAAAATTGTTCACTGCAATCCATCAACAGTGGACCCGCTCTATAAACCTATTGACTTCTCATCTCAACCACTGCAAATAATTCCATTCTCAGATATCTCTAACAAGGAAAACCGCATTTCAATCCTTATTGAAGGAATTAAACGTCTCCAGAATTTAAAATTCACCCTCATCATAATGGCGGAATACCAGGGACAGGCCGAGAGAATGGTAGAACTATTAAAGGAGTATGATTTATACGGAATATTAATTACGGTGCTTAATCTGGCACATGGATGGATTGATTTTCACAATCAACTTGGAGTAATCGTTTTGAAAGAAGTGTTTGCAATCTCAAAGGTGCGCCGCCATCCAGCCGCCACTTTGTCCTGGCATCTCACGGAAGGATGGACAAAATCTCTACCCTGCGGAGTCGAAGGACTTGTTTCGGGCGATTATGTTGTGCACATTAACTATGGTATTGGGGTATTCCGGGGCGTTAAGACAATCAGGGTTGAAAAAAACTTACAGGATTCCTTTTTAATAGAATATGCAGATGCAGACAAACTCTACATCCCGCTTGACCAGGTGAAAATGATTCAGAAATACATAGGGAGGATGGACCCTCCTCCCCAGCTCAATCGCTTGGGCACAGCCCAGTGGCAGGGCACGAGAAAAAGAGTCAAAAAATCTATTGAAGAATATGCCAAAGAATTGCTCAATCTCTATGCCTGGCGAAAATCTGTTACAGGGCATGCTTTTTCTACAGATACGCACTGGCAGCAAGAATTTGAATTGGGTTTTTCCTACGAAGAAACGTCTGACCAATTGCGCACCACTCAAGAGGTGAAGGA
>Ga0210056_1000567_pt1 | contig 31104 bp, 20 predicted proteins | sample CryGeyCG2014_080_2_FD_183965 | JGI IMG/M metagenome (GOLD analysis project Ga0210056, IMG submission 183965) | Groundwater microbial communities from aquifer - Crystal Geyser CG07_land_8/20/14_0.80 (SPAdes) (version 2) | ecosystem: Environmental > Aquatic > Deep subsurface > Groundwater | place...
GGCGCGAAGGCTGTGGTTAAGGCTATAATCTCGCAGGGCAGGTTAAGCATCGTAGACCCCTTTGGACAAAGATAGTCTTGAGCTTAACCTCCCCAGCAGTCATCTCCAAATTGGATAAAGTCCAGCTTAGTGTCTGTCACGATGTCGCCGTTCTCATCCCGCAGGGGACGTTCCACGGTCACTCGTCGGTAGCCGAAGTCAGCATTGTCGAAAATCTTCGATGTCGGTGTCTCTTTGAACTTGCCGTATTCCCGGACAATGGCGGCGATGTCGTCGTCGCCCAACTCCCGCCGCTTGTCGCCGAGGCTGCGGCGCATGGGCTTCCAGCGTTGGCGGGCGTCGAGGAGCTGGATCTTCCCCTTGCGACGGTTCTCCTTGCGGTTGGTGACGATCCAGACGTAGGTGCCGATGCCGGTGTTGTAGAACATCTGCTCGGGCCGGGCGATGATGGTTTCGAGCCAGTCGTTTTCAATGATCCACTTGCGGATATTGCTCTCGCCGGAGCCCGCGCCGCCGGTGAAGAACGGCGAGCCATTGAAGACGATGGCGAGACGGGAGCCATGCTTGTGCTGCTCCGGCAGCACCGGCTCGAACTTGCTGATCTTATGCTGGAGGAACAGCAGCGAACCGTCATTCACCCGCGGCAGTCCCGCGCCGAAGCGCCCGGCGAAGCCCTGCTTGTCGCGCTCCTGCTGAATCTCCTTTTGCTGTTTCTTCCAATCCACACCGAACGGCGGGTTGGCGAGAAGATAGTCGAATCTCTCTTCCGCGAACTGGTCGTCGGTGAAGGTATCGCCGAAGCGAACGTTGTCCCCGCCGCGATTGTGGTCCACCTGCTTCATGAGCATGTCGGAAGCCGCGGTGGCGAAAGCGCGTTTGTTGTAATCCTGTCCGTAAACGTAGAGTTTCGCCTCCGGATGGTGGTCCCGCAGATGGTTCTGCGCCTCGGCCAACATGCCGCCGGTGCCGCACGCGGGGTCGAGCAGCTTGCGCACGGTGCCGGGTGTGGCCAGGAGTTGGTCATCGTTGATGAACAGAATGTTCACCATGAGCCGAATCACTTCGCGGGGGGTGAAGTGGTCGCCAGCGGTTTCATTCGCCAGCTCGTTGAACCGGCGGATGAGGTTCTTGAAGATCAACCCCATCTGCTCGTTGGGGACCGAGTTCGGATGCAGGTCCACGTCGCAGAACCTGGAGACCACGAGGAACAGCAGGTTCGCCTCCCGCAGCTTTTCGATCTCAGCTTCGAACTCGAAGAAATCGAAGATGGTGCGAACGTTGGCCGAGAATCCTTTGATGTAGCTGACGAGGTGCTTCTCGACGTTGTCCGGATCGCCCTTCAGCTTCTCAAAGGTGAGGGGCGAGCGGTTGTGGAATCGCTGCCCCGCGGCGCGGTTCAGCAGCTTCTCCTGCGCCTCGTCATTCAGCTTCCAGCCCTTGCGCTTCTCATGCTCCCGTAGCACCTTCTCCTTCGTCGGCGCGAGTACACAATCGAACCGGCGCAGCACGGTCATGGGCAGCATCACGCGTTCATACTGCGGCGGACGATACGGCCCGCGCAGCAGATCGGCGAAGTAGCTACGATCAGGCATCGGCTATTCGTCAATTTCAGGCAGGAACCCCACTAACCTCGGGCGCGGGTCGTAGAAGTAGAGTTGGGTCAGGGAATCTTTGACGTCTCGGTATGTTGTATTCGCCATGCCGGGTATTAGACTCACGGGAATCTTCGGCTGCAAGCGGTTGCGCTGCCATGGTCATGGCAGCGTGTTCTCCACTGCAAATCCTCCAGTTCGCCACGTCCAGGGAAACGCGGAACCGTTTGCCGGCTTGCAGCGCTTCCCGCGGTATTCAGCGGACTCACAGAGTCCGCGAAGAACACCTGCGGGCCGTACTGAGGTCGAGCATTCTCGGCAAAGTTGAGGACTACTGGTTTGTCCTTCAGTCCGTACGCGGACCGCTGAACGACGGCATTTCTCGTCCGCGTCAGGAGGACAAGAGGCTGTAGGTGTGTAGCGGGAATCGCTACCAGAAATCGAGCTTCTCCCGTGCCTCGGTCTGTTGTTTGTAACTATTCACCTACTCTCCCTACAGGGCGCTCTGTTTCCTTCAGTTCGGACTCTGCGAGTCCGCAGCACGCGAAGCCATTGCTACGCCAACTTTGTGCGCAACTTCGACGCTACTTTCCTGCACAATAGCGGACATGTCGGACTCTGTGAGTCCGCAGTTGGCGGACGAAGGTTGGCGTCGGACTCTGTGAGTCCGCAACGAAGTTAGCGTGCCATCAGGTGAATAGTTATACTCGTTACGGGTGAAAACGCCTGGCCGGCCACGTCTGAGGCAGTCTGAACCGAGTTTCCAGATAGACGCATTTTGCCTTCTCGCCTGACTTCACCGGCAGAAGACGGTTGAAGGAAGATGCTGCCTGCCACGTCCCTGCCAGCGGATAAGCCTTCACCGATGGCGCGGTGGCCTGGAGATAGACCAGGCCGGTCACTCCGTGCGGCTTGGAAAGGTCATTCTGTTCCTTGCGCATCATGCTCTTGCTGGGCCCGTCAACATCCAAGTGTATGGTCAGCGAGCCGGCGGCGGCGGGTAGCTCCAGAGCGTTCGAGTTGCGCAGCGCGCAGTTCGCGTCGGGATATGCTGTCCGAAGACGTTCCGTGACCTCTTTCCCCGGGGACTTGAGTGCATATTGTTCCTTCGTGGCCATCGGCGAGATTCACTCGCGTTGTTATGTTGAGCATCAGTATTATCGCACAAACCGTCGTTGCGCCGAGGGAGTAAATGGAGGAGCCAGAACGGTTTCCCACACCCTCCGCTGACCTCCTCCGAGATTTTTTCAGAAAAGCTCGAGAAGTCATTGACGCTACCACAAAGGGAATCGTATAATCACATGCGATTAGATTACCGGGTTACTGACAAGCATGATTTCAAGAAGTGGTCTCCACGCAGTTCGAGCGCTGATGGTTCTTGCGGACCTTCCTCCGGAGGAGTATGCAGGGGCGTCCACTGTGGCTGAAGAGATTGCCGCGCCCAAGAACTATCTCGGCAAATTGCTGCAATCTTTGTCACACGCGGGGCTGCTGGAATCGCAAAAGGGCTTTGGTGGCGGTTTCCGTCTGGCCCGCGACCCTCAAGAAATCTCCCTGCTCGATGTCCTTGAGCCGATCGAGCAAGTGAGTCGTTGGTCGCAATGCATGCTTGGTCACGGCGGATGCTCGGACGAATCCCCCTGTGCGCTGCATTCGGGATGGAAAGTCGTCAGGGATGGGTATCTGCGGTTGATGAGGGAGACAACCCTTGCTGATCTCCAGCGGCAGCAAACGCTGACGCGGAACGCCATATCAGGGGTGGCGGCAACTGTGCTTGACCCGACGCGCCCTGGTGATGCCTGAGCGTTTCGCAACGCATGGCGCTCCGTGATAATGGAAATGAATGTTAACGTTGTGGTCGACAAGAGAGTTTCGCCGGGACGTCCTTCGGCCTCTGGTGGTGTGCGGTACGCCATGCAAGGACGGGTCGTGTCCACAGCGCAACCGAGGCGGTAGATGAAATGAGATTTCACACTTCGATGGTTACGGTTCTCTCGATTCGTGAAATGACGAGGAGTTGCCTCGTCGCTGCGACTACGGCGGTATTGTGCTTATCCGGTGATGTCTTCGGGCAAGGCGAGCCGAACACGAACTCCGCAGCGACGCTGTTTGAGAAACAGTGCTACAGTTGTCACAACATCGGCGGAGGGGATAAGACTGGCCCTGATCTATCCGGTGTGACGAATAGAAGAAAGCGGGATTGGATCCATCGGTTCATTCTGTCTCCAAAATCCATGAAGGACTCCGGCGACGCGACGGCGGTGCAACTCCTCAAGAAGTTTGCGCCGGAAGTGATGCCGGATCAGATGCTGTCCCCGGATCAAATCGACCAGATTCTCGGACTCGTCGAGCAGCTTGCCGCACAGGGGAAAACTTTTGTTCCTCAGAGTGGCAAGCTCACGAGACCTCCGGCGCCCAAGGATATCCCCGCAGGTCGTCAGCTTTTCACGGGACAACGCTCCTTCGCGAAAGGCGGTCCCCCCTGCATCTCCTGTCACTCGGTGGATCAGGTGGCTTGTTTTGGTGGGGGCAGCCTGGGGCCCGATTTGACGAATGTCAACATGAAGTACTCCGACGTCGAGCTGGCGAGCATTCTGAAATCCCCGGCGTTTCCAACGATGACAAAGCTATTCGAGAGCCGACAACTCACAGATGAAGAGGTCGTTCAGGTTTTCGCCTACCTTCAGTCAGTTCGAGATCGCACGCCGGACAACCGACGAGACGGTTTTCAGTTTCTGGGAGTCGCCGCGGCGGGAACGTTGGCTCTTCTCGGTCTAATGAGCTTCACGTGGCGCGGCCGACTTCGCGGCGTTCGCAGATTCCTGAAAGAGGGCACAAAATGAGCTGGATTAAGGACATCATCGACCCGAAGACGCGGTCTTGGGAGCAGTTCTATCGCAACCGTTGGCAACACGACAAGGTAGTGCGGAGCACCCATGGTGTCAACTGCACGGGAGGGTGCAGTTGGAATGTTCACGTCAAGAAGGGAATCGTCACCTGGGAGATGCAGGCCTTGGACTATCCTCAGTTCAACCATGACGTGCCTCCATACGAACCGCGAGGCTGTCAGCGTGGCATTTCTTTTTCCTGGTATCTTTATAGCCCCATCCGCGTCAAGTACCCCTACCTCCGCGGGGCCCTGATGGATCTCTGGAGAGACGCGCGCCGTCGGTTCGAGGACCCGGTCGAGGCATGGGAGTCGATTGTCACCCAACCCGACAGCCGCAGTCGCTATCAGCGTGCGCGGGGAAAGGGCGGTTTTCGCCGCACTTCGTGGGATGAGGTTCTCGAGCTGATCGCCGCATCCAACGTCTACACCATCAAACGGCACGGCGCGGACCGCATCTTTGGCTTCTCGCCTATTCCTGCGATGTCCTACCTCTCCTACGCGGCGGGTTCACGTTACTTGCAGTTGCTCGGAGGCGTGAACCTCAGCTTCTACGACTGGTACAGTGACCTGCCACCGGCGTCTCCGGAGATCTGGGGCGAGCAGACCGATGTCGGCGAGTCGGCGGACTGGTATCACTCGAAATTCATTGCGGTGGTCGGATCGAACCCCAATATGACGCGCACCCCGGACTGTCACTTCCTCGCCGAGTCCCGATACACCGGCACGAAGGTTGTGGTGATGGCCCCGGACTTCAGCCAAGTCTCCAAGTATGCGGATCAGTGGATTCCGCTCCACGCCGGTCAGGATGGGGCCTTCTGGATGGCGGTCAATCACGTGATTCTGAAGGAGTACCACGTAGAGCGAAAAGTGCCTTACTTCCTTGACTATGTGAAGCGGTATAGCGACGCTCCCTTCCTTGTGAAGCTCATCCCGACCGCGAGCCAATCGGGCGCGGAGGGCAGCCCCATCACCTATCGGCCCACCCGTCTCCTGCGAGCGAATGAAATCGAGCGTTACCGCGACACCGACCTGGGAGACTGGAAGTTCCTGATACTGGATGCAACGACCGGCGAACTCCGCATGCCCGGCGGGGCGGTCGGACACCGGTACGGAGAAGAGAAAGGGCACTGGAACCTGCGTTTGCGGGATCCATCGGACGGATCCGATATCGACCCCGTGCTCTCTCTCATGGACGCTCCCGATTCCGAAGCGCTTTGCTGCCAGACCGAGGAGTACGGCAGTCAGCAGACGTATCTTCGGAATGTGCCGGTGAAGTGGGTCGAAACCGCTGAAGGACGCGTCCCGGTTACAACCGCCTACGACTTGTTGATGGCGCAGTTCGGTGTTGACCGCGGGCTGGGAGGCGACTATCCCAGCGACTACGACGACTCGAATGCCGCCTATACGCCCGCGTGGCAGGAGCCGTGGACCGGCATGAGCCGGGAAACGGTCATCAAGTTCGCGAGGGAGTGGGCGTCCACCGCGGAGAAGACGAGCGGGAAGTGCTGCATCATTATTGGGGCGGGGGTCAATCACTGGTACCATAACAACCTGATCTACCGGTCGGGGATCGTTGCCCTCATGCTTTGCGGCTGCGTCGGACGCAACGGCGGGGGTCTCAACCACTACGTGGGTCAGGAGAAGCTGGCCACCGTGGCCCCATGGAGCGCGATTGCCTTTGCGCGCGATTGGCTTCCGGTTTCCCGGCTGCAGAACGGCCCTTCCTGGCATTATGTGCACAGCGACCAGTGGCGTTACGACACCCGGTTCAGAGAATACTACTCCGTTCCGGAGGGACGTTTGACGGAGGGACATACCATCGACATGAACGCCCTCGCAGTGCGGTGTGGTTGGCTGCCGTTCTATCCGCAGTTCAACCGCCGGAATGAAGACCTGGTTCTGGAAGCGCGTCAGCAAGGAGCGGAGTCCGATGAGGACATCGTCAGGTACGTCGTCGCGCAGTTGAAGTCAGGGGTACTGCAATTCGCCATCGACGATCCCGACGCCGAAGAGAACTGGCCGCGCGTCTGGTTCATCTGGCGCGGCAATGCTTTGATGTCCAGCGCCAAGGGGCACGAGTACTTTCTGAAGCACTATCTGGGCACTCATACCAACGCCATCGCTCCCGAAGTAGGCGCTGGCGCGGTGGACGATGTTAAATGGCGGGACGAAGCCCCCAAAGGCAAGATGGACCTCGTCGTTGACCTCAACTTCCGGATGGACACATCCGCGTTGTACTCGGACGTCGTGCTACCCGCGGCCACCTGGTATGAGAAGGATGATCTGAACTCAACGGATCTTCACACCTATATTCACCCGCTTTCGGAGGCTGTTCCCCCGACGTGGGAAAGCCGCAGCGACTGGGACATCTTCCGCGCCATCGCCGAGAAGTTCAGTGAACTGGCGAGCCGGCATCTTCCCGACCCGGTGGAAGAGGTCGTGGCGAGTCCGCTGTCTCACGATTCGCCCGACGAAGTCTCGCAGCCACACATTCAGGACTGGAGGGCGGGAGAGTGTGAACCAATTCCCGGCAAGACGATGCCCCACCTCCGAGTTGTGCAGCGCGATTACCCGAATCTCGCCAAGCAGTTCTGTTCGCTGGGCCGCGGCGTCCGTCGGAATGGACTCCGGGCGCATCATGTGCAGTACGCCATCGAGGATTTCTATGACGAGTTGCTGGAGTCGCCCATTGTGTCGAAAGAGCGTTGGGATGACACGGTTTATCCTTCTCTCACGGAAGCGCGCGACGCGGCGAACATTATTCTGCATCTTGCCCCTGAGACCAATGGCGAACTGGCTTACCGCGGCTACGAGTCGCTGGAGAAACTAACAGGTCTGCAACTGACCGACCTCGCAGAGGAGATGCGGGGGGTTCGGACTTCCTTCGCGGATCTTCAAGCCCAACCCCACCGGTTGCTGACCAGCCCTGTCTGGTCTGGACTGATCAACAAAGGAAGGACCTATTCGGCCTTTACGGTGAATATTGAGAGATTGGTTCCCTGGCGAACGCTCACCGGTCGCCAGCATTTCTATCTGGATCACGATGGTTACATTGAGTTTGGTGAGAACCTGCCCACCTACAAACCGTCACCGTTGCCTGAAGCCTACGGCGACCTTGTGGAAAGCCTGAAGAATGGCACTGCCAAACAACTCAATCTTCTGACTCCGCACGGGAAGTGGCACATCCACTCGACCTATTCCGACAACCATCGAATGCTCACGCTTTCCCGCGGTTGCGAGCCTTTCTGGATTAACGACGCGGACGCGAGCGAACTCGGGATTGAAGACAACGACTGGGTTGAAGTCCACAACGATAATGGGGTCGTGGTAACCCGCGCCGTTGTCAGCGCCCGCATCCCGCCGGGGGTGTGCATCATCTATCACTCGCCGGAGCGCACCATCTCGGTGCCGAAGTCCCCTCTGAGAAACAACCGTCGCGCCGGTGGACACAACAGCCTCACACGCACTCACCTCAAGCCGATCCTGATGGTCGGAGGCTACGGGCAGTTCACCTACAATTTCAATTACTGGGGACCGACGGGAGTCAACCGGGATACCCATGTCCTTGTGCGGAAACTGGACAAGGTGAAGTTCTGAGGAGAGGTCATGAACGTACGTATGCAGATGTCGATGGTGTTCCATCTCGATAAGTGTATCGGGTGTCACACTTGCTCCATTGCCTGTAAGAACGTCTGGACCGATCGCAGCGGCGCGGAATACATGTGGTGGAATAACGTCGAGACGAAGCCCGGCACGGGTTACCCCACGCGCTGGGAAGATCAGGAGAAATACAAGGGAGGCTGGGAGCAGGACGCGCCGGGTGGCAAGGTTTATCTGAAGAGTAGCAACAAGTCGAAGACGTATGCCAACATTTTCTTCAATCCCAATCTGCCCTCCATTGACGATTACTACGAGCCTTTTACCTACCGGTACCAAGACTTGTTCGACGCGCCGGAGGGAGCAGACCAGCCCACGGCGCGAGCGGTCTCGATGATCACCGGCAAGCCGATGGACATCGAAGCCGGACCCAACTGGGATGACGATCTCGGAGGATCGCCCCTGTATGCGGAGAACGACCCGAATTTCACCGACGTTACCCCTCAGGAGAAGGAAGCCCTCTTCCAGCTTGAGCGGATGGTCTTCTTCTACGTCCCGCGCATCTGCAACCATTGCCTCAACGCGGCCTGCGTCGCCGCGTGTCCTTCGGGCGCCATCTACAAACGCGGCGAAGACGGGATTGTGCTGATTAACCAGGAGGCCTGCCGCGGCTGGCGTTTCTGTGTCACCGCTTGCCCCTACAAAAAGAGTTACTACAACTGGTCCACTGGCAAGTCCGAGAAGTGCATACTCTGTTTCCCTCGCCTGGAGACCGGACAGGCGCCCGCGTGTTTTCACTCGTGTGTCGGTAGGATTCGGTACATCGGGGGTTTGCTGTACGATGCGGACCGCATCGAGGAGGTCATCCGCGCAAAAGACGAAGACCTCGTGGACGCGCAGAGAGACATCATTCTCGATCCGTTCAATCCTGTGGTCATTGAAGCAGCCAAGGCCAACAATATCCCCGAGCCGACGCTCCGATACCTCCAGCGATCCCCGGTGTACTGGTACGTCAAGAAGTGGAAAATCGGCTTGCCGCTCCATCCTGAGTTCCGGACGCTGCCCATGCTGTTTTACGTTCCGCCGCTGCTTCCCATCATGTCTACCGTGGCAGATGGCCAGGTTGATTCCTCGGAAGACGGCCTCTTCCACACTGTGGATAAGTCCCGCATGCCGGTCAGATATCTTGCCCGACTCCTGGGGGGCGGCAATGAGGGAAAGGTGCGTTACGCCCTCAGGAAGCTCCTGGCCGTGCGGATGCAGCAGCGGGTTAAGACGGTGGGAGACATTGACGAGAGCAGCGTGAAGGAAATGATGACCGAACTGGACGCAGACCCGGAGGAGCTTCAGTCAATCTATCGACTGACGACCCTCGCGTCCGAGAAGGAACGGTACGTCATTCCGCCAAGCCATCGCGAACAGGCGGAGGAAATGCTGCGAGAAGACCTGGGGGGGACGAAGGGAGAAGCAGGATTCGGCTTCGTCGAGAAGCCGGCCCGTGGAGCATGATCGCCATGAGACAGGAAATTCCAAAAACCGGCAACAACGAATTGGCGCGGCAGTTCCTGCGGGAACTGGCGTCGCTGTTCGATTATCCGGGCGAGCAGTCGGCGGAAGCTATCAAGCGCTGTATGGCGGCGGGAGAAGCAAATGGACTCGACAAAGGTCTTCTCCTGCCTTTGCAGGAGTATCTCAGCACGGTGTCTGTCGATAAGGCGCAGGAACTGTTTACATCCACCTTTGACATGAACGCGGTCTGTTCCCTGGACATCGGGTATTACCTCTTCGGCGAGGACTACCAGCGCGGAGAATTCCTCGCCCGATTAAGAGAGAGCCAGGAGTCTCTTGGGTTGGCACAGGAAACGGAACTGCCCGACCATCTGCCTGTCCTGCTGCGGTGGCTGGCGGAGGTTTACGGTGCCGAAGAACACGTCGACATGGCCCGCGAATGCCTTTTGCCGGTTCTCGGCAAGATGGAGGAGAACTTCAGCGGGGGCGCCAACCCCTACCGTTTCGCCATTGAGGCGGTTCGTTGGTCGCTGATGAATGGTTTGGTGAATCTTGGTCTCTCGACAGACCCCACTGTCCTGCGAGATACGCGAGAGGCTGTTGAGGCGTACTCGGGGCGCCCTGATATGTCAACTCAGAAGCTGATCGCTCTGGAAGTCTGATGGGGAGAGCAGATCAACCATAGAATCAGGTGGTCGCGATGAATCTAAATGTACTACTCTTCCAAGTGTTCCCGTACGTTGCGCTGGCCGTTCATCTCGTCGAGTCGATTCGACGTTACCGGCAGGTGCGCTTCAGCTATTCCAGTCTCTCATCCCAGTTTCTGGAGGGGGAGCGCCTGTTCCTGGGATCGGTTCCCTGGCATTACGGGATTCTGCTGGTGTTGGGTGGTCACCTTGTGGCCTTCCTATTCCCGCGAGAACTCCTTGCCTTCAACAGTGCGCCTGTCCGGCTGTACATCATTGAGGTCGCCGCTCTGGCAGGAGGATTGATCTCTCTCATCGGGCTGGTCAACCTCATCATGCGTCGAGTGCGTTACCCGAGGATTCGCGCTGTCACCTCGCTGATGGATATTTTCATCCTTGCCGTGCTGCTGGTGCAGGTGGGCCTCGGCGTGTACATCGCCGCGAGTCTGCGATGGGGATCGAACTGGTATGCCATCGCGTTGGTTCCCTATCTTCGCTCATTGTTTGCTTTTCAGCCCGACATTTCCCTTGTGCAAGTGATGCCGCTGGCTGTCAAACTCCACATCGTCGGGGCTTACGTTGTCCTGACGCTTCTGCCCTTTACAAGGCTGGTCCATTTTCTTGTGGTGCCATTACAGTATATTGGCCGCCCGCCACAAGTCGTCATCTGGAATCGGGATCCACGCACATCCGTTTCGTAGGCAGGCCGCAGCGAGACAACACTTGAGGGAATCAGGATGATGGATCAGAGAAAAGCAAACCGAGTGCTGACCATGAATACGCTGGCCTTTACGGTGTGTTTTGCCGCGTGGATGATGAACGGTGTCCTTGTCACGTTTCTCGTCAACAATGGATTGTTCCACTGGGACAAGGCGCAGATGGGATGGCTCATCGGCATCCCCGTGCTGACAGGCTCGATCATGCGTCTTCCCGCCGGGGTCCTTACTGACAAGTATGGTGGACGACCGATCTACACTGTATTGATGCTCATTTCCGCCATCCCCATGTATCTGATGAGTATGGCCGACGGCTATGGTCAGTTCCTGCTGGGAAGTCTCGGCTTTGGTCTCAGCGGAGCGTCCTTTGCCATCGGCATTGCCTACACCTCAGTGTGTTTCAGCAAGGAACGACAGGGCACTGCCCTCGGAATCTTCGGGGTCGGGAACGCTGGTTCTGCGCTCACCAGCATGGGCGCGCCGGCTCTTCTCCGGTACTTGACGAATGGTGGCGCCGACCTCGAGCGTTGGCGCGTCATGCCCAAACTGTACGCGGCCGCCCTCGTCATCATGGCGGTGATCTTCTACTTCACGACGTACCCTCGGAAGATCGAGCACCACCGTGGCGCGGGCTTGTCCCAACGGCTGGCTCCGTTGAAGCATGGTCGCGTTTGGCGATTTGGCCTGTACTATTTTCTGGTGTTCGGTGGCTTCGTTGCGCTTGCCCAATGGCTCATCCCTTATTACGTCAATGTCTACGCCATGACCGTGGCTACCGCCGGACTGATGGCTGCCATCTTCAGTCTTCCTTCCGGGTTAATCCGGGCGCTGGGCGGCTGGATGTCGGACAAGTTCGGCGCCCGCGCAATCATGTATTGGGTGCTCTCATCCTGCCTGGTTGGCTGTGCCCTGCTCATCGTTCCCCGAATGGATATCCAATCCCCCGGGGAAGGAATCATGGCGTTCGCTAACGGCACCGTGACGGAGGCTGCGCCTGACAGAATCGCCATCGGCGACAATACATACGAGCTGCGCGGCAGAGATACGAGTTGGTCTCCTCAACGCGAGGAAGGGATGCTCGTGCTCCCAACCAGCACGTTCTGGCAGGAACCCGTGGTAGAGGTTGGGGACACCGTGATGCGGAAGCAGCTAATAGCGAAGGGCATCACCCACATCTATTTCCAGGCCAACGTCTGGATTTTTACCGCCCTTATCTTCATCGTGGGAATTGTAATGGGCATCGGCAAAGCCGCGGTTTACAAACACATCCCCGACTATTTCCCGCATGACGTCGGAGTGGTAGGGGGCATCGTCGGCGTGCTTGGAGGGCTGGGAGGCTTCGTCTGCCCCATCATCTTCGGGTATCTCCTGCGCGGAACCGGAATCTGGACAACGTGCTGGATGTTCTTCGCGCTGCTGGCGGCGGCCTGTCTTTTCTGGATGCACCTCGTCGTTCAACGAATGATGCGCGAGAAGGCCCCAACGCTGATGCGGCAGATGGATGACCGCTCTGCCCACGCGGACGTCTCGCTGCGTGAATACCAACCGGTCGGTCTCGAAGACGGCGATGGGTCGGCAGACGGCAATGGTGGGTTTGTTCACAGGACACCCGACACGGAACTGACGGAAAGCAGGAAGGATTGATATGGAAGAGACGCCCTTGCACGCGACGCAAAATCAGGAACACCAGGCAATCGCTCCGAGCAATCCGCCTTCCCGGCAGGGCGCTACCTGGTTAACCCTATGGCAGCCGGAGGACGAGGGATTCTGGGAGCAGACGGGCAAGCGAATCGCCTGGAGGACGCTCACCATCACGACGATCAGCCTGATCCTTTCCTTTGCCACATGGTTTGTGATGAGCGCCGTGGTGGTGCGCCTCCCGCACATCGGGTTCAAGTTCAATACCATGCAGCTCTTCTGGCTGGCAGCTATGCCGGGGCTGGCCGGTGGCACACTCAGAATCATCCACACCTTTCTCATTCCCCTGTTTGGAACGAGGCATGTGATTACCGTCTCCACGCTGATCAAGCTGATTCCGTGCATCGGAATCGGCATGGCGGTGATGAATCCCGACACGCCTTTCGCAGTATTCCTGATTCTTGCATTTCTGTCGGGGCTTGGCGGAGGAGACTTCTCGTCCTACATGCCCAGCACGAGCCTCTTCTTCCCCAAGAAGTTGCAGGGAACGGCCCTGGGGATTCAGGCCGGAGTGGGGAACTTCGGAGTCAGCCTGGTGCAGTTTATTACGCCATGGATCATCGGCGTGGCCGCCATCGGGGCGCTTTCCGGTGGACAACAAGTCTTCAGCAAGGGAGATGTCACCAAGCCGATCTGGTTGCAGAATGCTGCGTTCTGGTACGTTCCATTCCTCTTGCTGCTTGCAGTCCTCGCGTGGTCTGGATTGCGCAGTGTCCCGATCAAGGCGACCTTTCGGGAGCAGCTCGATATCTTCCACAACAAACATACATGGTTCATGACCTCGATTTACGTCATGACCTTTGGTTCATTCTCCGGGTACTCAGCGGCGTTCCCGCTGCTGATTGGAAAAGTCTACGGGGACTTCCCCAACGCGCCCGATCCTCTAAAGTACGCGTTCCTCGGTCCGCTGATCGGGTCGGCGCTTCGCGTCGCCATGGGGCCGCCCAGCGACAAGTTTGGGGGCGGAATCATCACCCACATCAGTGGCATCGGACTTCTGGCCTGTGCTCTGGGAGTCAGCTTCTTTGTGGAGCCGACCTCCATGAGCCAGTTTCCCCCATTCGTGTTGTTGATGCTGGGGCTCTTCCTTTTCTCCGGAGCGGGGAATGCCTCCACGTTCCGACAGATGCCCCTCCTTTTTTCCCATTCACCGCGACAGGGAGCCGGTGTCTTGGGATGGACCGCTGCGATTGCCGCTTACGGACCCTTTGTGTTCTCGGCGTTGCTGGGAGTAGCGATTACTCAGTTGGGATCTCCGAAGGCATTCTTTTACGGCGCTGCCGTATTCTACGCCATCAACATCGGCCTGAACTGGTGGTTCTACACCCGAAAAGGCGCGGAAGCTCCCTGTTGAGGCAGCCCTTGTTTTAGATCAACGAGGAAGGAAGGCAGACAGACCCGAAAAGGCTAACACCGTGAATCTACCGTCCTGCGCCGTAATATCTCTCATACTCACCCTTGCGGGCGCGCTCGTTCTCTTCAGTCCGAAAGAATACGCGCGCGTGGGCAACCAGTCGGGGTATGCCCCGGTGCAGCCTATCAATTTCTCCCACAAGGTACACGCCAAAGATAACTCCATTCCGTGTGAGCATTGCCATTCGGCCGCCCGGAAAAGCCCGGTCGCGGGAGTGCCCGCGGCGAACGTCTGCATGAACTGCCACTCGGAGATACTGAAGGACTCCCCTGAGGTGCGGAAGATCTATGATGCAGTGAAGGACAAGCGTCCCATCGAGTGGGTCCGGGTGCACGACTGCGCGGACTTCGTCCGTTTTGATCACAGCGCGCATGTGACCAAAGGTGTTCCATGCCAGTCCTGTCACGGCAAGGTGGAAACGATGAGTCGCGTGCAACAGGTATCCGATCTCAGCATGGGATGGTGTGTCAACTGTCACCGCCAGATGAACAAGAAGCCGCTGAAGGGGATGAAGAACGTTAAGGCATCGGTGGAATGCTCGACCTGTCATTACTGAGGAATAGACCGGCGCCCCACACAGACGCCCGTCCGTGGACTGCAAGAGTAAGAGACTGACACGATGAAAAAACAGTGGAAGAACCGGGAAGAACCCGCGGCAGAGCAGAATCAATTCTCACGGGAATCCGACGTCGGCGTGTTTCAGCGGCCGATGCAGGACATCCAGAACTCGAACGCGGTGGATCGGCGATCATTTCTGAAGCTCGTGGGCTTCTCCGCGGCAGCCTCCACGCTATCCGGCTGCGCCAAGCCTGTCGAGAGGATTCTCCCTTACGTCAACCAACCTCCGGAAATGACCCCCGGAGTCGCCAACTGGTACGCGACAACCTGTCACGGATGCCCGGCCGGTTGTGGCGCGCTGGCAAAGGTCATGGACGGACGCCCCATCAAGCTGGAAGGGAACCCGGATCATCCACTCTCCCGTGGCGGACTGTGCGCGCTGGGACAGGGGAGCATCATCAGCCTGTACGACAGCTTCCGACAGAAGCGCCCGACGATCCAACAGTCAGCTACGTCCTGGGAGGCCGCAGACAAGGAAGTCGTGGGGCATCTTGCCGTTGCGCGTGAACAGAAGGGAAAGGTCGTTTTGCTGACGGGCACGATTACCGGCCCGGCGACGCGAGGAGTCATTACCGATTTCATCGGAACTTTCCCGCTGGCCGAACATATCACCTATGACCCTGTTTCAGGCGCCGCAATTCGCGAAGCGCACGCCCAGGCATACGGTCGGTCCATCCTGCCCGCTTACCGGTTTGACCAGGCCGATGTGATCGTCAGTTTTGGGACGGACTTCCTGGGCACATGGATTTCTCCGGTTGAATTCACAAAGCAATACGCATCCCGCCGCGCCCTTCCGCTGCAACCGCCCAAAGGAGCAAGCGAACCCAACGTTCGCCAGTTGACGTCCTGTCATCACCAGTTTGAGGCGCGCCTGTCGATCACGGGGAGCAACGCAGACTACCGCTATCAAATCGCGCCCTCACAGCAACTGAATTGCCTGACGGCGCTGCTCGCCACGGTGAAAGGTGGAAGCCCCACGATGGATGTGCCGTCCTCGGTCGCCGCAGCGTTGGACCAGGTCGCTCGGGACCTGCGCGCGGCGCGCGGTCGGAGTCTGGTGGTTTCGGATTCCAACAACCTGCATGTCCAACTGGCAGTGATTGCGCTCAATGAAACGCTTGGGAATCTCGGCAATACGGTGGATGTCACTCGCTTCTCGAATCAGAAGCAGGGGGATGAACGCGAGGTGGAGCGGCTGGTTCGTGAGATGGCTGAAGGCACTGTCTCCGCTTTACTCATCCATGGATGCAATCCCATCTACTCGCTGGCCGATGCAAAAGCCTTCGGCGATGCCCTGAAAAGTGTTCCCTGCACAATTTCCTTCTCGATGTATCCGGATGAAACGGCGACGGTCACAAAGTACCACTGCCCTGTTCCACATCCAATAGAAGCCTGGGGGGACGCCGAGCCGCAGGCAGGCCGCTACAGCCTCTTCCAGCCGACGCTGCGCGCGCTGTATGACACACGCCCTTTCGAGGAGTCACTGATGCGCTGGTCGGGGAAGGCCGGCTCGTTCCATGACTCCTTGCAGCGTCACTGGCAAGAGAAAATATTCCCTTACCAAAGTGAGACACGCGACTTCACGGTCTTCTGGGAACAGATGCTTCAACGGGGCTACAGTGAGGCGCCGGTCACGACTCAGCCGTTGTCCGCCTCTCTGCCGTCACTAACGGCGGCTCTGTCCGCTGAGACGAAACGACGCACTGCGCTCGCGACTCCGGAGATTGAGATCGACCTCTATGAAACCGTGGCCCTGCGCGATGGCGTGGCGGCCAACAACCCGTGGCTGCAGGAACTCCCCGATCCCATCACCAAGATTACCTGGGACAACTACGCGTCGGTTTCGCCGGGCCTGGCTGACAAGCGCGGCATCGTCGAAGGACAGTGGGTGCAGATTCAGTCGGGCGATCGGACGGTTAAACTGCCGGCCCACATTCAGCCGGGGCAGCATGAGCGGACTGTCTCCATTGCCGTTGGGTACGGTCGCGACCTCGCCGGGCCGGTGGGGAACGGCGTCGGCGCCAATGTATACTCGCTCACGCGCGGACGCGAAGGAGGGCTGCAACAACGAGCGCAATATGGGAGCCTGAAACGGGTGGCGGGGCAACGCTACGCCTTCGCGCTCACACAGACCGAGGCGGAACAGCACGGACGGCCCATCGCACAGGAAGTGTCTTTGGAGGAGTTCCTCAATGGGCACGGCGCACATCGCGCGCACATTCCCGAGGGCAAGACCAACCTGTGGCAGGACCACGACTACCCCGAGTACCACTGGGGCATGACCGTTGATCTGACGCGCTGCACGGGCTGCTCTGCCTGTGTCGTCAGTTGTGACCTGGAGAATAATGTTCCCGTTGTCGGCCGGGACGAGGTTAGGAACCAGCGTGAAATGCACTGGTTGCGCATCGATCGCTATTACTCCGGCGATGCGGCAGAACCCCGGGTTATCCATCAACCGATGTTCTGCCAGCAGTGCGAGAACGCTTCCTGTGAGACGGTGTGCCCAGTGCTGGCGACGGTTCATGATGACCAGGGATTGAATGTGCAAGTCTACAACCGTTGCGTAGGCACCCGTTACTGCGCCAACAACTGTCCCTATAAGGTTCGTCGGTTCAATTTCTTCAACCATCAGCGCGACGATCTTGTGCAAAATCTCGCACTCAATCCCGATGTTACCGTGCGGACGCGGGGTGTCATGGAGAAATGCAGTTTCTGCATCCAGAGGATACAGCAGGCCAGGATTGCCGCGCGACGCGAGGACAGACCTGTTCGGGACGGCGACGTGCGCACTGCGTGTCAGCAAAGCTGCCCGGCGGATGCCATCGTCTTCGGCAATATGGCGGATGAGAACGGTCAGGTTTCCCGGGAGAAGGCCGCTTCGCGAGGATACCGCGTACTGGAAGAACTCAACCGGAGGCCTGCCGTTACCTACCTGTCAAAAGTGGCAAACAAGAAAGGTTCACATGCTTAAGTCGCGCCTGGGAAGGGCAATAATCTTCGGACTCTTCGAGTCCGCGCAAATGCAACAGGTCGTGAAAGTCAAGTGATTAGTGCTCCAGTATCCAAACTCAGAACCCCGTTCGTGAACGGGGAGAAGAAGCTCTCCGATGTGACGGCGGACATTGCCAGGCTCGTCGGGCAAAGACCAACACTCTGGTGGTGGCTCGCGTTGCTTGTGTCGGCCGCCGCGTTCTCGATCGGCTTCGCGGCCATCGTGTACGAAATGTCCGTCGGTATTGGAGCGTGGGGACTGAACCGCACCGTCGGGTGGGGTTTTGACATCACCAACTTCGTATTCTGGGTTGGTATCGGCCATGCCGGAACGCTGATTTCCGCAGTTCTGTTTCTCTTTCGGCAGAAGTGGCGAACCTCCATCAACCGGGCGGCCGAAGCGATGACGATCTTTGCGGTCATGTGCGCGGCGACCTTTCCATTGATCCACATGGGCCGCTGGTGGTACTTCTACTGGATTCTCCCTTACCCAAACGTTCGGGGAACTCTGTGGGTCAATTTCCGCAGCCCGCTGCTCTGGGATTTCTTCGCTATCTCGACCTACTTCATCATTTCTCTGGTGTTCTGGTATATCGGGATGATTCCGGATCTCGCCACGCTGAGAGACAGGGCCAGATCGCGGTTCGCCCGCAAGGCCTTCGGGATTCTGTCTCTGGGATGGAACGGCTCTGCTCGCGTCTGGCATCGGTACGAGACGATCTACGGACTTCTCGCCCTTCTGGCCACTCCGCTGGTGGTGTCCGTCCATAGTATCGTCAGTTTTGACTTTGCGACTTCGGTGATTCCCGGCTGGCACGCCACCATCTTCCCGCCCTACTTTGTGATTGGCGCAATTTTCTCCGGGTTTGCCATGGTCCTGGCCCTCCTGCTGATGACGCGTGCCACGCTGAAACTGGAGGACTACATCACTCCCCTGCACCTCAACTGGATGTGCAAGATCATGCTCTTCGCCAGCTGGATCATGGGGCTTGCGTATGGGACTGAATTCTTTATCGCCTGGTACAGTGGCAATGTTTATGAACTTGCCGCATTCGTGAACCGGGCTACAGGGCCGTATGCTTGGGCGTACTGGACCATGGTGACCTGTAACGTGCTCGTTCCACAAGCTCTCTGGTTCCGCAAAGTGCGGTCGATTCCGTGGATGATGTTCCTTGTTTGCGCGGGGATTACGGTGGGAATGTGGTTTGAGCGGTTCGTGATCATTGTCGCCTCCCTGAGCCAGGATTTCCTCCCCAGTAGCTGGGCGATTTACGTGCCGACCGCCAATGAAGTGGCCATTCTTGTTGGAATGTTCGGACTGTTCTTTTCTCTCTTCCTTTTGTTCACCAGGGCGATGCCGGTGATTGCCATTGCCGAGATCAAGGGCGTGCTGGACTACGCTCGAGAGCGTCCCACAGGTCCCCTCATGGAGATTGGGGTCAGTCACCACGAAACTTCTCTACACGCCGTTAGCGATGGACACCGAGGCGTCGCGCGTCGCGCGCCATTCTTTCGTTCTTGCCTTGCCCGACTGCGCCGCCTGCCGTATTCACACGTTGGTCCTCCCCCCGCGGAGGAGCGAGTCTGCGTGGCGTACTTTGACAGGGAAGAAGATCTCATTCAAGCGGCGCAACAGACGCGCGGCGGCACATACGATGTCTTCGATGCCTTTACGCCATATCCCTCCCACCATCTTTCGCGCGCGCTGGGACTACGGCCTTCAAGGCTCATCTGGATCGGCTTTGCCGCGGGCGCTCTGGGCCTGACGCTCGGCTTGTTGCTGCAGGACTGGACATCGGCGACGGACTGGCCGGTGCGTGTGGGGGGGCAGCCGTTCAATTCCTGGCCGGTGTTTATTCCGGTCGCGTTTGAATTGACAGTCCTTTTCTCAGGACTGATCGGCGTGGCTTGTCTGCTCTTCCGGTCAAAGCTGTGGCCCGGTCGGCGCGCTCCTTTTCTTCCGAGGATCACGGATGATCGCTTTGCCCTCGTTCTGGTCGAGAAGGACGCCTCCGCCGACCTCGGAGAGATGCGCTCTCTGCTGCAGATGTGCGGCGCTACGGCGGTGATGGAATCGGACTCTTTAGTCCGTCGTGATGAACTGGGAGATGAATCGCACGGAGGACAGTTGCTGATTGAGGAGGAGGAGGTCCCCATCCGGACCGCCGCATGATGATAAGACGCATAGCATGGACCGCCATCACGTTGTTTCCCCTGTTCGTGTGGGGAGGGCTTTGGAGACTGAGGCGTGATTTCCGTCAACCCAACCTGAGGCTTCCTACCCAGATGGCGGAATCACCCGCCTACCGAAGCCAGAGCGGCAATCCTGTTTTTGCCAACGGGGAGACGCTACAGACACCTGTGCCCGGAACACTGGCGCGCAGAAAGCACGCGTTTCATTACTCTGCATCGGACGCAGATCGAAAACGGGCTGGCGAGGAACTGCTTAATCCGGTGCCTCCCAATGAGGCAAATTTGGCCGAAGGGAAACGCCTGTTCGAGACATACTGTCTGCCCTGTCACGGCAATCTCGGCAAGGGCGACGGCCCGCTGATTCCGACGTTCCCCAACCCACCCAACTTCCATTCGGATCGCCTCAAGCTCCTCAAGGATGGCGAGATATTCCATACCATCACGTTGGGGCGCGGCAAGATGGGCAGCTTTGCCTCGCAAGTCGACTGGGAGGACCGTTGGAGAATTATTCACCATATTCGATATCTTCAGATGAAGGAGGAGAGCGTCTCGCCATGAAACAAATCGAGAACGACGTCGCCAAGCGCCGCAAGCTGATGACCGGCCTGATCGGCGCGGGTGCGTTATCCTTCTTCGTCTACCTGGTCATCGCGCCTCACCGGGCCTGGGCCAGCCTGCTACTGGGCAACTTCTACGTCCTCTCCCTAGCTTTGTTCGGCGTTGTTTTCGTGGCGGTCAACGCCATCTTCAACGGGGCCTGGGCCACGGCCTTCCGCCGGATTCCCGAGGCAATGGTTGCGTACCTGCCAGTGGCCGCGGCATTGATGCTGCTTACCTTTGTCGGTCACCGCTCTCTGTATCCCTGGTCATGTCCGGAGATCGTCGCCACGGACTCACTTATCCAGAGCAAGACGACCTATCTGAATACGGAATTTTTCCTTGTCCGGCTGGTCATCGCCTTCGGCGTCTGGTGGGGATTCTCCCGCGCTCTGCGGGCGCACTCCGTGCAGCAGGACGCGGACGGACTCGTGGAACACACCCGGCGGATCCAGGCGCTGTCGGCCGCGTTCCTGATCGCCTTCGCAGTCACCTTCATCTTTGCCAGCTTCGACTGGCTCATGTCTCTCCAGCCGAAGTGGTACAGCACCATTTTCCCGGGATACCTGTTCGCCGGACTTCTTCTCGCTGGGTCTGCCGCCATGCTGATTCTCGTCGTCTGGTTCCGGGAGAGAGGCGTTCTGCAGCGCGTGACCGACCACCACTTGTACGAGTTGTCCCGTCTGCTCATGGCTGCCAGCACTTTTTGGGCCTACATGTGGTTCTGTCAGTATATGCTCATCTACTACACCAACATCCCGGAGGAGACCGTCTTCTATGCTCAGTGGCGCACTGGACCATGGGCTCTGCTGTTTCCGCTGAACCTCATTCTGAACTGGATTCTGCCGCTCGTCATGTTCATCCGGATTCGCGGCCGTCGTGAGGGCGTGACGCTGGTGCGGGTGGGCGCAGTGGTGCTGCTGGGGAGGTTCATTGACCTCTATCAAGTGATCATGCCTTCCGTCGATTCCCGGCTGCACGTCGGGTTTCCGGAGATTCTTGTTCCCGCCGCGCTGCTTGCCGTTTTCCTGCTTCTCTTCTTTCGCCGATTCCAGTCCGCCGCTCCCGAGCCGCGCCAGGATCCCTACCTGATCGAGAGCGCGGGAATGGAGGTCTCTTGACCCACGCCTCCTGCAGAGACAACACCCCTCAATACTCAGGGACTTCCTGAGAGCAACCGTTTGTTGTATTATCAATGTGCGAAGCTGAGCAGCCAGTGCGCAGGTTTGCCCCGTTGTCAGCGGTGCCCCTTGCAGACTCAAGGACTGTGGTCTGGCGAATTTGTAGTTCCGATGGGTAGGAGGCGTCTCCAGACGGCGAACTCACAGCGTTAGCGATGATACCCATTATGTGCTGATCGCTTCGGACTCACAGAGTCCGCTCGGACTCTGTGAGTCCGCGGAGACGCCTCCTGCGTCGAGTGTCCACCAAAATTTGCCAAACCACAGTCAGGGAATCTGATGGACTTTTCACGAAGGTAGTGGCGTATGGAACAGATCAGCGGAGGAGCGTCCTCACTTGTCCCTGCCGGGGCATCGGGAGCGGAGCCGCTGCTCGTGCATTCCTCAGATACGGGCGCCCCGTCCCCGCAGGCCGAATCGGTCACCTTGCGGGCATTGGTCATTGGTCTGCTGTTGAGCCTTCTCTTTGGCGCCTGGGTGCGGCAGTCCGAGATTGTGGCCTGCGCGACTCAGATTACTGAGAGTGTTCCTGCCATCCCGGGCATCGCGGCGCTGATTCTGCTGATTCTGCTGAACCCGATCCTCGCCCGTCTCGGCCTCATTCGGCCCCTGAGCCGAGGCGAAATCCTCACTATCTTTCTTTTCGTTACGGTTTCCCTTTCCATGGCCGGGTGCGGAACGGGTCGCTTCCTGCTGTCGCTTATCACGGCGGTCTTCTACTTCGGCAATCCCATCAATGGTTTCGACAAGCTCGTGCCCCATGCGCGCGACTGGCTTGTCCCCACAGATCTCAAGGTAATCCGTCACTTCTACGAAGGGCCCGCCGCGGGAGACGCAGGCAACGTTCCCTGGGACGTGTGGCTTGTGCCCATTCTAATGTGGACGCTCTTTTTCGTTCTGCTGTGGGGAACTCAGGTCTGCATACTGATCCTGATACGCCGCGCCTGGATCGAGAACGAAAGGCTCATCTTCCCTCTGGTGTTTTGGCCCATCGAGATGACCGAGACCCATGGCAACCCGCGGGCCCTCCCGGACTTTTTCAAGAACCGGGTCATGTGGACCGGGTTTGCCATCTCGGCGTTGTTCAACATCGTCAACATATTGCACGCATACTACCCATCTCTTCCTGAGTGGAAGAAGTTCATCGTTTTTGGGGAGGGTGTGCGGTTCAACCCTCCCTGGAATATGATGATGCCGCTGGTGATGCAGTTCCGTCCGGAGATGATTGGTCTCGGGTTTCTCGTCTCCACCGAAGTCTGTTTTTCCATTTGGTTCTCTTTCTTTCTCCTGCGCGCGGGCGGTGTTGTGATGAGCTCCATGGGCATGACGGAACAGGGCGTTCCCTACGAACAGGAACAGGGGATGGGCTCGTTCCTGGCGCTGACGCTGGTGCTGCTCTATCTTGCCCGAACCCACCTGATTCCGGTGCTGAGATACGCGGTGGGGCTGGATCGTGCGCCCCCCGGCGGGGGCGAATCGCAACGATTCGCAGAGGAAGATGTGCTGCCCTATCGTCTTGCTCTTTTCGGGGTTATTGCCGGGTTTGTCGGTCTCGTCGCCTTTTGTCATGCCGCCGGGATGGCAGCATGGGTGGCAGTGGTGTACCTCGCTCTCGTCATCATGGTTGGGTTTGTCTATACGAGAATTCGTGCAGAAACCGGCGCGCCGCTTCTGTGGCTCTTTCCATTCTACATGCAGAAGAAGTGCATGTTGTACACTCTCGGATCGGCTCCGTTCATGGCGTCGGGGGGGCTGCAGAGCCTCACAGCTTTCGCGATGTTCACCTTCCTTGCGCGTGGGTACTTTCCCATGATGTCGGCGTACCAACTGGAAGCTTTCAAGCTGAGTAGTGACGTCAACCTCAACGTTCGACACATTACCGGCGCGCTGCTGCTGGCGGTGGTCGCCGGGACCCTGATCTCCTTTTATCAGCACCTCGTCCCCTACTACGCTGAGGGGTCTCTGACAATGCGGGGGGGACCCTGGGGTTACCAGATGGCCATTTCCGAGTACGCGGCCGCAGCGTCGTACGCGAAGAGCCCCCTCCTGCCGGATCACAACCGCATTGTGGCCACTCTGTTTGGTGGGTTCTTCACACTGCTGCTGTCGTGGGCGCGGGCGCACTTCATGGGATTTCCCCTGCACCCGCTGGGCTACGCCATGTCATGCAGCTATGGAAGCCTGCTCTGGTTCCCCTTCCTGCTGGTCTGGTGTATCAAGATGCCGGTGGTGCGATACGGCGGACGAGATCTGTACCGGAAGCTCGTCCCCGGCTTCCTCGGATTGGCGCTCGGGCATTTCGTGGTGGCCGGAATCATTTGGGGACTGCTTGGCGCTACTGGTAAGGAAGCAGTACTGCGGTACGGCGTTTGGTTTGGGTAGGCGTGTCGGGATTCAGTGCTTGGGGACAGGCGCCACCGAAGCTCCGCTACGGGAAGCACTCATCTATAGTGACGAATTATTCGTTCAACAAAGCGCCGCGCCGCATCGCTCTCTTCGGACTCGTGAGTTCGCCGACATGCTCTGGCACATCCTCTGTTCCTGAGCCCTCAACTCCGAACCCTCACGCGAACTGAAACGCATAAACCTTCACGCCTCTGCCTGTGAAGCGCAGGCGGACGGGTTTACCTGCAAGTCGGCTCACGTCGTGGTTCCCCTTCCACATCACTGGCTTTGCGAGATGGTTTCCCCACAACTTGTCGGAGGTCTCCTCTGCGAAGCCCTTGATGGGTCTGTTATTGGTGTTACGCAATTCCACTTGCAGCCATCCTCCAGCGTTGGCATCCATGTTGATCTGTAGTTGACGGCCCTCGAACTTCACCGGAACAGTCAGCATCTCTCCGCCGGACCACCGCGCATCCTGAGACACGAAGCCATCGAGACGCACCCGCGCCACGCCAATGCCTCCGGCGTACGCTTCCTTCTCGAAGTGCCCTCCGTGCGTGTAGTTGTAGCCCACATAGTAGATCCGGATTTCGTCATCTTTGCGCACCATCCCCGCGACGGCGTAGAGACTTCCGCTGTCGAAACCCTCTCCCTCCCCCAGCTTGATGAACGGCTCTTGCCAGCGCGTGTAATGGACCCCGTCACGACTGGTGCAGAGATGCGCGTCGAGGGTGTCAGGCTCGTGATAGAAGTATGAGGAGAACAGAAAGTAACTATCCGGAGCGAACGGGTACTTCACCGCGCCGGAGTTGTACAGATCGAGGCCGGTCGCGTGGTCCCTTCTCTCCCGCGGCGTTGGTTCCAGGATGCGGATCGGTTCCGGGAACCGTGCGAAGTTGCTGCTTTCAGCTCTCCCGATTGTTCGGTAGCGCAGGCGGAATCCCTTATCGGGTGTCACTGTCTGGCCGTCGCGGTAGATCATACCCTCGTTCATTCTCACGAAGGCCACGTATTTCCCCTTTTGGTCATCATAGTATGCGACATTCGTCGTATCGGTGTACCAGGGGATGATTGGATCGGGGTACGAAGTCCAGTGGATCCCGTCCGGCGATACTGCGCCGTAGATGGCATGGTAGATCTCTCGAACGGGGATGTCCTCCGCCAGATGGACATGGGGCAGCCGAGGACCTCCGCCGTAGATCAATTTGTAGCGTTCCGCTTGCGGCGCAACGGGGTCTCTGAAGACGGTGCAGCCAAGACGGTCAACAAAGACCATGTTGTTCTTCCGGCTTCCCCGGTAGCGGATGACGTTGGCCGTCGGCTTCTCCCAGTGGATCCCGTCCGCCGACGTGGCGTGGCAGAGAGCATACTTCGCGCCCGCAGACCGAAGATCAGCCAGCGTTTTCGGGTCGAGTTTGCCGTCTGCGGTTACCACGTCTCGAGACCTGTTATCGGAATGCGCATCGATGAGTTCGACGACATACCACAATCGGTACAACCCGTCATCGTCCATAATGGACGCGTTGCTGTCCCCACACAGTCCCCCGACCTCCCACGGCTGATCGCAAATCAGCACTGGATCTCTCTGCTGAACGGCGGGATTCATCGTCAGCGTAAACCCTCGCTCCTCTTCCGTGAAGGCATCATCAAACAGAAGTACCTTGTTGTTCCCGACTGGTGCAGCTCCTCTGGCCATGGCGCTCAACTCCTCTGGTCTCAAGGATGGATTCAGGGATACTACACCATCGGTTCACATTACGCAATTCGACAGCCGCGACCGATTGGGGCAAGGTTGTTGCGTCGTTCCATCGCAGAGAATCCTTGGTGTTTGCGGAAGGACCCGATCATGATGCGTCCCATGAGTTTGGCCATTTTGTGCGTCGTACTGGTCCGTCTGCCCTTCCCGGCTTCCGGGAAACGAACAGACAACTCCAAGTGTTTGATTCGCGATGGCGATCGGGTCGTCTTCTATGGTGACAGCATCACCGATAGTCAACTCCACCCTGTGCTGATCGATGCCTTTTTTCACACCCGATATCCAGATGGGAGAGTGGAGTTCGTTAATCGCGGCTGGAGTGGAGACAACGCGGGAAACCTGGAGCGGTACGCAAGAGATTGCCTCGCCCTGAAGCCGGACGTTGTCACCATCAACATGGGGTTCAACGATGCCGGGTACAGTCCCCTCCAATCGGCCCGGCTGAAGGCCTTCGTCCGGAATCTTACGCAGATGGTGGAGAGGGCGCGTCAGCAGAACCCCGACGTGCGGGTGGCGCTGATTTCGCCGGTCTCCAGTGAACCCCCTGTTTCCATCGATTGGATCTCGCATCCCGGTTACCCGTATACGCTGCGCTGCTTCGCCGAGGAAGAGGGACGACTCGCCCGGCGCCTCGCGCTTTCCTTCATCGATCTCAACGACGCGTATGGGCGAACGATGGGGCTGGGCTACCTCGTTTCACGTGAGACGTTCGGGTTGTCTCGTGACGGAGTGCATCCGCTGGAAGCCGGGCAGACCTTCGTCGCGTTCCATATACTGAAAGGACTCGGGGTGAGTGAAACCGTTGCGGAGACGGAGATCGACCTCAAGAAGCCGCGAGTCACCCGCGCCGTCGGGTGCAAGGTGTCCGACCTCCGAGTTGTTGACGGAACCGTTTCCTTCACCCGCCACACGGATTCGCTGCCGTGGCCCATCCCTGATTCTGCGCGGCCGTTCGCGTTCCTCGATCGCATCGACGACGGAATCAACCGCGACGTCGTGAGGTTTGTCAACCCCGTCGCCCTCGCGTACGCTGTGTGGATTGATGGAAGTCACGTGGGTGACGTGGGTGCGGAAGAACTCGTCGAGGGCGTGAATCTCTCACGTTTCCCGAACACACCCATGTTGCGCCAATCAGCCGAGGTACTCAGCGCCTTGCGCCATAAACAGGATGTCGAGGTGACGCTCTGGCGTCGGTATCTCGTACCGGAGGCAGAGACCCCCGGCAGCGATCCTGAACGAACTCGGGCGATCTCTGACATGCGAACGGATCTGCGGGCAGCGACCGACGCGGCGCGGCGGCTTGCCCAACCCCTCTCGCATCAGTTTGAGCTGTATCCGCTGACTGAACCCGTCGATCCCTACGAGAAATTCCTTCAAGCGGACGCCGCGGAAATGTACCTGGGGGCAGAGGCGCAGCCCGTTCGGGTGGACCTGACGCAGAAAGCCGTGCTGGACAGGGAGTTCTCACTGACCATCAGCAACCCCGGGAGACGGGAGCGCGTCGGGACAATGCAATGGAGGGACGCGACCGGAGAGTGGGGACTTTCCGAAGCTGCAACGGAGTTCCGCGTCGCCGCCGGTCAGAAGATTACCATCGCGACACCGATTCACCCTCCCGCGCGGGACAGTATCCTCCCGCTGCCGGAAGCAGAGCTAAAGTATCCCTGGAGTGAAGCGTGGCCCTATCCGATCACTCAGCGGGTGTCTCCCTGGGCGCTTCCGAGCCTCACGGTGCCGAAGTCGACACGGAGAATTGACGTGGATGGAAGCCTGAACGACTGGGAACAAGCGGCGACAGTTGTTCTGGATGATGTCACGTACATCAGTCCCGCAGTGTCAGGCCGACGGAGATTGTGGGGTGGCGCCGACGACTTAAGCGTGACCGCACGCTTTCTCTGGGATGAGCAGTTCCTCTACGTTGCCTTTACGGTGAAGGACAGCACCTTCCTACAGACACATACCGATGGCATGGTGTGGTCGGGAGACGGCATTCACTTTGGCGCGGTGACTTCCGAGAAGGGAGAGAAGGACAACTTCTGTGAATACTTTCTGGCGCTCTCGCCGGAAGGAGCCTTGCCCTGGCAGTTCCGCAACACCCGGTTGAGTGGCAGCGGGAAGAGCGATCAGATTCCGCTCCGAGTCTCCCGGGATGCCGAAAAGGGCGTGTGCATCTACGAGGCGGCGATCCGATGGGCTGTTCTCGCTCCGATTCGGCCGGTCATGGGGAACGCACTGCGGTTTGCCTTTGGCGTCAGCGACGCGGATCCGGTGCCGGACAAGGGATATCAGTACCTCGAATGGACGCCCCGCAGCCTCATCTATGGGAAGGACCTGCGACGTTTCGCAACATTAACGCTGGGAGAATAGTCAACGACGCGTGAAAGGGTAGACCATCCGTGAAGCTCAAAGCTGAAACCTACATGCGCCGGGTCATCGAGCTGGCGCGTCAGAAGGCCGCCTTTCCATTCGCGGCGCTGATTGTAAACGACAAAACAGGAGAGGTGATGGCGGAAGGATGGAATCGCTCGCGCACCAATCCTGTTCTCCACGGCGAGGTGGATGCCATCAGCCGTTGCGCGGCGAGAAGTGGCGACGCCGACTGGTCCAACCTGGTAATCTACACGACTGCAGAACCTTGTCCGATGTGCATGGGAACCATTCTCTGGACAGGGATTGGCAGGGCTGTGTATGGAACTTCCATCCCCACGTTGATGGCGCTGGGGTGGGCGCAGATCGACATCCGTGCCGAAGATATCGCACAACGGGCCGCCTTCTCTCAATGCCAAATCATCGGTGGAGTATTGGAGAGTGAGTGCAACGCCCTGTTCACCCGCTGCGCGCTGCTCCCCCAGGTAACCGAAGATCCTGTCGTTAGCGTAGAATCGGGGGAAGGCGAGATAGACCTGTGGTTTTAATACTACAGCCGTGCTTGCCTTCAAGTGTTGAGGAATTCCCGACAGATAGACGGGAGCTTCTCCCTCCCCCTCGAGAACCGCAACTGAAAGTGATCAAGGCGCAGCCCTTGCTGGCGAGCGGGCCCGCGGACACTGTTCTGTTCGCCATGCACCTGCCGTAGGATAACGCTCCAGCTTTGTCGCCCGGTGAGTCTGCCGATTGACAAAGCTGGAGCGTTATCCTACGGCGACAAAGTCGATGTATCCGCTTTTCCGTAATCCGGGATGCACCCGTATGAGGAGAAATCATGAGCAGTAGAATCGGGTTCCATGTCGGCGCGGCGCGGGTGGATGTCACCCCGCCGCTCACCATCCCATACCTCGGCTATGCCAGCAGCGGGAGACACCAGTTCTACCGTGGCGTTCACGACCCGCTTCACGCGCGGGCGGTCGTCGTAGACGATGGCGAGACGAAAGTCGCTCTGCTCTCCGTGGACAGCATCGGCTTCAAGCGAAGAAGCCTGTTCGCTGATGGTCGAGACTTCATTGGTGAAGTGCGTCAGCGCGTCGAAAGGCTGTGTAGCATTCCTGCCGGGAACGTGATGCTGCATGCTACCCACGCGCACTCAACTCCGGAAACCATCGGTTTCCGGCCGCTGACCCAACATCCGGGGGCTGCGGAGTGGCTGGAAGTGTTAACCGACCAGCTCGCCTCCGCGGTGGCAATCGCGGACCAGCGTCGGAAGCCCGTACAACTCAAGATTGGGAAAGGCAGCGTCGAGGGAATCAGCTATAGCCGCCGCATCTTGCGGAGGGATGGGACTCTCTGTCAGTGGAGAAACCGCCCGCCGAATGACGAGGTTGAGGACTGGGGAGCGAATGACTTTGAGGCTGTTGTGCTCGGCTTTGAGGACGCGGACGGCGCGCCGGTAGTGTCGCTTGTTCATTTCGCATGTCATCCCACCATCGTTCAGGTGAATCCGCTTGTTTCTGCCGACTATCCGGGCGCGGCGACTGCCTTTATCGAGAACGCGGCAATCGGGTGCGAGTGCTGTCTGTTCTTGCAGGGCGCGTGCGGCAGCATCAACCCTCGGCGCGGCACCACCGGCTTCGACGACGTGCGCCGCACCGGCCAGGCGCTGGCGGGAGAAACGCTGAAGCTCCTGTCTGTGATGTCAGCGCCCGACTATCCTGTCGCTCCCCCGCAAGTTGCAGCGATCTCGCAGACGATCGAGATTCCGTCGCGCCCGTTGCCTCCCCTGGCACAACTCGAGCAAGAGAAGGAACGGCTTGAGGTAGAGAGTAACGGGGCCGATTCCGCCGAGACACGCGAAAGGCTGGCCGGAGAAATCGGCCTACTGGATGAGCGGATGGCGCGGGTTCGCGAAGGTGACGACCCGGTCGATGCGGAAGTTCAGGTGTTCCGCATCGGTGACGCGGCGCTGGTGGGGGTCCCGGCAGAACCTTTCTGCCAGATGGGATTGGCGATCAAGCAGTTCCCCGAAGCCTCGATATCTCTCTGCCTCGGCTACGCCAACGACTACCTCGGCTATGTTGCCCCTCAGTCTGAGTGGGACCGCGGCGGCTATGAAGTTTCTGTCGGCATGTGGTCGATCCTCGCGCCTGAAGCCTGCGATCAGTTGCTGGAGGCCGCGAAACAGGAAGTGAAAACGCTTTTCAGCGGTTTATGAGGCAACAGGGAATGTTATACCCGTTAAGGTTGAGAATCCACGTTTTCTGCCGTAGGATGTATTTGTATAGCGTGTTGTGATTGGTCATAATAAACGGTGATGGGTTTAAGCTCAAGAGGGACTCGAGTTTTTTTGGTAGTCCCGATACACAGTCTTTATCGCAGCGGACTCTGTGAGTCCGCGGACTCTGTGAGTCCGCACTGACTTAGCTCGCAGCGGACTCACGGAGTCTGAGTCGAGTCAATGGCAAACTTCCCTCCTGGATCGATTCTCCTGCCCATAGCCCTCCTTGACATCAATCCCTTCCCACTCACGCTAAACATTTACCATGGCCGTTTCCCCCCGCCATACTCGTTGCTTCTCAACCTTAACGAGTGTAACCTCCGAGCTGCGGAGCATTTTACAGCGATTCGGTGAGGAAGGGAATGGACACTGCTGGCCGGTGAGTACCTATTGTCTCCCCCAACTCTGAGCCGCGAACGTGAGAGAGCGGTCCGCAGACTGGCGTGTTTCTCATGGAACTAACGCCTTCGGCGACCTGGTGAGTGGTGATTGGTAAGTGGTGCATCTTTTGATACCTTTGGGATGGAGGCTCGGTGGGGCTCTTGGTCGAACCACCCCGTCGGATACATGATCCCGGGGCATTGCTGGCAGCGAAAAGTCGCCGGCTGCCCGGGCAGTCCGGGATCGATGAGA
>Ga0210056_1000569_pt1 | contig 31089 bp, 25 predicted proteins | sample CryGeyCG2014_080_2_FD_183965 | JGI IMG/M metagenome (GOLD analysis project Ga0210056, IMG submission 183965) | Groundwater microbial communities from aquifer - Crystal Geyser CG07_land_8/20/14_0.80 (SPAdes) (version 2) | ecosystem: Environmental > Aquatic > Deep subsurface > Groundwater | place...
TCTAAATTAACTTATGATAATAAATTGTTAGAATATAATGTATTATTGGAAGAAAAAAACACTTTATTACAAACACTTAATTTTATATCAACTGAAATAATTATATTAGAAAAACAAAGTAAAGAAGAAAATATTTCTTGTCCTAAATGTTTATATAGTTGGCAACTTAATTATGATAGTAATAAGCATAAAGTTTATATAGAAAAGAAACAAACTATATTAGATAAGATATTAATTATAGATGATAAAGTTAAAGTTATAAATAGTTTTTTAGAAGAACTTAAAAATTACTTTAGTTTATATAAAGCATATCAAAATGTTAAAACAAAATATATTAATATGTTCCAAGAATTATGGTTATTAATAGATACAAAAGAATATCTTATAAATTCTCCTAAATATATTTTAGATATAATAATACTTGCTATAAGTGACCTAGAATCGCTTCTAACTATAGATGCTAATAAGTATAGCATTACAGAGTTAGAACACAATATAGAGCTTCTTAAGACTATCCAAGACGATGATGGAATGAATATAGTAACAGATATATTTAACATCAATGAAAAGATAAAAGAAATATATGAAAATAAAGCTATAAAAGAAAAAGAATTAGAAGAAGAAGAATATATACATAGAGTAAATCTTAAACTTATAGAATTACAAAATGATCTAAATAAAGAGAAAACTAAATTACATAATAATACAACTAGTATAACTATAAGTAAAATAATAGATGATATAGATATTAAATTATCTTCACTTAAAGTAGATTTAGTAACAACACAAACATTACTTATGTCTTATAATAATATATCATCTATTATAGAAAGATATAAAATAGATATAAATAGCAGTGAACATAGTATATTTGTTTTAAATTCTATTATATCAGAATTAAATCCCAAATCAGGTATGATAGGTAAAATAATAAGTAATTATCTAAATAACATAATACATTATATTAATAAGATAGTAGAAAGTTTATGGGATTATAAAATGCAAATAGAACTTTATGATTTAGATAAAGATGTATTAGATTATAAATTTAAAATAAATGTAGAAGATAAATTAAATGTAAAGGATATTTCATTAGCAAGTAGTGGTATGAAAGAAATAATAAATTTAGCTTTTAAACTATCAGTTATGAAAATGTTAAAATTAAATAAATACCCTATTTATTTAGATGAGTTTGGTGTAAGATTAGATGCTTCACATCGTAGTAAAATATATGAATTAATTTTTAAGTTTTTAAATGATGGTAATTATAGCCAGATATTTTTAATAACACATACTGATATAAGTTTTAGTAACTTTAAAGATAGTGAAGTTTTTAAATTAAGTTAACGCGTAACATAGTTGTGTGTATATGTATGTATATGATTTTATTTTAGTTACTTATATATATCATGTACTAGCCTATATATTACACTTGAACATATTGTTTAGGTGGTATATAAATTAACATTTCCAAGGAGAATCAAAATGAGTAAAAAACAAACAGTGGTAGTTGCAACAAAAGAAGAACTGGTGAATATTATCAAAAATTCACCAATTGATGCTGATCTAAATTACTTAGATGTGTCAGGTATAACTGATATGTCATTTTTGTTTGCTAACAACGAATTTACTGGTGACATTTCAAAATGGAATGTTAGTAATGTTACTAATATGAAGTTTATGTTTTATGATAGTAAATTCAATAGTGACATCTCTAAATGGGATATTTCCAATTTAACTGATATGTCTGCTATGTTTGAATGTAGTGAGTTTAATGGAGATATTTCAAAATGGAATGTTTCTAATGTAACTAATATGTATAGTATGTTCTGTGAAAGTAAATTTAATGGTAACATCTCTAAGTGGGATGTTAGTAATGTCATTAATATGGAATATATATTTAAAAATAGCGAATTCAATGGTGACATTTCACAATGGAATGTTAATAATGTTACTAACATGGAAGCTATGTTCTATAAAAGTAATTTTACTGGAGACATTTCGCAGTGGAATGTTTCTAATGTTACTAATATGGCATTTATGTTTACCTTTAGTGACTTTATTGGTGACATTTCTAAATGGATTAAACAACCAACTTAATATACATGATGGATGATTAATACCCTTTACCATGCATGTGTTAAATAATCACTACACCTAAAAAGTGTAGTGGTTATTTTTTTATGCGTTTGATTTTATTTCAGTTACTTATATATAACATGTACTAGCTTATATATTACATCTAACATATTGTTTAGGTGATATATATGTTAGAAATCTCAAGGAGAATAAAAATGAACACAAAACAAAAAGTAGTAGTTGCAACAAAAGAAGAACTGATGAATATTATTAAAAGTTCACCAGTTGATGCTGATCTAAATTACATTGATGTGTCAGGTATAACCGACATGTCATATTTATTTACTAACAGTGAATTTACTGGGGATATTTCAAAATGGAATGTTAGTAATGTAATTTGCATGGAATATATGTTTTATGGTAGTAAATTCAATAGTGACATATCTAAATGGAATGTTTCTAATGTAACAAATATGGCAGCTATGTTTGAATGTAGCGAGTTTAATGGAGATATTTCAAAATGGAATGTTTCTAATGTAACTAATATGTATAGTATGTTCTATGATAGTAAATTTAATGGAGACATATCTAACTGGGATGTTAGTAATGTATTAAATATGTCGCACATGTTTGAATATAGTAAATTCAATAAAGATATATCCAATTGGAATGTATCTAATGTAACCAATATGTCATATATGTTTTATTACAGTGAGTTTAATAAAGATATATCCAGTTGGAATGTATCTAATGCCATTAATATGACTAGTATGTTTAACTTTAGTAGTTTTAATGGAGACATTTCTAAATGGGTAAAACAACCAACTTAATATACATGATGGATGATTAATACCCTTTACCTAGATATGTAAAATAACCACTACATCTAAAAAGTGTAGTGGTTATTTTTTTATGCATTTGATTTTATTTTAGTTACATATATATAACATGTACTAACTTATGTATTACATCTGAGCATATCGTTTAGGTGGTATATAGGTTAACATTTTTAAGGAGAAACAAAATGAACACAAAACAAACAGTAGTAGTTGCAACAAAAGAAGAACTGGTGAATATTATCAAAAATTCACCAATTGATGCTGACCTAAATTACCTTGATGTATCAAATATAACTGATATGTCAAGTTTGTTTGCTCATAGTAAATTTAATGGAGACATTTCTAAATGGGATGTTTCTAATGTAACTGATATGTCTAGCATGTTTGAATATAGTAATTTTAATGGTGATATTTCAAAATGGAATGTATCTAGTGTAACAGATATGTTTAATATGTTTAATAACAGTAAATTTAATGGAGACATTTCAAAATGGGATGTATCTAGTGTAATTTATATGTCTAATATGTTTCAGCATAGTAAATTCAATGGTGATATTTCGTATTGGAATGTGTCTAATGTCACTAACATGGAATATATGTTTTATAATAATACTATTTTTAAAGGAAATATTTCAAAATGGGTAAAACAACCAACTTAATATACATGGTAGATAATTAATACCCTTTACCTAGATATGTAAAATAACCACTACATTTTTTAGGTGTAGTGGTTATTTTTTTGTGTATTGGATAAAGTTTCAGTTACTTATATATAACATGTACTAACCTATGTATTACATCTAACATATCGTTTAGGTGATATGTAGGTTAATCTTTCTAAGGAGAATCAAAATGAACACAAAACAAACAGTGGTGGTTGCAACAAAAGAAGAACTAATGGAAATTATTAAAAGTTCAAAGGTTAATGCTAATCTAAATTATCTTGATGTGTCAGATATAACTGACATGTCAGATTTGTTTGCTAATAGTAAGTTTAATGGTAATATTTCTAAATGGGATGTTAGTAATGTTGAAGATATGGAATATATGTTTTATAACAGTAAGTTCAATAGTGACATTTCACAATGGAATGTTAATAATGTTACTAACATGGAAGCTATGTTCTATAAAAGTAATTTTACTGGAGACATTTCGCAGTGGAATGTAGCTAATGTTACTAATATGGCATTTATGTTTAACTTTAGTAGTTTTAATGGCGACATTTCTAAGTGGGTTAAACAACCAACTTAGATCGTGTAATAATATATAGATTAAAAATACTTAAGGAAAAAAAATGTCTATAGCTATTTTAAAAATAACACAAGAAGAAGCAAAAAATAAATTAAAAGTTGCAAACAATGCAGCCATTAATAACGATGGTGTAAATAAACTTATTGTGATTGTAAAAGAAATAAGAACAAATTTCCCAACCATAGAAAGAGGATTATTAAAAGAAGTAAAATATTCAGTTGAAATATTAAAAAGTTTTGGGTATGCATTTAATTTGAGATCAAAAAATCCAAACAAATGGATAACCAAAAACTAATGCTATCATTATTATTATGTAAAGGGTAAATAAAACTTTATTTAATTAGGTAATAATGTGGTAGAAAAATAAGCGAGTATGGTGAAATTGGTAGACACAAGGGACTTAAAATCCCTCGGCCAAAAGCTGTGCCAGTTCGACTCTGGCTACTCGCACCAAACAATTCCTTAATAGCTCAGTTGGTAGAGCGACGGACTGTTAATCCGCAGGTCCCTGGTTCAAGTCCAGGTTGAGGAGCCATTATGTGTAAAAAAGTTTAAAAGGGTCTGTAGCTCAGCTGGTTAGAGCAGTGGACTCATAATCCATTGGTCCTCGGTTCAAGTCCGAGCAGACCCACCAATTTAGCCCTCTTAGTTAAATGGATATAACTAGGGATTTCTACTCCCTTATTGGCAGTTCGATTCTGTCAGAGGGTACCAGTTTGAATTAAAAATATAACAAACACATTGGTAATATACCTTTGTGTTTGTTATATTTTTTAAATAAAAAGGAGAAACATTATGTCTTATTTATTAACAAATGTATTTTCATATACATTAGTATTTTTAGTATTATTTTTACATATTACAATTGTGGGTAATGATAATTTAAATACTGAAATTATATTTTTTAAAAATAAACCAATTGTGAAAAAATTACCAATTGACCAATCATTAAATAAAATAAATGATATAGCTTTTACACTGTTTGCTGAAGATAGATCTAATATTAAAGGTATGAAATATATTTTAAGTGTAATTTTAAATAGATCTAAAAACCATAAATTAAATACAATGCATAAAATTGTATTAGCTAAATATCAGTTTAGTTGTTGGCATAAAGGTAAAAAAGTTAGACAAACAAATAAAAATATAGATAAAAAAATGTATGCCAAAGCTATTACTCTTGTTAAACTTGCTATAAATGGAAAATTTAAACCTTTAACTACTGCTACTCATTATTATAATCCTAATAAAGTTATTGCTAAATGGGACAACGGTTCTTTTAAAGAAGTAGCTATTATTAATGATCATAAATTTCTTGTAGCTGTAAATTAAAACTTTAAAAATACCTCACTGCTATTTAAGCAATGAGGTATTTTTTTTTTATTCTTTAACTATATTAATTTGTTTAATAAAGAAATCAACTAAATATTCTATAATACTATATAAACCAGCTTCTTCAGGAGTCATCTTATCATTTATTTTAAGTAATTTATTCATATTACTAAGAATATAATATGCATTACTATAATAGAATCTAACATTAGCTACTAAATATAAACATAATTCATCTATATTATCTGCAGTATCTAAATCAATAGTTTTAATATATGCGTCATACATACCTTTAACTACTGCATTATAATCAGATATAGAATTAATAACTTCTTTTTCTTCTTCACCAGCTGCATCTAATTGAGAAAAGAAAAGATTATTAATTATAGTTTTAAATGTAATAAGTTTAGTATTACTTATAGTAACAGAATATGCACTTCTAACATTTAACCATATATTAGTATAGTAATCTTTACCATCAATTAATTTAGTAGTAGTTATGTCATAGTTATTAGTTTTGGCTATAAAACCAAATAAAGCTTCTATACCACAACCTGATTCTGCTAATTCATTGAATGATTCTTCATATACATATAAATCATAGTTTTTAGTGTTACCAATAATGATAGACACATTAGTCGCAGAATTAGTAGTAAGTAATTGTTTATTCCTAATAGTTTTTTCATACTGTTCTACTGTTTGATATAAATTAGCAGCATGAATATTTCTGTTATTAGCGGCCTTTACCCTTAATTGTAACATAGTATTATTAAGATTAAGATCAGTTCTAATAGATAGATTTCTATAAAATAAATAATTAGCTAAATTATAATTAAGAAGAGTTGGAATATCCATTGCATATTCTTGTTGTTCATTAACTATATAATTAAGAATAACTGATGGACCTATTTCATCTAACCATGATTTAATATATGTATCATAATCAACATTATCTGTAAGTAAATATGTTGATACATCAAAACCTTCTGTTAATGTATTTGTGTTAAATACATCTTTAACATTATTGGTAATTTCTTTATATTGCGATAACTCTGTATCAATTAACGGACTTCTAAATACACTAGGTAATTTATAATAATGAACATTAAAAAAGTCTTCTGGTTGTTTTTCTTTATAATTATCTAATGCAGAAATAATAGATTCATGTAATTCTTTTACTGCTACATTAACTACAGTTTTAGCATATTTAATATGTCCAGTAACTAATGTAGATAATTTATTTGTATAATCTTCCATAATAGCATCATGTGACGACATCGCATATGACTTTTCACCATTAGCACCAATTACATAATTACCACCACTCATAGTTTGTATCTGATCAATTACACCTTCATCAGATGAAATTGATATAGGACCATTATATCTTTGTACAGATAAACATAATTCCTGCAATGCTGTAGCATTTAAAAAATCTAATTTAATATTAGCAGTAACTAAATCTTTTGCAAAAGCTTCAGATACTTTAATCGTATTTTTAGTTAACATAATTATTTTCCTTTTAAGCTAAAAGCTTTTTCTTTAAACTGTTAACAATAGATAAATCAATTATATTTTTTGTTAACGATTGATTATTTATTACATCAGCAATGTCTACACCTGCACATTTTTTGATTACGGAACTAATTACTTCAACAGTATTAGCAATAACAATAGTATTATTAAGAATTTTATCACGATTTATGTTATCAGCAATAGATTGAAGATTGCTATTTACATTTTGATTATTATTATCCACAGGTAGTTGCTCCATAATTATTATTAAAAAATACACTCAAAGAATATATGAAGACTGTATTATAATTTTTTTATTTTTTTGTTACATAACTTGAATGTGAAAAGGAAAAACTAAATGAACACAAAACAAACAGTGGTGGTTGCAACTAAAAAAGAATTATTAGAACTTATAAATAATTCATCAGATAGTGCTGATTTAAATTATATTGATGTGTCTAATATTACTGATATGTCTTATTTGTTTTATGATTCCAAATTTAATGGAGACATTTCGCATTGGAATGTTTCTAATGTTACCATTATGGCTGGTATGTTTATTGGTTGTGAATTCAATGGTGATATTTCACATTGGAATGTTTCCAAAGTAAAAAATATGGAGTATATGTTTGACGAAAGTAAGTTTAATGGGGATATCTCGAAATGGAATATTTCCAATGTTAAAAATATGTCATATATGTTTTATTACAGTGAATTTAACAATGATATATCTAATTGGGATGTATCTAAGGCCACTGATATGTCATTTATGTTTTATAAGAGTAAATTCAATGGTGACATTTCTAAATGGGATGTAGCTAATGTTACTAATATGAGAAATATGTTTTATTATAGTGAATTTAATGGTAATATTTCTAAATGGAATGTATCTAAGGTTACTGACATGAGAAATATGTTTAATAATAGTGAATTTAATGGTAATATTTCTAAATGGAATGTTTCTAATGTCACTGATATGAGTTCTATGTTTAATAACAGTGAATTTAATGGTAATATTTCTAAATGGGATGTATCTAATGTTACTAATATGCGCTCTATGTTTTATTATACTAAGTTTATTGGAAATATTTCTAAATGGGATGTATCTAGTGTTACTGATATGTCTCACATGTTTGAATATAGTAAATTCAATGGAAACATTTCAGAGTGGAATATAGTTAATGTTACTACTACAGCATTTATGTTTTCTGAAAGTGAGTTTAATGGTGATATTTCTAAATGGGATGTATCTAATGTATTAGATATGGCATGTATGTTTTATAATACTAAGTTTAATGGAGATATTTCTAAATGGAATGTTTCCAATGTTATTGATGTTAGAAATATATTTTCTAGCAGTAAATTAATTAATAATATTGTTAATATTAATAATACAGAACATATTGATTATAAATATTTAGACGTGTTACAAGTATGTTTTATAATAATACTAATTACGGTAATGATAACATTTTATTATTGCTACTATTATGGTGATATGCAATGAATATTTTTTTAGATAATGATGATAATTATAAAAGAGAAATAGATATAATAAAAGCATATGCTACACAATCTAGTTCATATTTACAGAAAATAAAAAATATATCTAAAGATAGTGCAGATAAGATAATGGCAGATATAATAAAAACTAGATTATTAGATAGAAAAATTAAACACTTTAGTAGAAAAGAAAATGGTGATAGAGAAATAGTAGAAACTAGTTTATTAGGTTATATTTATAATAATATTAGAAATAATAACATTATAGTTCCTACATTTACCACATACCTTAATAGTAATGTAAAAAAATCAATGCTATCTGAATTTATTGCCAATAATGTTAAAGTTAGATCTATAGCTAAAAAAATAGCACAAAAAGCTAAAGTAAATAAAAATATGGATTTATATAATTCTAAAAATAATGAACAAAGTATGCTTAAGACTTATAACAATTCCTTATCAGGTGCATTTGCACAAAAATCTTGTATATTACATAATCCTACAGCTCATAGTACCTTAACTTCTATCACTAGAACTATGTCATCTTTAGCTAATGCTAATAATGAAAAACTTATAACTGGTAATAGATTTTATTACAGTCCATTAATTATGTTAAATAATATAATTTATATAGTTTCAAATGCAAATTTAATAATTCTTAAAGATGTAATAGATAAATATAATTTATATTTACCTAATGTTGATGATGTTGTAAATGTTTTAAAAAGAAGTTCAGATCTTTATTTTAGTGATTTACCTTATTATTTAACTAAAATTATACCATATTTAAATACACTTACACCATATGAAAGAGCTGCTATATGTTACTTAGGTGATTTTTATCATATACGTGTTTTTAATCCTGAATTTGTAAAAACGTTTATAACTGAATTATGTACTAAAATCAGTAGCAATGATACATCCCTAGATATACCTAATAAATTATATGCTACAAATGAAAGTATTTTAAATTTTACTCATTTAATATGGTTTAGCATGGTACGTGGTTATGGTAAGAAATATGAAGAATTACATACTGAAAATAAAGCAGCTAATTTATATTATACAACTTTACATATAGAAGAAGTATTAGTTAAATATAAAGATTTTATACATGGGTTTTTTGTAACTAATATATTACCTAATTCTAGTAACAGATTAAAATATATGAGAAGAAGGACTGTTGTACTTAGTGACACAGATTCTACTTGTTTTACAATGGAAGAATGGGTAAATTGGTACAATGGCTCTATAGTTATAAATGATGAAACTATAGCTGTAGCTGGTGCAGTTTGTTTATTAGCTACAGAAAATATAGCACATTTATTAGCTAAGTTATCAGCAAATTTAAATGTAGATAAATCATTATTACATACTCTTGCAATGAAAAATGAATATATGTGGACTGTGCACATACCAACTGAGGTATCTAAACATTATTTAGCTTATACTGTTATGCAAGAAGGCAGTGTTCATAGTGAACCAGAATTAGAGATAAAAGGTGTACATCTTAAAAATAATGCATTACCTAAAAATATAAAAGATGATATTAATAATCTTATAGAAGATATTTTAAAAACTATACATACTAATAATAAAATAAAAATAACTAATATATTATTACATATTAAAAATTTAGAAGACGAAATAAGAAGATCTGTATTAGCTGGTGAAGTTATTTATTATAAGAAATCATCTATTAAAAATAAAGAAGGATATGCTATGGATGAATTTCATTCTCCATATCAAAGACACATGTTCTGGGTAGATATATTTCAAGATAAATATGGTGAAGTAGCTGAACCACCTTATAATACTATAAAAATACCCACTATTATAATAAATAAAGTTACTATGAATGAATGGATTAATTCTATAGAAGATAAAGATATAGCAGATAAATTAAATACATGGTTAATTAAATATAATAAAAAAGATTTACCTACTTTATATCTTAATGTAGATTATGCTCAAGCATATGGTATACCTATTGAATTTATTAATATTATTGATGTAAAAAGAATTATTTTAGATTTAACTATTACATATAGATTAATATTAGAATCATTAGGGTTAATTATGGATAATAAATTATTAATTTCTGAGCAGTATCTTTTTTAATTGACATCTTGATATGTAAGGTTACCCTTACATATCAAGATCAATCTTGTGGGTTACTAAATTTAAAAGAAAGGGATAAAAAATATGCCTATAACACCAACACCAATTTCACCATCTGTAACATATTTTATAGATATGTCTGGTTCTAACCCAGCTAATTTAGTTTCAAATGAAATACATACAGTTAGTGAAGCACATTTTGCAGATTACTATTTTATAATTCCTAATTTTGCGCCATTTTATGCCCAAAATTTTGCCATGAGTATATCTATTAATGGTATAGTAACAACATTAATAGAGAATATAGATTATAGTTTAGTATTACCTTACGTAACTGGAACTAGAACAACTGGTAAACCAATGTACGGTGGAATAACCATACATAATTTAGCATTAAATGGTATATTATCTTTAACATATCAGACAATAGGTGGTGATCAGTTAGTAGATAGATTATATGTTTTAAATTATCTAGTAGAAAAAGCATATAACCCAAGAACAACAATATGGGATATTATAACAAATGTTCCTAATGCTCTTCCACCAAATCCTCATTATCAAGATTATAATCAATTTTTAGGTCAAGATTCGTTGATACTAAAATTAAATGAAATGAAAGATGCTATATTAGCTAATTCAACTAATACATCAGCACAAATACTTTCAATAGTAAATAACTTAAGTAATAATACAACTAATGGTTTAGCTTTCACTGGTGGTACAATGACTAGCCCACTTATATTAGCTGGTAATCCAAATACAGCACTTGAAGCTGCTACTAAACAATATGTTGATAGTAGTGACCTAGCATTACAAACTCAAGTTACAACATTACAAGGAGCAGTTACTACATTTAATGCTAGTACAGTTACCTTAACATATGTAGATACAAAAGATGCACTTAAGGTAAATAAGGCTGGTGATACCATGACTGGTCAACTAGTGTTACCAGGTGCTCCTACATTAACCACACATGCTACTGATAAAGGTTATGTTGATACACTAGTAACAACACATACTGCTAATGTAGCATTACATCTTACACCAACTCAAAATACATTATTAGATGCAGTAACTGTAACATCAACTGAAATCAATACTTTAGCTGGCGCTACATCTAATGTGCAAGCACAAATAAATACTAAACTTAGTTTAGCTGGTGGAACAATGACCGGTCCAATAACATTAGCATCTGATCCAATAGCTCCATTGGATGCAGCAACTAAACAATATATAGATATGCAAATAATTGAACTTAGACAATATATTACTGATATGTTATTGATAAATAAAATACTTTAAATAAATATCAACATAATAATATAATGTTACAAATGTATAACCATCTAGATAGCATATGCTATCTAGATGGTTATATTATACTAACATTAAAGTGATAGTATTTTATCTATATTAACTAAATGTACTTTATAAAAACCTGTTAATGTATTTTTAAAGTAACCATAAATTTCTAATATTTTTGCAAAATCATGCACCATTATTGATAGTTCTTTTTTCATTTTATCATTAGACAATGAAATATTATTATTACCTACTTCAGTAGCTAAATGGTCTAATAGCATACAGACAGAATTGTATAAAGTTTTAATATTATCAGAAGTTTCTTGATTAGATATTTTATCAAGTTTAGCGATATCTTCATGCATAGGTTTAAAATCATTTAAGGTTTTAAATAATGCTCTAATAGAATCTTGATCTAAACCATTTGTTTTAGTAAAATATTTATTACCTTTATTTAATAAATTTTCACAAATAGATACATTTTTATTTAGTTTTGAATACCCATACACCATTGCTTTATTATCAATATTAACTGTATTTAAATAATCAGAAATAGCTAATTTAAGTATATCGCCTGACTCTAATACCACAGGAGTTAATTCAGAAAATATTTCTTTTAAATCTGAAATATAATCTACAAATTTACCACTAAAGTTTTCTTGTTTATAAATTATATTATCAGCTACTAATGTAAATTCTAAGTATTTAATTTTATTATTTAATTCAAACTGTTTAGATAAGACTTCTGCAGCTTGTCTATCATCATATTTACCTAATACAGATGTACCAAGATTATGAAATACATCTAACATTTTATAAACATAATCAGATAAAGCTTCTGTCGACACTTTATCTATGTTTGTAAAATAATTATTATACTGTTCTATTGAAATAGAATTTTTTAATTCAGTTTTATTATTATACAATTTCATGATTGCCTTTCTTTACTTAAAATATAAATCTGCTACTTGTTTAGATACTTCTTTTAATAATGTATTAGATGTACCCATTATATATGGGGATAAAGTAATACGCGCAGCGACACCTTTAAATCCATACATAGCATCAACTTCTTTACCATCTTCTGTGTGTAAATTATAAGAATATACATCACCTAAAACAGATTTTAATTGAGCACCATATACAAATTTATCACCTATACCAGCATTAACGTTTTGAGTGATGTATATTTTTAATTCTAACATTTCTGGCATTAAGTTAACACCATTTACTCTATATTCATCTGATACTTTATTATTAGTTAATTCTAAAGAACTTCCTTTAGTTTTAGACTCTGTATCAGCATTTAATTTCTTAGCTAATTTCTTTAAACTAGGAGACATATCATTTATATCACCATTATAATACATCTCATATTTATCTATTACACCTTTAATTTTAGGTTTAGGAGATAAATTAGCTATATTTGATAATAACTTTAAAGTATCTTTATTTAAATTAATTGCATCAGATTCATTTTCTAATAAAGTAAATATTACTGAATCTATTTCTACTTGACTATTTTCTGGTAATAAATTTATAATTGTTTTACTAAAATCAATAGTATAACTTAAAACTTTAGTATACTTAGTTGACATTTCTGATGATAATTTAGCTGATATACTTGAACTATCTTCATATACTTCATTATTTAAGGTTAAGGCTGTAGTTACATTTTTAGCAAATTTAAGTATGAGTCTATCTTTATTAAGCCAATCTTTTTCAAAGTAATTACTATTATAAGTAATAGGATCAGACTTCTTAAAAGAGCTTTTAACAGATAGTTCTGTCACTATGGGATGTTGGTAACAAGAACCTTCTGCTAAACCATGCTGCAACCCTATAGGTACTGTTACAACGGTTTTATCTTTATCTTTATATTGTATAGTTATAGTATGTTCAGTTTTTTCTATAACTACACCATCTTCCAAAGCCATATAAGCATATAATGGGCTTACTCTAAATGGTACTATATACTCATACTCAGTTCTAATTAAAGGTTGTGAATAACCAGGCGTAGCTATAACATGAGTATTTTGAATTGCTATAAAATTTGTTCTTTTTGGATCATCATTTTCTACAGCAGGTGTTAATAAACCAGATGTAGATAATAACTTTTCAGGTGAATCTTTATAACTAGTATCAGAAGAATCAATCATACCTCTTATATTTTTAAATCTAGCATGTGGTGTTAAAAAAGTATTTATACCAACATCACCAGAGATAACTGTTGATTCAGAAGTAACACCCATATCTGTATTAGAATATTCTCTTAATTTACTAGATACAGATTCTCTGCTTATACCATCTCCTCCAGTTAAAGTTACAGATTCTATTTCCTTTAATTCATTAATAGGATTAATATCTTCAATAAGTTTTTTACTATTATCCATAGTAACTTCATTCCATACTGCATATGGTGATAATTCTATTTTATTTTTTTTTCCAGATTTAAATTTATAAGCTCTTATACTTGAAGTAAGCGCTTTATAAGTTAACCCAGCTATACGTTCATATCCTTTTATTCTAGAATAATTCATGTCATTTATTTTAGGATACTCTAATGTAGTTAATAAATTATTAGCTCTTAAAAGTAATTCTAAATAATTAGTTGGTTCTTTCATTTCTTTTAAGACATCTATTGTTATAGGATCTAAAAATAAATCTTTCAATATACCTAATTCTTTAAGATGCATTAAATTACAAGATCTTTCTTCCATAACTAATAAATAAATATCTGGTTTATTAAAATCAATTATATTATATTGTCTAATTAAATCTTTATAGAATAAAAAACCTGAAAGTAATAACGTTGCTTCTTTATTAGATTTTTTAAATATAAGTTTGTTATCTTTAAATCTAAGTTGAAATTCATCTTCAGAAAGTTTATATTTCTTATTACTTTCCATTATTATAGGATTACCTTTACAAATTTTTATAAGACCTTCTATGCCTATATAATATGCTATAGCAACACCTAATGGTATGTCAGTACCTAATATTTTTATAGTTGAAAAAGTTGTTGGTATTTTACTATTATCTAAATTTAATAATGTTTCTATTTTACCTATAGGTGTAGTGGTATTATTTTTAAAAACACTTATGATATCATTATTGTCTATAACTAAAATATCACTAGCTTTGTTATACCCTATATAAAATAAAGATCTTTTTTCCAATGACTGTTGTACTTCAATATCAATGTGTTTACTTATATCTGTATAAACTAAATTTAATGTATATATTTCATCATTATTAGCTATTACTATGTTATTAAATGTCATACTCAAATTACTATACATAATAGGTAAGTTTAATGAATTATCAAAACTATTACCTAATTCTATATGTTTAATTATAAGTGGCGATTCTGATATATAATCTTCTTTAATATAATTAGTAATGTAACTTAAATAATTATAAGCTTTTCTTTCAGTTGCAGCTATAAACAATTTACAATAGTTACTTGTTAGTGCTACTTTAATTTCTGATATTTTACGTATTGGCAGATCAGATTTTTGTTTTCTAAGTTTCAATCTTACTGCAGATGCTAAAAATGTGCCATCTTCATTTATCTTAGGTAACTTAAAGTAGATAATACTTTCTTTAGCATCTAATGGTTTTAATACAACTCTATGATATTCATAATTACCTAATAAAGATTTTTCTTTATCTATATCATAACTCTTAACAATGATATTAGCTTTTTCTAGATTAAGAACACATGCTAATATATCTTTATAAAGAACATTATTTATATATTTTTTATCCATTAACCCTAATATGTTTTCTTTGTAAACAGAATTAACAAGATTATTATTAACAGATATTACTTTTTCTTCTTTTGTTATATTGGTATCTTCTGGTTTTATAATAGTATCTTCATCTATTTGTTTATTTATATTATAAGGAGATTTTAATTCTTTTCTATCTGCTATTTGTTTTTTGATAGTTCTTATTTCAGCAGAACTTACAGATTTAGAATTAATTAATTGTTCTATATATTTATTATATGTTTCTTCTTTTGTTTTATCTTTTATTAAATCAATTATTTCATCGTCATTAGCATTAAATGACATTACACTATCTTCATTTATATCTTCATTTATATCTTCTATAAATAAATTATCTATTTCAGATTCATCATATTCATTTATTAATTCAGTAAGATTAACTGGATTAATATCTTCTGGTTTAATGGTATTATTTTTAATATTATATTTGTTATGTTTAGTATATTCTAATTCATTTTGATTATTTTGTTCATTATCATCTAAATCATTATCAGGTGAATTATCAGTAATTGTAATACTATCATCAGTTATATCTAATACAGTATTTTGTTCTAACTCTTTCTCAACTACAGATTGCACTCTTAACAATGAAACAATAAATAGTTTTTGTAATTTATCTATAGTTAATTTAGTTTTATTGTCTAATGGTGAATCTTTAGATAAAGAAGCTAATACATTAAATGGTATAAATATTATTTTATCTTTATATTCAAAATTTAGAATAATATTATTAGTATCTTCATCTGTTATAACATTATAACTAGATTTATTTCTTGTTTTAGGATTAAACCATAAAAATAATTGGAATATATCTAATAAAGAATCTTCCTTAACAACTCTCATAAGTTGTAATTCATTCATATTAGCCATTCTTACAAATATATTATAACTGTATAACATATGTGGTATTTTTATATTTATAAAATTAATTGAACTAGGTTGATTATTTATTATTTGTTTAACACCACCTATATAAGTACGTTTTAAATTATAATAACTATTATGTTTACTTAATAAATTAGATGGGTATTTATACATATGCTTAATGGCATTGTAATTTATAATATTAACAGATATATCATCTGCTTTACTTTGTTCAAAAATATTAGTAGGTCTAAAATCTTTAAGATTATTTCTTTCCCATTTTTTTATTTTTGTATTTAATTGTTTTTCTAATAAAATAGGATTACCTTCTTTAAAAGATAAGTCATTTACATTGTATATTGCTATTTTTTTATTACTTGATATAGCATTAAAGTAATAAGAATTTTTGCTTATAAACATAGATTCAGAATCTAAATCTAATAGATGTAATATAGTTTGTTTAGGTAATACTATATCATCTTTATTATTTATAACTGGGTTGAATAAATATATATAATTTCTTACTGCATATTTTAATAAGAAACTGCTAGATACTAATAACATAATTACTCCTTTGTTTTTAAATTCAAAAAATCTATTTTTTTGAATGTTTTTTATATACAGATAATACATCTAGCTACCACTTAAAATGGTAGCTAGATGTATTAATTTTTAAATAGTATATTTATAATAACTGTATTCATAATATAATCTTAATTCATCGTTAATAGAAATATCTTGACTTAAATGTGATATGTCAAGTTCATTATTAAATAACATATAACCAAAATTATTATCACATTCTAAAGCTTGTTGTATAGGTAATCTATACGTTACAGCATCAAAGTCAAGATTATTATTAATTAATCTAGCACCTAAATATAATACATTATTAATTACACCAGTAGGAATATAAATAACTATACTAGTTGTATTATTTGTATGTATAGAACCTTTTAATACTTTAAATGAATTTACAATACCAGTTGGTGTATATAATTCCCAATAAATATTAGTTGGGTTTGGCAATAAACTATTATCTACTTCTATATTAAGTGTATTACCTTGATAAAATATAGAGTTAATACCAACAACAGAAATTTGTGAAAAGAATTTATGTTGAGACATAAAATGCATAAAATGATCTATAGTCATATATTTGTTTATAGGTAATATTTTATCTATTTTAGTTGGATCATAATCCAATAAAAAACTATTTATAATATCACCAACAATATTAACTTGACCTATTGTTATAGCTCTTCTTATTCTTTCAAGTACATCTACTATTGGTTCAAAACCATATACATCATCTAATAAATGTCTATGTATAGTAGGAGAAAATTCTACAGGTTTATTTAATACACTTGTCCAAGTAATAGGTCTATTATCTTGAATAACTGTATTATACATGTCTGCAACAGCTTTATCATTAAATGCATATAATCCACCTAATGCTTGATAAGTTATATTTACAGAATTTGTAACTGCTAAATTTATAATTAATATAACAGTAGATATTTCTTTACCATATAAAGATGTAGCTTCCTGATGAAGTTCTACTATTTGATAATCTGTACCTCGCACTAAGGTATTAACACCATTAGTTACTATTAAACTTTCTGCAAAAAATGGTCCATAGTTACTTGCTATACTACGATATTTATTGCCAGATAAAGTATGTGGTTCATTTATAATTTTATTATTAACATTTAAGCCTGTTATATCAAGATCTAGTGTGAGTGGTAAGTATGGCATATTATAGATTAGCTTTGTCTAGTTTAACTAAAACTGGTTCTACACCAGCTAATAATATCATTTTATCAGAAAGTACTTTAGGATTAATACCAGATTCACTATCATCTATAAGCCCTATATTACTATAAAAATCTGCAGCTAATTCAGAACAATAATAACTATTTTTATTATTACCTAATCTAAAAATGTATGTAAATAAATCAATTAAACTATATTGTATACCTAAACTATTAAAAAGAAAGTTATATTGTTTATTTGTTATATTTAAATTTAATGGTAAATGATAAAAATCTCTACTTGAACTAATAGGTATAAGTCTAACAACTGGAACTTGTGCTTCTAAAATCATATATCTATCACCTAATACAATAGCTATACCTACATGTGAATATTTTGTATGTAATATTTTTTGAATTAATATCATAAATAAACTTAAAAAAGAGGTTACTCTAGATGTATTCCATAGTAGTAAATCTCCAGTTTGTATATTTTGTTTATATTCAGAGTAATTATGCATTAGTTTTTCCTTATAAAAAGTTGTTTTTTCTAAAGCTTATATTTAAAATGTCAAAATATTATAAAATTTGGAGGTATATTATGTTCAAAAAGTTATTTCTTGTATTATGTATATTAATGTTTACTAATAATGTTTATTGTGTAAATGTTAATACTTATATACCATCTAAAGCTTTTAGTTATAAAGATATAATTAAAACAGAAGTAAATATATATTTTAAAAATATATATGATATTAATTATATACCTTCTTTAATAGAACAAGAAAGTTGTATATCTTTAACTCATAGTAGGTGTTGGTCTCCTACTAGTAGATTAAAAACTTCAAGAGAAGAAGGAGCTGGTTTAGGACAAATAACAAGAGCTTATAATAAAAATGGTAGTTTAAGATTTGATAAATTAAAAGAATTAAGAGATTCTAATAAACAAGCTTTAAAAGATATGTACTGGGATACTATTTATCAAAGACCAGATCTGCAAATAAGAGCAATACTAATATTATTAAAATCTGATTATAATAGAATTAATAATAATAATAAGTTAGAACGATTAAAAATGACAGATGCAGCATATAATGGTGGTGTAGGTGGATTATTAAAAGAACAAAGAGTGTGTGGTATAGCTGCTAATTGTGATCCTAATATATGGTTTAAAAATGTAGAATTATATTGTTTAAAAAGTAAAAAAAGTTTATATGGTTCTAGATCAGCATGTGATATAAATAGAGAACACACTTCTACTGTATTTAAAATAAGGTTACCAAAGTACAATAAGTTTTATTAAAGTGTAATGGTTATTTTTGTATGCATTTGATTTTATTTCAGTTACATATATATAATATGTACTAACTTATGTATTACACCTAACATATCGTTTAGGTGATATGTAGGTTAATCTTTCTAAGGAGAATCAAAATGGCTATTGCAATTTTAACAGTAGGTGTATCTGGTTGTGGAAAAAGCACAATATGTAAAAAATTATTTTCCAGCACAGTTTACAATCATCTTGAAAGAGATGCTATCAGGATAGAACTGATGGGAGGTATTAACAATTTTTGTTGGGAAAAATGGGACTTCAATCGTGAGAGTGAAGTTACAGAAATTTATCAAAAGAAACTTCATTCCATAATTGAAAGGAATGAAAACATGTGTTTATCCGATACTTGGTTAAATCCAAAGTTTAGGACAGAGATGTTTCAGCACTTAAAGGATGCTGGATACGCTATAAAAGTTATGTTTATAGACACTCCAGTAGAAGAGTGTCTTGAGCGTAACAGAAAAAGAGGTAACCTGATGGTAAAAGAAAAAATTATTCTGAAAATGAAAGGTTATGCACAACAGTATAATGTAATTAAGGAAGAAGAATCGGAACAATATGGGTATGAGTTATTATAACTCACACCCATCCTACTAAGAGTATATTTCTTAGTAGGATTTTTTTTCTTTTTTTCTAACCATTTTTTGATACATTAAAAAGGTTACTAAAATGAAAAGAGATAAAAAGTTTATAAGTGAAAATTTAATAATTAAAGATAATAAAATATTAACTAAAGTAACAACAATTATTGAATTCCCTAAAAGATTTTTAGATACTGATTTAGCTGTTATTGATAAAAGAACATATGTATATGGTATATTTGCTATTATTATAGGTGAAAAATATTCTGTATCAGTTATACCAGCTTATATAGAAACCAAACCTTTATTTATTAAAGAATCTGTAAAAGATGGTACAGAATATGTTCAATTTTATTATGGACCTAATATGACCTTAATAGAAAGTACTGAAATTATAAGAAATAAAGTTCTTACTTATAATATTTTAAATGAATTCTATTTAAAATCTAACATTCCATGGTATATAGAATATACAGATTTAAATTCTATATTAGGTAATATGAAAACATATGCTGATAGTGATATTGGTGCAAGTTCACTTACTAATGAAATTATAACTAGTTATATAACTAGAAATTATAATGATAAAAAAATATATCATAGACTAAAAATAGATGAAAAATATGAATATGTTTCTTTAGATGATCTACAATATGCAGCTATAGGTACATTAAATAAAATAGCTGGTGCTTATTTTAGAGAAGGTTTAACTAGTGCATTAGTTATAAAAGAAAAGAGCCCTACCAAATTAGAAGATTTAGCTAGAAGATAATAAATAGTAACCTAACTGTTTTAAAAACAGTTAGGTTACATTGTTATTTTTTTAAATATTCTGAATTATTTAAAGGAGCTTACAATGCCAACAACAATTGGATTACCTGGTAATCCTATATATAACGCAACAGCACCATGGACAACATGGTCAATACATGAAATATATAATGGTTCTATAGGTCCTAATAAATATATACCTAAAATTAATGATTACATAATAGAACCAGAAACTGGAACTATGTATATAGTAACTAGTTTAGACCCTATAACATTTATACCATCTTATAGCCCAATAAATACATCAGCAACTAATCAACAAATTTTTATAGATGCATTAGTAACACCTTTAGATGATAATTATAGATTATATTACGATAAAACAACTACTCCATTTACTTTAAAAGTAGATTCACTAGCTAAAGTATATTCATCTACTTCTTCCTATTCTAGAATATATAAAGGTTATTCTATAGACCCTACTAATATAATTTCTAGGATGTATGATAACACTGGTAATTATATTGGTAGTGATGTTCCTTTAGAGTTAGTAGGGTATAATAATGTAAATAATTTATCCATTAAATCTATAGCTACATGTTCTACTAACTCTATTTTGGTGAATGGCGATATAGCTATAGCTGTTATTTATGATTCTAATGGTAAAGTATTATCTAAAAGAACTCTTATAGTTGAAGAAACTACATATGTAGCACAAGCATTTGCAGAACAAAAATATATAACTAATATTTCAATTGAGTCTTCATTTATAGCTATAAATACACCGTCTATAATAGATTACCCAGTTAATTTACCATTAGAATCTTTTAATCCTTTAGGTGTTGTGCATTATAATGATGGTACAATAGCAAGATATCCAATAGATAATATTAAATTTTCTTTATATGGTATAGAAAGATTTACTTCCACTATTATTGGGCATAAAGTTCCTTTAGTATTAAGTTATAAATTAGGTTTAAATGAATCAGCTATAGCTAACGTAACATCTGACGGTGTTTATGTTACAGTACCTTATACATTGCAAGTATCATTACCTAATACTAGTTACAATGTTAAATTATATGTATATCCTGTCTGGGTTGATCAAGTAAATGGCTATAAATATAAAGCATATTTAATGAATTTAGATAGAAATATTTTAATAGATGTATCTACTAAATTATCATTAACAGCAACATCACCAGCATTTAATCCTTTACTATATGGTGTTACACAAAGATTAACTTTTTCAATAGAACTTAGTTCTGTATCTGGTTTATATAATTATTTTATTTATTATCAAACTGTTGATATAATTTTGAGATCTCCTGGTGATAATATTATTTCAACTAACTTTTGGGAAATTGGTAATCAAATACCAACTACTACTCCAATATATGGAACAAATATAACTGCTAAAAGAAATAACACATTTACTTCTAATGTAAATATATCGAATAATATAACTAATTTATCTGAATGGTTAACTAAAGTTTATTTACCCACTAATCCTTTAGTTAATCCTTTAACTGAGATAGATCCTTTAATACCTACACATTTAGAAGTTCATTATCTAAATAATGTTATAATTATACCTATAGAAGATTTTATACTTGATATAAATTTTCCTGTTACTATATCATTAAGCTCTAATATAGATATTGTATTCTTTAAAATAACATCTTCTGGTTATTTAAAATTATCTGTTGCGTCAATGATTGTAAATTAAAAGGAATAAAAATGCTAAATAAAATAATAAATTTTGTAAAAACTTATATCTATAATATCTGTATTGTAAAAGCAAACTTAATAGATAAATATGATCAACCTAATATATTAAATACAAAAACTTTTTCTACTATAATATTAGATACTAATAAAGGTACTTTTGTATTTACTTTTAAAGAAGATAGAAGAGCTACTAAAAGTATATTTAGAAAATTCATTGTTGAAATTAATGTACCAGCAGGTCTTAGTAGTGATATAATAAGTTTGAATACTAAAATATTTATAGCTATAAAATTAATTATTATGTCAGTTGATTATACATTATTAACTAAAATATTATATAATAGATATTTAAAGGAAGCTATTAAAAAGTTTGAAAAATAATAAATAAATAACAACCTTACTGCCTAATAAGCAGTAAGGTTGTTATAATATTTAAATAATATTAAATTTTCCATTAAGTATTATTTTGTCACCAAGTATTCTATTGACATTAACTATAAATCTATATTGAAATAAATTTAAAGTTGTTATTATGTTATGTATATTAGGATGTATTTCTATAATACTTGTATCTATAGTTTGTTTTACTACATCAATTAATAATAAATCTTTATAATATGTATCTAATAAAGTTATTATAGTACCATCATCATAAGGGTTAGTATAAACAGATGCAGCTATAGTACCATTTAATATATCAGCTATTATTTTACTTATTACAGAACTATAAACAACATATTTAGTTTGTATTGAGTTAGCTAATGGTAATTCAGGTGGATATATTAAAGTAAAGAAATTACTTATTCTTTTATTTTTAATATTACTTGCGTTATAATAACTAAGTGTATCTAATCCTGTAACTTGTTTAATACTTACAAATGGTTCAGAAATACTATATGGTAATCCATTTAATGAATCAGTAGTTCTAACTATGTTATCAACTTCGGCATAGAGCACGTTATTACGGTCATAGAAGCGACCGTTTATGAACACGCTATAGATTCTATCATCTCGTATGTCAAACTTGTTATTTCGCCCTAAAACACCGCTATTGATAAATCCATTTATTTCTAAATCATTTATAACATTTAAATTAAATCCGTAAGCTCTAATATGTATATTTTGTATATTTGTTGCATTTAGATATTCTTTATTACAAATAGATACATATGGGTAATTTAAATAATAATCTATATCTTTAACTAATCTGTAACCATTTAAATATATATCTAAATTACTATATATCATTTCTGCATTATCAGTAACAACCACTTGATTAACAATATGATTAATTGTTATTGGAAAATATATATTACCATTACTTATATCATATGTTATATCTTTAATGTTAGGTTCATTTAAATATACTATCATTATTTGTTTTCCAGTTATTTCATTAACTGATACAGTTGTAGCTGTTCTTGTAACTAATGTAGTATTTGTTATATCAACCCAATTAGTTATTCTTACATTATTATAAAAATCTGCACTTAATATAATATAATCATCATACTTAGTTGTTATAGTGGTTACATTAGGGTAAAGATTATCATAACTAATAGGAGTTTGTCCTTTTATAAATTCTACATAATTTGCTGTTTGATTTATTATTAAATAAACAGGTCCACTAGTTGGATAATATCCTAACATTACCCCTGTAGCATCATATTCATATGCATAACTAGGTTCAGTATATAAATCAGGTACAGGTATAGATAATCTTGTATTTACTATAGTTGTATTATAACCAAAATAATAAGTAATAGAATTATATCCTAGAGCATTAGTACATAATTCTTTAGTTAAATTAAAGAAATTAGGTGAACTAGCAATTTTAAAATAATCACTATTTTCTAATGTTTCAACTCTATAATCTAATATAGAAGTATTAGTACCATTTAATACATTTAATTGAGTAACTGGTGGTAATTTATATAACTCATGTAATTTTAAATCACTATAAACTAAATTTCTATTTAAACCAGATTTTCTACTATAAACTAAAATACTTTTATCTGTTATAGTACCGCCATTTATAGAAGTTATTATATTAGCTAAATTGTTTATATAAACAGAATTTAAACCATAATCTTTATCAGTTACCATAGTTATAGTATCTGGATTATGTCTATAGTAATAAACACCATTATTATTAAGATTACTTGTAGTAACATATATATCTACGTCATCAAAATACTCTAAACCAGGTAATACTTTAGTTCTATTTAGTAAATACATAGATTTATTATGCAACAATGAAGTATATTGTCTTAAAGTGGATATAGGTATATATTGTTTTGATAATAGGCTTTGGTCATATATTACTTCTACATAACTATAATTAGGTATCAATAATGTCATCTTGTCATATATATAACCATTAACAAAAACAGTACATAAACCACCATTTGTTTCTTTTGTTATTATCCAATTTTGTATAGCAGCTTTATCAGTATTAGTAATAATATTCATAGATATATAATCTATACCTATAGCAATTGGTAGTAATCCATATTCAATAGTATTAAAATATGCATTACTATAAAACCTAATATATTTATTAGTTACATTATTAAAATTAGCTATAATATTTGCATCATACATTGTAGCTATTATAATGCTTGATTCATTAATAAAACTGTAATAAATTTTATTTCTTGGAAACATAACACCATTATCATCATATATTTGCATGATATAATTTCTAGCCACCATATCAGTGGCTGCATTAATCCAAACATCTTTATACCATTCTATATTTTGTCTTAATAGATTAATATAATTAGGTGATAAATTACCTATAATATAAACATTATATTTATTTACAAGATCTGGCAATTGTTTAGATGTATTATAAATAGATACATTTTTTATAACTGGTTCATTATTTACTTTCTTTAGTGAAAAAGTATATTGTTTATCTTGTTTACTGGCAGAATAAATATTATTAAGGCAAAATTTAACTACAGGTAAAGTTAACATATATTATTTATCCATATATGAATCTATTATAGTATCATACTGAGTTACAAATTCATCACCTTTACCACGTTTACTTATTTTATTTATAATTTGTGCTAAGAAACTTTTATTAAAACTCTTATTAACAAGAGAATTATACACTAATGAAATCCAAATAGGTGGGTATTCTAAACTAGCTAATATATTTTCTTTACTATTTAAACCATACCAATTATTTCCTAATATAGAACTTAATACTGGTGCAGAAAAGCCTTTAAGTCTTACGTTATTAGTTACCTCATAACAACTAGTGCAAAATGAATTTATATCAGAAAGTTTATTACCAACTTTTTCATAAATTTCATATACAACTTTTTCGTCTAATATAAATTCTGCTTTGAATTTAATAATTAATTTATCAATATCATCTTTTTCTAACTTATTAACAAATAAACTATTATAGTACATTAATGATAATATTTTAATCATGTAACTACTATTTAAATCTAACCCAAATCTTTTACTTAAATTATCTGATAACCAAGTAGAAAAAGCTAAATGTGCAAATTTAAGATCTTTTATCTCTTTATATTTTTCTACATACCATACATTACTTAAGATAAATTTATCTATTTGTAATTGTAATTGATACGATGTAACATCTTCTATAGTGTAATTATTTTTATCAATTTTAATAAATTGTCTAATGTCTAATGCAGACCATTTTTCTTTTTGGTTAAATATAGTTTGGCTAAAGTTAGGTAATTCACTTTCAGTAGTAGTTAAACCATATAGTATTATAGGTTTAATGTATATATCATTATTACTAAAATCTTTTATTTTTACACTAGATTTTGTTGTTATATATGGATAATCTATAACACCATATTCAGAAATAGTTGCAAAAGCTTTACTTATATCTATGGTTTGTAGATAAGTAGTGTTGTAAGGAGTAACAAATATCATTTTAAGTCCTTTGTTTAACAGTAGATAATTTGATTTTAAATCACAAAATTGTTTTTTTAATTAGGAGAAATACACATGGCTGAAATTATTAACGCAGCTCCAATGGTAATAGATCTTGGTACTAATGATCTATCTACAAGAGTTGTACCATTGAATTCTTTAAATATTCCTCAACATTTACCTAAGTTTTATATGTTTGCAGAAAAAGGTCCAATTGGACCAACTTATGTAGACCATTCAGCTGTATCTCTTACTCAGTTATATGGTGATGAAACATTTAATTTGATGAATAAATATTTAACTCATCAAACTGTATTCGCTCAATCCGCTGCTGCAGCTGGAAATAATTGTGTTATACAAAGAGTTGTACCTATTGATGCCAATGATTCATCTAATGTAACTATGTATTTAGATGTATTACCAACTCAAGTTACATTATATGTAAAAAATGTTGATGGTTCATTATCATTAGATGCTAATGGATTACCTATACCTGTACTTGATAATTTAGGTGCACCAACATTAATTCCTGGATATAGTGTTAAATGGGTAACTGATTTCACTCCTACACCTATAGGTACAGCTGTACAAGGTTTAAAAACAGTAAGAGTTGGTACTCAGATTGATCCTATTACTTCTGTACAATCTACACAAATTCCAATTTTTGAATTTGTAGCTAAATATGCTGGTGAATATGGTAATAAATTAGCTATTCGTATGTTTCCTGCTTTAACTACAGATTTGGAACCGTATCCAAGTTATATGTTAACTGATATGAAGAATTTCCCTTACTATTTCCAATTAATGCAAGTAGTTAATCCATTGACAGGAAGATTAGTACCTGTAACCAATACATCTTTATTAGCTAAAACTAGATTTACTTTAGATAGTAATACGTTAGATAGTAACACTCAAGCCCATGTTGATTTAGAAACAATGGTTAATAAAGGGTTTGTTGAGTTTGCGTCACCAGAAACAACTAGAATGTTAGGTAACATCTATATTTATAAGGCTAATTTATTAAATGAATTAACTAACTTTTATAACTCTGAAAAGATTACTACAGATATCTTTAAAGATGCATCTATTAATACTTCAGTTATAAACCCATATGCTATTAATGTTGTTAGTTTTACTAATTCAACAGGTTCACCATACCAATCTATTAAATTGGTAGATAATGTTGATTCTGTAAGATTAACTAGAAATACTAATATTTTCTTAAAAGGTGCTTTTGATGGAACTATTAACCTAGCTACATTAGATGCATTAGTAGCAGATGATATGTTATTATATAATAGTAATATTTCTGAATACAATGATTTAGTATTACATCCTGAATCTATTATTTATGATTCTGGTTTTAGCTTAGCAACTAAAAAAGCTATGTGTAAATTTATTTCTAAACGTAAAGATACTTATGTTGTATTATCAACAATAGCACATGATAATCCTTCTCAAGATTTAGCTTCTCAATATTCTGTAGCAGTGTCACTTAAAACTACACTAGACTTATATCCAGAATCTTCTTCATTTGGTACACCAGTAATGAGAGGTTTAATATCTATTGGTTCTGGTAATATCATTGGTTCTAATTATACAAATAAAGTACCTTTAACATATGAAATTTGTTATAAAGCTGCTAAATATATGGGTGCAAGTACTGGTGCATGGAAAAACAATTTTGCATTTGATCATGCTCCTAACTCTATTGTTACACAACTTAATAATATTGACATAACATGGCTACCAGCTACCACTAGAAATAGTTTGTGGACTGTTGGTATTAACTTTGTTCTTAATTATAAAGTTAATACACAATTTTTCCCAGCAATTAAAACTGTATATGAAAATGATACATCAGTATTAAATAGTTTCTTTACAGTTGTAGCTATTGCATACTTAAATAAAGTTGCTCATAGTGCGTGGAGAGAATTTACTGGGGCTATTTCTTTAACTAACGCTCAATTAGAAGAACAAGTTAATAACTTTGTTGCTGCCGCAGTAAAAGATAAATTTGATGGTAAATTTGTAATTGTACCAAATGCTACAGTTACAGCATTGGATAATTTACGTGGTTATTCATGGACGTTACCAATAAAGATTTATGCAAACAATATGAAAACAGTCATGTCTACATATGTTGAAGCTTATCGTATGAGTGATTTACCTAAATAATATTAAATACAGTAGTTAGTATTAGAATCTTAATATGTAATATATTAATATTTAAAATATTAATTACTGTTATTATTTAGGATAAAAACAATTAATTTGAAAGGAAATTTAAATGAGCAGATTAACAGACGCTTTAATGGCTGGCTCTTATGCACGTGGTATAGATAAACCTATGTTGGATTTACAACATGGTGGGCAAAATGGTTGGGCTCCTGATTTAACATCATGGGTAAGTAATCAAGCATATGTATCTAGACCTTTAGTATGTATTTTACTAGAAGCACCTAGACTTTTTTCAGTTATGCCAAATAGTGAAAAATGGACAGCTAGTTTAAAATCTATGTTTGAACTTCATGCTAAAACCATTGATGGTATGAGTGCTACTCTTACTGTAGATTTTGATGAACATACAGTTGGTGGTGCTGGTGAAGTACAACATGAATTAACTAATGTTACAAGAGAATCTTCTAAACCTAAATTTACATTTGTTGAAAAATATGGTCGACCTATCCAATCTTTACTTGAATATTGGATTAGATATGGTATGATGGATGAAAATACTAAGTTCTCATTAGCTTCAACATTAGCTAATGGTGCAAATGTTGCTGATTTGTTAGCAGATTGGTATACTTGTACTTGTTTATTCTTTGTACCAGACCCATTGCATAAAAAAATAGATAAAGCATGGATTACTACTAATATGGCACCTAAAAGTTCAGGTGACATTACTGCTAAAAGAGATTTAACTACTGCACAAGAAATATTAACATTAGATATTGAATTTACAGGTTTGTCTCAGTATGGTATTGGTGTTAACTTATTTGCTCAAGGTATTTTAGATAATATTAATAAAGTTAATGCAGATCCATACATGCGTCCTAGTTTTGTTAATGGCGTGTCACCAGATGTTCTTGCAACTACAGAAGGTTATAAACAAAGATATGAAAAAACAGGTACAACTGCTGTAACAAATATGTCTATTTAATATTTTTTAAAATTTATCACACCATAGGCTATAAAAAGCCTATGGTGTGTTTTTTTATATATAGTAAAACATATACTAAATATTTTGGTTAAAAATTAAAAGGAAACATTATGTCTATTGTAAAATTTACAGGTACAGTATTATCTAATTTAGGTAAAAAAGGTATTTTAACTCCTGATGCAAATGGTTATTACACATTTATTATAGGTGGGTTAAATTGTTATAATAGTGCTGGTGAATATTATGTTGCTAAAGGTGCTATTGCTTTATTTGAGAAATCATCAGCATTAATGAGAAGAATAACAACAGGTTCTTTATATGGTGAATTAGGTCATCCACAAAGAGCTCAAGGTGTTAATATGAATGATTTTTACAATAGAGTTTTAACTATTGAACAACAAAATATAACATGTCATTTTAGCGAAATTTGGTTAGATTTTGATTATGGTAAAAATAATCCTGAAGCTAATAATAAAGAATTAATAGCTATTATGGGTAAAATAAAACCAGCTGGTCCTCATGCTGATTCTTTAAAAGCTAGTATAGAAAATGGTAAAGAAAATGTAGCATTTTCTATTAGAGGTATAACCGAGAATAAATTAGTAAATGGTAGAGTTGAAAGAACGTTAGAACAAATAATAACATGGGATAAAGTAGTAGAACCTGGTATCTCTATTGCTAATAAATGGAAATCTCCTGTATTAGAAGAATTATCTAATGTACTCATTACTAAAAAAGAATTAGTGCAAATGGCAAAAGCTAATAAAGAATCATGTTTTGCAACTGAAAGTTCTAAAGATTTAAATAATGAAATTATAACTAAATTTACAGATAAATCAGTTACACCTAATATTTTTAAATGGTGATATATAAAATGGATAAATATGAAACATTTTCAGAAACAATGGAAGCTAATGCCGCAGCTTTAAATGGTAGTATTAGCAAAATAGCATTAGAAAACATACTTAAAGAGTATATAGCTACAAGTCCAACCACTACAAATGGTGTTTTAACAGGTGGTCCATTAACATTGACTGCTGACCCTACTACGCCACTGCAAGCTGCTACTAAACAATATGTTGATAGTGGTGACCTAACATTACAAACTCAAGTTACAACACTACAAGGAACTGTAGGTACACTTAATGCTAATCCAGTTACCTTATCATATGTAGATACGCAAGATACACTTAAGGTAAATAAGGCTGGTGATACCATGACTGGTC